>Ga0181554_1002780_pt1 | contig 15246 bp, 16 predicted proteins | sample 011ome_16_FD_145602 | JGI IMG/M metagenome (GOLD analysis project Ga0181554, IMG submission 145602) | Coastal salt marsh microbial communities from the Groves Creek Marsh, Skidaway Island, Georgia - 011503CT metaG (spades assembly) | ecosystem: Environmental > Aquatic > Marine > Intertidal zone... | reverse complement strand
CAATGGCGCTGGTGGTGATGACTTCTTGCGTCAGCACCTGCAAGGTGGCCTGATCGCGCTGCGCCAGCCCCAGCTCTGCCATGCGCCCGGCCAGCATGCCCTGTGCGCGGTGCACCTGGGCCAGTGGCGCGGCAAGGGCGGCGGCATCAAAAGTCAGGTTCGGCCAACCGGGCAATTGCCAGATGTAGTGGGGCGTGCGGGTGGGGCGGTGGTGGCGCATGCGGTGATTATGGAGGTTATTCGCCGCAAATAATGCGGTGAATCAATGCGCTTTTCGCCGCACATGTGTTGCCGCACAAGAGGCTGGCGACATGGCATTCACCGCTTGCGCTGGATTGCGTGCAGTGCACCCACATGGCTGCGCATGGTGCCCGCTATGCTCCCCACCCGACGAAACACGACACACACGGTACGCGCCATGCACGAAATCATCTGCCCCCACTGCAGCAAAGCCTTCAAGATCGACGAGACGGGGTATGCCGACATCCTCAAGCAGGTGCGCGATGGCGAGTTTGAGCAGCAGTTGCACGAACGATTGGAGCTGGCCGAGCGGGAGAAGCTCGACGCGATTGCCCTGGCGAAGGCCGAGGTGACCAATGCGCTGCAAAAGGCTGCAGCTTCCAAAGACACCGAAATTCAGGCGCTGAAAGCCCAGCTGGACGCTGGCGAGGTGGCGCGCAAGCTGGCGGTGGCGGAGGCCTTGGGCGCAGTGACCCAAGAGCGCGATGCGCTGGCGAACCAGCTGAAGAATGAGCTGGCCCAAGCGCGCAACGCGCAACAAGCCGCAGCCCAGTTGGCCGAGGCCAAGCTGGCCCATGCGCTGCAGGCCGAGGCCGCCAAAAAGGACGCAGAAATCCAGGCGCTGCAAGCCAAGCTGGCGGCCAGCGACACTGCGCGCCAGTTGGCCGTGAATGAGGCCGTGGGCGTGGTCGCCAGGGAGCGCGATGGGTTGAAGAATGACCTCAGCCTCATCACCGTCAAGAGTCAGCTGGAAGAAAAGGCCATCAAGGAAAAGTACGAGCTGCAGATCAAGGAGCGCGATGGCGCGATTGAGAGCCTGCGTAACTTCAAGGCGCGGCTATCGACCAAAATGGTGGGCGAGACGCTGGAGCAGCACTGCGAGATTGAGTTCAACCGTATCCGCGCTGCAGCCTTTCAGCGCGCGCACTTTGAAAAAGACAACGACGCCCGCACCGGCAGCAAGGGCGACTACATCTTTCGCGACATGGATGAGCACGGCACCGAGATCGTTTCCATCATGTTCGAGATGAAGAACGAGAGCGATGAAACAGCCACCAAAAAGCGCAACGAAGACTTTCTGAAAGAGCTGGACAAGGACCGCAACGAAAAGGCTTGCGAGTACGCGGTGCTGGTGTCTTTGCTGGAGCCGGAGAGCGAGCTGTACAACAGCGGCATCGTCGATGTGTCGCACCGCTACCCCAAGATGTATGTGGTGCGGCCGCAGTTTTTTGTGCCGCTGATCACGCTGCTGCGCAATGCGGCGTTGAACTCGCTGAAGTACAAGTCCGAGCTGGCGCTGGTGCGTTCGCAGAATGTGGACATCACCAAGTTCGAAACCCAGCTCGACGAATTCAAGACCGCGTTTGGCCGCAACTGGCGCCTGGCCTCCGAGGGCTTTGAAGAAGCCGTCAGGCGCATCGACGAAGCCATCAAGGACCTGGAAAAAACCAAGGAAGCGCTGCACAAGTCCGCCAACAACCTGCGCCTGGCCAACGACAAGGCCGACGACCTGACGATCAAGAAGCTGACCCGCGGCAACCCGACGATGGCGGCCAAGTTTGCGGAGCTGAAGCAGGCACAGATCACTGATGGTGAGTGATGCTGGCCCGCATGGGGCCGGTGGCGCACCCGGGCGCATGGGGCGGACGTGAAGCCGCCCCAGCCCCCTGGGCGTGCCAGTGCCCGGCTGGGCACTCCCCCTCAGATCTTGATGAACTCGCTGGCCGACAAGGCGCCAAACGGCAGCTCCGACAACCGCCCGCCCACCGCCAGCGTGCCCAGGTCGACCGGGAAGTAGCCGATGGCGTCCAGCACCTTGCGCACTTCGGCCTTGGCGGCTGCGTCATCGCCTGCGTAGAACATGACGCGCTGGCCGCCGGAGACCTGGGGCTGGGCCAGCACGTTCACGTCCAGGTGGTTGAACGCCTTGACCACACGGGCGCCGGGCACGAATTCGCTGAACACTTCGCTGGACGAGCGGCCGCCCAGGTCAATGGCCTTGATGCCGTAGGCCGCCAGCGGGTTGGTGGGGTCCTGAGTGGCGGGCGAGTTGGGTTCCAGAAACTCCACGGGGTTGGTGCCGTCGATGACGATGCGGCCGTTCCACGCGGGCAGGTGGCCCAGGGCGTCGCCCAGGGCTTCCCAGCGCACTGCCACGAGCACGATGTCTGCGGCGGCAGCTTCTGCCACGGTGCCGGCCTTGATGGTGGGGCCCAGTTCAGCCACCAGCGGGGCCAAGGATTCGGGGCCGCGCCGGGTGGAAATGGTGGCCGACAGGCTTTGCGGGCCAGTGCGCGCGCCACGTTGGAGCCGAGTGCGCCAGAGCCGATGATGCCGATGTTCATGATGTTTTCCTTGGTGGATAAGTGAAGTGGGTGGAGGGAAAGGGAACGGGAAAGTGAAAAGTCGAAAGTGAAAAGCGGCGTGAATGGGCCTAACGCAGCCGCCCGGCCTGGCGCAGTTGCCCTGCAATGCGCCGGATCTCTGTGGTGCCCTGCTGCAGCGCCGCTTGGCTGGTGTGCACCGAATAGGTCCCCATGACCAGTTCATGCGGGTGCGGCACGGCAGAGCCCAGCACGAAGCGGGTGGCTTCGGTGGCCACAAACTCGATGCTTTGGCCAGACGGCTCAAACGCCACCAGTTCGCCGGCACTGATGGTTTCGCCCGCGGCCAGCACGCCGGTGGCCACGGCTGCCCATGCCACCGTGTGGCCTGCGGGCGGGGTGTAGGTCCAGCGCTCGCCACGGGCCAGCTGCACCGACAGATACGTCATGCCCTCGGGGGCGGCCACCGGGCTGTGCGCGGGGCCGTAGTGGCCCATCAGCACGCGCACCGGGCCGATGTGCGGCACCAGTTCGGGGGCCAGGTACTGGCTTTGGGCGGGGGCGTTTTCCAGCGCGGCGGGCAGGGCCACCCACAGCTGGAACCCCAGGCCCGGTGCATCGCCCACGGGGGCGCCGGTGTGCCACACGCCGTTGCCTGCACGCATCCATTCCACACCGCCCGCAGGCAGCAGGCCGGCCTGGCCGGTGCTGTCTTCGTAGCGCACGTCGCCTTCCGTCAGAAAGGTGACGGTGGCGATGCCCGAGTGGGGGTGCATGCCAAAGCCCTGCTGCGCTGCGCCGGGCTGAAAGTGCACCAGGTCCAGAAAGATGAAGGGCTTGAGCACCTGGCCCAGGTCCGCCGGGCTCATCAGGCGGGTGATGGGGCCATGCGTGGTGCCGCGGGTGCGGTGGGCAATGGCACGGGGGGCGGTAGCGGTGGCGGTAGCAGGTGCAGACATCACGAAACCCTGTGGGTGTTGAAGTAATGCCTGTAGCTTAAAAATTCATCGATTGATTGACTAGACGGCGCAATATGATTGCACTCGTCCATTAATTGAATAAATGAGAGCCCAGATGCTGGACCTGAACGACGTGGCCCTGTTTGTGCAGGTGGTGCGCTGTGGCAGCTTTGCCGAGGCCTCGCGCCGCCTGGGCGTGCCGCCCAACACCCTGAGCCGCCGGGTGCAGCAGCTCGAAGCGCAGCTGGGCACACGGCTGATGCAGCGGTCGACCCGCAACCTCACGCTCACCGGCGCGGGCCAGGTGTTTCTGGAGCGCTGCAGCGGTGCGGTGGACGGCCTGATGGACGCGGGCCACGAGCTGCTGGCCGTGAACCTGGAGCCCAGTGGCCTGGTGCGGGTGGCGGCTCCGGCCGATTTTCTGGACTTCTTTGCGATGGAGTGGCTGACCGGGTTCCTGGTCGCGCACCCCAAGGTGCGGGTGGACTTTGTGCTGAGCGATGGGCGCGTGGACCTGATTGCAGACCGGATTGATGTGGCGTTTCGCGGCGGCATTCTGGAGGACTCGGGCCTGTTTGCCCGCAGGGTGCTGGACGCGGGCACCGATGGCCTGGTGGCCAGCCCGGCCTACATCGCCCGCCGGGGCGTACCCGCCACGCTGCAAGACCTGGCCAACCACGACTGCCTGGTGTTTGGCCACCCCAGCGGCAAGGCCACCTGGCGCCTGGCAGGGCCGGACGATGCCCCGGCCGAGGTGCAGGTGTCAGGCCGGTTCAGCGGCAACACGGTACAAGCATTGCGCAAAGCCGCGCTGGCGGGCATGGGCATTGCGCTGCTGCCATCGACCCTGAGCCAGCGGGACCTGCGCGCGGGCCTACTGGTGCCCGTGCTGGCGCAGTACCACCGGCAGGGCCATGGCGTGCACATGGTGTACCCCAGCAAACGCTACCTGCCGCCCGCGGTGTCGGCCTTCATCGACCTGGTGGTCGACAAGATGGGCGCGATCGAGGAACTGCCGCCCGACGCCGTCGAGTGACTGGCGTTGCGGTGCCTGGGCGCCCCGCAGTAAAGGTCGCTGCAAAGGCCTGATTCGGGCGGGCCAGGCGTGGTTTGCGCCACCCCGCAGAGCCCACAGGCCGTGTCACCGCGCGGGCTGCGTGGCCTCCGGTGCGCGCACGTCGGCTGCCTTGGCCGCTGCCGCCCGGCGCCCCGCCCACAGCCCCTCGGCGCTGTACAACGCCAGCGCCACCCAGATCAGCGCAAAGCCCACGGCGCGCGGGCCGCTGAAGGTTTCGCCGTACAGGAACACGCCCATCAGCGCCAGGATGGACGGGGTGATGTACTGCAAAAAGCCCATGGTGGACAGCGGCACGCGCCGCGCACCGGCGGCAAACAGCAGCAGCGGGATGGCGGTGACGGGGCCGCTGAGGATGAAGAACAGCCAGGTGTGGGCGTCGTGCGCGGGTAGCTGGCCGGTGTGGTTGCCCCACAGCAGCGCGGCCAGGGCCAGGGGCGCCAGCAGCATGGTCTCCAGCGACATGCCCTCCAGCGCGCCCAGCGCGGCAGTCTTGCGCATCAGGCCGTAAAAGCCGAAGGTCAGCGCCAGCAGCAGGGCGATCCAGGGCATGCGGCCGGTCTGCAGCGCCATCCACAGCACGCCGCTCGCCGCCAGTGCAAAGGCCACCCACTGTGCCTTGCGCGGGCGTTCGTGCAAGAAGACAAAGCCCAGCGCCACGTTCACCAGCGGCAGGATGAAGTAGCCCAGGCTGGCATCCAGCACATGGCCGTTGTTCACTGCCCAGATGTAGGTGAGCCAGTTGGCTGCCAGCAGCACGGCCGACACCGCAAATTTGCCCAGCAGCGCCGGGTTGCGCCGCACATCGGCCAGCCAGGCAAAGCGGCGCAGCGCCGCCAGCACGATGAGCACGAACACCAGCGACCACACCATGCGGTGCAGCACCACCTCGGTGGCGGCAGCGGCCTGCAGCTGCTTGAAGAACAGGGGGAACAGGCCCCACAAGACATAGGCCGACAGGCCGTACAGGATGCCGCTGGACATGGAAGTGGATCAGGTGGAAAGGAAGAAAAACCGGGGCGGTGCGGGCCCGCGGCGCTGGCGGCGCATTCGCAGGCCGCGCCCGGAATAGCCATTCAGCAAATGGGGGATGGACGGTACCACGAATGCCGCACGGGCATCGGCCACCGACACCGAGCGCGCCGGGCTGGCACGGCAACACAAACGGTCATCTCTGCGGCGCTGTCGCGTACCGCGTGCGGCCGGGCTTGGGCAAGGCAGGCGGCGTGTGAGCGCTGCCGATCCCTTTCTTGTCAGCCCACCTTCACCGAGGCCCCGGTGGCATAGAACTGCCCGCCCGCCACGTAGTGCAGCGTGCGCAGCGCGTCGGGCGCGCCCTCAAACTCCCAGTGGCCGTTCCTGAACACGCGGTCGTCGGCCCAGGCGGCTTCGACCTCGCCGATGAACAGGTCGTAGGCCTGCTCGTTGTGCGGCTCGGGGACCACGCGGCACAGCAGCCACGCGGCGCAGCCCTGCACCAGCGGCACGGCATGGCCTGGCACATCAAACCACAACACGCCATGGCGGCTGGCCTTGTCGGGCGTGGTGCGCGCGCTGTCGGTGCCTACACCCAGCGTGAGCGCCGCCATGGCCACCGTGGGCAGCTGCAGCGCAAAGCGGCCGCTGGCCTCGACCAGCTCGCGCGTGCGGGTCGCCTTGTCAATGACCACCGTCACCTTGGGCGGCACAAAGTCGAGTGCGCAGGCCCAAGCGGCGGCCATCACGTTGCGCTCGCCGCCGTGCGCGCTCGACACGAGCACGGTGGGGCCGTGGTTAAGAACCTGTTCAAAGGTTTTTTGGAGTTGCACAAGTGCCTTGCCGGGATGGGGTGCAAGGCGTGGTGCGCAGTTGATAGCACGGCTATCAACAAGCGCCGCAACGCCGCAGACCGCCCGGCAAGGCACTTGCCCGAAGGGTTGGAGCGAAATCGGGCGATTGGGCGCCCCGGCTGCTTGCATGGGCACAAGCCCATGCGGCGTATCCGAGGCATCCACTCATCCCGATTGCACTCCAATGCAATCTCCAAAAAACCTTTGAACAGGTTCTACTGAGCCGGTAGGCCTTGTCCAGCGGTACGGGGGTGAAATGGTTGGGCAGCAGCATGCGGCCATCATGCCAAGGCCGCCTGTGCTGTGCCGTTGTGGGGGCGTTTCGTGCGCGACAGGCGCTTGCGCTGCACCGCACGTACGATCGCCAATGGCCCCCTGCGGTTTGTCGGGGTGCCCACGTTTCAATTATCAGAATCAAGGAGCAGGCATGTTCAGCCATGTGATGTTGGGGGTCAACGACCTCGAGGTTTCGCGCAAGTTCTATGACGCCGTGCTCGGCACCCTGGGTGTGGCCCCGGGCATGGCCAACAAGAACCGGTATTTCTACCGCAGTGCCGCCGGCACGTTTGCCATCTCCACTCCCATCAACGGCGAGCCCGCCTGCCATGGCAACGGCACCACCATCGGCTTTGCAGCGGCCTCGCCCGAGCAGGCCGATGCGTTTCACGCAGCAGGCGTGGCAAACGGCGGCGTGACGTGTGAAGACCCGCCCGGCTACCGCGAAGGCCCCACGGGCAAGCTCTACCTGGCTTACGTGCGCGACCCCGACGGCAACAAGCTGTGCGTGCTGCACCGCCCCGCCAAGCCCGCCCAGTGAAAGCCATGCCGGGGCGGCCCATGCCCCGGCACCGCCCTGGTGGGGGATACTCTGCGCCCCTGCCGCACTCAATGCCGCATGTGCGCAGGGCCTCCACCACAGGACCCCGCCCTTGAAATCCGCCAGCCCCACCACCTTCGACGAGGCCTACTACGAGCGCTTTTACTTCGACAAGAAGACCAGCGTGGTGGACCCGGAGCACATGGAGCGGCTGGGCAACTTTGTGTGCAGCTACCTCAAGTACCTGCGCGTGCCGGTACAGCGCGTGCTGGATGTGGGTTGCGGCATCGGCCTGTGGAAGGGCATTGTCGAGAAGCACTTTCCCGGCGCCAGCTACCAGGGCGTGGAGTTCAGCCCGTACCTGTGCGAGCGCTTTGGGTGGCAGCAGGGCTCGGTGGTCGACTACGCGGCCAGCGCGCCGTTTGATCTCGTCATCTGCCAGGGCGTGCTGCCCTACCTGAGCCCGCCCGATCTGAAAGCCGCGCTGCTCAACCTGGGCCGCCTGAGCAAGGGCGCGCTGTATGTCGAGGCCGTCTCGCGCGACGACTACGAGCAGGACACCATCGACGAAGACCTGACCGACAACCGCGTGTTCCGCCACCGGGCCGAGCTGTACCGCCGCGGGCTGCGCGAAGGCTTTGTGGAGCTGGGAGGCGGCGTGTGGCTCAGCCGCCAGGCGGAGGTGCCCACGTTCGCACTGGAGCGCACGGGCGGGCCTGGCTGATGCCCGGTCCTTCGGGCTTGCCTGGTCCATCCGCTGCCGCAGGTACGCCCGCTGCGCCCCACGCCGTATCGCGCCTGCGCACCGCCCGCCTGGCCCGCAGCGCCAAGCCCTTCCTGGCGCGCGGCGGCATCAAGGGCGAGCGCTGCCCCGGCTGCCGCCTGGTGCCCAGCCACTGCCTGTGCGCCTTGCACCCCGTGGTGCCCACCCGCGCCGGAATGTGCCTGCTGATGGCCGACATCGAGCCCCTGAAGCCCAGCAACACCGGCTGGCTGATTGCCGACGTGGCGCCCGACACCTTTGCCTTCGGCTGGGCCCGCACCGAGGTCGACCCTGCCTTGCTGACGCTGCTGGCCGATCCGCAGTGGGAGCCGTATGTGGTGTTCCCCGGCGAGTTCGTGGCACCCGAGCGTGTGGTGACGCAGGTGGCCGCACCAGCCGGTGCGAGCGATGGAAAACGCCCCCTTTTCATCCTGCTCGATGCCACCTGGGCCGAGGCGCGCAAGATGTTTCGCAAAAGCCCGTATCTGGCGCAACTGCCAGTGCTGAGCCTGCAGCCCGAGCAGATCTCGCGCTACCAGCTGCGCCGCTCCCACCGCAGCGACCACTTTTGCACAGCCGAGGTGGCCGCGCTGTGCCTGGACCTTGCCGGCGAGCCGCAGGCGGGCGAGGTGCTGCAGGCCTACCTGGACGTATTCACGCACCACTACCTGCAGTCCAAGCACCAGCTGCCGCCGGATTGGCAGGGCGAAGCGCACGCGCGCCTGCGTGCGGCTCGCACGGCCCTGCCCACAGCGCTGCTGTAGCCGCTGTCCGGCCCCGCGCGCGGACGCTTTGGCGCTCAGCGACGACAATCGAGGGCTACCTTCCCGCACAGGACCCGATGAAAGCTCCCCCCCGCCTGCAGTCCCTCATCGAGGAAGGCCTGATCGACACCGTGGTCCGGCAGCTCATGAGCGGCAAGGAGGCGATGGTGTTCGTGGTACGCAGCGGCGACAACACCCTGTGCGCCAAGATCTACAAAGAGGCGAACAACCGCAGCTTTCGCCAGGCGGTGGACTACACCGAAAACCGCAAGGTCAAAAATTCGCGCTCGGCCCGCGCCATGGCCAAGGGCAGCAAGTTCGGCCGGCAAGAGCAGGAGGCCGCCTGGCAAAGCGCCGAGGTCGATGCCCTGTACCGCCTGGCCGCTGCGGGCGTGCGCGTGCCCCAGCCCATCAACTTCCATGACGGCGTGCTGCTGATGGAGCTGGTGACCGATGCGCATGGCGACGCCGCCCCGCGCCTGAACGACGTGAGCTTTACGCCCGAAGACGCGCGCGCCCACCATGCCACGCTGGTGGCCGAGGTGGTGCGCATGCTGTGCGCAGGCGTGGTGCACGGCGACCTGTCCGAATTCAACATCCTGCTGGCCCACCTGCCCGGCGCGGACGGCGCAGAAGGCCACGATGGCCCCGTCATCATCGACCTGCCGCAGGCGGTGGATGCGGCGGGCAACAACCACGCCCAGCGCATGCTGATGCGCGATGTGGCCAACCTGCGCGACTTTTTTAGCCAGTTCGAACCCGAACTGCGCAGCACCCAGTACGGCCCCGAGATCTGGAGCCTGTACCAGAGCGGCCTGCTGAGCAACGAGACACCGCTGACCGGCCGCTACGCGCCCGACCGCGTGGACGTGGACATGCAGGCTGTGCTGCGCGAGATAGACGACGCGCGCGACGAAGAAGCCGCGCGCAGGCTGCGCATGGCCTCGCCGGGCTGAGAGGCTGAGAGTCTTTTGCCCATGCCCGCCCTGCACGCCAAAACACCGCTGCTCTTCGTTGCAAATGCGCGCCATAGCCTGAGCTATGGCTGTGCTTTGCGCCTCGATCAGCGGCGTTGTGTCGCACCTTTCGGGCTCGGGCAAAAAACTCTCAGCCTCTGAGCCCACCCATGCCCCTTGCCGTACATTAGCCGCCCGCGCCGACGAACCGCTGCCACACACCCGCTGCCGCACACTTCGTCGAATCCCGCCTACACACAACACGCCCCACCTGCCCCACCATGACCAAAGACCTCGCGCGACAGAACGAACTCAAGCCCATGGCCCTGTGCGAGCCCTGCCAGGGCATCCAGCGCAACTGGCGCAAGGCCCCCGGCCATGCCGAGCTGGTGCAGCGCGGCAACCGCAAGGAAGCACGCGACCACGGCGACGTGACCATCACCCGCTACGTGTGCGACCGCTGCGGCACCGCCTGGGAATACGAAAACGACAGGTCCAACCAGAAGGCGGGCTGGTCCGTGGTGGGGCGCTGAGAACGCCAACGCGTTCTCACCCCGTCCCGGGCCCCGCCCGCCACGGAGCCATCCATCCATGCAGCTGCAACGCCGCCACCTCCTGACCGCCACCGCCCGCGCAGGCATGGTTGCCACGGCCCTTGCCCTGGGCCTGCCGCCTGCTGCGCAGGCACAGCCGGCCTACGCCGTGTCGGCCGAGCAGTTGCACGACATGCTGGCGCAGAAGTTTCCGCGCACCGTGCCGCTGGCGGGTCTGCTGGACCTGACCCTGCAGGCCCCGCGCCTGCGCCTGCTGCCCGCCGTGAACCGGCTGGGCGCCACCATGGATGTCGAGGCTGCAGGCCCCGCGCTGCGCCGCAGCCACCCCGGCTCGTTCGATGTGGAATTTGCCCTGCGCTACGAGGCCAGCGACCGCACGCTGCGCGCGCACCAGCTTCGGCTGGGCCGGCTGGAGCTGGCAGGCCTCAAGCCATCTGCCACCGAGCTGCTCAACGCCTACGCCCCCGTGCTGGCCGAGCAGTCGCTGCGCGAAGTGGTGCTGCACCAGCTGCGCCCGCAAGACACCGCGCTGCTCGACGGCCTGGGGTTGGAGCCCGGCCCCATCACCGTCACTGAAAAAGGCCTGAGCGTGGCCTTTGTGCGCAAGCCTTAGGCAGCGCCTGCGCGGCATCGCCCCGCCCCTCGCGCCGGCGGGCCCCGGCAGCCTGCAGCGCAACCCAGCACGGGCGCCATTGCTGCTACCGTGAAAACGCCCCTGGCGTCGCTGTCCCGCCTGGTCAGGGCGCTTCGCCGAGTTTTGTGGGCCGCTCTGAGTCTGTTACTCACGCCATGCTGTGCCTTTTGCCGCAGGCAAGCTTCTGGCGCCGTCCTACATCACCCTGGCTGCGGCCGCCCTACAAACGAATGGACCGGAGCGCGGCACCACCGGGCTGCGCTGCCCCGTCCACTGCACCCGGCTGGCATGCCCGGCACCCGTGCAGCACCCATCCGACCCAACCCGAAGAAGAATCCCATGGCTTTTCTCCGCAAGAACCCCCCCGTATCCCGCCCTGCCGCGTCTGCCGGCACCGCGCCCGCATCTGCCCAGGTGGTGGTGATCACGGGGGCGTCCAGCGGCATCGGCCACGCCACGGCGCTGGCCTTTGCAGCGCGCGGTGCCAGCCTGGTGCTGGCCGCACGCAATGCCGACACGCTGGCCCCGGTGGCCATGGCCTGCCGCAATGCGGGCGCCGCCGCCGCGCTGGGCGTGCCCACCGATGTGACCGACCCCGAGGCCGTGGCGAATCTGGCCAGCACGGCGCTGCTCCACTACGGCCGCATCGACGTGTGGGTGAACGGCGTGGGCGTGGGGGCCGTGGGCCGCTTTGACGAAACGCCGCTGCAGGCGCACCGCCAGGTGGTGGAGGCCAACCTCATCGGCCACCTGAACGGCGCGCACGCTGCGCTGCGGCATTTTCGCGAGCGCGGGCGCGGTACGCTCATCAACATGATCTCAGTGGGCGGCTGGGTGCCCGCGCCCTTTGCAGCGGCCTACACCGCCAGCAAGTTCGGCCTGCGCGGGCTGTCCGAATCGCTGCGGGCCGAGGTGTCGGACCTGCCCGATGTGCATGTGTGCGACGTGGCGCCCACGTTTGTCGATTCGCCGGGGCTGTCGCACGGGGCCAACTACACCGGGCACAACATCCACCCCAAGATCCCGCTGCTGGACCCGCGCCGCGTGGCCCACACGGTGGTCGCCCTGGCCCAGTCCCCGCGCCCCCGCGCCGTGACGTGGATGGGCGCTGCCGCGCTGCCCGGCCGCATGGCGCATGCCGTGGCACCGCAGCGGCTGGGCGCCTTCATGCGCTGGGCCACCAGCCGGGCACTGAACAAGGCGCGCCCCATGCCGCATTCAGACGGCAACCTGTTCACCCCCTCGCAGGGCACGGTCATCGACGGCGGGCAGCGCAAGGCGCAGCGCTCGGCCGTGGGCCGCGTGGCCGCACTGGGCGTGCTGGGCCTGGCCATTGGCATCTGGGCCGCACGCCGCCCGCCCGCGCCGCGCCGGGGCTACTGATGCGCCACACGGTGCGCGGTGCTCAGGGGGCTGTGCGCAGCAGCCCGCACCGGCCACGCACAGCAACACGCGCTGGCTGATTGTTCCCGTCCATTTCCAGGAGTCCCCTGTGGCTACTACAGCATCCTCCGGTCCCCCGACCGCATCCGCCCCATCCGCAGCACAGCCTGCAGAAGCACGCCCGGCAGACGCTTCATCCACCAGCGCATCGTCCGGCGGCGCGCCCGCCGGCATTCCGTTTGTGTTGTACGCCCTGCGCGGGCGCGTGTACGCGGGCAACATCAGGCACAAGCTCATCGACCTGGGCCGCATGGGCCCCGAGGAGGACGGCGCCTGGTCGTACCTGCTGGACGGTGACAAGGCCACCGGCAGCGGCTTTGCCGGCCCCGAGGAGGCGATGGAACACATCGCGGCCACCACCACCTTTTTGTTCCTCGATGGCCAGTTCACCGCGCTGGAAGACCTGGGCGGCACAGACCGGCCCGACCTGCAGGACGCACCCCGGTGCGACGTTGCGCTCGACCCCCTGGGCCGGAGCGAGCGCACCATCGATCTGCCCGCGCAATCCTCCGCGCAGGTTGCATGATGTGCTATCAAGTGAATAGCTGCATATGACCGTGCGACAAGCACCTTCTGCCAAAATGGCCCCAAAACACCGGTTGCCAGCACGCGGCCTGCCCCCCGGGCCCTGTAGAGGCCTTACCGTGCGCATCCCGGGCATGGTCCGGTGATCCGGGGCGGGTCTTTGGTGCCCGGCGCCGCCACTGCGCCTGGGTGGCGATGGCAGTGGTTGGGTGTTGAATGCTACGTATTTGATAGCTAAAGGTCCCGGCTGTTCAGGGACCTTGGGCCGAAATGACCTGAAACCGGCCTGGCGCTGGCCGGGCCAGCCCTGCTGGCACTGTTCCGTGGGGCAAACTCAGTGTTGCACCCATCGCTCTTTTGCCCTGCGCCCTGGCCCCCAACTGCGGTGGGCGCGCTGCCCGATGGATGGCCGTGCCCAAACCAAGGAGCCTGAATGTCAACCGCTGCCCCGTCCCTCGCCACTGCCCCCGTGCTGCAGGCCCAGCCCCTGGGCCCGCTGTGGCCCACCATGGACCCCTTCCTTTTTTGCGCCCACCATGACGACGCCTACCCAGCCGGCGATGGTGCGTTTGCACCCGCCGTGCCGCTCGAGGGCCGCCAGATCGGCAGCGACTTCAGCCGCAAGGACGGCTGGAGCATGTACCACGGCGAAAGCGTGCCCGGCTTTCCCGGCCACCCGCACCGGGGTTTTGAGACGGTGACGCTGGTGCGAAAGGGGTTGATTGACCACGCCGACTCGCTCGGCGCGGCCGCCCGCTTTGGCGGGGGCGATGTGCAGTGGGTGACCGCAGGCCAGGGCATCCAGCACTCCGAGATGTTCCCGCTGCTCAACGCCAGCGAGCCCAACCCGCTCGAACTCTTCCAGATCTGGCTGAACCTGCCCGCCAAAAACAAGATGGTGCAGCCCCACTTCACCATGCTGTGGAACGAGCGCATTCCGCGCCTGGAGCACCGCGATGCCGAAGGCCGTCTGACCACCGTGACCGTGGTGGCCGGGGCCTTGCCCGGCGCGGCTGCGCCGCTGAACCCGCCCCCCGAGTCGTGGGCGGCGCAGCCCGAGGGCGATGTCGCCATCTGGACGCTGCGCCTGGCCCCCGGCGCGCGCTGGAAGCTGCCTGCCGCCACCGGCCAGGGCACGCGCCGCATGCTGTACTACTTTGTGGGCAACGGCCTCGCGTTGGGCCCGCAGGCCATCGCGGGCCACGCCGCGCTGGAGATCGTGGCGGGGCAGGCCTGGGAACTGGTCAACACCGGAACAGCCGAGGCCGAGTGCCTGCTGCTGCAGGGCCGCCCCATTGGCGAGCCCGTGGCGCAATACGGCCCCTTCGTCATGAACACGCAGCAGGAAATCATGCAGGCCATGAACGACTACCGCCGCACCCAGTTTGGCGGCTGGCCGTGGGCCGAAAGCGACCCGGTGCACGGCGCAGAGCCGCGCCGCTTTGCCCGCTACCCCGGTCAGACCGAGGACGAGGTGCCAGCCGCCGCTGCAGCGCTTGGTGGAAAATCGGGCGCATGAACATCACCAAAGACTCCGCCGTCACCATCACTTACAAGGTGACCACCCCCCAGGGCAAGCCCCTGGACTCCGGCAACCTGGCCTACCTGCATGGTGGCTACGAAAACATCTTCCCCAAGGTTGAAGCCGCGCTGGACGGCCAGACCGCAGGCTTTGCCACCGCGCTGGACCTGGCTGTGGAAGATGCCTTTGGCGCGCGCGACGAAAGCCTGGTGCGCACCATTCCCAAGAGCGAGTTCCCACCGGGCGTGAAGGTGGGTGGCCAGCTGCAGGGCGTGGGCGCCGACGGGCAACCCGCCGTGTTCAACGTGGTCAAGATCAAGGGCCCCGAAGTGCACCTGGACGGCAACCACCCCCTGGCCGGTCAGGCGCTGAAGTTCAGCTGCAAGGTCACGGCGGTGCGGGCTGCCACGGCCGAAGAAATTGCCCACCGCCACGTGCACGGGGCGCATGGGCACCAGCATTGATGCGTGCCACAGCGTACCGAAGCACCGCAGCACCGAAGCACCGCAGCAGTCATGCACGGGCGAGCGGGGTCTCTGGTGCGTTCGTGCGTTCCTGCGTTGAGGGGCTGCATCGCTGAACTGATGGTGCGCTGAATCCCGCACGGGTCCCCGGCCACCTTGTCTGCACCTGATCCTCAGGCCGCAGCAAGGTGGCTTTTTCATGCCTGCGTTTCCTTGCCCGCAATGCGCCGGCGCGGCACCGTGGGCCCGGCGGCCACCATCTGCCCGCTGCGCTCGTGCGCCGTCTGCGCCAGCTCGGTGATGAGCGCGGCCTCGGGCAGGTTGTGCCAGTAGCGCGTGGGCATCTCCTTTTTCATCATGTTGAGCTTGAGCCGTGC
>Ga0181554_1002773_pt1 | contig 15261 bp, 11 predicted proteins | sample 011ome_16_FD_145602 | JGI IMG/M metagenome (GOLD analysis project Ga0181554, IMG submission 145602) | Coastal salt marsh microbial communities from the Groves Creek Marsh, Skidaway Island, Georgia - 011503CT metaG (spades assembly) | ecosystem: Environmental > Aquatic > Marine > Intertidal zone... | reverse complement strand
CGCGCCCGCGCCGAGCGCGAGCGGCGGCGGCGGCGGCGGCGGCGGCGCGGCGGCGGCCAGCGGTGCCAACGGCGGGGCCCAATCGCTCACGTCCACCTTCGTCGCGCGGATCGGGTACAGCGACAGCGCGACCTCGTCCACGAAAGGGTCCACCTGCGCCGTCTGCGTTCCGCACGTCGCCGCGCGCTTCTTCTTCGCCCACTGCGCGTCCTCGAAAGCCGCGGCGATCGGTCGCGTCGACATCCGCGCCGCCGCCTGCGCCTCCGTGCGCCGCTTCACGTTCGCTCTCTGCGCGAACGCGGCGTACGGATCGAAGCTCTCGTCGGAAGACGAATCGACATCGGAACACGAAGCGTTGCCGTCGCCGTCGCCGTCGCCGCCGGCGCGCCGCTCCGGCGAGCTCGCGTCGGACGCGGTTCTCTCGTCCTCCGAGTCGGTGTCCTCCTTCGCGCGCATTTTTGAAACGGCGGCGGCGTCCGCCGAGCGCGCGGCGTCGTCCGCTTCCGCCTTGGCCGCCGCGGTGATCGCCGCCGCCTCGTGCTTGCGCTTCGCGACGACGTCACCGCGCAGCGCCTCGAGCGACGCCGACGCCTTGTTGATCGCGACGCGGTCGCGGACGCGCGTCGCGAACGCGGACGGTTTTTCCCCCAGGAGCGACGGCGTCGTCGTCGTCTCGTCGCCGCCGCCGCCGCCGCCGTCGTCGTCGTCGTCCTGTCCTTCCCAGTATTCGCGCTCTCGCTTCGCCCAGCGCCCCTCCGACTTTTCCTCCTTCGCGTTGTTATCCGCGCCGCGCGGACCGAGGAGCAGCGCGTCGTACCGCGGCCCGAGCCGCGACCGCGCGCGCGATCGAAGGACGCCGTGCATCGCGATCGTTCGCTCGCGCTTCTTCTCGAGTCGCGCCGCCTCCGCGATCGCTTCCTTCTCCTTCTCCTCCGCCCGCGCGGCGGCCGCGTCCAGGACGACGTCGCGCAGTGACGCGTCGTCGTCTTTCTTCGCGAGGCCGAGCTTCGCGACCGCGGACTTGAACGACGTCTTCTTCTTCGTCTTCGCGGCGGCGGCGGCGGCGGCGGCGGCGGCTTCCTCCTCGCGATCAGTATCGTCGTCCGCCGCGGCGTTGACGGCTCTCAGCGCGTCCGCCCGCAGCTTCTCGTGCGCCTCGCGAACTTTACTCTGCCGTCGTCGCATCGCAGCCTCGAACGCGACGCGCGCGAAACCCTCGGCGCCGCCGCCTTCGCCGCCGCCGCTCGCGAGTCGTTCCTTCCGCCGCGCGAGAACCGCGGCGGCGGCGGCGAGATTATTGCCCCCGCCCTTGTCCTCGTCTTCCCTCGCGGGCGCGATCTTCGCAGCCTCGACGACGTCCTCGCGCAGGGGCACCTCCACGGCGGCGTCCTTACCCTCCGGTCCCTCGAGCTTCGTCATCGTCTCGTCGAGGTGTTTCTTCTCATCGAACGGCGGCGGCGATTCCGCGGCGAAGGCTTCCGCGGCGAGGGCTGCGGTTTTGTCGCGCCGCGGGTGCGGCGGCGGCGGCGGCGCCGACGCGATCGCGGCGGGGTCGATCGACGCGGTCGCGCGCTTCCGCGGCGCGCGCGTCTTCTTATTCGCCGCTTTCGTCTCAGCCTCCTTCTCCGCGGCCGCGGCGGCGACGAGCCGTCCGAGCAGACCCGTCTTCGCGGCGGGCGGCGCCGCGTCGATTTCGACGCCGACGCGTTCCCCTTTCCCCCTCTTCCCGCCCGCGCGCGTCGTCCCCTCTCTCGTCGGCGAGCGCCGCGCTTCGTCGCCCGCCCTCGCGACCGGGATCGCGACGGGCACTTCCACCGCGAACGTCTCCGCGGGCTCCGGCTCCGGCTCCGGCGTCGGCGGCCTCTTGATCGCCTCCGGAGAGTTACTCGTCTGAGGGTCGTTCCATCATTCAAAGCGACGTCGGGGTGGAGTTGAAAGGCGTGAGATGGAGTTGAAAGGCATCGAGGTGTGTCGGGATTGAAACCGAGGGGTGATGGGCGGAGAGAGACGCCGGGCAAAGTCCTTAAGGAATGGCGTTCACCACGCCAACGCGGTCGCATGGGGACCAGTGTATAGAACGCGCCTGCGTGTCCGTGACTTTCCACGGCGCCGGCAGCGTCATCGTCCTCGCCCACGCGGCGTCCGGGTCCGCGCCCGCGCGCAGGATGCCCTCGTCGCACTCGCACAGCGCGGTCGTGAGCGACATCGCGAGGCGTTTCATCCACAGGTCGCTTCCTCGATCGGGCGACGGCGCGGTCGTCGTCGTCGTCGTCGTCGTCGTCGTCGCGACGATCGAAGTTCCGGGTTCCGCGGCCTCCGCGGCCTCCGACGCGGTCTCCGCCTCCGCCTTCGCCTTCGCCGCGGCGGCTTCCTTGAGCGCGTCCGCGACGCTGCCCTTCAACCGCGCGAGCTCGCGCGACGGCGGCGGACGACGCGGTCTCGCCGCTCGCGGCGGCGCCGGGCGCGTCAGGGTCGTTCTGTACGAGCGAACGTCGGGGTGGAGTTCAAAGGCGTCAGGCGTGGAGTTGAAAGGCGTCGCGGTGTGTCGGGATTGAAAGCGAGGGACCCTGGGCGGAGAGATGCGCCGGGAAGTAAAGTCCTTAAGGATCGGCGTTCACCACGCCGACGGGGTCATATGGGAACCAGTGTGGTAATAGGACGCGCCTGAGACGCGTCGTCGTACGCGCCGAAATCGACCCCCGCGCGCGCCCACGCCTCGATCTTCGCGCGCGCGCCGCGTCGCTCCTCCTCCCTCAGCCTCTCCCTCTCCCTCCGCGCCGCGTCCATCTCTTCTTCGCGCGCGCGCAGGTCCGCCGCGCTGCCGCGGCGGAGCTTCGGGAGCCCCTCCGCGTCGACGTTCTCGTCGTCGTCGAGGTCTAAATCTCCCCAGAAGTCGTCGTCGTCGGACCCTCGCGCCGCCGCCGCCGCCGCCGCCGCGCCCTCCTCCGCTTCGATTCGCTTCAGTCGCTCCGCTTCCATCAGCGCGGGGCGCTCGCGGCCCAAGATGTCGTCTATCCGCGCGCGGTCTCGCGCGATCGCGCGCGCCTCCGCTTCCGCGGCGTCCTCTTGCACAGCCTGGGAGCCGTGTAACGTCTCGCCAGCGAACGTTTCCATCCGCCGCGACGCGTCCGCGGCCATCGCCGCCGCGATCGCGCCCTCGGCGTCGTCGTTCAACCGCCCGAGCGCTTCCCGGATGCATTCCTCGTCGCTCGCGCGGTCGCCAAGAGTCCTTCGCGCGTCGAGAGCCGCGGAGTGAAGCGCGCGTTCCGCGAGCGCGACCGCCTCTCGCGCGGCGGATTCGTCCACGAATCGACGAGGAAGGTCGGCGACGACGCTGGTCCCCGTACGATCCCGTTCGCGTCGTGAACGCCGTTCCTCAAGGACTTTTCCGCCGTCGCCGCCGCCGCCGCCGGCGCGAACGATCTCCTCCACGAGCGACCGGTGCGACGCCGGCACCGGCGGCAACGCGGCGGGGTCGCCGACCGAGACCGACCGCATCAGCGCGTCGCGCGCGAACGCGGCGCGTCGAGAGCCGCCGCGCTCGTCCCCGACGAACGTCTCCATCGGAAGCAGCCCGTGCCGGTCGCCCGGGCGCGTCGCCTTCTCGCGCGCGTACTCGACGTCCGCCTTCGACGATGGATGGGGCGCGGGTCGGGTCGTTCAGCCGATGGGATTCGCGGTCGTGCGAGCGTCTGTCGTACACGTAGTCGAAACCGGGCCGGGCGCGGGGTAGCGGGTAAATTGAAACCAAACGCGCGTCTCACCTCTCGTCCCATGGCTTCGATCGCCGCCGCCGCCTCGGAGCGCGTCTCGACGACGCCGTCGACGCCGCGGTCCGCGCCCGGGTTGTGCTCGCGCGCGATCGCGAGCGCGGCGGTGCCGTCCGCGTCGCGCGCCCCGGCGGTCTCTTGTTCCGCGTACCCAATCTGCCACGGCTGAGTGCGCGTCGACGGCGCGTTCGCCTTCGCGTTCGCCTTCGCGTTCGTTTTCGTCCCCGCCGCCGTCGTCCGCGCGTCGATCGCCGCGTTCACGATCGCCATCCTCTGCGCCCTGGATAGTCCCTCGTAGTAGTTATTCCCGCCGTCCTCGTCGATGCGTTTCTTCGCCCCGGGGGCGGCGGCGGGCGGCGGTCTGATCCACATCCCTCCGTCCTCCGCGGTTTGTCGTCTTGGCGCGCACAAAAAACACACGTCGACCCACCGGTGCCCGTCCAACCGGGCCGGGCCGCCGTTCTGAGGGGTGAAGTTGAAAGGCGTCAGAAGCGGAGTTGAAAGGCGTCGAGGTGTGTCGGGATTGTGAGCGAGGGGCGGGCGAGGAGAAACATACTGTACGCCGGGAGAGAAAGTCCTTAAGGATCGGCGTTCACCGCGCTGACGCGGTCGTACGGGGACCAGCGTGGTAATAGGACGCACCCGACCCCCCGCGACCGTCGGGTACGTCCGCGTCTTGCTCAGCGGGAAGCAGTCGCCGCAGTCCGCGCACACGATCGCGGCCGCGAGGCGCTTCGTCTCGAGCCGGTCCCAGCACTCGCGGCAGTGTAGCCCGCGACGCACGCGTCCGCCCTCGCCGGAGTCTCCGGATTCGCGCTTTGAAATCAACGCGTACGGCTTTCGAGTCATCCCCGCGCCGACGAGGTGCGGGCACCGCGAAGTCTCCCGCTCCGGCTCCCCGAGCGCGCGCTCGAGGTGCTCCGGGACGCGCGAATACGTCGTCCACGTCGTCCCGGAGCGATGTAACGTCCCGTAGAGTTGCGTTTCGTTTTCGTTTTCGATTCGACGCGACGACGACGACGACGACGACGACGCGCGCGCCCCCGCCTCGTCCTCCCCCTCGCCACCTCCGACGTCGTCGCCGCGTATCTTCGCGCTGAGCGCCGCGACGTGCGCTCTCGCGGCGGCGAACCCCTCCAACGACGCGCCCTCGAGCGCGGCCGCGGTCGTCGTCGCCTCGCGCTCGGACCGCCGCCGCCGCGCCGCCGCGGCTTCGCCCTCGGACGCGCGGCGAAAGAGGTTAATCACCGCGCTGTGGAGTTCAAAGGCGTCATTTGGAGTTGAAAGGCGTCGAGGGCGGGGATCGAAAGCGAGGGTTGGGCGGAGAGAAACACCGGGCAAAGTCCTTAAGGATCGGCGTTCACCACGCCAACGCGGTCGTATGGGGACCAGTGTGAATCACCTCTCTTTGCCGACGCTCGCGCGCGCATCGCGCCATCGCGCGCCGCTCGCGACCGCCTGACCTCGGCGTTTTTGCGTCAGGATGTCGCCGAACGCGCGAGACGCGGCGGCGGTGGACGGGAACATGCCGCTCGGGTCGCGGCGCGCGCGCGTCGCGTCGTCCGACGCGTCATCGTGTGCTTCCGCGCGTGCGCGTGCGTTTTCGTCGGTCGCGCGCGCGTCCGCCGCGCGCGCGAAGACGACCGGGTCGCGGTCCGCGTCCTCGGCGCGCACGCCGTACGTCGCGAGATGCACCGCGTTCGGCGTCGGCGCCTTCGCGTCGACCTGACGACGCGGAGCGGAGAGAGGTAGCGAGAGGGGCGCGTGATGAGACGAGATGGGCGAGGGACGAGGGGAGACGACCGCGGAGAGAGAAAAGACGGCACCGCGCCGCGCGCGAGACGACGAGCCGCGAGGACGCACCCACGGCGACGCGCCGCGGCGACGCGACGCCTCCGCGGGCATCGTGCTATCTGCTGTGGACGCCCCTCGCGCGTATCGCGCGCGCGGGGCCGCGACGCGCGAGAACGACGGCGCTCCCGCCGTGCGTCGAGCCGCGCGACGCGACGTCAAATCTGAGACGAGTTCCCCTCCGACGCGTCCGAAACATTAATGTCAGTGTGTGGCCGGGAGGCCGGTTTCAGTTTTATCATTTCACCCACCCTTCGGGTTCAACGTTCGATCGCGACGCCTTTCAACTGACCGCTGGGGGTATTACGGATCACGCCCTATCTTCTTCTTCCGAAGGTGGGTATCCTCCGCGAGACGCCTCCGTCGTCGCGCGCGCCGACGCCGGCGCGAGGCCAGAAGCGACACGCGCGAGCGACAGAGCACTCGCACGCGTCGTCAGGAAGCGAGCGAAGGCGCGCGGAAGCATGGCGAGCGCGTCGTTGGCGTCTCCCTTGACGTCTCCGAAGAAGGAATCCTCGCGCGGTTATTTCCGCCGCGGAACCTCCGTCGTCGCTCCGAATGCCGTGACCACGACCGCGCGCGTCGCCGCGACGCGACGCGTCGCCCCCGGCGCCGCGACCGCCGCGCCCTCCTCTTCGCGACGTCTCCACGGCTCCGGCGCGCGGCGACGCGTCGTCGCGAGAGCGGAGGGCGAGGCGAGCCGGCGCATCTCCGGCGCGGGCGTCGCCGGAGACGGTGGGGCGGACGCCGTCGATCGCGTGCACGGGGCGCGGCAGTCCGCGCAGGCGAAATCGCTGGAGGCGCGACTGGCGGAGGTGAGCGCGCAGACGCCGTGGGCGGGCGGCGCGGCGGCGCCGCCCGCGGACAGGAAGGGGAAGGACGACTGGGCGCGATGGAGCGAGACGTTCGACAGAGTCGACGGCGAGGAAGGCATCCTAGACGCGCTGCGGGTGCGCGCGCCCCGCGCGGAAAAGCGCCCCCCCAGTGCATTGCATTCATTCGTTCGTCCGCGCAATTCTGTCGTCGTCCCTTCGATTGGTCTCCGAGTAGACTGCGAGACGACCTCTCGTCGACAAATCATCTGAACTACATACTAACGCTCCGTCGTTCCTCTCTTCTTCTCCCTCTCGTTCTCCTCCGTGCCCCTCCTTGCGCGCAGGGCCAACTAAACGCCGCGGTGGCGGAGGAAGACTTCAAAACCGCCGCGGAGATCAAGTCGACGATCGCGACGATGCGCGCCGCCGACCCCGTCGCCGCCGTCGAGAACGGCTACCGCCGCGCCGTCCGCGACGAAGATTTCGCCGCCGCCGCGCGATTCCGCGACGCGGGCGCGGGCATGTGCGGGTGGTGGGCCGGGCGCGGCGCGACCGAGGACGAGCCGGGGGGCGCGTACGGCGTCATGATGCGCGTCGCTCCGGAGCACGGGCGGTACGTCGGGACGAGCTTCAGCGCGAGGGAGCTCGCGACGATGCAAGAGAGAAACGCGAGACGCGCGCGCGCGGGGGGGTCGTCCGACAAAACGTCCGATACCACCCCGGCTGGCGACGACGACGACGCGTTCGGGCGGAGGGTGTTCGAGCTGTGGCTGGAGAGAGACGAGACGACGGGGGAGTACGTCGCGCGTCGCGCGGTGCGGTTCGACGGCGTCGTCGCCGCCGGTCTCGGCGGCGAGATTTCGTCCATCTCCGCGGCGGCCGACGCCGACGAAACGTCGACGACCGACGGCGGTCCCGTCGACCCTCGGGGCGACGCCGCGCCCCCCGCGAGAGGCTTCGGCGCGGACGTCGCGTTCTCGGTGGAGGTGCCCGGGGGCATCACCCCCAGCATGACCGCCGCGGGCGTCGCCGCCGCCAAGGCGACCGCGGCGGCGAGGGCCGAGGCGACATTCGCGTCGTGGACCGTGGAGAACGGCATCGTCCGCGCGCCGAAGACGCCGGGGCTGACGTTGCCGTTTGAGATCGACGGGTGCGCGATGGACGAGCTCTTGTCGTACGAGGCGAGAGGGTTCATGAAGGAACTCGTCGCGTCCGCGCCGGGGTTCCGCGAGAACTGGGAGCGTCTGAAGCGCGAGCACGCGGCGCGCGCGAGCGCGAACGACGGCGAAGGCGACGATGCCGATGCCGATGCCGATGACGCTAAGGTCGCAAGCAGCGGGGACGTTTTCGAAGCGTTTGGGGGGAAGCACGAGCGGACGACGTCCAGGGGCGAGCCCAGGGATGACTACTTTTTCGACAAGTTTGTCATCAACGAGACCGCGGACGCGTACGAAGCGATGTTCCTGGACGACGACGACGACGACGACGACGACGACGACGACGTCGAACGAACCGTGCTCGAGCTCGAGATGGAACTCGAGATTGAGATGGACGACGACGACGAAGACGTGGACGTTTTGGACGCCGCCGCGCGGATGATGCTCTCGGGCCGCCGCGCGACGCGCGGCGGCTTCGACGACGACGACGACGAGAGCGACCTCGACTCGGGCGCGGCGGCGGCGGCGGCGCGCGAGTCGCTCGCGCGCCGCCGCGGCGCGCTCATGCGCGGCGACGGCGCCGCCGCCGACGGCGACGGCTGGGACGTCGAGGAGGCGCGCGTCCCCGCGGAGATTGAGCTCGACGGCAGGCACGCCTTTAGGCTCGTCTCGGACGTCGACCCCTCCTCGGCGCGCGGCGTCGGCCCGTTGGCCGGCGCGCTCGGGATGGGCCGCCCGTTCTCGCTCCCGGGCCCCGGGACGCTCGGCGGGATGCCCCTGGACGGGATGGCGCTGCCCCGCCGCGGCGGACCTTCCAACGCCGCGGACGCGGCGACGAAGGCTGACGTGGAAGCCGCGGTGTTGCGCGGGATGGCGGACGCCAAGGCGCAGATCGCGGAGGAGCTGCGTGACGCGGCGAATAAGGCGGCGATCGCGCGAGGGGAGCCAGAGATCATCCTGCTCGACCTCGAGGAGGAGAGGGAACGTCTGCGGCGCGCGGCGGAGGAGAAGGACGCGGACGTGGACGGCGACGGCGCGGCGGCGGCGGCGGCGGCGAGACCGGACGCGCCGCCGACGTTGGATTCGGACGGCGTCGCGTCTCGGCTCGGCGGAGCGCGCGCGGGCGCGTCTCCGAGCGCGGGCGCGGGCGCGGGCGCGGGCGCGGCGGGCGGCGACGGCACCTCGCTGGACGCGGAGATTGACCGCTTCCTCGCAAACAAGTGGGAGAACGGACACGAAAACGCGGCCACCGCGCAGCAGCAGCAGCAGGCGAGGGGGACGGGGTCGTCGTCGTCGTCCTCCTCTGCGTCCTCAGCCGCGTCGTCCGCGTCATCGACGGGCGGCGGCGGCGACGCGCGCGGGTACCGCGAGATGCGCGACGTCTCCGACGCCCCCCCGCGCGGCTACATCGGCCCCGAAGGGTTCGCGCCCATCCGCGACCCCTCGTCGTCGTCTTCGGGCGACGCCGGAGGGAGGGACGCGGCGCCGGAGCCACGCGCGGACGCCGCCGGTTCGATCCCCGCCGCCTCCGACGCGTCCTCGTTCCCCATCGACCCCGAAGACGCGGAGGCGATCATCGAGATGATGTCCCGCGATCTCTCCGGCGGGATGCCGCTGCCGCTGAAGACGCGCTTCTCTCGCGTCCCCCCCCCGGTGGCGTCGCGATCCAACGCGGACCCGTTCGACCGGCTCTACCTCGGCGCGTTCGGCCCGCACGGCCCCGAGGTTTTAAGGCTCACGCGCGGGCGATGGGGCGACGAGCTCGGCGAGGGCGACGACTGCGTCACCGCGGTGAAGCTCACGGGCGACGCGAACGTCCCCGCGGGCGCGGCGTCGTTTCGCGCGAGGGTGGGCGCGGAGCACAGGTTGGAGAGCTCGTTTTCGTACCCCGACGAGCTAGGCGTCGTCGCGCGGTACAAAGGGCAAGGGCGCGTGGCCAAGCCGGGGTTCACCGAGAGGATCTGGGTCGACGGCGAGCTGCTGTTACTGGACGGCCGCGGCGGGTCGCTCACCGGCGGCGCGGAGCTCGGGTTCGTGTGGGCGGTGCCGGGGGAGCGAAGGCTGTTGATTTTGTTTTCGTCGTTGGAGTTGCCAGACGCCGAGCCGCCGGTGGGGATGTATCTGGACTGAGACGATACGAGGGGCCCGCCGCGGTGGATTGGATTGGATTTTCGAGGAGGGAGGAGGCACGTATACTGTACGAGTAGAGAGGAAGAGCGACGACCAAGTCGTCGCGGACGAGTATTATTTTGTAAGACCAACGATATCACGCGAAGCGAACGACGACGGCGCGTACGTTTGGCGACTTCTTTCCGTCGACGTTAAATGACTGACGAGATGATCGAATCGAACCGCCTCCTCTCTCGTCCCTCCCTCGCGTATCCATCATCACTTCGCGTCCGGGTTCGACGTCAAGTACGCGACCGCCTCCGCGACGGACGAGATCTTATCCGCCTCCGCGTCCGGAATCTCCACCGCGAACTCCTCCTCGAACGCCATGACCACCTCCACGGTGTCCAGCGAGTCCAGCCCGAGATCCGCCGCGAACGTCGACGTCGGCGATACCTTGGAGGGGTCCACCTTGTTGAACTTCTTCACAACCTCCACGACGCGCTCCGTGACTTGGTTCGCGTCGAGGTAGCCCGCGGCGCCCATGAGGCGCGCGAACGCGGGGATCGTCAGCGCGGGGTAGGCGACCTGATCAGGAGGGAACGATCGATGATGGATGATCTCGTGAGCGAGGGCGCGGACGTGGGAACGAAGAATGGATTCGCGTCGATCGTGGCGCGCGCGAATGCGCGTCCGAGCGCCGCGGGACGCGCGGGGACGCGCGGGTTCGTCTGCGATATTCGCGCGCGGGGACGATCGCGCGCGATCGCGGCGTCGACGTCGCCGGAACCCGCGCGATCGCGCGTCGCGACGAGAGGAAAGGGAAAACAAACCCTCATCTCCCCGGTTGGAAGAGGCGTCGACGCGACGGATTCCCGCGGCGGGCGCGGAGGACGGAGAACGGACCTGCGCGGCGGGCAAGGACGCCTGAGCGAGCACGGCGCGTCGCACGGCGGCGGAGCCGTTGCGCAGAAAGCTCTGCATCTTCTAAGAGGCGCGTGTGGGAGTCGCGCGCGTCGCGGCGTCCTGTGAACCCGCCGTCGCGGCGCGTCCGCCTTTTCGCTCGTTCGCCGCTTCGAGCGCTCGTCGAGCTGATGAGCGCGACCGCGCGAGACCGGCCCGGAGCTCGAACGAGCGTTCCATTGTTTGCGGGCTCCGTCGGTCGCCGCGCGGGAGGGCCGTCGGGAGGCGCCGCATCTCGCGCGATGGCGTCGCCGCGGCGACGCGGAGGGCGCCTCGCCGCCGTCCTCCTCCTCCTCCTCCTCGCGCTCGTCGCGACGTCGCCGCGCGGCGTCGCCGCGGAGGACGCGCGGCGTCGTCATCAACATCACGCGTACGTGTCCACGGCCGCGCACTGCGCGGCCGCGGGGATCGAAGAGGAGTGCGCGGCCGCGGACGCGTACGGCGACGCCGCCGCGGCGCTCGCCGCGCACGCGGCCGCGATGGCGGCGGCGGAGACGACGACGACGACGACGATCGGAGACGCGGAAGCGGCGGACGCGGCGTCGTCGTCGTCGGCCCCGACGCCGCGCGCGGCGCGCGTCGGCCCCGTCGCTCGACGCCTCGTCGCGCTCCCAGATCTCCACGGCGACCTCGACCTCGCGCGTCGCTCGCTCATCCTCGCGCGCGTCATCAACACGACGTCGATCGAGGAGACGTCCGTGGACGACGACGCGTGGAGCGGCGGCGAGACGATCCTCGTGCAGACGGGCGACGTCCTGGACCGCGGCGACGCGTCCGTGGCGTTGATGCGACTCCTCGATAAGGTGCGTTCTAGTATCACACTGGTCCCCATACGACCCCGTCGGCGTGGTGAACGCCGATCCTTAAGGACTTTCTCTCCCGGCGCATCTCTCCGCCCATCAGGGTCCCTCGCTGGTTTCGATCCCCGCCCTCGACGCCTTTCAACTCCGCTTCTGACGCCTTTGAACTCCACCGTGGCGTCGACGCGACTCCTCAATAAGCTCGCGCGCGCGGCGAAAGACGCGGGGGGCGAAGTCGTTGGCCTCCTCGGCAACCACGAGCTCATGACGCTTCAGGGCGACCTGCGGTACGTCTCCAAGCGCGAGCTCGTGAAGCTCGGGAAGGCGGCGCTCGAGAGGCGCGCGCAGCAGACGGGATCCGCGGGCGCGCGCGACGGCGACGCGGCGACGCAGACGGAGGAAGGCCGGCGGCGATGGTGCGACGAGATCGAGACTGGTCCCCATACGACCCCGCACGCGCGGTGAACGCCGTTTCTTAAGGCGTTCTCTCGTTTCGCGGCTCGCGAAGATGTCAGCCTCACGTTTTGACACGTGTGTATGTCATCCACCAATCACATCCCCGCATACCTGACGCGCGTCCTTCCTCGACCCATCGCAGGCGCGATCTCTTCCGCGCGGGCGCCGACCTCGGCGAGACGCTGCGCTTCGATCGGTCCATGCTGCACGTCGCCGGCGAGGGGAGGTGCAGGTCGCTCTTCTCGCACGCGGGCATCCGCGCGCACCACCTCGCGGCGCATCGCGACACCGTCGAGGGCGTCAACGGCGCGCTGCGGGCGGCGAGCGCGGGGGACGGCGGCGACGCGAAGTTTCGACGGCACGCGTGGCGGCATCTCTTCGGGCGCGTCCACGTTTATGTTTACACTGGTCCCCATACGACCGCGCACGCGTTGTGCGCGCCATTTCCTTGAGGACTTTCTCGACTTTCTCTCCCGGCGCGTGTTTTTAATCCGCACACCCCCCGCTTTCAATCCCGACACGCCTCGACCCCTTTCAACTCCACTCCTGACGCCTTTCAACTCCGCCCCGACGTCGCCTCGTATGGACAATTACCCTCGACCCTCAGCGGCGACGGCCCGCTCTGGAACCGGTTCTGGAGCACGCCGCGCGAGAGCGCGGAGGAGGAGCGCGCGGTGTGCGACGAGCTCGGCGCGGTGCTGGCTAAAGTGGGCGCGCGGCGGATGGTGATCGGGCACACGATACAGGAGAGAGGGATGGCGACTAGGTGCGGCGGCGGGTTGCATCTCATCGACGTCGGCGTGTCCGGGAAGTACTTGGGTCGACCCGCGGCGTGGGCGTGCGAGGAAGGGGTGGTGACGGCGACGTACGAGGACCGCGTCGAGGTCCTGGACGACGGCGTGGAGGAGGAGGAGGGGAGTAGCGAGTAGACGAGTAGCGCGATTATGAGTATTAACGTGCGTGCGGCGTCGCGGCGCGCGTCGCGCGCGTCGCACGCCCGACAGCTGTCACACAGCAGGAGATTCATCGGACCGATCGTTCGCGTCGTCGTCGTCACTTCGCGCGGCGCGACGGACGCGCGGCGCGCGCGCGAGGGAACGATGGCGGCGTCGCTCGTGACCGCCGCCGCCGCGGCGCGCGTCGCGCGATGCGATGGCGCGTCCGCGAGCGCGGGCGCGACGCGGACGACGACGCTTCGAGGCGGTCGTAGTCGTTTCGGAGCGTCGTCGTCAGCTCATCGGTTTCGTCGCGTTCGCCTCTCGCCCATCGTCGCTGCGTCGTCATCCTCTGCGGACGACGACGAAGACACCGCCGCGAGGACGACGACGGCGACGGCAACGGCGGCGGAGCGGAGCAAGTACGAGGAAACCTCCGGCGCGGTCAAGGCGCTCGTCAGCGGCCTCACCGCGATCGTGAACGCCGTCGGATCCGTGACGTCGTCGTCGTCCTCCGGATCGAACGACGGCGCGAAGCTGACGCGCAAGGAGCGAAGAGACGCGCGGCCGTTCCCGTCCTCGCCGCGCGACGCCACCGCGCTGCGCGACGACATCGCGCGCGAGTTCACGGAAGCGAAGTACCTCTGGACCGGGGACATCAACCCGGAGATGTACGACTTGTTTTGCACGTTCACGGACCCGACGTTGTCGTTCGCGGGGTTGCAGACGTTCGAGACGAACCTGAAGAACCTCCAGCCGGTCCTGCGGAGGCTCGTCAGGAACAGAAACGTCGAGTTGTATTCGTGCGAGATCGTGGACGACGGGAGCGGCGGGAGCGGCGGTGGGAGCGGCGGCGGCGGCGGCGGCGGCAGCGTTCGCGCGAGCTGGCGGATGACGGGTGACCTCAACCTTCCGTGGCGCCCGAGGATCGATCTGACCGGGCAGACGACGTTCGGGTTTAAGGACGCCGGGGTCGAGCGCGGGTGCTTGATCGTGAGCTACCGCGAGGAGTGGGGGATATCCGCGCTCGATGCGGTCGCGCAGCTCGTCGCGCCGTTCAAGTGGTAGAGAGGTAGCGCGGGCGCGTAATATTTTTTCTTTCACTCGAGCTCGCGCGCGCGCGCGGCGAAGCCGTCGCGCCCCCTCGCCGCGCGTTCCCACCCGTCCGACATCGAACCCGCCCCACGCGAACGACCGCACCGACGCAACGCCCACGACGCGCCAGCGCACGTCGTGACGCAGCGATGTTTGCGCGTGGGCGAGGACCGAACGAGCGGACGCACAGCTGTGCGTCCGCCGCGCGCGAAAATAAATCACGTCCGAGAAATATCCGTTGCTAGTGGCACAACCGCACGCGCGCCGCACGACGCACACGCACCCCCCCAACCCCATCCGCACCCCCCGCTCTCTCCGAACCCCTTCTCTCTCCGCCATGTCCGGCGTCGACGCTTCCGACGACCAGGTGCGCGCCTCACGCCCTCTTCCCCCCCCGCGCGCGCGGCCGCGTTTCGTGACGCGTCCAGCGGCTCTTTTCTTTTCGCTCGCGCGGCGCGGCTTCGCGCGGGCGCGCGCGCGCGACGGGGCATCTCCGCGCCGCCGCTGCGCGCGCTTTCGACTCACGAGGCCATCCCCTGCCCCACCCCCTGTGCAGGACCTCTGCGAGTACGAGCTCCTGCGCGAGGAGAACATCAGGAAGAACAAGGCGTTCATGCTCTCGCTCGGACTTCAGGAGCTCGGGCAACGCGTCGGCGGTCAAGACGCGCCCGCCGCCGGCGGCGCGACCGGGTTCCAGCCCGTGCGCCGCCGCGTGCCGCAGACGCCCGCGCCCGCGTCGCACCCGATGAGCCTGCGCGAGCGCACGACGCCCATCAACTACGCGGAGAAGGACCCCGCGCCGCCGCGGGCGAAAAACCCCGGCGCGAAGCGCGCGCGCGACGAGTTCGACTCCGAGCCCGAGGAGTCCGTCGACGGCCGCGACTCCGACTCCGAGTCGGAGTGGGAGTCGGAGTGGGACAACGAGCCGCACCCGGACGAGAACTACAACGCGGGCTACACGAGCTTGAAGCAGGTCTACGACGAGGACCCGGAGAAGCAGGCGCAGGGGATGCGGATGGCGCACCTGAAAGTCGCGAAGAACGACGACGACTGGCACCGCTTGTTCAACAAACAGTCGCGCGAGAGGCGGCTACAGCGGAAACAGCTCCTCGACGGGTGGGCGGCGAGGAAAGCCGCGAAGGAGGCGAGGCGCGCAGCGAGGGAGGCGAGGCGCGCGGCGAGGCTCGCGGCGAAGAACGGCGAGCCGCTCGCGCTGGAGCTCGAGGAGGAGCCCGAGCCCGAGGAGGAGGAGGACGACTGGCGCCCCGCGCCGCCCGCGCCGACGAACCGCGGCGGCGGCGGTCGCGGCG
>Ga0181554_1002762_pt1 | contig 15277 bp, 11 predicted proteins | sample 011ome_16_FD_145602 | JGI IMG/M metagenome (GOLD analysis project Ga0181554, IMG submission 145602) | Coastal salt marsh microbial communities from the Groves Creek Marsh, Skidaway Island, Georgia - 011503CT metaG (spades assembly) | ecosystem: Environmental > Aquatic > Marine > Intertidal zone... | reverse complement strand
GGTTCGGGCGGCGGCGAAGAGTGGGCGAAAGCGGCCATTACGTACGCGCCAGCCGTGTGGATGGCGTGGAGCGCATTTCGGCCTACCGGCGCGTGGGGGCCTATCCGCTGGTGATCGTGGTCGCCACCGGCACGGAAGAAGCCATGAGCGAATGGCACGGCAGCCGCAACGTGGCACTGTTCACCACGGCCCTGTTCAGTCTGTCGGTGATCGGGGCTGCCGTCGTCTTCCTGCGCAGCGTGGGCAAGCTCGAACGCACCAACGCGGCCCTTCGGCTGAGCGAGGCCCAGGCCCACTCTGCCAGTCAGGCCAAGACGGAGTTTCTGGCCGCCATCTCGCACGAACTGCGCACGCCGCTGACCAGCATTCGCGGGTTCTCGGAACTGATGGAGATGCGCCTGGAGCAGCCGCGATTCAAGGATCAGGCCGGGCTGATCCGCAAGGCGGCCGACCACCTCAACAGCCTGCTCACGGAGATCCTGGACCTGGCCAAGGTGGAGGCGGGGGCCATGCCGCACACACCTACCCAGCAGAACGTGGCCGAGGCGGTGCAGTCCACCGCCGACTTCTTTGCCATCACCGCGGCCAACAAGCAGCTGGCGCTGACCGTGCACATCGACCCCGCCGTGCCCCAGATGCTGCTCTGCGATGGCCTTCGGCTCAAGCAGGTGCTCAACAACCTGCTGTCCAACGCGATGAAGTTCACCGACAGCGGCACCGTCCGCATCGAGGTGGATGCCACGCCCGACACGGTGCGCTTTCATGTGGTCGATTCTGGCCCCGGCATCCCTGCAAACCTGCACGAGACCATCTTCGAGAAGTTCCGCCAGGGCAACGACCGTGTGAGCTACCAGCATGGCGGCACCGGCCTGGGCCTGGCCCTGTCGCGCGCGCTGGCGGCGCTGATGGGCGGCTCCCTCACCGTGCAGTCACAGGTGGGCGAAGGGGCGCGATTCACGCTCAGCCTGCCCGTGGCGCCTTCGCCCCTGGCCTGAACACCGCGCGTCGCAGGTCTGCCGCGGGGCAGCCGTTGGCTGCATCTGCTGCGCACTTTCACCCTTGCCCGTTGCCGCATGCAGTGGACACTCATCGCCGCACCGACAGGCCCGGAAGGTTGCGCGCTCTCCGTCAGCCGGTGAACCGGTACAAGATGGCACCGCGCACCACCTCGCCCGGCTTCCACCACCGTACGCCAAAGGTGGGGTGGTTGGGTGCGTCGGGGTTATTCCATGGGCTCCAGGCAGATTCCATCGCCCGGTTGCCAGAGCCAGCGGTCATGGGCGCCACCCAGCGCGCTGCAGCCCCGATCCCGAACCGCATCGACTTTCAGGCTAACGCATGCCCCGCAGGGTTGAACACCATGGGCGCGTCGGCCACCTCGGTCGTCCACGCCATGTGCAGCGCGTTGTCGGGGGCGGCGTGAAGTGCCAGTTGCAGGCGGGTTCATCGGGCAAGGCGAGGAGTCTGCTGCGCAGGCGGCCAGCCCAGCGGCCGATCAAGGCGCCCATCGAAAGCTGCCCGTCCAGGTAGCCCTGCAGGTTGCCGTAGCCCAGCGCCACATCCACCCGGCCGCCCTGGCCATCGGGGACTGCCACCTGCACGAGGCGGGCGCCGTAGTTGCTCACGGCCACCTGCAGGCCGCCGGCGCCATGCAAGGTAAACAGGTCCGTACGCTGGCCGTGCAGCGCCTGCTGGAACGCTTCGCGTGAAAGAGTATGTGACATGGCTGCAAGTCTAGGGGGCTGCGGTGGGCGGACGCGCAGGTAGGGCGGGTGCAGTAGCAGGTGCATCGCGCGTCACCAGCCAGATACCGCCACACACCAGCACCAGGGCCAGCAGGTTCTTCCACTCCAGCAGCGCCTCGCCCAGGAACAGCGCCGACAGCGCCGCGCCAAACACCGGCACGGTGAAGTTGAACACCGTCACCTGGCTCACTCGGTTGTGCTTGAGCAGAATGCTCCACAGCGAGAACGCTGCAGACGACAGCAGCGCCAGGTACACCAGCAGCGCGACCGAAGGCACGGTGAAGCCGGTGAGCGAGCCACCCAGCGCCCAGCCCATGGCCAGCAGCGCCACCCCGCCAATGCCCAGCTGCCAGCCGGTCATCACCACCGAATCCATGTGCTGTGACACCTGCTTGCCGTAGATGCTGGCCGCCGCCAGCACAAATGCGGCAATCACCACGAAGCCTTCGCCCAGGAGCGTGAAATCCAGGTCCAGCGTGCCCCGGCCCAGGTTGACCACCATCACGCCTGCAAAACCAACCGCGCAGCCCCAGAGCTTGGCGTGGCTCAGGCGGTCGTTGTGGTACACCCAGTGCGCCAGCAGCACGCTGAAGAACGTGCCCGTGGCATTCATGATGGAGCCTTTGACCCCCGTGGTGTGGGCCAGCCCGATGTAGAAGAACACGTACTGCAGCGTGGTCTGCGCCAGGCCCAGCACCACCAGCTGCTGCCCTGCCGCAAAACCAAGGCCCCAGATGGCCTTGCGCGCAGTCAGCGCCCAGGCGAGCAGGATGAGCCCCGCGCCCAGAAAGCGCCAGCCTGCGAACACCAGCTGGGTGGGAATGTCATGGCGGGCGATGCCCAACCAGGCGTAGCCGGTCTTGATGGCGGGGTACGAACTGCCCCACAGCAAACAGCACAGCAGCGCCAGCGCTACTACGACCTTGCGGTCGGAAAAACGGGAATGCCCCATGGGAAACAGTCTTTCAAGGACCACAGCCCTTGCAGGCAAGGGCTGTGGAAGAGAGAACACAAAGGGCCACAGCCCAGCGATCAGGTCACAGGGGCCGGGTTGAACAGCACCAGCGCGTTGTGCAGCTTCCAGTGTTCGGCCCAGGTCTTCTTGCGGCCGCTGGCCACGTCGAGCAACAGGTGGAACATCTCCCAGCCCAGGCCCTCGATGGTGGCGTGCCCGTCCGCGATCTTTCCGGCGTTGATGTCCATCAGGTCGTGCCAGCGGCGCGCCAGGTCGGTGCGGGTGGCCACCTTCACCACCGGGCATTCGGCCAGGCCATAGGGCGTGCCCCGGCCAGTGGTGAACACATGCAGGTTCATGCCGGCGGCCAGCTGCAGCGTGCCGCAGATGAAGTCGCTGGCAGGCGTGGCGGCATACACAAGGCCGCGCTGGTCACGCCGCAGCTTTTCGCCCGGGGCCAGCACGTGCGCGATGGGCGCTGTGCCGCTCTTGATGATGGAGCCCATGGCTTTCTCGGCGATGTTGGACAGGCCCCCTGCCTTGTTGCCCGGCGTGGTGTTGGCCGCACGGTCCACACGGCCGCGGTCCAGGTACTGGTCATACCAGCCCAGTTCGCGCACGATGGACTCAGCCACCTCGGGCGTCGCCGCGCGGCTGGTGAGCTGCTCCACAGCGTCACGCACCTCGGTATTCTCGCTGAACATCACCGTGGCACCGGCGCGCACCAGCAGGTCGGCGCAAAAACCCACGGCAGGGTTGGCAGTGACGCCTGAAAACGCATCGCTGCCGCCGCACTGCACGCCCAGCACCAGTTCGCTGGCGGGAATGGTCTCGCGGCGGCGGGCGTTCAGGCGCTCCAGATGGGGCTTTGCGCTCTGCACGATGTGGTCGAGCATGGACATGAAGCCGACATGTTCGTCGGCCTGCAGGCACACGGTCTCAGGACCTAGCGCGGCATTGCGCTCGTCGGTGATGGGGAAGCTGCCCGGGGGCAGCAGGCGGTCGGGCTGGAGCTTTTCGCAGCCCAGGCTGACAACCATGACCTCGCCACCGAAGTTGGGGTTCAGGCTGATGCTGCGCAGCGTGCGGATCGGAATGATGGCGTCCGGCGCGTCGATGGCCACGCCACAACCGTACGTGTGTTCCAGCCCGATCACGTCATCGACGTGCGGGTACTGCGGCAACAGCTCGGCCTTGATGCGGCGCACCGCGTTGGCCACCACGCCTGCCACGCACTGCACGGTGGTGGTGATGGCCAGGATGTTGCGCGTGCCCACCGAACCGTCGGCATTGCGGTAGCCCTCGAAGGTGTAGCCCGTGAGGGGTTCAAACACTGGCGGCTTGACCGTGGCCATGGGCAGGCCCTCCAGCGCGCGGGCCGACGGCATCTGCAGCAGTCGCTCGTGCACCCAGCTGCCGGCCGGAATGGCCTTGAGCGCATAGCCGATGGGCACGTTGTAGCGGCGCACGACGGCACCCACGGGGATGTCCTGCAGCGCCACCTTGTGGCCCTGGGGCACCTTGTCGCGCAGCACGATGCCCGCGCCAGGAACGCCTTGCGGCAGCAGCGTGCCAGCGGGCAGGCCACCGTCGTTGGCGACGATGGCAACGTTGTCGTCCGCATGCATGCGGATGGTGAGCGGCATGCTCATGCCAGTGATCCTTTGCTTGAAACAGGCACGGCACAGACCCGTGCCTCCCTGGAACTTGTCTTCGGGCTGCGCCGAGACGCACAGCGTCTCAGGGGTTGCTTCATTTCAGCACCAGATCAGGCAACCACATCGAGAACTGGGGCACGTAGGTCACCAGCATCAGCGCGACGATGAGCGCGCTGTAGAAAGGCCAGATGGTCCTCATCACCTCCCCCACGCTGATGCCCCCGATGGTGCAGCCGATGAACTGCGTGGTACCCACTGGCGGCGTGTTCAGCCCGAGCGCACAGTTGATGAGGATCACGATGCCGAACTGCTCGGTGCTCATGCCGAACTGCTGGCAGATGGGCAGGAAGATGGGCGTGCAGATCAGGATCGTCGCCGCCATGTCGAGAAAGGTGCCGAGGATGAACAGGATGATGTTCACGCACAGGAAGATCACCCACGGCGAAGTGCTCATGGACTTGAGCGCATCGCCCGTCAGCTCGGCGACGCCGTACAGGCCGATGAGATAGCCGAACATGGACGAGATGCCGATCAGCAGCAGCACGGTGCCGGTGGTCTTCACCGCCTTGGACGCGGCCTTGAGGAACTGTTCGCGCGTGAGCTTCTTGTAGACGAACACCGACAGCAGCAGCGCCCATATCACCGCCACCGACGCAGATTCCGTGGCCGTGAACGCACCCGACAAAATGCCTGCAATGATGATGACCACCACCGCGAGTCCGGGGACTGAAGCCCTGAAAGAGATCCATACGATCTCCCATCCGGGGAAGGTGCCGGCGGGGTAGCCGCGCTTGACCGCCACCAGGTAGGCTGCCAGCAGGTTGCACACCGTGAGCAGCAGCGCCGGCACGATGCCCGCCAGGATCAGCGCCGCGATGCTGACCTTGCCGCCAGCCGCGAGCGTGAAGATGATCAGGTTGTGCGAGGTGGGCATGAGCGCACCCACCAGCGAGGCGTGCGTGGTCACGTTGACCGCGTAGTCGGCGTGGTAGCCCTCTTTTTTCATCTGCGGGATGAGCACCGCACCCATGGCAGATACGTCGGCCACAGGGGAGCCCGATACCCCGCCAAACAGCGTGCAGGCCAGCACATTGCTCATGCCCAGGCCGCCGCGCACATGGCCGGCCACGCTCTTGGCGAACACCACGATACGGTCGGCAATGCCGCCGTACATCATGATCTCGCCCGCGAATATGAAGAACGGTATCGCCAGGAACGAGAACGGGTTCATGCCCGAGATCATTTGCTGGAACCCCACCGCCAGAGGCAGGCCTTCATACAGGATGGTGGCCAGCGACGAAAGGCCGATGGAAAAGGCCACGGGCACGCCCAGCAGCAGCAGGAGCGTGAAGGTCACGCAGAGGATGGTCAACGCCATGGTGGTGGAATCTTTACAGGAACGTTAGGGTGCTGGGCGGTACAGAGGGATTGCTCCGATCGTCCCCGGGGCGCTGCGCATGAGGCGGGCGTGACCCAGGCCAGGGCAGCCGAGCCAGGGCAGCCCCGCCGCGAGGACTGAGTCCCCCTGCCCGCGTGGCGCAGCCACGCGAGAGCGGGGAGAAGCGCTGAAAGCGCTCAGGGGGGTGTGCTTCATCTCAGTGCCAGGCAGGCTCGACCTCGGTACCACGCACCAGGGCGATGATGTGTTCGAGCGAAAACATGGCCACCAGCACGCCAGCGAGTGCAGGGGGCACGTACTTGAATGCCTCGGAAATCCCGAGCGTGGGGATCTTGTAGGGCGCCACGGACTCGGCCAGCACGCCGCAGTTCCAGGCCATGACCACGCCGAAGATGAGCACCAGCACGTGGATCACGATTTCAAGCTTGTGCCGCAACCAGTCGGGTGCAAGCACCAGGAAGGACTCCAGGCCAATGTGGCCCGCGTCGCGCACGCCCACCGCCATGCCCAGCATGGTCACGTACAGCACCAGCAGCACCGCGCCGCTCTCGGCCCAGGTGGGCGTGTTGTTGAAGATGTAGCGGCCGACAACCTGGTAGAGCACGGCGCACACCAGCAGCACCAGCCCTGCCACACCCAGCTGCAGACAGGAGCGCGCAATGAAGGCGCAAAGACGCGTGTACATAGGGAACATTCAGAAGACAGAAAAAATGACCTGCCGCAGGGCACGCGGCCCTGCGGCATGAAGGTGCAGCGTTACTGCACCGCGTCGATGCGCCTGACCATGTCCTGGAGCTTGGGGTCCTTGAGGAACTTGTCGTAGACCGGCTTCATGGCGGTCTTGAACGCTGCCTTGTCGATCTCCACGATCTGCGCGCCACCGGCCTTGACGGTGGCCAGCGATTTTTCTTCACGCTCGTCCCAGATCTTGCGCATGAAGCCCACCGATTCCTTGGCGGCAGCGCGGATGGCCTTCTGGTCGTCGGCGCTCAGGGTGTCCCATACGCGCTTGCTGAACAGCAGGATCTCGGGGGCCATCGAATGCTCGGTCTTGTTGAAGTACTTGGCGACTTCGAAGTGGCGCGAGCTTTCGTAGCTGGGGTAGTTGTTTTCGGCAGCGTCGACCAGCCCGGTCTTGAGTGCGGTGTAGACCTCGCCGAACGGCATGGGGGTGGCGTTGGCACCCATGGCTTCCAGAAGGGACACCCACAGGTCGCTCTGCTGCACGCGCACCTTCAGGCCCTTGACGTCGGCCAGGGTCTTGACAGGCTTCTTGACTGTGTAGATGGATCGCGCGCCGGAGTCATAGAACGCCAGGCCCACGAAACCTTGCGATTCGCAGTCCTTGAGGATCTCGTCGCCAATGGCGCCGTCGAGCACCTTGCGCATGTGTTCCTTGTCGCGGAACAGGAAGGGCATGGTGGGCACCATGGTGGCGGGGCAGATGTTGTTCATCGGCGCCACGTTCACGCGCGTCATGGCGATGGCGCCCAGTTTCGTCTGCTCGATGGTGTCCTTCTCGATGCCGAGCGAGCCTTTTGCATACACCCTGATGCTGTGCTTGCCACCCGTGGCCTTGGAGAGGGTCTCGCCCATGTGGCGTACGGCCAGCACGGTGGGATAGTCCTCGGGGTGAATGTCGGAGGAGCGGAACTCCGCGGCCTGTGCAGTCAGGCTGCCGAGCACGATGCTGGCAGCCAATGCGACGCGGCCAAACAGATGGGGGATTTTCATGGTTGTCTCCTGGCTTGAAGTTTTGTGAATGAGGGGGAGCGTTCTGCAGCAGCCTGTGCTCTTCAGGCGCTTCGGTAGGGGGTTTCCGGCAAACCGGCCACGCCGGGCCGCATTGCAAAGACGGCACCGCCGAGCGCCACGTCGTCGCCCTGCGGCTGCGCCGGGCGGATCGAGGTGATGAAAAGCACGTCCAGCCCCGGTCCGCCAAAGCTGCACATGGAAGGCTTGCTGACCGGCACCCGGATCGACCGGTCCAGACGGCCGCCGGGCGTGAAGCGATGCACCATCCCGGCATCGTTGCCACAGATCCAGTAGCAACCCTCGGCGTCTACTGCTGCGCCATCGGGGCGACCGGGAAGCTCGCGCATGTCCACGAACAGTGAGCGCTGGCCCAGCGAGCCGTCCTCGCGCATCGGCAGCTGCCAGATCTGCTGCGCGGCCGGGTGACTGTCGCTCAGGTACATGGTCTTGCCGTCCGGGCTGAAGCCCAGACCGTTGGGCGTGATGAGGCCCGCCACCTGCGGCCCTGACAGGCCTTGCCGTGCGTCCATGCGGTGAAGATTGCCGGCGGCTTTGGCCAGCGACATGTCGCGCACCATGGTCCCCGCCCAGAAGCGGCCCTGGCGGTCGCAGCGCCCGTCGTTGAACCGCATGCCGGGCTGGCGGTGGTCCACACTGGCCAGCAGCGTTGCGGCCAGGAGGCCTGCCGCAAACGGCTCATCGCCAGCCGCGGGCTGCAGGTGGAAGACACCGGTGTCCATGCCGGCGATCAGCCCGCCCGCCGCGTGCAGGGCGATGCACGCCGGGCGCTCTGCGGTGTCCCAGCTTTGCACGCGCTGATCAGCGCTCGTCCAGCGGTGCAGCCGCCGGCCTTCGATGTCCACCCAGTACAGCGCTTGCTCCGCCGGGCTCCACAAGGGGCTCTCGCCCACCTGGTCGCGGTGGTCGGGGAGCAGCAGGTCAACGGGGTACGTCATCTGCATACTCATTCGAAAGGACCGGTGCGCACAAACGGGCCACCCTGGTACACCACCGCAGGATCGGTCAGGTCAGGGTGCGGGTCGGCAGCCTCCACCTTGGCGCGAAAGCGCTCCGAACTGTCTTGCGGGCGATAGCCGATGTGCCGGGCCTTGGTGTTGTCCCACCAGGTGGTGGTGTTGTCGCCCATGCCGTAGATGATGCTGTGGCCCACCACCGGAGCGGTAAGGCTTGCGACCACCAGGCGTTCGAGGTCGTCGTAGCTCATCCAGGTGGCCAGCATGCGGCGGTTGCGGGGCTCGGGAAACGACGACCCGATGCGCAGGCATACCGTCTCGATGCCGTAGCGGTCAAAGTAAAACCGCGACAGGTCCTCCCCGAAGGCTTTGGAGACGCCGTACAGGCCGTCGGGGCGGGCCGGGTCATCGATGCCCACGACCTCGTCCTGCCGGTAAAAGCCCGTGACGTGGTTGGAACTGGCAAACACCACGCGCTTGACGCCATGCTTGCGCGCGGCTTCGTACAGGTTGTACACACCCACGATGTTGGCCTGCAGGATCGGGGCCCACGGCTGCTCGGTGGATACACCACCCAGGTGCACGACCGCATCGACACCCTCCAGCAAGGCGTGCATGGCACTGGGGTCTTCCAGTCGCGCCGGGCGCACTTCCTCGCCTGTCGCTTCGGCACCCAGGTCGGCAATGTCGGAAAGACGCAGCGTTGTGCAATAGGCCTTAAGGCGCGCGCGCAGTTCCTGGCCCAGCCCCCCGGCGGCACCGGTCAGCAGCAGGCGTTGAAAACGGATCGGCGTCGGGTGGCAAGGCATGGCAGTACAAAAGCGAATGGGTCTGTGGCACACCGGGCAACGTCTTCGCTACCCGTCATCAGTTGTCGTACAACAATGGAGAGAAATGTACTTGTCCTGATCTCAAGCCTGCATAGGGATAACACTGAGATACGGCCGGTGGAGGATGCCGCGATGGCTGGATGGCACCGTCCCATGGCTTGGCAGTTACAGGGCCTGCCCTCGCACACGGAGAGTCTGCCGAGTGGCGCCGGGGCTTTTTTCCCGGTTGGGCCATGGTGACCCGCCGCAGTTCAGGTCGCATCATTTGACTCGCGCCATATCACTCTTGTGCAAGGGCATGGCGCGGCAATACTTCGGTGACCCAAAGATGCCATCGAACCGTTAGACGCCCGGATGCTGCTGGTCCATAGCGCGCTTCGTCCTCTCCTTGAGACGTCGCGGCGACGCGCGGCCCAACGGTAACAAGTGCAACTTGCCCGTCTGCTTGCAGCCGGCCTGAACGCCGGCCTGATGTTGCGCCTACCCAGCGCCCACGACAGCACGGCACCTCCCCGGACAACGCCTTGCGCGGGACCACGTATGCCGGCCGGCCTGCTGCGTTGTCACGCCGGAAACGCAAGAGCAGGGCGCCTCGCGGTGCTGGCAAGGGCAACCCGTCGCCAACACCGCATGGAAACCGGGCACTCGGCACTGCGCACGTCCATCCCCGCTCGGTCGTAACCCGCACTTCGTCACCTGAATTCATGTTGTACGATGACATACAACATTTCGCTGAATAGCGAATTCGCTTGCCAGCCTCCGTCAGCCGCTACGCGAGCACCGGCCCTGCGATCCACTGAACCGCCCTTCCAGAGCAACTACGGGGAAACAGGGGCTTTCTGCGCCCCGCCGTGCTGGGATGCACCGCCGCCCTGCTGGCATTTGCGCTGCAGCCCGGTCCAGCGCGCCGATGTTCACGGCGGTGCGCGCGACTATGTGCCGCCAAAACACAGGCTCACGGCCCGGTGCAGGCAGCATGGCCGCAATGAACGATGGCACCACCCCCACCACCGGCAACAACCTGATCGTGACGGACCCAAGCACCTTTGCGATGGCCGCAGCGATGGCACGACCATCGGCGTCGAAGTGCCAGTCATCCCAGGGGTGGCCGGGAGCCAACTACAACCGCGTGCAACATGCCAACGCCGCCGGACACAACAGCACCTTGGGATAGGTGGCCGTGAGGGCGCGCTATGCCCTGTCCAAACACACCTTCCTGGACGCGCCGGCGTCACAGGCCACCGGCGAGCCAAAGGACGACCTCAGCCAGAAAAGCGTGACGCAGGTCGGCCTGCGTCTTGGCCAAAGCACGCCGGCTGGAGACCATCGGCCAGGCACGGCGAACAGGCCTGAAACCCTGCGCGGAGGAGTTCCACGCATGCTGGGGCCATGGTGCGCGGGCTGCCAGGTTGCGCTGCCCCTGTCGCTGGACGCCACAGGGGACCGGGTCTTCCCGGATGACGTCCGCAGCCAGCGCAGGCGTCGCCAGTTCGGCTGCCGTGCTCTGCACCGCACTCGCCTGGACCGTGCTTGCCCCAAGCCTTGTCCAAGCCACAGCCCCCATAAAGCCCACCGGGCCTTCCCACATCACGCCGACGGAGCGAGAGAGCCGCATCAGCGCTACCAGCACGCCACCGCCAGGCAGGTTCTTTGTCGTGACTTTCTACGCAGACGCACTTTTGCTACATTATTAATAGCAAACTATTCAACGTGGATGGGGACCTTTTGGGGATTTTCTTTAAGATCAGCGCCGCAGCATCAACGGCTGCGCAAGGTACGGCTCAGCAGGATCACCGGCACCAGCCCCACGGCCACCAGCGCCAGCGATGGCAGGGCAGCCTCGCCCAGGCGCTCGTCGCGCGCCAGCTGGTAGGCCACCACCGCCAGGGTGTCGCTGTTGAAGGGGCGCAGCACCATGGTGGCGGGCAGCTCCTTCATCACATCCACAAACACCAGCAGCGCGGCTGCGGCGGTGGACCGCTTGAGCAGCGGCCAGTGCACGCGCGACATCAGGCCCACGCTGCCCACGCCCAGCATGCGCGCCGAATCATCCAGGCTGACCGGGATGCGCGCGTAGCCGCTGTTGACCGACTGCAGCGCCACGGCACAGAAGCGCACCAGGTACGCCCAGACGATGCCAAAGCTGGTCGCCGTGACCAGGGCGCCCACGCCCCAGTGCGGCACCGCCGCCTGGAGCCAGCCCACGGGCAGCAGCAGCCCCACCACGATCACCGCGCCCGGCACGGCATAGCCCAGGCTGGCCAGCCGCACCACGCCGCGGGTGACCGGGTCGGGCCGGCGGCGCAGGGCAAACGCCAGCGTCAGCGCCGCCAGCACGGCCAGCGCGGCGGTGATGCCGCCCAGGCGCACGCTGTGCCAGGCCCATTCCATGAAGCGCTCCCACGGCAGGGCAGACCAGTCGGCCGCCAGCGGCCGCAGCATGAAGGCCACGGGGGCCACAAAACCCATCAGCACCGGCAACGCGCAAATGGCCCAGGCCAGCCAGCGGCGCACACCCCGCAGTGCCAGCGGCTGCGCCTCGGCCGAGCCCGCGCGCCCGCCACCCGTGGCGAAGCGCATGCGCTGCTGGGCGCGCTGCTCCAGATGCAGCAGCAGCATGACCACCACCAGCAGCATGGTGGCCAGCTGCGCGGCAGCCAGCCGGTTGTCCATGGACAGCCAGGCCTTGTAGATGCCGGTGGTAAATGTCTGGATGCCGAAATAGCTTGAGACGCCAAAGTCGGCCAGTGTTTCCATCAGCACCAGTGCCACGCCGGCGGCCACGGCCGGGCGCGCCAGCGGCAATGCGACGGCGCCAATGCGGCGCGGCAGCGGCGCGCCCAGCAGGCGTGCGGCTTCCATCAGGTGCGCAGCGCGCTCGCCCAGCGCGGTGCGGGCCAGCAGGTACACGTACGGGTACAGGCTGAAGATGAACACCCACACCGCCCCACCCAGGCTGCGGATCTCCGGGAGCACGCGCCCTTCCAGCCCGAAGGTGTTGCGCAGGCCCACCTGCAGGGGGCCGCTGAACTGCAGGAAGTCGGTGTACGCATACGCCGTGACGTAGGCGGGCATGGCCAGCGGCAGCAGCAGCAGCCATTCAAACGTGCGCCGGCCCGGAAAATCAAACAGCGTGACCGCCGCCGCGGTGCAGGTGCCCACGATGGCCGCGCCCACCGCCACCAGCAGCGCCAGCCACAGCGTGGTGCCGGCATAGCGGGGCAGCACCGTGGCGGCCATTTCGCGCAGGATCTGCCCGGCCTGACCGTCGCCTTGGCCCCAGGGCAGCCATGACGCCAGCACGGCCAGCACGGGCAGCGCCAGGAATCCCGCAAACAGGATCAGCAGCACGGTGCGAAAGGCGATGGAGATGGGGCGCAAGGGGGGAGGCTCGGCAGGAAACAGGACGCATGCCGGCCGCTGGCAGATGCCACACAGCGCTCAGGAATGCAAATGCGAATTTTAAGCATTCAGAACACCCGCCTAAAATGCAGTGATGTTTCTTGAGGTCTCCCAACTCGAAGTGCGCTACGCAGGCCGCAGCCAGGCCGCCGTGCAGGGCGTAACGCTGGGCCTGCACGCAGGCGATATCGGCGTGCTCATCGGGCCTTCGGGCTGCGGCAAGACCACACTGCTGCGCGCCGTGGCCGGGCTGGAGCGCGTGACCGGGGGCGAGATCCGGCTGACCAAGGGCCTGGTCAGCAGTGCCACGCTGAGCGTGCCACCCGAGCAGCGCCGCATAGGCATGGTGTTCCAGGACTACGCACTGTTCCCGCACCTGAGCGTGGGCCGCAACGTGGCTTTTGGCATCCACCAGCTGCCCCGCGCCGAGCAGGCCGCCCGGGTGCGTGAGGTGCTGCAGCTTGTCGGCCTGGAAGGCAGCGAGAACCGCTACCCGCACGAACTCTCGGGCGGCCAGCAGCAGCGCGTGGCCCTGGCCCGTGCGCTGGCGCCGCGCCCGCAGCTGATGCTGCTCGATGAACCCTTCTCCAACCTCGACGTGGACTTGCGCGAGCGCCTGGCGCACGAGGTGCGCGGCATCCTGAAGGCCGCCGGTGCCACGGCGCTGTTCGTGACGCACGACCAGTTCGAGGCCTTTGCCATCGGCGACGTGATCGGCGTGATGCACGAAGGCCACCTGCACCAGTGGGACGATGCCTACACGCTGTACCACCGCCCTGCCACCCGCTTTGTGGCCGACTTCATCGGCCACGGCGTGTTTGCCCCCGCAACGCTGGTGCAGCGCGGCAACAACGTGGTGGCCCAGACACCGCTGGGCGAGCTGACCGACCTGCACGAATGCCCCCTGCCCAGCAGCTACCCCGCCGGTGAGTGCGATGTGCTGCTGCGTGCCGACGACCTGGTGCATGACGACGACGCGCCCGTGAAGGCGCAGATCGTGCGCAAGTCGTTTCGCGGGTCGGAGTTCTTGTACACGCTGCGCCTGGCCAGCGGCCACGCGGTACTGGCACACGTGCCCAGCCACCATGACCACGCCGTGGGCGAATGGATCGGCATCCGCGCGCAGGTGGACCATGTGGTGACCTTCCCGCGAGGTTGACACCTTCTTCGCGGTCAAAATCAGAATCAGGTGCTTGCAGTCTCTTTTGACGCCGCTGCTGATTAAATTGCAAATTTCGCGCGACCTGACGCCACGGGAGCTGCGGCGGATCACTGTCAATGAGCTGCCTCACAGCAGCGCACTTATCTCGCCCGTAAATCAGCCGCCCCTCCACGGCCCGCGTGTCGCAGCACAGCGCCCGCACGCGAGATCTCTGCAATCCGGCATCGTGCACCACCACCAAGGTATCTTCAAAACCACACATTCCGCCACTCAAGGGCTAGAAGTGCCTTGCACTGTGGAAATCGGCGGCGCACGTCAACGCGTGCCCATGCCAAACTGTAACAATCACGTCCGCCAATTCGGACCAGAACCATTTTCAATCAGGGATCACCATGGCCTACATCCTGCCGGTCAAAAATTTTATCGTGCATGAAGCCGCTGGCTTCGTCGAGTTCACCGTACGACTGAGCGCACCTGAAGCGACTACTATCACGGTAGGTTACGCCACAAGTAATGGCTTGGCGGAATCCTTTTCCGGCAGCGACTACTCCTTTGCATCCGGCACGCTGACCTTCGCAGCCGGTGTTACCACCCAGACCGTGCGCGTACCCATCTCCAACGATGTCATCGCCGAGAACATCGAGTCCTTTTTCCTGCGCCTGTCCGGCGCAAAGGATGCCTCCGGTACCGCCGTGCCAATTGCCAACACCGCGGCCACCGTCACCATCATCGATGACGACACCAAGGTCACCGATACCAACAGCAATGGATCCGTCGATGACACTGAGAAGGCCTCGCTTTCCGTGCGCGATATCGTGGTCGATGAGAAGGCCGGCACCGCCACTTTCAACCTCGTTCTGAACAAGGCCGTCTCCTCCGCTTTCAGCGTGGCCTACAGCACCACCGATGCTTCGGCGCTCGCCGCATCGGACTACACCGCAGCATCCGGCTCTGTCTCTTTCGCCGCAGGCCAGACCGCCCAGAGTGTGACCATCAATATCGTCGATGACCTGGCTGCCGAGGGCAACGAGTATTTCCACCTCATCCTGGGAGCCCTGTCCGGTACCTCCGAGGTGGTAGTCGCCGATGGCGTAGGCACCGCATTCATCGGTGGGAATGACCAGACCGCAGTGGCCCTGCCCACCATCAGCAGCAGCAATCTCGTCGTGAGCGAGGCCGATGGCTATGCCGAGTTCGTGGTCCGACTAAGTGCCCCGGGCACCAGCGCCATCACAGTCAGCTATGACACCAGCAACGGCTCAGCCGAGTACTTCTCAGGATCCGACTACTCCTTTGCATCCGGCACGCTGACCTTCGCAGCCGGTGTTACCACCCAGACCGTGCGCGTACCCATCTCCAACGATGTCATCGCCGAGAACATCGAGTCCTTTTTCCTG
>Ga0181554_1002748_pt1 | contig 15322 bp, 10 predicted proteins | sample 011ome_16_FD_145602 | JGI IMG/M metagenome (GOLD analysis project Ga0181554, IMG submission 145602) | Coastal salt marsh microbial communities from the Groves Creek Marsh, Skidaway Island, Georgia - 011503CT metaG (spades assembly) | ecosystem: Environmental > Aquatic > Marine > Intertidal zone... | reverse complement strand
CGTCCTCCGACGAGGAGGACGAGGGTAAGCCGTCCGCGGCGAAGAAGCCCCCCGCCAGCGCGCCGAAGAAGCCGCCCACGCCCGCCGCCGAGTCCGAGTCCGAGTCCGAGTCCGAGTCCGAAGAGGCCGACGACGACGACGACGACGACGACGACGACGACGACGACGACGACGACGACGACGACAAGGACGCGCCGGCGCCGACGGGCGGCGACTCCGACTCCGACTCCGAGGAGGACGACGAGTCCGACTCCGAGGAGGACGGCAGCGACGACAGCGACGGCAGCGACAGCGACAGCGACGACGAGAAGCCCGGGGAGAAGAGGAAGGCGTCTGGCGGCGGCGGCCGAGGCGGGGGGACCCCCAAGACGGCGAAAGTCGCGGACGGACGCTCGGGCGGCGGCGGTCGCGGCGGCGGCGGCGGCGGCGGGCGCGGCGGGTTCTCTCCCGGCGGTCGCGGCGGGCGCGGCGGGCGCGGCGGCGGTGGAAGAGGGTTCTCCCCGGGCGGCAGAGGCGGCGGCGGCAGAGGGCGCGGGCGGTATTGAGCGCGACCGACAGCTGCGCGTGAGATGTTGAAATATAAATAATGTGAGCACCCTGCCCCCCGAGGATCTGTCACTCCCGCGCCGCGCTTCGGCGTCGGGAGGCCTCGACGCGATGGCGACCCCGCGCGACCAACCGTTGGCATCGACCTCGGACGCCGTCGGCGCGCTGACGCCGTCGCCGCCGCGGAACATGCGCGACGTCGCGTTCGAGGATCTGTGCGCGCTGCTCGACGCGATTCGCAACGTGAACCGAAGCGGCAGGAAGGGCGCGAAGCGGAAGCGCGAGATCTTGGACGGGTTCCACGCGGAGATGGGGATGCGCCGAGACGCCCCGAGAGAGGGCGCGTTCGATATGTACCGGCTCGTGCTGCCGCAGATGGACAAGGAGCGCGCGGCGTACGGCCTGAAAGAGGCCGCGCTCGCGCGATGCCTAGGCCTCGCGCTCGGGTTGAAACGCGGCGTCTCCCCAGACTTCATCGCGCTCGAGGCGTGGAGGAAGCAAGGGACCGGTGTCTTCGCGCTGACGGCGTTCCAGGTGTGTCACAAGCACATGCCGGATAACATCCCGGCCTCGAGTCGCCGCGCGACGGTCGGCGAAGTCAACGACGCGCTTGATAAGCTCGCGGGGAAAAAAGCGACGGACGAAAAAGTGCCGATACTCCGCGCGCTCTTGGAAGGCCTCGGCGCCGTGCAGATGCGGTGGCTCGTGGCGATCATACTGAAAGACCTGAAGCTCGGATGCGGGGAGAGTTTTCTGCTCAGGCACTACCACCCGGACGCGGAGGATCTGTACAACGTGTGCTGCGACTTGAGACGCGTCGTCATGACGTTGAACGTCCGGGACAAGCCGTTCGAACGCCAGGACCTCTCCCCCGGGTCTCTCGTGAACGCGATGAACTCGTCCAGGGTGAACGCGACGGAGAAGGCGTTTAAGAAGATGCAAAAGAGGAAGGCGACGTTCGTGATCGAGACCAAGTTCGACGGCGAACGGATTCAAGTCCACAGGACGGGCGAGCGCGAGTTCAAGTATCTCACGAGGAACAACATCGACTTCCATCCGCGCGGGTACAGCGTGCTCGACCGACTGTTCCGAGCGCGGTTGAAGAAGACGACGTGCGTCCTCGACGGCGAGCTCGTGATCTGGAACAAGAGAGAGAAGAGATACCTCGAGTTTGGGTACCTGAAGGGTTTCATCAACGCGATCGGGCGGTCGTGTCCGGCGGAGGCGATCATCGAGAAGCAGTCGATGTACAACAGCCGCGTGAGGGACGCGGACGGCGGCGGCGGCGACGGCGACGGCGACGGCAGCGACGGCGACGGCGACGGCAGCGAAAGCGACGACGACGACGACGACCGCGCCGGCGGCGACCGCGGCGAGACGTTGAAGACCGCGAACGACCCGGGGCAGTACAGATTGGCCGACTTGGAGCTCGTCTACGTCGCGTTCGACGTGTTGTACGACGACGACCACTCCGTGATTCACCGCCCGCTGTCCGAACGACACGACGTCCTTCGAGGGATGTTCAAGCCGCTGGGCGCGGGGCACGACGCGGGCGCTCACGCCCGCGCCCGCGAGCGCGCGCGCGGGGAAGAGACCGACGACGACGACGACGCCCCGGTCGCGGACCAGAGCGACGGGACGGTCCGGTTGGGCCCGCGAGGCGGCGCGTCGAAGGGAAGGGTGCAGATACACGTCCCGGCGAAGGATCCCACGGAGCCCGTCAACCCCGACTGCGTCGTCGCCTCGATGCTCGGGGAGATCGAGACGTACTTCTGGCGCGCGGTCGACCGCGGCGACGAGGGTCTCATCATCAAAGACTTGGGGTCGAAGTGGGAGCCCGGCGCGCGCGGGGACTCGTGGTTGAAAATCAAGCCCGATTACCTCCCGACGGAGGATCTCGACGTCGTCATCATCGGCGGGTTCTACGGCACCGGACGCCAGAGGGGCGGGAAGATCGCGGAGTACCTCCTCGGGATTGTGGAGACGCCGACGAGAGAAGGCGCGAGGCCGACGCGGGTGATGTCGTTCAGCAAAGTCGGCACGGGGATGTCCGTGGACGTGATGCAGAGACTCCGAGAAAAATTAGGGCCGCACATGCTTCCCGCGGGCAAAGGGTACAACCCGCCGACGATGTACGACGTCACCGGCGCCGCGGCAGAGACCCCGGACGTGTGGATCGACCGCCCGGAGAACTCCGTGGTGTTGACCGTCAAGGCGGACATCCGGCTGGTTCGAACGATGACGTTTCGCGCGGACGTCTCTCTGCGATTCCCCCGCGTCACCGGCGTGCGGTGGGACAAGCCGTGGCACGACGCGCTGTCGAACGAGCAGCTCGCGGTGATGCAAGACGAGGGCGGGATCGGCGTCGCGGTGGGCAGGGCAGGACGGTTCGGGAATCGAACCGCCGCGGAAGGCGGCGACGGCGCGGGGTACGCCAAGCAGCCGAGCAGCAAACGGCACAAGGCGGCGCCCGCGCGCGACCGAAGACTCCCCGCGCACCTCGCGGTCGCGGACACGTCCGCGGTCACGCGCGAGGGGAACATCCTTCGCAGCCTCGACGTGCGGATCCTCGCCGGCGGCGACCAATACTCCGCCGGGGCGTTCAAAGCCGAGCTCGCGGCGCTCGTGAAATCCCAAGGCGGGAAAACCTCCGAGGCGCGTTCTATACACTGGTCCCCATACGACCCCGTTCGCGTGGTGAACGCCGTTCCTTAAGGACTTTGCCCGGCGCATCTCTCCGCCCATCCCTTGCGTTCACTCCCCGCCCGAGTTGCCTTTCAACTCCATCTGACGCCTTTCAACTCCACCCCGACATCGCTTTGTATGGAACGACCCTGAGGCGAGCCACCCCGGGTTGACGCACGTCGTCGCCTCGCCCGCGGCTCGCGGCACGATCGCGTTCGAGGCTGTTAAGAGAGCGGGCGGCGTGGACGTGTTGACCCCTCAGTGGCTGCGCGACTGCGTCGCGCGCGGGGAGATTTTCGAACCGACGCCGAAGCACCGTTTGGTGACGTGCGCGGCGACCGTCGAGCGCTCCGCCGGCGCGATGGATCGGTTCGGCGACGATCACTACGTCGACGTCGACGCGGACGACGCCGCGGCGCTGGTGCACGGCGACAGGATGACGAGCGCGATGAATCAGCGGCGAGGCGACGACGACGACGACGACTTCGACTTCGAAGCCGAGGAGGTGGCGATGCAACTCGCGGCGATGAGCGACGAGGACGACGACGACGGCGGCGATGACGACGGCGGCGGCGGCGGCGCGGAGACGGGTAACCCGGCGCGAGCGTTCCGGACGTTCGAGCGGTGCGTCTTCCTCGTCGTGACCGCGCCGCGCGGGGTGGACGTGTCCAGGCTGCCGTTCATCGACGCCGCGCTGGACGTCGCGCGCGTGAAGCGCGTCGACGTCCATCGCGACGAGAGCGAGGACGACGGGGCCCACGGCGAGACGACGAGACGCGCGGCGCCGGCGCCGACGACGACGGCGGCGGCGATCATAGCGCTCACCGCCGCGGACGGCGCAGGCGCCGCGGGGGAGGACGCGGACGCGCGTCGCGACGAAGAGATGGAGGCGGAGCGATCGACGCGCGCGGACGCCGCGCGGCTCGCGCGGTCGCTGAGGCTGCGAGGCGCGCGCGTCGCGTCGGGGTGTCGCGTCGGGGTCACGCACGTCGTCGCGTTCGAGCCGGGCGGCGGCGGCGGCGGCGGCGGCGGGGGCGGGGATCGATCGGACGACGCGACGGGCGACGGCGAGACGCGGTGGGGGGGCGCGATGGTCGTGTCCCCCGCGTGGGCGCGTGCGAGGATGGCCGAGGGCGCGCGCGTCGTCCCGTGAGGGACGTCGAGCGACGCGCGAGCGACGCGCGAGAGTACGAGTACATTTTGGCAGTGTGAAATGAGACTCAGAATCGCAACTGAATCGCGCGCGCGGGAAGATCCGTCGCGGAAAGAATCTCTCTCGACCGCGGGGGTCAACCGCGCCCCCTTTTGGAACGAATTGCCAATTCTCGTGAATCGAGCCCTCCGCGTTACTCGATCGCCGCGCGTCGCACGTGACGCATGGCCTCGATCGCTCGCGCGATTCCGCGTCGAAGCTCGACCGCCGGCCCCGTGACCGAGGACGCCGTCCTCGACCCGCCCGCGCCGATGGAAGCGCCGGGCGCGGCGGAACTCGGCGACACGGTGAAATCGACGCGCCAAGACGGCGAGGATCCGTCCGATTCGCAATGGAACGAGGTCAAGGAGGTCGAGCTCGCGGCGCGCGCGGAGGCGCAGCTCACGCAGCTCACGCAGGACCGCGCGCAGAACAGCCAGATGGAGGAGATGCTCCTGAAGATCGAGCAGGAGTTTAAGGCGGAGCAGATCGCGAGGAAAGTGGCGGAGGAGCGGTTCGCGGAGATCGACGTCGAGCTGCGAGAGACGGAGGATGAAATGCGCGCGATCCGTCACGAATTCTCGGGGTGGGCGCCGCAGGTGGAGAAGAACAAGGCGCTGCACAACGTCTTAGAGCGCGAGCAAGACGCGCTCGAGCTCGTGAAGGCGCAGGTCTTGAAAGATCTCGAGCGCGCGAAGGGCGACGCGACCGCGAAGACGATGGCGCTGCAGAAGGCGGAGGAGGCGATTCGCAGGGAAGAGGCGACGAAGCGCATGAAGATCGAATCCGAGCACGTGGCCAAAGTCTCGCGAATGGGCGCGGAGATCGAGCGCCTGCGCGACATGCTACACGCGCACACGCAGGAACTCGCCGTGGAGATTGTGCGATGGAAATCTCAGGCTGAAGCCGCGGCGCAGGCTGTGGAAGCGGCGAAGCGCGAGGTGATGGCGCGGAAACGCGAGCTCGACAACACGAACGAGGAGCTCAATAATCTGGTCGAGGAGCTGTACGGATGCCGCGAGAAGAACCAGGAGATCCGCGGCTCCATCCAGGCGCACCAGGAGCGGTACCGAGCGAACATGCGGCACCACAGCCGGAACGCGATTAAGATCGACATCTCGGACTTGAAGCTCGGTCTGAGCTCCGCCGAGCTCACGGAGGCGAGGCTCAAGTACGACTACTCGAAGAAAAATCTCGGGACCTCCAAGGGCGCCACCTCGGCGGCTTCCGCGTTGAACAGAGCGCGCGGGAGCATGAATCGCGTCCCGACGGAGCAGGAGATGTACCTCGCGAAGTTTGACATCGACGGCGACGGGTTTCTGAGCAAAGAGGAGAAGATGATTGGTTTCGCGCAGAACAAGAAGGATCGCGCGTGGAACCCGAAACTCGGGAGGCACGAGCGAGAGATGGCGATGGAGGCGAGCGCGGTCCGCGCGCGGCACGAGGCTGCGACGCGGATCCAGGCTGTGCAGAGAGGGAGGATGGCGCGGAAGAAAGTCGGGCAGATGCGGCGGTACGATAAAAACGTCGTCGGTGGCTCGATGCCGAAGGCAGGGAAGTACCAGTACCAACCGTACCGACGATGATGACACGGATGGAGGGTGGCGAGAGCGAGAGCCGAGTGTGATTTCCAACCGATTGAGCCGCGCGCGGCGCGCGTACCTCCCCTCCCCCCCCCGCGCGCGTACCTCCGAGATCGCTTCGCGCCGACTTTCTTCTCCGTCGCGTGTGGTGCGCGTCGATATCGCGTCCTTCACCGCGTCCGTTCCGCGATCGACCGAGGTAGGGGCGGTCCCGTCCCTGTCGGACGTGTGCGTGTACCCGCATCCGACGACCTGAACACGTAACCTTACCTTCGTATTTACCAAAACGCGGCAAGAAATCGTGGAATGTTCACCACTAAATCCCCGCGCGCACTCGGTGCAACACACGCGGGGACGCGCGCGCGAACGAACGCGCGCCATGTCGGACGGCGACGCCACCATCGAGATTGCCGACGATGCGCCCGCGGGTGCGCGAACCCGCGTCGTCCGTCTCGCGCTTCGCGAATCGCCTCCCGGGGCGAAACGCCACCGAAGTGAACGATTTCGCGCGATTCGATCGATTCGATTCGCCCCTCCTCCCGCGTCGCATCGCGTCCGCGCGCCCGCCCTCCCTCCCTCGCGCGGTCCGTCCTGACCCTCCTCCCTCCTTCCACCCGACGCGCGAACAGCTCAAACCATAACCCGGAGCCCGTCCGCGAGAGCGTCGCAGTCGCAGCGCCGCTCGTCGAGGAAGGGTCTCGCGTCCAGTCGCGTCTCCGAGCGCGTCAGGGGCAACTCGAGGAAGGCGCTCATGGTGAACGACGTGAAACACCAGACGAAGAGCGAGACGAGGAAGCTCGAGCGGTTCGAACAGATGCAGTTGGAGTACTTCTCCACTCGAGACGCGGACGTGGAGCAGACGCCGACGCCGGAGATGCACTACACGGTTTACAGAAACGACGGCGGCGCGGGGACGACGACGACGACGAAAAACAACGCGGACTCGATGAACCTCCTCTCGAAGATCGGTAAGGAGACGCGTAAAGAAAACACGATCCGATGGCTGCACTTCAACGGGATGAACGAGATGATGATGAACTACGTGTGCGACGCTCTGAAACTGGGCGCGTCCGCCGTGGGAGGGGAGATGGACACGACGAAGTGCGTGTTTCATCGGCACAAAGACGCGGCCGTGAGGCACTTCGACTCGCACGTGTACGTCAGCATGCAGCTCATCGACCGCGAGGAGTGCGACGGGGACATTCCTCTCGTGTCGGACGAGCAGGTGAGCTTTATATATCACCCGGAGAAGGCGATCGTGATCAGCGTGTGCGAGGACGTCGACGAAGAGAGCGACTTCACGGCGTTGACGCGTTTGCTCGTGGAGGGCGAGTCGAGGTGCAACGTCGACGGCGCGCACCCGGGGATTTTGCTCGCGATGATGGCGGACAAGTTCGTGGACGACGCGTACCCGGTCGCGGAGGAGCTCGGGGATTACCTCGAGGTTTTATCTCAAGCCATGGTCGCGCGCGAGTCCATATCGTTCAGTCAGCCCGTGGACAAAGTGCGCATGCAACTGTGGCGGATGCGTCGGTTCGCGATCCGCGTCCGGCGCCTGTGCGAGGCGTACGAAGAAGACGCGCTCGGTGTCTTCGACGACGAGTCGTTCAAGGAATACGTCGGTAAGGTATCGAAACAAGCGGACGGTCTCGAATCCGTGTGCGAGATGTACATCGGCCGCTGCCTCTCGATTCTTCAGAGAGTTGAGGTGTACCAAGAGCAGAGAACGAACGAGACGCTGTTCCTTCTCACGATCGTCACGACTCTCATGGTTCCCGTGGAGTTCCTGACCGGGATGTGGGGCATGAACTTCGTGAACATGCCGGATTTAGAGACGAGCTGGGGGTATTTCATGTTCCTCGCGCTCGTACCGTTTCTCATGGGGACGTCGTATATTTTACTGAAAGTGAACGGGTACCTGGACGACTCGCCGCTGGACTGGTCTTGCGGGTTAGGGGGTCTGTTCAAGAGTAAGGAGGGGAAGAAGGACTGAACGAGAAGGCGGATAACGCGCGAAGGTCGTGTTGTCGGATGTGTTTGGAAATAGTATTGTTCAACGCGTGTACCAGCCAGTGACTGGACGAAAAACAGCGAACGCGCGTCCGGTCAAGCCATCACTGCACTGTCTGCCAAATCGCGAGCCCGACCGATCGCGTCAGCGTCAGCGATCGATTTTCACCCACCGCGGTCGTTCAAACCGGTTCTGATTTCATCGCGATCGCAACACGTCCGCGATGAAAAATATCCGCAGCGCCCCAATCAGAAACGTCTTGGGTTGCCTACCGCCATCTCCGGCGGGCGCGCGCGACGGTCTACGACTCAAGACTCGGACGGGTCGCACGGCACCGCTACCGCTCGCGGGAAAACACAGGGAAAACAACGCACCGTCCGTCGCCGCGCGCCTCGATCGCACTCGCCCCGCGCGCGTCGTCGTCGAACATCCGACAGAACGATGCACAGCGCGTCGAGCTTGACCGCGCGCGCGCCCCCCCGCGCGCGCGGGGTCGCGAGAGCCTCCCTCGGCGCCGAGAGAGCGTCGCGCGCGCGCGTCGCGACCAAAGAGCGTCGTCCCATTCGCGACGCGCGGGGAGACCGAGCGTCGACGCGCGGCGTCGCGCGCGCGTCCCCGCCGTGCGCGCCGTCGTCGACGTGCTTCCGACGCGTCCCTCGCGCGCGTCGAGCGTCCATCGCGCCGTGGCGAAGAACGCTGTCGCCCCTCCACGACGCGGCGTCCATCGCGCGCGCGTCGCGGACGCAGACGACGCCCGTCGTGGACGCGTTCGCCGTGGACGAGATCGTGGAACGATCGATCGGCATCGCGCGCGACGACTTCGATAAAGCCCTCGGCGCGCTCCCGGAGCTCAGCGAGCTCGACGAGCTGATCGTCGCGCGCGGGTACGACCCGCAGGCGATCGACGCGTACTTCTTCAAACACCCCGGGCAGCTCGCGTCGAGGGCGGTGACGGTCACGCGAGCGCTCACGTCGCTCGCGAACCTCGCGAAGAGCAAAAAATACGACGAGCTCGTCGACTCGATCGAACGCCTCGGCCCGACGTACGTCAAGTTCGGGCAGGCGTTCGCGTCCAGGAGCGACCTCATCGGCGGCGACCTCGCGGCGGCGCTGGAGAAGCTCCAGGACGGCATGGCCGCGGCGCCGATCGAGGAGGCGAGGGCGATCGTCGCGTTGGAGTGTCCGAAGGCGCTGCCGGTGCTGTATCAGGTGCGTTCTATACAAAAGTTTTTCACCCATCGCCCGGTTTCAACACTTGATCGCATTCCCTTTCAACTGACCGATGAACTGTTTTTGTATGGAATGGCCCTCAGGGCGACGCCATCGCGGCGGCGAGTCTGTCGCAGGTGTACAGAGGCACGATCGAGGGGAAGGACGTCGCGGTGAAGGTTCAGAGGCCGGGCATCGCCGCGCGGGTCGCCGCGGACGCGACGCTGTTTCGCATGGGCGCGAAGGTTCTCGAGGCGACGGGGATGATCAAGGCGAAGCTCGTGGACTCAGGCGCGTTCTGTTATCACACTGGTCCCCATACGACCGCGTCGGCGTGGTGAACGCCGATCCTTAAGGACTTTTCCCGGCGCATCTCTCCGCCCACACCTCGCTTTCAATACCCGACACACCTCGACGCCTTTCAACTTCAACTGACGCCTTTGAACTCCACCCCAACGACCCTCAGTGGACGAGTTCGCGTCGAGGATCTTCGAGGAGATGGACTTCAAGAACGAGGCGCAAAACATCAAGCGGTTCGACGCGCTGTACGGGCCGAACGGGACGAACCGGAAGACGCTGCCGCCGCCCGGTTTCGTGCGCGTCCCGGGGCTCATCCCGCAGTTTCCCCCGTCCAGGCGCGTGCTAGTGATGGAGTGGCTCCAGGGCGAACGCATCTCGTCGCTGGTCGGGCGAGGGAGCGCGTCGTACGATGAGTACGAGGGCGAGTGCGACTTCGAGACGTGGGAATCGGAGCAGTGCGAGAAGCAGGCGGCGTCGATGGCGCTGATCGACCTCGGGATTCGATGCACGCTGTCGCAGCTGATCGAGACCGGGGTGATGCACGCGGATCCGCACGGAGGCAACCTCCTTCGGTTGAACACCACCGGCGAGCTCGCGTACCTGGACTTTGGGTTGATATCGGACATCCCTCCGAGCGTGCGCGACGGCCTCGTCGCCGCGGTGACGTTGTTGCTGTTCGACCGCGACTACGAAGCCGTCGCCGGGTTGTTTGGGGAGCTGCAGCTCGTGCCGAAGGACGTCATCGAAAACCCGTACCAGTTTGAATCCCTGGTCGAGTCCCTGCGCAACGCCTCGGACGCGGCGCTGTCGTTCAAGGAGGAGGACGCCAACCTCAACGAGGGCCTCACGAAGGAGGAGAAACGCGTCAGGAAAGCTGAACTCAACATCCCGGACGTGCGGTTCGACCAGCTCCTCGCCGCGCTCATCGCGCTCGTGCCGAGGTACCGGTTCGTCCTGCCTCCGTATTTCCTAAACAACGCGCGCGCGTTGGGGACGTTGGAGGGGATGGCGCGAGCCGCGGACCCGAAGTTTAACATCCTCGCAGTCGTGTACCCGTTCGCGGTGAAGCGCTTGCTGCGCAACCCGAGCCGCTCGCCGGTTATTTGGAAGACGCTTCGGAGGTTGGTGTGCGACGAGGGCGCGCGTTTGCTGTCGCTCAGAAGGCTGATCGCGATGGTGGAAGACGCCGCCGCGCTCACGGGGGTGAGCCGTTTTAGGGTGATCTCCGGCGTCTTGAAGACGAAGCAGGGGTGGGCGCTCGCCGCGGAGAGCGTCCTGAGCGCGGTGTGGTGGAGCGTCAGGAAGACGTTCGCGTTGGTGTTTTTCCTCACGGGTATCACGATGCTCAGAGGGATGTGGAAGCGGTGGATCAAGGGCATACGGGACGGGAAGCCGGCGAGGTCGTGAGCGAGCAGGCGCGGGGGACATCACGTCGCGACCGCCGCGCGTGCGACGCGTACTGTAGAAGAATCTAGTTCGTTTCGTTTGTAACAAAATGAGTTGAAAGTCAGCGCACGACGACGAAGGAGCGAGGCTGGGGGTGGGGGGGTGAACTGGGAGACTGAAAAAAAGCATCGGCCGAATTATTATTTTGCCGAAACAATCCGCCGAGCGATGCGTGCCGACGTCACAGAGAGAGACCCAGACTGCCACTGGCACTGAGACTGAGCCGCTCTCGACCAATCACAGGCTGGGATTTATTTTATCCTCGCCGCTCGATCGAGCGTCGCTCGACGCCGCGTCCGCGCCGCCGCGTCTCTCATACACGCTCGCACGACCTCGTCGTTACCGTTCATCTAAAACAATGGCGATCGCCCAGGTTTCCCTCATCTCCGCCGTGAAGGCCGCGCCGACCGCGCGCGTCGCGAAGTCCGCCAAGGCGCGCTCCGCGGTCGTCGTCGCCAAGGCTGGCAAGGCGAGCAAGGTCGAGGTCGCGAAGAAGGCCGCGCCCGTCGCGCTCTCCGTGGGTGCGTCCTCCCCCGACGACAGTCTCGCTCGCGGGCGATCGCGCGACGTTCCACTCGAACGCGCGCCGCGCGTCGCGATCGCGATCGCGTCGCGCTCGCGGCCGATCGCGCGCGGAATCGGCGTCGCGCCGCGTGATTCTTACCCCACGAACTTCTCGCGCCGGATCCCGGAGGGGGTCCGGTCCGACCGCGCCGCGATCGCGCCGCGCGCGCCGCGCGAACCGCCACCGCGCGCCGTCCGTCGTCTTACCGTTCCCTTCCCTTCCCTCCCATCTCCCGTCCGCGCTCCCCCTTTTAGCTCTCTCCGCCGCGCCCGCGATGGCCGCGGTCCCGGTCGAGGTCGCGCAGGTCGCGGACGTCACCCCGGTCCTCTACTTCGCCTTCCTCGGCTCCTCGCTCGCGTTCGCCGCGGGCACCTACATCGCGCTCACCAAGATCAAGCTCATCTGAGCGACGCGCGCGGGCGGTTCGATAGGATAACTAACACAGCGGTGGTCGCCGCGCGCGAGGAGGCGGCTGAAGTTCGTCCAAGGCTGAAGCGACGACGAGACGAGAGCCGAAGGGTACGGGGGCGCGGCGGGAGTGTCTGGCGGTGGGGTCTGAAGATTTTTTTAATCGATTCGATCGACTCTCGACTCGCGACGTTCGCCGCGCGCTCCGCTCCGTCGATCGCTACCACGCGCGCGGACTACTAGATCCCCATCCCGAACGCGTCGTTCATCTTCGCGACCGCGTCCGTCACCCGCTTCGGCTCCGGGTAAGTCTTCTTTTTGCTCGGGGAGACTGGTGGATCCGCGTCCGCCGGCGGCGGCGGTACAGCTGGCGCCGGAGCCTCCCCGCTCGCGGGTCCGGGTCCCGCCTCGCGCGATATCTCCTCCTTCTCCTCCGCCGCCCCCGCGCTCTTTGCCTCCTCCGCCCTGCGCTCCTTCTCCTCCAGCGCGCGTCTCAACCGCGTCGCCTCCTCCGAGCGCGCGAAATCCAGCTCCCGCAGCCGGCTCGCCTCGCGTTCTCGGCGCGCGAGCTCCGCGCGCGTCGCTTTCAACTCCGCCTGGACGAGGTTCAACGCCGCCGCGTGCGCCGCGCGCGTCACCGCCTCCGCTGGGGTGGCGTCGCCCGCGGCCGCGGCCGCGGCCGCGACTTGACTCGTCGTCGCCGCACTCGCCGCCATCGCCCTCGCGTGCCCCACCCCGCGGGCCACCGTCTCTCTCCTCGCGACGACGCGTCGCAGACGCAACACCTCCCTCCCGAGCTCCGAGACCTGGTCGCACATGTACCGGTTCAGCTCCGCCTGCGCGTCGCTGACGCTCTCGGTCGTCTCGCCGCGACGCACGCCGCGCTTGAAATCGAACGACGGCGACCACCCGCCGCGCGCGCGCCCGGTCTCGTCGTCGTCGTCGTCGTCCCCCGCGGCGTTGGGCGGGTTCAACGCCGACTTGGCGTCCGGCGGCGTTCCCGCGCGTCGATGCCGCCGCGTCCTCGCGATGATAACCCCGAGCGCGATCAGGAGCGCGACGCACTCGAAACCGAACGCGACAAACGCCGTCGCCGACGCGACGACGAACGGAGACGGCGCGCGCGTCTGGTAACCCGGGAGCAGCGCGCGGGCGATGCGGTCGGGCACGCGAATCAGCGTCGACGCGGAGGCGCCGTCCTCCGGGTCGACGAAAACGCCCAAGAGGATCGACGCCAGGCACGCGGTCGCGGTGCCGACGGACGCGATCGCGAACGGCGCTCGGAACGCGCGGCGGGAGGAGAGGTAGAAGTCGAGGTACCCCGCCCTGCGCGCCTTCGTCAGCGACGCGCACAGGAGCGGCTGCATCGCGCCCGCGAGCGCGAGGAGCGCCATGGAGAGGAGCGCGGGCGATCGCGCGTCGCGGACGTCGCCGAGGCGCGCGGCCGCGAGCGCGACGCACAGGACGAGGGCGACGTACGCGAACGGCGTGGCGTCCGCCCACGGGACGAAGCCGTCGTCGGTTTCGGCGTCGGACGCGGCGGATACCGCGACGTCGCCGAACGCGGCGTCTCGCCTCGGCGGCGTCAGCGGCAGCGCGGCTCCTCGCGCGACGGCGTTCGAATCCGACGAAGCGTCGTCGTCGTCGTCGTCGCGTCGTCTTCGCGCGTGACCGGTCGGGGGCGTCGACCGCGGGAGGAGCGGCTCCGCGAGCGAAGGCGGAGGGGGGTCGCGCGCGAAGCCGCGGCTCATCGCGGCCGTCATCGGCGATAGGCTCGCCATCGCGACGCGAGGCGCGCGCGACTGCTGTGTGGCGTGGTTCAAATATTTACCGGAGGTACGAAATAATCGGAGGCTCTTTTCACCCTCGTTCGGGTTCAACATTTCATCGCGGTCCGATCAACTGACCGATGAACTCGTCCCACCGCCTGGTTGAAATCCATCGGCCTTGCCACCTCGCGTCGCGATCGCGTCGGCCAAAACGAGGAATCGCGATTGATGATGGATGACCGACGCGACGACGGACCCGGCAGACTCGGAGACGCGCCGCGACGCGACGCGCGGTCTCGATGGCGTCTTTCTTCGGCTTGACCGCCCTGAACCCCACCGGGGACGCGTTCAGGGCCTCGCGCGCGAACGTCCTCGAGCGCGTGCGCGACGTCCCGCTGGACGATTACCTCGACGCCTTCGACGCCTTCACGTTGGCGAAGTTGTATCCGATCCTCGCGTGGCAGATACGCGTCAACGGCGAGGCGTTCATGAAACGCCAAGAGCTCCCGGACCTCTTGAAGACCGTGTTAGGCGGCGCGCCGAAACGCGAGGAGCTCGACGCGTTCCTGACCTTCTTCGACGTCACCGCGTCGGGGCTCATCGACCGGCGCGAGTACGCGCGAGGCGTGGAAGCGCTCCTCGAGCGATGCGCGGCGCCCGCGGCGCAGACGCACTACGTCTCCGCGGAGAAGCTGCGCGCGGACCGAGAAAAGTTCAAGCGGCTGCCGGATAAGCCCCAGCACGGGTACGCCAAGCCGCTGCTCTCGTCGCAGGTGTTCGGGTGGCACTGCGAGCAGGCGCGCGCGGTGAGCGCGGGCGACGGCGGCACCGCGGCGCTCGGCGTGACGAAAAAGTTTTTCCCGGTGACGAAGACGGACGTGACGCTCAAGGAGGGGAGGTCGCTGGCGGATTACTACGGCGAGGACGTCGTGTCGTGACGCGACGCGACCGCCGGGGGTGGGTTGGGGGGTTGGTATACTGTGGTAGTCTATGTCGAGTAGCTCTTACATCTGTGAACGCGTCGGCGAGAAAACAGAAAACAGAACGCCGACGCCCCGCGCGCGCGAACGGAACGCGACAGCTTGCGCTTCATCCATCACTCGGCGACGCCGGACGCTCGCGGCGCGTCGTCTCTTTCCTCCCCCTGCCCCCCTTCTCCCTCTCCCACACTCGCTTCCCTCTCCGCGCTCGCCTTCAGCAACGTCTCCGCGCACTCCCTCAGCGGGTGCTCCTCCCACGCGGATGCTCCGTCGCGTCGTCTTCTCTCCTCGGCCCACCGCGCCACGTCGTCGACGACGTCGACGTCTCGCAACGTCGGCAGCGTCCCCCTCGGCGCGACGTCCAAACCCGCGCTCTCCGCCGCTCTCACGGAGTCCTCGAGCACCGTCGCCGTGCTCCACGGAATGTCCGCGAACAGAGCCGGGTGCGCGCCGCCGTCGTCGCCGTCGTCCAGAGGAACGAAGTCGTCGCCGCCGCCGGCGTCGTCGTCGTCTCTCTCGTCGTCGCGTCGCCGCCGCCGGCGACGGCGCCGAACCCCGACGAGATAATACCCGCCGTCCTCCGCGGGGCCGAAGACGACGTCGTTGTCGTCTAACGCCCTACACGCGA
>Ga0181554_1002746_pt1 | contig 15323 bp, 14 predicted proteins | sample 011ome_16_FD_145602 | JGI IMG/M metagenome (GOLD analysis project Ga0181554, IMG submission 145602) | Coastal salt marsh microbial communities from the Groves Creek Marsh, Skidaway Island, Georgia - 011503CT metaG (spades assembly) | ecosystem: Environmental > Aquatic > Marine > Intertidal zone... | reverse complement strand
GCCGCGCCGGCAGGCCGGTACAGCCGCATCCGCAGCGCATCATTGCCGTGACGGAGATAGTCGATATCGTCGGTGGTGAATGTCAGCGTTTCGGTGGTCATGAAAGTACTCCCCGCAGGAACCGGTTATGGGCGGAAGTCTAGGCGGGGGCGTGGGGGGAGTCTATCTGGGGGATGTGAGAATACGGAGACTAGGGAGTAGGGCGACTATTCTGCTGCCATTTAGGCGTTAATGAAAGCCTCTCGATGCATTTCGACGTACCGATGATTGGGCCAGTGTGCCGTTGCCGATAGCGCTATTCCGTTTTGTCCGATGTCAGGTCCTCCGTCTTTAACGGGAAGAATATGAGCCGCCTGAACTTCTGCGCGACCGCCACCGTTTATTATTCGCAGCCCTGTAAACGCGCAGGGGTTATCGTAGGCAGAACACACAGCACCCCGAAATCTCGCGTCGCGTATCTTCCTATTCATCAGGATTTGTGAAACTCGCCGCTCATGTAGTGATCGTGCGTCGTCCAACAATGATCTCGATTCTTCATCGAGCGAGTCGCGATCGAGCCCCAATTGGATCGCATTTTCTTCTGAAAAGGTTCCGGAGAGTCCGCGCATCACTATTTCGTTGAAATCACTTTCCCTTAACCGGCGGACCGAGTTACCGCGCAGTCGCGCGCCTACTTGCCATGGTTCTTGCACCTCGCGAAGCGCGCCTTCAGCGTATCTGCCGCGGTCATTCCAAGGTGTAGGTGAATCGAAGGTAAGATAATTGCAAATCTTCGCGTAGTGCAGACCGGTGTTCTGTGCGTCCGGCACGATCTCTTCAATCTGTCCGACGGCAAAATAAGATAGATCGCCGCCCGATGCTCTAGTCCGCCGGAAAACAACCCAATCGCCAACACAATCTTGTAAAGTTTTAAGGTAGCGAGACGGAAAGTGATATTTCTCCGCGCTATCGTCGTAGCCCGATCCGGGTTTGGTATCGAGAACTGCTTTCATGCCAATAAATGACACAAATGCGCAGTTTGGAAAACATCGATTAATGATTTTAGAAGATCGGTAAAACCGGGATTGTGGCCCAAATCGGGATTGTGGACCAAATAGAGTCAGGAGTTGTTGTCTCTAACTCGCCGTCTCCATCATCTCCACGAACCGTGCGAACAGGTAGTGGCTGTCCTGCGGGCCAGGGCTGGCTTCGGGGTGGTACTGCACCGAAAAGACCGGCTTGCCGGTCAGGCGGATGCCTTCCAGCGTGCCGTCGAACAGCGATGTGTGGCTCGGCTCCACGCCGTCGGGCAGGGCGTCGCCGTTCACCACGAAGCCGTGGTTCTGGCTGGTGATCTCCACCTTGCCGGTCGCGAGGTCCTTCACCGGGTGGTTGCCGCCGCGGTGGCCGAGATGCATCTTTTTCGTGGTCGCCCCCAGCGCCAGCGCGAGGAGCTGGTGGCCGAGGCAGATGCCGAACATCGGCAGGCCGAACTTGATCAGCTGCTTTATCACCGGCACGGCATATACGCCGGTCGCCGCCGGGTCGCCCGGCCCGTTGGACAGGAAAATGCCGTCCGGCCTGTGGCGCAGCACCTCTTCGGCGCTCGCCGTGGCGGGCACCACGGTGACTTTGCAGCCGGCGGAGGCGAGCGCGCGGAGGATGTTGCGCTTGGCGCCGAAATCCATCGCGACCACGTGGAACCGGGGGTTTTCCTGCCTGCCATAGCCTGCGTGCAGCGCCCACAGGCTTTCGTCCCAGGTATAGGTCTGGCGGCAGGTGACCTCTTTGGCGAGGTCCATGCCCTCCAGCCCCGGCCAGGCGGCGGCGGCGGCTTCGAGCGCGTCCAGATCGAACGTGTCGTCCCACCGGCCGTCGGGCGCGTGATGGATCACGCCGGTCGGCGCGCCGCCGTCGCGGATCAGCCGGGTCAGGCGGCGCGTATCCGCCCCGGCGAGGCCGATCAGGTTGTTGGATTTCAGCCACGCGTCGAGATGCTGGGCGGCGCGCCAGTTCGACGGGTGCGTGATGTCGGCGCGGACGATCAGCCCGCGGGCGGCCGGGGTGGTGGTCTCGATGTCTTCCGCGTTGGCGCCGACATTGCCGATATGGGGGAACGTGAAGGTGACTATCTGGCCGGCATAGGACGGGTCGGTCAGGATTTCCTGATAGCCGGTCAGCGAGGTGTTGAAGCAGACCTCGCCCGTGGTCGTGCCGGTCGCGCCGATGCCGCGGCCCCATATGACCCGGCCGGCGGTCCCGCCGCCGCCGAGGACCAGCACCGCGGTCGCGCCGGGTGGCGGGGTCCGGCTGTCTGCCGGGCTTGCCGGCGTGCGGGTCTGTGTGTCTGTGTCGGCCATCGGGCGGGTTCCCATAGAGCTGTTTCCGTCGCGCGGGTTCGTCGCGCTGTTTCCGTCGGGCGGTTTCGTCGCGCTGTTTCGTCGGGCGGATTCCGGGACGGATTCCGGCGGCGGGCGTTGCCGGCGCGTAACGGTCCCCGCGCGCGGGCCTCCGGTTAGATACGGGATCGCGGGAGACTCGTCAACCGAAAGGAAATTTTGAAAGGTCTTGGAAATTCAAAGGGTTAGGTCCATTCAGAAGGTTTGCGCGTGCCGGGGAATTGGGTTAACGTCCGCCGCCTCGCAACAGCCAAGATGAGATCCATGCTCAGAGAACGGCTCAACGAAACGCTCAAGTCATCGATGAAGGACAAGAACCCGGTCGCGGTGTCGACCCTGCGTCTGATCCTCACCGCCATCAAGGACCGCGATATCGCGGCGCGCTCCAAGGGCGTGGATGACGGGATCGGCGATGCGGAGATCCTGCAGGTGCTCCAGACCATGGTGCGCCAGCGTCACGATTCGATCGAGATGTACAAGCAGGGCAACCGGCCGGAGCTTGCCGAGCGCGAGGCCGAGGAAATCAAGGTCATCGAGAGCTTCATGCCGCGCCAGCTCGACAATGCCGAGATCGAGGCGGCGATCGCCGCCGTGATCGAGGAGACCGGGGCGAGCTCGGTCAAGGATATGGGCAAGGCGATGGGCAGCCTGCGCGAACGCTATGCCGGCCAGATGGATTTCGGCAAGGCGAGCGCGATGCTGAAGGCGAAGCTCTCGGGCTAGCAGGCCCGGCGGCGTCTGCCGCCGCTGCGACTGCCGGTCGGGATTTTCCCTGATTTCCCGCCGGGGGGATTTTGCGGGCGGCCGATGCTGTCCTATACTTGATCCGGTCCCGCTACTTGATCCGGTCCCGCTGCCGCCGATAACCGCTGCGAAAGGCATCCATGGCGTTTTCGCCCCAGTTCCTAGACGAGATCCGCGCCAGGCTGACCCTGTCCGACGTCGTCTCGCGCCGGGTCAAGCTCCAGCTCCGCGGCCGCGAACACACCGGCCTCTGCCCCTTCCACAACGAAAAAAGCCCGTCCTTTACCGTCTCAAATGATAAGGCCTTCTATCACTGCTTCGGCTGTGGTGCCCATGGGGATGTGATTGGGTATTTGATGCAGGCGGAGGGGATTTCGTTTCCGGAGGCGGTGGAGCGGCTGGCGGCGGAGGCGGGGCTGGAGGTGCCGGTATCGAGCCCCGAGGAGCGCGCACAGGCGCAGCGCCGCGCCGGGCTGCTGGAGGTGATGGAAGCCGCCTGCGCCCATTACGAGAAAACCCTGCGCTCCCCCGCGGGCAGGACGGCGCTCGCCTACCTGAAGGGCCGCGGGCTGTCGGACGAGACGATCCGCCGCTTCCGCCTCGGCTTCGCGCCGCCCGGCAACACGATCAAGACCGCGATCATGTCGGAGGCGATGCCCGAATCCCTGCTCGCCGAAGGCGGCCTGATCCGCATCCCCGATGACGGCCGTCCTCCTTACGACTTTTTCCGCGACCGGGTGCTGTTCCCCATATCGGACGCGCGCGGGCGCATCATCGCCTTCGGCGGCCGCACCCTGGGCGACGGCGAGCCCAAATACCTGAATTCGCCGGACACGCCCCTGTTCGACAAGCGGCGCACGCTCTACGGCCTCGCCCAGGCGCGGCGCGCGGCCCATGACAAAAAGCGCATCCTCGTGACCGAGGGCTACATGGACGTCATCGCCCTGTCGCAGCACGGCCTCAAAGAGGCGGTCGCCCCCCTCGGCACGGCGCTGTCGGAAAGCCACCTCGCGCTTCTGTGGAAGGTCGCCGACGAGCCGTATCTCTGTTTCGACGGCGATGCCGCCGGCCAGCGCGCCCAGGCCCGGTCCGCCGAGCGCGCCCTGCCGCTGCTCGCCCCCGAACGCAGCCTCCGCTTCATCACGCTGCCCCCCGGCGACGATCCCGACAGCCTGGTGAGCACCCAGGGGCCGGAGGCGATGGAAGAGCTGATCGCCAAATCCACCTCGCTCGATTCCGTGATCTGGCATCTCGAGACCGCCGGGCGCGCGTTCGACACGCCCGAGCGCATCGCCGGGCTGGAAAAACGCCTCGAGGACCGCGCGCTCTCCATCGCCGACCGCAAGGTCCAGTTCCAGTACCAGTCCCTGTTCCGCCGGAAACTGCGCGACATGATCGATGCGACCCGCGATGCGGGGAGAAGCGCCGGCGGCGGCTATGGCGGCAGTTACGGGGGCAGTTACGGGGGGCGGACCCAGGGCGGCTACGGCGGCGGCAATTTCAACCGCAGCGGCAGGGCAGGCGGCGGCGGTTTCGGCGGCGGGCGCAAGACCCCCCGGGGCGGCGGGGGCTGGGAAGACCGCCGCGCCGGCCCCGGCCCCGGGTCCCTGCCCGACCAGGCGGGCCGGTCGGGCCCCGATATCCTCAAAAAACGGCACGAACAGGTGCTTCTCGCGGTGATTCTGAACCACCCGGAGCTGCTCGACATGTTCGCCGAGGATTTAGCAATGGTTAACGTTTCGAACCCTAAGCTTGACAACCTCCGGCAGGAAATCCTAAAGGTCTACGCCCTCACGGAAAATCTTGACTCCGAGGGCCTGAAGACCCAGTTAGTTAACCAGGGAAACAGCGTAATTTTGCAGTCCGTTCTCGCCTCCGATGTATACGTCCATGCCGGGTTCGCCCGGCAGGATGCGGCTGAAGACGCGGTCCGGGCGGGTTTCCTCCAGGTCCTCGCCAGCCACCTCGCCCCGGCGCGCCGGGCCGAGCTGGAAGATGCAAGGCGCCTGTATGTGAACGAACCGACGGACGAGAACTGGGAAAGATTTGAAAAGCTGAAAATGGATGGACCCGGATCCCCGGGAACGGAAACACAGGCCCGGTAGCAATCCCCGCAGAAACCCCGGTAGAAGGTTCGTTAATTGCCGGACCGTTAAAAGCCGTGTTTCAGGCCGCTGCCAGCGCCGCCATTGAAGCAGAGTTACCGCCCCAAAGGGGCGCAGGGTTACCGCCCGAAAGGGGCGCAGAAATACCGCCCCAAAGGGGCGTAATAAGATGAGAGCCCGAAACGGGCCGGGGTGCTCCCGATGAGGGGGGGAGGTGACGCGACAGCCGCTTTTTCGGACTCCGGTTAGCCGGATCGCGGGGCGGCAGAAGAGAGAGACGCGGAAGAGAGACGCAGAAGAGATACGGAGAGACAAGCCGATGCGCGCAGCACAGGCGCGTAACAGGAGTGTTGAGTTGAGAATGTTGAGCGCGCCCGCCGGCGCCGGTGTCCGGGAACTCCCGGGGACAGGCGGCCACAGCCGGGTCCATTTGGTAATTTTGGGGGACTGAGTCCGCATGGCGACAAAGATCAAAAAGCAGCCTGAAGCCAAACCGCAGCAGGCCGACGAGAGCAACGACGCCCCGGTGATCGATTCCGTCGATTCCGCCGTCAAGAAGCTTTTGGAGACCGGCAAGGAACGCGGTTTCGTCACCTATGACGACCTGAACAAGGCGCTGCCGCCGGACGATGTCTCGTCCGAGCAGATCGAAGACACCATGACCCAGCTCTCCGAGCTCGGGATCAACGTCGTCGAAAGCGACGAGGACGCCGACGACGACAGCGACACCGATACCGACCAGGACATCGAAGCCGAGGGCGGCACCGAGGTCGAAAAGGCCAAGCCCGCCAATGACGACAGCCAGGATCTCGGCCGCACCGACGATCCGGTGCGCATGTACCTGCGCGAAATGGGCTCGGTCGAGCTGCTCTCGCGCGAGGGCGAAATCGCCATCGCCAAGCGCATCGAGGCCGGCCGCGAGAAAATGATCTCGGCCATCTGCGAATCGCCGCTCACCTTCCGGGCGCTTTTGTCCTGGCGCGAAGGCCTGCGGAACGAGGAAATGCTGCTGCGCGACGTCGTCGACCTTGACGCGGCCTATGGCGGCGCCCCGCCCAAGGTGAACCCCAACAACCCGAACCCGAACAACAACGTGCCGGCGAACGATTCCGGCCCGATCCGCCCGGCGAAACCGACCGGCGCGCCCACCGGCGAAGCCGAGGGAGAGCCCGACGAGGACGAGGACGAGGATGACGCCGTCAGCGTCTCCATGTCGGCGATGGAAGAAGCGCTGACCCCGAAGGCGCTGAAAAACTTCGACAAGATCGCCAACACCTATCCGAAGGTCGCGAAGCTCCGCCAGAAGCGCGCCGACGCGCTCGCCGGCAAGGGCAGCTTCGGCGCCGTGTCGGAAAAGAACCTGGAAAAGCTGACCGTGGAACTGGTCGGCTACGTCAAGCAGGTGCGGATGAACAATTTCCGCATCGAGCAACTGGTGCAGGAGCTTTACACCTATAACAAGACGCTGCTGCAGCTCGAAGGCCGGCTGCTGCGCATGGCGACCAAGTCCAAGGTGTCGCGCGAAAGCTTCCTCGAGGAATATCTCGGCAACGAGACCGACACCAAGTGGCTGAACCGCATTTCCCGCCTGTCCGGCAAGGGCTGGAAGCCGTTCGTCCAGCGCTACAAGGACGACATCAAGGACGTGCGCGACCAGGTGATCGCGCTTTCCGAGGAAATCGAAATGCCGGTGGACGAGTTCCGCCGTCTCGTCAACGAGGTCCAGCGCGGCGAACGCGAAGCCAGCCGCGCGAAGAAGGAAATGGTGGAAGCCAACCTCCGCCTCGTGATCTCGATCGCGAAGAAATACACCAATCGCGGCCTGCAGTTCCTCGACCTCATCCAGGAAGGCAATATCGGCCTGATGAAGGCGGTCGATAAGTTCGAATACCGCCGCGGTTACAAGTTCTCCACCTATGCGACCTGGTGGATCCGCCAGGCGATCACGCGCTCCATCGCCGACCAGGCGCGCACCATCCGTATACCGGTGCACATGATCGAGACGATCAACAAGCTGGTGCGCACGTCGCGCCAGATCCTCCACGAAATCGGCCGCGAGCCGACGCCGGAAGAACTGGCCGAACGCCTCGGCATGCCGCTCGAGAAAGTGCGCAAGGTGCTGAAAATCGCGAAGGAGCCGATCTCCCTCGAAACGCCGATCGGCGACGAGGAAGACAGCCATCTCGGCGATTTCATCGAAGACAAGAACGCCGTGCAGCCGCTCGATTCCGCGATCCAGGGCAACCTGCGCGAAACCACGACCCGCGTGCTCGCCTCCCTGACCCCGCGCGAGGAACGCGTGCTGCGCATGCGCTTCGGCATCGGCATGAACACCGACCACACCCTGGAAGAGGTCGGCCAGCAGTTCTCGGTCACCCGCGAACGCATCCGCCAGATCGAAGCGAAGGCGCTGCGCAAGCTGAAGCACCCGTCGCGCAGCCGGATGCTGCGGAGCTTCCTGGACACGTAAACGCACGTGCTGTCATCCCGGCCCTGTGCCGGGATCCAGTCAGAAAATGCGAAACGGGCCGCCCCTTGGGGCGGCCCGTTGCTTTCGTCCCCATGTCATTCCCGCGCCCGCCGCGGTCATTCCCGCGTCGGAGGAAATCTAACTTTTAGGTGATTCTTGGACCTGACTCGGAGACGCATCTAATCGGAAATGCGAAATGGGCCGCCCGTTGATTGTGGGGATGGAGCATCTTGACGTGAATGGTTCAGAAGAAGCTTGTTTCTTGGCAAGGTTTTCTATCAAGAAGCCAACTGAATTTCTTCGCTTGCGGGATAGACATCGACCTTAAACAGATGTTTTCATATTGAGATGGCCGACTTTGATCCAACTGGTAGCGACTGGACTGACCGAGAGATTGATCTAGTTGTTGCTGACTATTTTGACATGCTTCAATCCGAACTCTCTCATCAGCCCTATAATAAAGCTGAACGGAACCGAGCGCTGCAGGAGTTAATTGGTCGGTCGCGTGGCTCCATCGAATTTAAGCACCAAAACATTAGTGCCGTTCTCCAATTGATTGGTCGAACTTGGATTTCGGGCTACAAGCCGCGCGCAAATTTTCAACACGCATTGATCAATGGGATAGAACGTTACCTCGATGCAACGAACGATACAATTATAGCGGAGGAACAAGCTGTTCGTATGTTGGCGGCCGAGACCGATCTCTTTCTTGAGCCTCCGCCGGACCTTAGGCCAGCATTGGAGACCGATGACGCGCCGGTAGTGCGGCTTGCGCGTAAGTTCGATGCCGCCGCCCGAGATGCCCGAAACAGAGACTTGGGAAAACGGGGTGAAGAACGCATTCTTCGCTTTGAATTTCAGCGTCTCCATGATGCTGGGCAGCGCGATTTGGCGCGGCAAGTGAAATGGGTGTCTGAGGAAGATGGCGACGGCGCAGGTTATGATATTCTTTCTTTTAATTCGGACGGTCGAGAGCGATTGCTCGAAGTGAAGACAACGGCAGGATATCAGCGTACGCCTTTTTACCTTACTGAGAACGAGCGTGCCCTCTCAACCGAGAGACCCGATGAATTTCGGTTGGTGCGTTTGTATGACTTTCTGAAAACGCCGAAAGTGTTTGAGCTTGCGCCACCCTTAGAAGCGTCGCTTGTGCTTCGACCTATAAATTACAGCGCGTCGTTTGCGTGAAGATCTCCCGCCAATTTTGACTCGGGACAAATTCGGGTATAAAAACATCAAACTACGAAATTTGAGCGCGCCGCAGATTTCTTCGGCGTTTTGCGTTTTCGGGTACGGGGCTAAACCCCTGTCCGGATTGTCTTTTTGCATTCTTTCGGGGCGCGTCCGTCGCTCGAAAATGCTTCCGTGCCGCAGGTCCACCGGACAAACGGCGGGCGGTGGCCGTCCGGGTCGCGTTTCCAGCGGCAGGGGCGGCGTGCCCGGCGCAGAAGGGCGCGCAGCACCAGCGTCGTTGCGGTGGCGATCGCGGCGAGCGCCAGCGCATCGACCACATAAAACGTTGTGACGAGTTCGCCGCCCCCATCGGCGGGGTCGGAAAACCAGTCCGGAAACCGGATCGTTATGCTGTCCGTCAGCTTCATGGCGGCTGCCTGCCCGTGCCGTGTCGGAAACGCGTCGTCCCAACGTGAAAGCCAAAGCTTAACAATCGGCAAACCGGCCAACGCCAGAAGACCCGCCCCGGTTCAAGCCCGGGGCACGCGCCGCGGGCATGACGTCCTTTCTTTTATTCATCTGATTCCATTCACCCCGCCGGCCGCGCGCGCCATCGGCGCGGCGCCGGCGCTCCATGCCTGCTGACCTTGCCCCCTGAATTACCGCCGCTTTGGAGTTAGGGTCTGTTTCTCAAAGAGGAGACGGACGATGAAGCGCAGCAGGTTTTCAGAAGAAGCTATTATCGGGATATTGAAGGAGCATCAGGCAGGGCTGTCTGCAGCTGAATTGTGCCGCAAGCACGGCATCTCGGACGCGACGTTCTACAACTGGCGTTCGAAGTATGGCGGCATGGATGTGTCGGATGCGAAGAAGCTGAAGGCGCTGGAGGCCGAGAACGCGAAGCTGAAAAAGCTTCTGGCTGAATCGGTGATGGATGTGTCTACGCTGAAAGAGATGCTCGGAAAAAACTTCTGACGCCCGGTTCGAGGAGAAGCGCCGTGAACTGGGCGATCACAGACAAAGGCTACTCGCAGCGCCGGGCATGTTCCCTGGTTGGTCTGGACCGGAAGACGTATCGCTACGCGTCGAGACGGCCTGCCGACGAAGCGATCCGTAAACGCCTGAGGGAGCTGGCGTCGGAGCGTCGCCGGTTCGGTTATCGCCGGCTGCACATTCTGCTGCGACGCGAGGGGATAGAGGTGAACCACAAGAAGCTGTACCGGCTCTACAAGGAAGAACGGCTCACCGTGCGCAAGCGTGGCGGACGCAAGCGGGCGCTGGGTACGCGGGCACCGATGACGATCCCGCAGGATCGCAATCAGCGCTGGTCTCTGGACTTCGTCTCGGACGCCCTGGTCGATGGCCGACGGTTCCGGATTCTGTGCGTGATCGACGACTTCTCACGCGAATGCCTGGCGACGGTGGCGGACAACTCGATCTCGGGCGTGCGCGTTGCGCGGGAGCTCGACCGGATCGCCGCCATCCGGGGTTATCCCTGCATGGTGGTCTCTGACAACGGCACTGAGCTGACGTCGAACGCCATTCTTCAATGGCAGGAGGAGCGCAGCGTCGAGTGGCACTACATTGCGCCGGGCAAACCGATGCAGAACGGCTTCGTTGAATCGTTCAACGGACGCTTGCGCGATGAATGTCTGAACGAGCACCTGTTCAGGAGTTACGGCCATGCCCGCGAGATCATCGGGCGCTGGCGTCACGATTACAACAATCACAGACCGCATACGAGCCTCGACGGGCTCACACCGAAGGAGTTTACAACCCGGTCCAGACAGGGCCATAACCAGAGCAGATTCTACTCATAAACGGGGGAATGAAGGGGGCAAGGTCAGCTTCTACCCCGGCACCGGCACGCGGTGGAGCTTCATCGCCATGGCGACCGCGGAGTAATATCCGAGCAGCGCCAGCACTTCGGCAAGCCCGTCGCGGCCGAGGAGCTGGGCTGCCCGGTCGTATACCTCGTCCGCGCCGCCGCCCGGCGCCATCGCGATCCGGCAGAGATCGTAGACAGCCTTTTCACGTGCATCGGGCAGGTCGGGCGTGTCGCCTGCCCTGATCGCGTCCATTACTTCCTGCGGATAGCCGAGATTGAGGCAGGTTTTGACGTGCGCCGCCTGCACGTAATCGCCCTGCCGATGGGTCGCGATGATCACGATGACGAGTTCGACCTCGCGCTCGCTCAGCGCCCCCTTCTTGTTGAGAAAGGTGCCGATGGTTTCCATCGCCGCCGCGAGTTCCGGCGAGTGAATCCATATCTTGTAGGGCGTGAGCAGTCGCCCGCGCCCGGCGACCAGGTCGTCGAAAACTTTCTTCTGTTCGGGGGTCAGCTGGTCCTCGGGGATCTCGAGGATGCGTGAGGGTCCGTCTGTCATGGTGGCCTCTCTGTATGGGGGCGGATAAAGGTATGCGGGCGGTTCCGGCAGGTCAATCGGGGAGGGGGAGGCGGCGGTTCCCGCATTCCCGGAACGGTCCTGACGCCGGTCCGTTCTCGGCACCCGCGTCAGCGGCTCAGGCCATGACCTGATCCGACCTGCTCTCCCTTGCGTAACGATACTGACTGAACAGTCAGTGTGTAGTGTAACAAGGAGACCACCTGCGATGACCATGATTTTTGACCGCCTGTGCAAGCTTGGCGAAGGCCTGTACCGCAATCACAGCTGGCGAGCCAGTAACCATTTTTATTGATCCTTACATTCATTCCACAGCAGTGAGAGGAGCAGTCGACATGTTCAAGACACTTTCCATCGCGGTCACCGCCGTGCTTGTCACCCTGAGCCCGGCCCTTGCGGCAGGCGATGCCGAAAACGGCAAACGCGTTTTCAACAAGTGCAAGGCGTGCCATGTCGCGAATGAGGAGAAAAACCGCATCGGGCCGCATCTCGTCGGGCTTTTCGGACGGACCGCCGGTTCGGTTGAAAAATACAGATACTCCAAGTCGATGAAAGATTCCGGCATCGTCTGGAATGCGGAAACGCTCGATGCCTACCTGGCGAATCCCCGACAGTATGTGAAGGGGACGCGTATGGCGTTTCCCGGCCTGAAAAAGGCGTCCGACCGGGATGACGTGATCGCCTATCTGCGCGAGGTCACCAAGCCGTAGCGGGTTCCGCCTTCCAGTATCGTATTCGGCATCCGGACGGCGCTTCCGTCGCCCGGTGCTTTTCTCTCTATTCCTGAACTTCGTCCAGCCCGAGCGCGGTGACGACGGCGCCGAGGCACATCGCGGAAAACAGGGCGAGCACAGCGGCCTCCCCCGCAAGGGTGGCGACAATGCCGAAGACGCCGCCCGCGATAAGCAGAACCCCGATAATGGTATTCGACAGGGCGGTATAGGCGGCGCGTTTGTCCGTATCGGCCATGTCGACGAGATGGGTCGAGCGCCCCAACCGTACGCCCTGATAGGCCACCATCAGGATAAACAGCAGGGCGGGCAGAACGTAATCGTTCCGCAGCCAGGCCCCGTCCGAATAGCCGAGGACGGCGGTGGCCGCCAGCGATACGGCGCCGACAACCCCCGAGAGGGCGAGGACCTTGCGGCTCGACCGGTCGGACAGGCGACCCCACAGGTAGGTACTGGACATCGCGGCGAACGCGGAAGCGAGAATATAGGGGCCGAGTGCGCCGAGCCCGCCGCCGCTTTCCCGGCCCGCCATGGCCAGCATGTAGGGCGGCGCCAGCGCCGTCGCGATCAGCAACCCCCGGGTTGCGATGAACCGCACCAGCTGCGGATCGTCCCGCAACAGCCCGACCTGGTCGCGGACCACCGTCACCGGATTGCCGCCGCCCTCGGTCGCGCCGGCCTCTTCGCGAAGGGTCGAAAACAGGATTGCGGCACCGATCCACAATATCCCGCCGACAACCAGGGCGCCGCAGATCACGGTGACCGATTTGTCGAGAATGCCGAGGCTGAGCAGCCCCCCGAACAGGAAGACCGAGACAGCGCCGATCGTCCCCGCCGTGCCGGTGGCGGTGCCGCGCGTCGCTTTCGAGACGGTTTTCCCGAGGACATCCTTGTAGGCGACCGAACAGACGCTGCGACAGACGGCAAACAGGGCGAGCAGGGCGACGATGGTCCAGCCCGCGTCGCGGCCGTCCAGCAGGGTTGCGGCGGCGGCCATGGCAAACAGCGACAGACCCTGGCCCAGACTGCCGGCGGCCCACATCCATTTACGCCGCGGCAGGCGCCGGATAGCGGCGGCGGTAAAAAGCTGCGGCAGCAGGGCGCCCGCCTCGCGCACCGGCACGAGCATGCCGATCGCCGCCGCCGGTGCGCCGATCGCGCCCAGCAGCCAGGACAGCACGAGCTTCGGATCCACAAGGCCGTCGCCGGTTTTCGTCGCGCCGAGGCTGAGGACGTGAATCAGGAAGTTCCGCGGCTGGTGGTTGCAGGCGGAGTCCGGGATGTCGCGGCAGACGCGCCCGTCGTCTTCGGATGTCAGGGCGAGATAGACGCGCTCCTGCAGCGTGTCGTCGCTAACCCGGCGTTCGGACATTGTCTGCCTTTTGCGTCATGCCGTCGCCAGGAAGGCCGACAGGGCGGCATTGAACGCCGCCGGGTTTTCCATTGCCCCGTAATGGCCGGCGCCCTCGATGATCTCCATCGGCCCGTCGCCAAGTGCTGCGCGGGCGGCATTGCCGGTATCCACGGGCGATGCCGGGTCCGCGCTGCCGGCGATGACAAGCGTCGGGCAGCCAATACGCGGGGCGAGTTCGAAGAAATCGGTCTGGGCCATCATCTCCACCGCCTGGCACATGGCGGGCACCGGCGCGCGCTTCATGATGGTGACGGCGAGCTCGGCGACCATGGGCAGGGTGTCGGGGCCCAGCACCTTGCGGCCGCGTTCCTCGGCGAAGCGCTCGGCGCCCATCTCGCGGAATGTCTCGAGCCGGGTCTTGCGTTGCGCGCTGCGTTCGTCGTCGGGCAACCCGGCAAGGCCGGTCAGTCCCTGGCAGAACGTATAGGACAGTGTCTGGTCCGGGTATTCGGCGGCATAGGCGGCGCCGATCAGGGCCGCGACCGACTGGCCGACGATGTGGGCCTTGAAGGCGCCGATGGTGTCGAGCACCGCGGACAGCGTATGGGCGTAATGTTCGACTGTCGGGTTTTCCCGCTCGAATGCGCCGGAGCTGCCATAGCCGGGCATGTCCCAGGCGATGACCCGGTAGTCGTCGGCGAGGGCGCGGAACTGGAATGCCCAGCTCTGCGACGAGCCGCCGAGACCGTGCAGCAGCACCAGCGGCGGCTTGTCGGTTTCGGTATCGCGGACAGCGATGGGCGTGCCGCCAAGATCGACGGCTTTCAGTTCGGGTAAGGCCATGGCGACAGATTACCGGGTTCGGCGCCGGCTGTCTTGCCGCGTCGGACGGGCGCGCGCTATTTCAGCAGGCCCGCGCGTTTCAGCACGCCGTCGAGGCGTTTCTCAAGCTCCTTCGTGGCGGGGACCATGGGCAGGCGATGCTCGTTCTTCGGCATGATGCCAAGCTTTTTCATCATGTATTTCATGGCGATGGGGTTGGTGTCGTAGAACACCGCCTGGTTGATTTCGAACAGCTCGTAATGGAGTTTCTGTCCTTTCTTCAGGTCACCCTTCCAGACGGCTTCGCACATCTGCGCCAGCTTTTTGGGCTGCAGGTTGCCGACCGCGTTCATCAGGCCGCAGGCGCCGACGGCCATCATCGGGAAGGAAAGGTCTTCAAGGCCGACGAAAATCCGGAAGTCCATGCCGAAATGATCGAGGCATTCGGAGGCGAAGCCGAGGTCGTCGACCGCGTGTTTCATACCGACGAAATTCGGGCAGGCCTTGGAAATTTTTTCCAATGTGTCGAGGGTCACCGACACCGCGGCCCGGCCCGGGATATGATAGATCATCCACGGCAGCGACGTCTGCTTGCCGAGCTTCTTGTAATATTCGACCAGGCCGCGCTGGGGCGGACGGGTGTAGTAGGGGGTGACGATCAGCAGCGCGTCGGCGCCGGCTTTTTCCGCATGCGCGGTCAGCGCGCTGGTTTCCTGCATGTTCTGCGATCCCGTCGCGGCGACGATCGGCAGTTTGCCGGCATTGGCTTCGATCGCGACATCGACGATCCGGTTGCGTTCCTCGACCGTCAGCGACGCGGGCTCCGACGTGGTGCCGTTGACCAGAATGCCGTGCGAGCCGTTCTTCACCTGGAATTCGACGAGGCCGGCATAGGCGTCGTAGTCGACCTTGCCGTTCCTGAACGGCGTGATCAGCGGCGGGATGGACCCCTTCAGGAAGTCCTTGGGCAGTTTCATCATGGTCTGGGTCTCCCGGGCGGGGCTATTGGGTGCGGTCTGCACGGCGCAATGACCGCCATTATTGGTTAGGTGCAAACAATTTGATTGTCACCCCGGATTTATTCCGGGGTCCAGTCTGTTCGCCGGTGGAGTGCTGGATCCCGGCACAAGGCCGGATGACA
>Ga0181554_1002744_pt1 | contig 15331 bp, 7 predicted proteins | sample 011ome_16_FD_145602 | JGI IMG/M metagenome (GOLD analysis project Ga0181554, IMG submission 145602) | Coastal salt marsh microbial communities from the Groves Creek Marsh, Skidaway Island, Georgia - 011503CT metaG (spades assembly) | ecosystem: Environmental > Aquatic > Marine > Intertidal zone >... | reverse complement strand
GAGGGCAGATATTAGAAGAAGAAGAAGAAGAGAAAGCGAAACCGAAACCGAAACCGAGAAGGAGAGAGAGAGAAGGGAGAAGAGAATATAGAAAAGAGAAATTAAACTGTTTTAGAGTGAGTGAGAGAGAGAGAGAGAGAGAGAGAGAGATGTGCGCGTAATGCGTTCACGCGCGTTGTAATTTACTTTTGGTACCATTTATTATTATTATTATTATTATTATTATATGCGCGCGAATAGAGTCTCCGCGTCGTCTTCTACTACCGAGAAGCGAACACCCTTCAATGTTTCTTTCATTTGCTGACTCACGTGTCCTCTTTTCTCTCCAAAAAGCGTCAGAAAAAAACGCATAAAAAACTTTCTTAATGCGCTTGGTAATGTTGCCATCCTCTCCGTCGCTCGCGACTCCGAATTGGGGTGGTTCTCGTTGTCATTCGACGACGACGACGACGACCTTATTGTCGAGGACGAGTACGACGACGGGTAAGGCACCATCGTTCGTACGCCGAGGACGACGACGACGACGACGAAACGACAACCTTAACGGCTTTTTTGTCCTCCGATTCTCTTCTTGTTCTCGTTCTTTGAGGACGACGACGACGACGACGACGGGCGGCTCGCTTCTTCTTTCTTCTCCGCGAGAAAGAGGAGGAGAACGCGAGCGACGAGCGATGAGGATGCGCGTCGTCCCGTCTTCTTCGTCGTCGTCGTCTTCTTCTTCTCGAAAAGGCGGCGATTCGGATGACGATGATTTTAACGAGAAGGTTGCCGAAGTGAGCGAAAATTTGACCACGAACGAAGAAGCGTTGCGAGCGAAGATTGGACAGTTGCAAGAACGCGTGAAAGCGTTGAGGAGGACTCAATCGACGCCAAGAAAAGAAAACTTTCCCGCGACCGCCACTGCCGCGGTTTCTGTCGCGGGCGCCGCGGCGATCGACGAGAGAAGAGGCGGCGCGGCGACGACGAGGAGCGGAGGCGACGAGAGGAGAGAAGGAGAGGGCCAAGGGGCGGATGTTGAAGGAGCAGTGGATGCGGATGGGACGGGTACTTTCTGGGAAGACATTTTACGAGCGTCCGTGAGTACGTTGGAGGATATATTCAGCGGCGCGTCGTCCTCTTCCTGGGACGAAGACGAAGACGACGTCGAAGAAGAAGAACGAGAGAAAACTTCGCTGACGGTTGGAATCGAGAAGGGTGCGGAGACCGTGGACGTGGACGGTGGAAAAAGGGAGAAGACGAGAAGAGATGGTAATAGTAGCGGTAGTAGTAACAGTGGTGATATTGAGGGCAGGAAAAAGAACCAGGACAGCAGGTGGGAATGGCAAAGACAGTTTGATACTCCGAATCAGTTCATGGGGCATTTCAAGAAAGCGCCGGCCGAGAAAGGAGAAGAGAAGAGGCTCACTACCACCGCGGCAAATAGTACTACTACAACTGACTCCACCACTCCAGTGATAACGACAACTACAACGACGACGACGACAAAAGAAGAAGAAGAAGAAGAAGATTCAACGAATGCTGGCTCAAACTGGATCCCAGACGCGAGCGCGTTTCTTTCGCGTCTTCCGCTTCCGCCTTTGATCGGGAATTTGTTTTCTGGATCATCTTCATCCTCGACTGCAACGGCGACTACTTTTGCTGCTAATGCTGCTGCTGATTTAAGCATAGCTGAGCAAAGTGAGGAAGTAAACGCAGAAGACGACGAACGAATAATCGATGAACAACTTCGCGACGCGAACGTAAACGCCGTCGCGGTTGCAAACAACGCCTTGCAAAAATTAACAGCCGCTATTCAAGAGATTGACTTACAAATCGATAGAGAATCGCCGCCGCGCACGCCAAGATCACCATCATCACCACCACCACCATCAACAGCGCAAGAAGGCGGGGCTTTCATCACCGCCGAAAATCAAAGTGAAGAGGATACGTTCAACGATTTAAAGGAGGCGCTCTCCGAGGCGATTAAAAATGCAGACAAAGCAAAAGCAAAGCTTGGAGACGTCGAAGTAGCGGCAAATGACGTTTTGAAAGTGCGCGAACGCATCGAAACGTATCGTCAAAGCGCGACGTATAAGAAGAACGTTTCTTTGACATCTTCCGAAAATGGTAAACGCGGCTTGAGTGAAAGTCAGCCGGAAAATATTCAAGCTTTGCGTCAAGCGCTCGAAGCTGCCCAGGTCAAATTAAAAGAAGCTTCAGCTTCCTCGCGTAAACAAACTGTCGTTGTTGCCAGACAAGTTTTGGTATTGAGAGAACTTTTCGAGCCAGGAGCACAAAAGTCTGCAGAGAAGAGTAGTGAGAATGACGCCGATACCGATATTCAACGAGAACAACAACAAGAGGGACTGGTAGAAACGAAAAGAATCGACGAAGGTTTGTACAGTAAAATCAACTCGGCTCGTAAAGTAGCCGAAGATGCGATTGTTGCGTCGAATATTACCGAAACTTTAGCGAAACTAACGTCGTGGCCAGGCGCAAAACTTTCGCAAATTGTGACGAGGCAACTCGAAGAGATGGCGGCGATTGATGAAGACGCGGAAGATTTTGTCGGGTCAACAACATCAACCGGTGAAACCGACAGAAGCGATAACTTGGATAGCATTCTCCAGCCTGCTTTAAGAAACATGGTTTCCTCGTCCTTATATCGAGCGTCCGAAGAAGATACGAAGAATGCTAGGATTGCTTGTTCTCTTTCCTCTTGGATTTATAATTTTCCGGACCAAACGACAAAGGATGGTTTAACTCGAAACGGTTTGACCATGTTATGGAATTCGCACGAGCACGAAGAAGCTCTTTCGGAGGATGAAATTAGTGGCAACGACAGTCAACAACAACAACAACGACTCGTCCAAACCTCGAGTGTTGAGAATATCAACTTCACCGATGCCGAAGCCGCCGACTCGGAGATGAACAACGCAATTCTTTTAGAAAATTTGAAAAAGGAAAGACACAATCGAGAAGAATCGATTCGCTTAGCTTCTGCGGCGGCGGATGAAGCCATCAAAGCGTTGGCATCGGTGAAGAGAATGCGAGAATTAAAACCTGACGATCCAAACGCGGCCGAGGCTGCAAGAAAAGCCACGGAGCTCGCTAATTTGGTTTCTCAAGAGCTCACCAGAGTTTCGGAGTCTCAGAAAACGTTGAAGAAAGAACGCTCGGCGTTGTTACGCGAAAGCGAGAAAATAAGCGAGTTACAAAAACAAAGAGCAAAATCGAAAGCGTCTTCGGAAAACGGATTACAAAAGAAAAAGAAGAAGAATGGTAATAACAAAGAAGCCGGTGAGAATGCGGTGATGCCGGTGAACTATTGCGTGGGCGTAGACAAGGAAAACGCAACGTTATGGATTGTCGTCGAAGGATCGACCAACTTTGCCTCGTGGCAAACCAATTTAACTTGGACACCCACGACGTTTGAGGATAAAGAAATCAGAGTCCATCAAGGAGCGTACGCTTGCGCGCAAAGAATGTACGATCGCGTTGAAAAATTGTGTAAAGACCATTTGAAGACGTTTGGCTCTAAGAAGGCTCGGATAAAATTAACTGGTCATTCAATCGGTGGATCTCTGGCGTATTTGCTCGGTCTGATGCTCATTCTGAGAAATGGAGTTCCTCGATACGCGCTCGATGATATCTGGACGTTCGGGTCGCCGTACGTTTTCGATCGCGGTGCGGAAGATTTGATGCAAAGGATTGGGCTGCAGCGAGATTTCATTAAAGGCGTCATCATGGGCAAAGATATCGTACCTCGATCGTTTTCGTGCTATTATCCTCCGTGGACGCGTTCTATTTTGGGCTCGGCTCCCTGTCCTCGGCCGTTCAAATGCGTGAACATGCCTACGCTCTTAAACGAAGAAATGATGTACGCACCTTTGGGTGACATGTATCTTTTACAACCCGTACACGGTTCGGCGCATCCACTTTTACCAGAAGGACCGGGATTCTATAAGCTCCAAGGAGAAGAAATGTACGACATAATCGCCGCTAAAGCTCGCGAAAGTAGTTCGATATCGACGATGAGTCTAGATGCGAGTTTCGACGAAGAATCGCATTGGCTCGATGCGCAAAAAGACGAGCGTAAACTTGATTTTTACGCCGATGAAGTAGCTCAAACGCGAGGGTCAACAACAACTTCAACGACGAAGACTCTGTCTGAGAATTTAAACAAGATTGCGTGCTTAACGCAAGCGGATGCAGCATTAACGGCGTCCTTGATAATTTCCCAGATTGATAGAGAGCTTTTGACCAAAGCGAAAGAAGGCGTCGGCGGTGATCTATCGGTGATAATGCGAGAACAAACTCGAGATGCGGCGCAGAGAGTGATACTCAACACGCCACATCCACTCACAGTTTTGTCGGATCCGAGAAGTTACGGTTCGCAAGGTTCAATCAGTCGTCACCATAATCCGTACTCATATCAAAAAGCTTTGTCCAGAGCTGCGAAAGCTTCGGCGGGAGAAAATAAAGAATATTCATAAACACGTGAACAGTAGCAGTGAGCTTGTAAAATAAAATTTGTATGTACAACAGATAATGATAGTATATTTACGCGGCTTTCGCGAAGCCGACTCTGGACCCGCCGTGATCAAATACCGTGTGATACGGTCCCAAAAACACGTCACCTAGAATCCACAGAGGACCCATTGGTTTAGGAACATCTAAACCCATGAAACCGCTAATGCACGTGTTTGAGCCTTGTCCATCATCAATCTCTAAGACGTACTGTTTCGGCGTCAATTCGAAAGATTTACCGGCAATTGTAAACGAAATATTTGGCATTTCATCGATGGCGTTGCAATCGACTCCGGCTTGTCCACCCGGCTGCGCCGGGACAAAGTCACAAACCTTCTCGAGTTCATTCAAAACAACCGTACGAGTCACGTTCGCTTGCAATAACTCCTTCGCGTAATCCACGGCCATTTCACACGCCGAGCACGCAACTTTACTCTTTTTCGTTTCTTTTTCCTCATTCTTCTTTGACGGTTTGAAAAGATCGCCCAAAAGCGAGAGACCCCCGCGAAGACTGCGATGTTTCTTTTCCTCTCTCGTCGTCATCAATAATTTTCGAGACGTAGCCAACACCCCGGTTGGCTCACTTATTTCTTTTTCAATCGCATTTGTTTCAGCGGCAGCTGGACAGATGTTCAAACTCTCGCAGATTTGACTCGAATCGTACGTTTCGATGTCGTCCAAAAATTCTTCGCCGTAACGTTTAATGGCAATCTTACACTCTTGAATCATCAAGTTTTCGGCGCCGATTGCGTCGTTAATTTTATCGATGACGGCGGAAGGTCCGGCGAGCAACGATGTTCCTGTATCTGCAATCGCTTGATGCTTAGTAGAGGAGGAGAACGACACCGTCGTCTTGTCGTTTTTGTCGTCGATGAATGAAAACTCACCAACTTTCACGTCATCCAAATCGAATTGCCAGTAGCCTTTCTTCGTCAAATCCACCCAGACGTGCTCGCCGACGAAGTGCTTCTCGTCGACGCCACCAAAGACGAGTTCACCACCATCAACCACACCGTCTCCGTCTTGATCTCTGTTTAACCAAAACGAAAACTGATCTTTCTCGACTTGATTTTGCGCGACGGCGTTATCAAACACCGGCGTGACCCCGTCGACGGCGATTTCCTTAAATCCCAATCCTAAGATCCCGTCAAACTTAGCGAAAAGGAACGTCAATCCCGGCTCTTTCGTCGCTTCCGCAAACGTCTGATCTTTAATTTCAATCGAATTTCCCAAACGCACCGTATCCGAGCTCAAGAACCCGCTCAACGACCCAGATCCGTATTGAATTGCAAAATCCTCACCGTTCGGCTCGTACGACCTGCTCTTCTCGCTGTCGTACTTTTCGTGCGCGTCGCAGGGAATTTGAGAAAACTTGCACTTTGACGACGGCACCCACAAATTCGAGCTCCCGGTATCGAAACACACCTGAAATTTCTGCCCTGGCGTTCCGATTTCCACCGGACCGTAATATTGCGCGTCCATGTAATTCGCGATGGGCACCGACGACGTCGCTCCTCCTTCTCCTCCGATCGACGCGTCTTCAGACGATTCCATCTTCTTGTCCTCCATTAAACTCGTTTCGGCGTTTCTCGTGTACTTCTCCACCATTTGCTTCTTCTTCATCTCCGCGTGTTTCGCGCGCAGCTTGGACGCTTTCATCTTCGTTTGCCAGTTTTCGCTCATCGCTTCCTTGTCCTCGTTTGCTTTCATCAAAGGCACCTTTTTTTGCAAGGACACGCGGTGAAGAACTCCTTGGACGTTATTACTCTTATTACGTTGATGATGATACCGAAGACCACCAAAACCATCATAAAACAGCATCAGCATCGCTCCTCCTACTAAAGCGAGCGTTATCGTCAACGAACGAGGACGTACGCGACGTTTGTCTTCTTCTTCTTCTTCTTTAGGGAACATGATGATGAAGAATTCTTCTTCTTCGCACAAAATTCGTGACGAAGATGATGATGATGACGATGATGCTTTTGGTATGTAAAAGATGAAAGAAGACCAACGAAGTGTAGTAAAACGAACACTTTCAGAAGACAAAACCAAACGAAGTCGAAAAACGAATTCTCTTCTTCTTCTTACGGTACACGTCTTCTTCCTTTATTATTATTAGTATTAAACAATATATGAGCGAGAAATTATGATTGCATTTTGGGCAAATGTATTCCTTTGTTTGACCAAAAAACGACTACTGTGGTACTCCTCTAAAATACTAAATTTTACCTCTTTCTCCTCTTTGTCTTTCTTTCGAAAACGACGTCGGTACGCGCGACGAATTTACAAGAAGAAGAAGAAGAAGAAGAAGAGTCCCCGTCGTCGTCGTTTTTTGAGGAAGAAAACAGTCTCGAGCCTTCGTGAACGGGAGAGTTCTTCGCGTTTCCGTGAGGGAAGCACAAGACCGCGCCGACTCGCGGCGCGACGGCGTTACCGACGATGACTTTTTTCTTCTGTTCTTCTTCGTTAGTATGATCGTCATCATCGACGGAATAGAACGTCGTCTCGCCACCTCGAAAGGTATCGGTCAAGTAGATGAGAAACGTGAGGCGCGTCGTCCGCTGGTTTTCTTTATTATTAGTGTTGTTACCGTCGAGGAGCGCGTTCGCGTCGACGATGAATTCGTTGGTTTGTTCGTCGAGCATACCGCACGGCCAAGCGCCGTCGAGATGTCTGCGATAGACGCTCTTATCGTCGTATTTGAATATTCGAAACCGCGGGTTTATGCCGACAGGAAGCCAATAATGGTGGACAGAATTATCGTCGTCGTCCTCGTCGTCGTCGTCTTCGAACGCATCTTCTTCGTCGGCGTGGAAATGGTCGCGAATTCGTTGCCAAATATTTTCTACGACAGCATTATACACGCATATTTCGCAATACTCCATCGACTCTTGGTCGTTCTCGTCGTCTTTTACGAGTCCACACGCCAAAGCGCTTCGAACGAATAACTCGCACTCTGCTTTCGCGAAAACAGACGTCAACGCGAATATCCCGGGTCCAACCGTTTGACTCAAATCGACGCGATTTACTCTCGGCGCTCGAAAGCCTGCCGGCGCGAGTACCAAAGCGTTTGGAGAGACTGGTCGAAAGAGTTTCAACGGTAAACGATTTGCCGGTCGCCGTCGACCGTCGTCCTCGCAACAAACGATGAAGCGTAAGCTATTATTGTTGTTACGCAAAGCTGCGGCGTGTATTTTTTCCTCTTCCTCTTCCTCTTCCGAACGCGCGGGTAACTCAACCCTGTTTCTAATTTCCACGCGAACTCTTTCGCGACGAGGAGAAGCATCATCATCGCTCACCATCCACGCACGAATCATTTCTCGTTTTTTCATCTCGAGACTAGGCGCGAGTCTTCCCGCGCTCTTCTTCCTCGTTTTTTTCTCCTCGTCGTCTTCGTCGTCGCTGCTTTTGCGAATTAATTTCAATACCCGCCACAAAAGCTCGTCCTCTTTCTCCTCTTCGCCGACGACGACCATGTGACCACCACCGACGCCGCTGAAACTCTTCCTCGCGAACGAACACCCTCGCACTAAATTCTCCTTACCAATCTTCTCGATCGTCTTCTCGACGCCGCTCACGTTCTCGCCCTTTCCGCTCTTTCCGCTCTCGTCAACGACGTCCTCCTCCCCGTCCTCGTTATTCTCAATCAGGAGTAACTCTGCGGCTGCGTTTGCATCTCCCGCCGCGCAAAACGTAAAATACGCGCATCGCAAAGACGCGTTCGTCAAACGAAGAAGTTGATGAGTCGTCGTCGTCGTCGTCGCAGTAAACACTCGTCGACGACGACGCCCTTCAACATTTTTGGTGTTCAACTGCTTGACTTTTCCCAGGACTTTCTTCACCGCTTTCGCGTTCGCGCGGAGTTGACACAACGCGAGCACTCTCTCCAACAGTTGAGAGAGATTGCGAAAAGAAAAGAGTTGTTCCTCCGAGGAGAACAAACACACTTTGTCGTCGTCTGAATCGTCCCCTGTGTGATCGTCTGAGATCAAAAGCAAGTCGTCCAAGACGTGCAAAAACGCTTTCACCGAGGAGGTCAGATTTCCCGCTCGCAACGCGACGTCGCACACGCGCTTCTGTTTGTTCGTTTCGACGACAGAAGAGGAGAGAAACGACGACGCGTCGTTTTTGTTTACTTTTGCGCGACGAGCGAGCGAGGTGTTTATCTCCTTTGTCTTTGTCTTCTTCTTCTTCTTCTTTGACATGATGATGAGGATGCAAAAGCCGTTGAAGACGAGCGTGTGCGTGTTCTGAAGCGCGAGCGTTATGCGTGTTCATGTTTATAAATCATAATGAAGGCAAAGGTATTACTCTGTGCGATGCAAAATTAGTATTAAGTAGTGCGTGTTTTACTAAACTCTCTCTCTAACTCTCTTTTGTCTCTCTCATTTCGCGCGATGACGTTATTCTTCTTCTCAACTAAACGTACGCTCTCTCGTTTTCTCGCTCTCGACTACTTCGCGGCGGCGGCTCGAACGTTGAAGACGAAGGCGTCGCACTTTTCTTTCGACTTTACGACGCCGCTCTCGTCGCAGACGCCCGAGGCGACGTCCACACCGTTCGGACGTAACACCATGACCGCTTCGGAGCAGTTTTCCGGCGTCAATCCACCGGCTAAAATCCATCCTTTCCTGGAACATCCTTTGGGAACTTTTAAGTTTTCCCACTCGAATTTCTCCCCCGATCCGGCGTTGACGCCGTCGATTAACACGTAATCTACCGTTTTCCTCGGTCCATTTACCCAATCAATCGGTGCTTTCCACCCTTTCTCCCCGGATAACATTTCTTTCCTTCTCGAGGCTAACTCCTCTTCGCTCTCCCCCGGCATTTCCGTCACGATTTTCCCGCTCTCGTCCGCCGAGCACACCCAAATAACTTTGATCTTTTGCGGAATATCCTTCAGAGATTGTCTGGCCAAATCGCCGTGTAACTGCGCGTGCGTGTTATATCCAAGCTCTTCGCATATCTTCGCTATCGTCGCTCCGTCTTCGTCCACGAACACCGCGACTGGCGTTATCACTCTTTCTTTACTCTTTTCGCACTCCTTTACGATCTTTTTCGCTCGTTCGATATCGACCGACCTTTTACTCTTGGGCCATAAGATCATCCCAACGTGTGAGGCGCCGCTGTCGATGGCGACGCGACAATCTTCCGCGGTGGTGATGCCGCAAATTTTCACCACTTTAGGTACATCGAAATTCATCGCATTCTTCGTATTAGGGGTATTCGTTTTTCGCTCTTCTTGTTCTTGTTGTTCTGATGATGATGATGTTGCGCGAGGAGGATCGAAAGAAGATATCTTCTTCTTCGTTCTTTCTCTTCTTCCTCCTCCTCTCGTTGCTTCCAAACGACGACAACTTTTCGAAGAAGAGAACAACGCATTATTATTCAAAGTGGTTTTTGAAGGCTTGCTCTTCGTGGTAGTAGTACGACGACGTGTAGTATTCGTGGTGGTGGTGGTCGAAACCATTTTCATCATCATCATCATCCTCGTCGATGATGCAATCGTCGTCGCCGTCATCTCTTCTCTCTTTTTGCTTCTTTCGTCTGATGAGAGAGGAAAGAGAAATTTTTTTGTGAAGAAGAGCGTTTTTCACGTGTGCGTTTTGTTGTTTTTTTTTTCGCAGAGAGACGACAGACAGACGGACGAAAGAGAACGAGAGAAAAAGAGATTCCAACAACAACAACAACAACAACCCAGAAGGAGAAGAAGAAGAAGAAGAAGATGACGACGACGACGAGAACAACAACAACATCAATGTTGTTCTCGCTGACACGCTCAACGGTCTCTTCCGTGATGACACTCCTCGCAGCGGGTTTGACCGTGACGTTCTCCCAAGCGATGTTTTTGCACTACAGTTACGAACCCATCGAAGAAGAGCCGACGAGAGGGACGTCGTTTAAAGGACTGGCGAGATGTGGATTCGTCGAAGAAGACGAAGAAGTGAAAGAAGAAGAGGAACAGAATGAGAGTACTTTTGTTTCTGCGACAAAGATGATGCTTTCGAGGACAAAAAGGACGACGACGACGACAAAAGAAAGAAGAGGTAAAAGTAAGGAGAGGAAACGCGTGGTGATTGTGGGCGATTCGCTCGCCACCGGCGTGGGTTGCACGACGAATACGCCGGCGCTGGCGAGAATCGTCGCGGAGCGATTGGCGGAGCTTTTATCGGTGGAGATCGAATGGATTGCGGTTGGAAAGAAAGGCGCAGCGTTGAGCGATATTTCGTCGTGCGTGCTTCCCGAGCTCAGAGAGAGTAACAACAGTAGAAGAAGCGTTAGTAACAGTAACGATAGCGGCGGTAGCAGCAGAAGTAGGAGTAGTAATAGCAGTGGTCATGATTCAGTCGAAAACGAGGTGGAGGAGAAGGAGGAGGATGAAAACGCACAGAACGAGTTTTTTCTCCAACAACAACAATTTCAACAACAACAACAACAACAACAACAAGCGTCGTCGTCGTGTGCGAGGAAAGCGGACGCGGTGATAATTCTGTGCGGGATTAATGACGTGAAAACGTGCTTTCTTCACGGAAAAATCTTTTTTCGGGAGAATTTCGAGAACGAGTTGGAAAATGTGATCAAAGAAATCAAGAACGTCGTCGGGAGCGACGCGCTCGTCGTGTTGCCGGGGAATCCCTTGCACATCGCGCCTTTATTTCCGAATCCACTTCGCGAAGTTATTTTGAAACTGAACGACTGTTGGGACGACAAAAAAGAAAAAGTCGCGAATAAGCTAGGGAAACGTAAAGCTTTGTTTATCAATTCTCCCACGCTACAAGCGCTGAGAGATGCCGTCCGAATGCATGGGGGGGATAGCGGTGATGGTATTCGAGAAGGCGAGTTTACCGCGAGAGACGGCGTGCATCCAAACGATATGGGCTACAAGGCGTGGGCAAACATCATCGCCGCGGAAGTAGCCAAGGTATTAAAGGATAACGAAGTACAATGATCTCTTCCTTTTCCTCTCGAGCGTGTTGTTTAATACATATTTTTGTTTAATGTTAGTAGCACATATGTAGTACGACTTCCAAAAGCACGCTTTCTTTTTAACTAGTTTTATGGGATGATGACTTTAAAAGCTATTATTATTTAATATTTTAGTTCGTCAACGGCGGGATGACTCCTTCGTTGGAATCAAAAACGGCCGGGATGAATTTTATTCCGAGTTTTTCCATGATGAGCGCGTTTTCCGGGTTGGAGTTTGATATTCGCAAAGTCTTCCCGAGAGCGAGATACCTATCGCACAAGGAGTTCATAGCTGCTAAGCCGGAGTAGTCGCACACTCTGCAATTATCGATGTTTAGGACGATATCGTTTGGATCGACGCGAAGCGCAAACTCGTTTTTAAACGCGCGATCCGTTCCAAAGAATAATTCCCCGGAGCATCGATACACCGCTCTCTCCGTTCCATCGCTTAAAGTTTCAGTTGTACGTACTACATCGAGCGCATTGAATGAATTATCCCACGCGTACAATAGTGCCGCGAAAACTACCCCGGTACCAGTCGCGATGGCTAAGTTTGTGCGCTCCGTCAAGATCGTTACCAACAATATTAAAAACGTGTCTTGCAAACGCACGCGATCGGTCGTATCCGCGAAACATTTACGACGGCGACGACCGGCGTAATCCACCCTGTACGAGTTGTTCTTTGCCGATTGCTCGTCATTTCCCGTGGTTTCTTGCTGCGCGTCTTCTCCTTCTCTTCTACCTGGAATACAAAGAGATCGAACGTTTCCCGTCATGAGGGATAAGCAACTCCAATCAAAGGTGTAAATAACAACCATGAACAACACACCCGTGAGCGCGGCGACGGGGACTAACTCGATAACTTTTGAAGCCGCAACTACGAATATTAAAAACATGGTCGCCGCAAAAGCGGTCGATAATCTTCCGATTCCTCCTGATTTCACGTTAATTGTACTTTGGCCAATCATCGCGTCCCCGCCCATAGACTTGAACATTCCACTCAAGAGATTTGCGACGCCCTGCGCGACGCACTCTTGCGTGCATCTACCAGTCGCATCGGACGTATCCTCCAAGATTTCATCCACGAGCTGTAAGGTTAATACAGATTCAATCAACCCGACCGCCGCCAAGGAAAATATCAACGGAGCGATAATTCCAAACGACTCCGTCGTTAAATCCACATCCGGAGTGTGGTACGTCGGAAACGCTCCTTTTACCGGAGATAAATCTACTACGGTGGGTGTGTCTGCTCCTATGGCCGTTCTGTTTATAGCGTGCTCGAAAATCAAGCACGAAAGAATAGATACGAGTGAACTTGGGACCATTTTGGTCAAGCGCGGTAAATAATGGACGATTAACATAGACCCAAACACGTACAGCAGCATAATCCACGTCGATGCTTCAGATGCACTTCTCCACGTTTTCTGTTCCTCGTAACCAGTGTGAATGAGAAAATCTTTGTCTGACTTGAATTCACTCAAAGAAATCGTCGATGAGTTATCCGCGTCTGCTTCGCTCAGAATCGCGCCGACGTAAGTGTTCAACTGATCCGCAGATAAATCCGGCAACTCTTCGGCAAAGACGCGCGTAATGTCCGCGGATGAAATTTCCCCTGCTCCGGTCGAATCAAACACTTTGAATCCTTTTTTCCAGTCCACTTCTTGAAAAGACTCCAGCTGCGCTTTGAAAATTATAATCGCCAAACCGTTTACGAAACCGGTCATGACCGTGTTGGGAATGAGACGCACCAAGCGACCGGCTTGAATGAGACCGAGAACTATTTGCAAAATGCCGCACAGAATCATGACCATAAACAGATATTCCACGCGTTTATCGTACGCTTGATCTCTTAACGATTTGCACGAATCTGTAATCTCCGTGCATCCCGCAATTTCCCCTAAAGAGACGAGTTTCTCCACCGGCAATAAGCCGTTCGGTTCCATGATTTGGACGGCGACAACCGCCATCGCGCCCGCCGCCCCAGAAACCATTCCTGGACGCCCCCCGATGAGAGCGGTGATTATTCCTAGAAAAAACGTTGCGTATAATCCAACTAACGGATCTACTTTCGCCACGAAACTAAACGCCACCGATTCTGGCACCTGCGCTATCGACACCGTCAAACCAGACAAGATTTCATTTTTCAATCGTAACTTGTTCTTTTTGTAAAAGTTGAAAGATTCCTTCGCGTACGCGAGGCCGCACAACGGCGTGTCCGAGAACCCGTGATTCGCGTGAAAGCGCTGCATGAAGTTCATCTCCTCCGAACTTTTTTGGTTCTCGTCTCTTTCTTCCCGTCGTTCCTCTCGTTTTGTCTCAGTGGCGGCCATTCTTTATCCTTTAAACTCTTTTGAGTATATCTAAAAGAGAAGAGAGAAGAGCTTTTGGGAGAGATGAGAGAGTCGAGTTGAGTGCGAATAGAAGACTACGTGCGATTCTCTCGATGTATTCTTCTCTGTTATATATATCTCGTTTGTTTGTTTTCTTTTTGCCCTTCACGCGCTTCTTCTTCTTCGCGAGTGATTATGTGAACGTAAATTATCTCAATAAGTTGTTGTGTGAGTGAAAAAGTGCAGCATGGACACAAAAACGAATACTAATACTACGAGTTGGTTCGTTCTCGTTCTTTTTTCTAAAATGTTTTAGTACTCCTTGCATTACAAATCAATCAATCTCTCTCTCTCTCTCTCTCAGAACACAAAACCAAAACCTCTCTACTTCTTCGCTCTCGCGACGCGTCCAGCTTTGTGCACGGCCGAAACTCTCGCTAACGCCTTCTTTCGTAAATCCGAGCGATTCGCGCACGCGGCGTCCACCGCCTTGGCTTGGTTTCGAAAGATGCCTTTGTTGTTCGCGCCGTTCAAGGTGGAGGACGGCGTCTTCGCGCCGGCCAATTCTTGGATGTCCACCGTGTTGTTCATGTTGGCGATGCCTGTTGTTGTTGTTGTTTAATAATAATAATAATAATAGTGTGTGTTGCGTAATAAAAGAAAGGAAAGTGTTTGGTCAGTTTCTCGTTTCGGTCGTTTCTTTTTTGTTGGTTCTTCTTTTTTGTTTGTTTTGTTTGAGTCAAAAATTTCTCTTTTCTTTGTTTTTTTTTGCTCTTCTCTTCGAGACAAACTCTTTTCAGCCAGCGTGCACCAGCACCAAAGAAATCCATAAATTCATTTTTCTAGGGCTTTTCCGAGACTTTAAACAGCCTAAACCGGTCTCGTTTTGTCTCTCACTCCCTCTCTCTTCCAGGAAGGAAGGAGGAGCGCATTCACAACATCATTGACACCGTCACCCCCTCTCCCTTCTCTTTTTTCTCATCAATTTTGACGACTCCAACAAAAAAGTGTTTCGCGACTCTTCACCCTCTCTCTCTCTCTCTCTTTCTCTCTCTCTCTCTTTCTCCTCTTCCTCCTCCTTCTTTCGTCGTCGTCATCGCAATAATAAAAAAGAGAAGAATTGAAGAAGAAAAGACGATTCGCGAGGAAAAAATTCTCTCTACGAAGTAGTCGAGTTAAGTTTTACCTGAGCTGCTAAATCCGTGCTTCGCGGTCACGTTGCCTTTCTCCGCGGACATGCGCGTTCGGTTCACGGACGCGCGGACGTACGCGTTGTTCTTCTTCACGCACTGCCATACGAGCTCCGAGGAGCACTCCACGTGTGCTTTCACCATGATGATTTTGTGTTTTTGTGTAAAAATGAGGTCTTTTGTTTGTGTTTGTAGGAGACGATTGAATTGTAGTCCAAGAAGGAGGGGAGCGTGAGAGAGAAAAGAGAGAGAAAAAAGAAAGAGAGAGAGAACAAAAAAGGAAAATCAAAGACAAAAAAAAAACGACAAAAAATTATCCAAAAAAGAAAACACTTT
>Ga0181554_1002723_pt1 | contig 15377 bp, 9 predicted proteins | sample 011ome_16_FD_145602 | JGI IMG/M metagenome (GOLD analysis project Ga0181554, IMG submission 145602) | Coastal salt marsh microbial communities from the Groves Creek Marsh, Skidaway Island, Georgia - 011503CT metaG (spades assembly) | ecosystem: Environmental > Aquatic > Marine > Intertidal zone >... | reverse complement strand
CTTCTCGAGGATCGCCGCGGACTTTCGCGCGACGTCCGCGGGGTCGACGACCGTCGGCGCCGCGCTCGGGTTCGGCGGTCGTCTCGGCTTTTTCGCGAGGGGCGGCGCGTCGACGACGGCGGCGGCTGCCACCTTACGCGACGCATCCGACGCCGCCGCCGCGGCCGCCTCCGCGGCCTCGCGCACGCGCCGCCCGCCTCTTGGGCCCGTCCCCATGACGTTCGACCGCGGCGACTCGCGCGTGCGCGGCGCGCCGCCGAGTGATGAGGAACGCGCGGCGGATTGCATTTTCCGAGACGCGCGTAACAAAATTTCTGCGAACGAGGTTGCGCGCTCCATTACCGGACCGCCCACGTCCGAGCGCTCGGACGTAAAGATGCGCACCGCGCGCGCGGGACGATAGAACGCGAACGCGACCGCTCGCGTCGACGCAGACGTAAACCCGCGGCCGGGCGAAGCGGCCCGGCGGCGGCATCGCGTCGATCGACATGGTGCCGACACGATCATTAGAATTAGAACCACCACGACTCCATCCTCCTCCGCCGCCGCCGCACGTGCCTCCGCTGACGAACGCCGAGCTCGAGCGCGACAGCGCGCGCGCGATCGAGGCCATCGCGCGGCGATGGCAATACTGCTCGTACGGCGCGGTCGCCGCGGAGGTGTGCGCGATGCACGGGGCGACGCGCCTCGATCAGCTCGGCGCGTCGAATCCGACGAAACAATCGAAAGAGCTCGCGCGCGTGTGGCGCGCACAGCAGCTCATAGACGCGCACGTCGCCGCGTTCTTCGCGATGCGCTGCGTCGCGGTCTACGAAGACTTCGAGGGCGAGCTCGTGGAGATGTTGAACGGCTTCGGGATGTTCCGACCGCCGCGCGCGGACGGAGACGACGCGAATCCCGAAGAGATCGTCATCGACGAGGAGCCCGCGAAGTCGACGTCAGCCTCAGGCGCGTCGCCCGCCGCGCGCGCGCGTTCGTCGATAATCTCGTCTTCCCGTGCCGCCGACGCCGGAGCGACGCCGCCGAAGACGGAGACGCAGTCGCGCGCCTATTATTTCACAGACTTCGGCTTGGGCCCGTTCTCGGCCATCCCCGCGGTCGCGAGTAGATTCCCGTCGATGGTGGAATTCCCGACGATGGTGGGGGGTTCGATTGCAGGGGTTCACAAGGCGGACCCCATCCGTGATCTCGGTTGCGTGCTTCGGCACCTGCGCTGGCTTCTCGAGAATCACAGCCTCTCAGATGGGGACACATACCGGGATTTCGTCAGGCGTCTAGACGACGAAAAAGGATATTTTGAAGATGGAAAAGAAGAAGATTGGGATATCGATAACGGCGTGTACATCAACTGGGACGTGCCCGTGCGCGACTTCCCCGAGATGCAGATGGCCGCGCACGTCGATAACGCGCGGAGTAAGACGGAACGCGCGCTCGCTGACGAGGCGAAAGCCGCGGAAGCGCGCGCGGAACGCGCGGAGAGAGCCGCGAAGGCGGAGACGCGACCGCCGCCGCCGCCGCGTCTGAAAGAGCCCCGAGACGCCAAGGCGAAAGCCTTCGTCGCGCGCGTCGTGAAGCGGCTCGAGACGCCGTGGCGCCCGAGCCGCGCGAAGGCACTGAGCGCGATTCGCGCGGAGTGGCCGGGCGTCGACGAGGAGGTTATCGCCGCCGCGACGGAGTACGCGATGGTGCACCTGGGCGGCGGGAGGTATCGCGCGAAGGTGTTCGATCTCACCGGCGACGCCGAGGACGAGGACGCGAAGACGTCGGCGGGTGAAGAAGACGATGAAGACGACGTCGAAGGCGAGCCCCCCACGGAGGAGAACGCGGAGGAGGCGGCGCCCGAGACGACTGACGCTCGCGGTGAGAACGCGAAGGAAAACCGCGGCGGCGACGGCGACGACATACCGGCGGCTCCGGGGAAGAGGCGGAAAACGACCGCGCGCGCCCCTTTCGAAGGCCGGCTCGCCGTGAGCGCGTCCTCCTCGAGGACGGTCTTCCCGACGAAGATCTCCACCGCGGACGTGCGGGCGCACTGCCCGTGGTGGAACGACGTCGAAATATCGGACAACCGCGCGGTGGGACGATGGGGCGAATCGCTCGTGTATCACTACCTGCTCTCCCGGCACGTCGGCTGGCGCGTCACGTGGATGAACGAGGAGAAAGAGACCAAGAGCTTCTACGACATCAAGCTCGAGAGCGCGGACGGCGCGGAGACGATCTTCGTGGAGGTGAAGACGACCAAGTTCGGGGACAAGAACGTGTTCGAGATGTCGCCGTGGGAGTGGGACTTCGCGCAAAAACCGGGGGTGTCGAAGAGCTACCACATCTACCGCGTGTACGGCGCGGGGGACGTGGATAAAGTCCGCGTCGAGGTCGTGAAGGACCCGGCGCGGCTAGTGAGAGAGCACGAGGTGCGCATGTGCTTAGCAATTTAACGAATGATCACGCGCGCGGGCTCGAATGAATCGCGGGGTCGCTTCGCTTCGCGTCACCGCAAGAGCGTCATGAGCGCGCCCTGCCGCCTCGGGTTGACGCCCGCGGCCAACGGCGCGAGCTGCCCGACCGCGTGCAACGCTTTCAACCTCTCCGCGATGAACGCCTGCGTGTCGATCGCGCTGATCGGGTCCTCCGTCTCGTCCGCGTCGTCGTCGTCCACGTCGTCGAGCCCTTTGTTCAGCAGCCGCTCGAGTAAATCCCCGCCGAACATTCCGCCGATGCCGCCGCCGCCGCCGCCGCCTTCGTCGTCGTCGTCGTCGTCGTCGTCGTCCTCATCCCCGTCGCCGTCCTCCCACTCGTCGTCCTCCCTCGCGCTCGCCGCCTCCTGCGCCTCCAAGACAAAGTCCGCGAGCGCGTCGAGCATCTTCACGGGGAGCGGCGCGAGCGAGAACTTCTCCGGCCCCGCCGCTTTCGCCCTCGCGCGCGTTCGAATCGCCGCGCCGCCGTTCTGCCCTCCTCCTCCTCCCTCCGGCGCCACCGGCTCGCCCTTCACGCCGACGCTCCCCAGCGTCGGGTTCCCGCTCGCGAGCAGCACCGCGAGCGCGCTCGTCGTGAGCTTGATGTCGAACGCGCCCTGGACGTCCGACTGGTGCGCGATCCACAACCGCGTCACGAGCTCGAGCGCCGTCGTCGGCGGCGGGATCCCATCCGCGCCCTCCTCGGAGTGTTGGCCGCTCGGCGCCGGCGGCGCGGGCATGCTCGCGAGCAACGCCACGAGCGCGTTCGCGTCCGCGTGCGCGAGCCTCGCGAAGACGCTCAGCAGCGCCGCGATCAGGTTCGGCTGCCTCGCCGCGCGAATTCGCGTCGCCGTCGCCGACACAATCTCCGGCAACACCGGCGCCATCCGCGTCGGAAGCCGGCGCAACATCTGCCCGAGGAGCGGCGCGGCGAACACCGCGGCGCCGTCCTCGAGGCTCGGCGACAGCAGCCTCGCCGCGGCGTCGAGGTACTGTCGCAGCACGTCGCCGCCGCCGCCCTGACCGTCGACCCCCCACAGCAACGCGTCGTCGCCGCCGGCGCGGAGAAACGCGCGAAGGCACTCCGCGGCGCTCTGCAACGCGCCGACGTCGTCCGACGTCAACGCGATCGCGACGACGTGGCGGAAGCACGCCGCGTGCGCGGCGTGCGCCTCGCTCGCGGCCGCGGGGCGCAGCAGCACCGCGAGCAGATCCAGCGTCGACTCCACGAGCATCGGCGGCTGCGTCGCCGGCGACGCGAGCACGGACGCGAGCGTCGGCACGGCGAGCGCGTGCAGCGAGGGCACGCACGCGGGCACCGCCGCGAGCGCCTCCAGAACGTCGCGCGCGTCCGCGGCGAGCAACGGGTCCGCGACTTTTTCCGCCCAGACGCGCAACGTCGCGGGCGCGAGCGCGGAGGACCACTGCGTCGCGGCGTCCGCGTCCGCTTTCACGACGACGAGCATCGCCTCGAGCACCAGGTGGAGCGCGTCCTCCGCGTAGCCATCCTCCAACGCGTCGCCGCTCCCCGCGCCAGCTGTGCTCCCCGCGGCGGACTCGAGCAGCGACCCCAAGCCTTGGTACGCGGGCGCGAGGAACGGCCGCAAGACGTCCTTCGGCGCGAGCGGGACGTACTGCGCGAGCGCGCGGCACGCGCCGACGCGCAGCGGCGCGGACGCGGTCGGTCGCAGCGACGCCAACGCGGCGGCGAGCGCGGCGCCCGCCGCCGCCGGCGGCGCGCCCGGCGCGAGCCTCGCGGCGACCCAGAGCGCCCTCCCGCGCAGAAACGACTCGCCGCCGTCCGTTACCGCGCCCGCCGCCGTCGCGCCGCTCGAGAGGTCGCGCTCGAGGACGTTGGCGAGGAACACCGACGCCGCGAAGCTCGGCGCGACGTTCTCCGAACGCGCGGCGGCTTCGCCCTCGATCAACGCGTCCGACACCACGCCCACCGCGAGCAGCGTCGCCTCGCGCGTCTTCCACCAGTTCGCCTCCCCGTTCGCTCGCGCGAGCTCCGCCTCGCTCAGCCGCCGCTCGACCGCGACGGACAAGGCGCGCTGCGCGTCGTCGCCGAACCGGTCGACGAGCTCGTCGAGTAACATCCCGCACGTCGCGCGCGCCGACGACATGTCGTCGTCCTCGTCCGCGACGTATTGATTCGGATCGTCGCCCCAGCTCTCCTCCTGGCTCGCAGTCATGCGCATGTACCCGATCGCGCGGTATATCATCTCGGCTAGGCCGCTCTCGAGCGTCGCGGAGAGTCGAGGGTGCTCCACGAGCGTCATCACGAGCTCGAGGAGTTGGAGCACCACGTGCGCGACGGACGCGTCCTCGCCGTCGCTGCGGCGGGTCGAGGGTCCATCGTTCGAAGCGACGAACGTCGGGGTGGAGTCGAAAGGCGTCAGGGGTGGAGTTGAAAGGCGTCGCGCGCGGTGTGTGGGGATCGAAACCGAGGTGTGCGCGGAGAGATGCGCCGGGAGAGAAAGTCCTCAAGGAATGAAGTTCACCGCGGCGACGCGGTCGTACGGGGACCGGTGCGAGAAAAAACAAACGCGCCTGTCTCGCTCCGCGTCGCTCTCCGCGTCGACGTGGTTCGCCTCGTACGCGCCCGCCAGGGCGTGGAACAGCGTCGCCGCGGCGCGCAGAGGAGGCAGGATCGCGTCGCCCGCGGGCTTCGCGAAGTACATCACCGTCGGCGCGAGGCATCGCAGCGCCTCGAGGACGAACGAGCACTGCTCCGGGGCGTCGGCGGCGGGAGCCGTCGCGAGCGCGCGCGAGAAAAAATCCAACCACGGCGGCAGGAGCGGAATCATCAGGTCCCTCACCGCGCGCTGCTTCGCGCCGGACATCATCCCGAGGGTGGTGAGGCACGAGTGCAGCACCGCGAGCGCGCGGCGTTTGAGCGCGAGGGAGAAGACCTCCGGCGGCGACGCGACGATGGCGTGGAGCTCCGGTAGGAGCGAGGGCACCACCTGAGGGATCTGCGCCTCTTCCATGTCCACGCAGATCATCTGGAGGCATCGCAGCGCGCCGAGGACCGCGTCTTCGCTCTGGCGCGCTTTCACCGCGTTCAACAGCGTCGGCGTCAGCGCGGGCCACGCGTGCGGCCAGTCCCAGGCTGCTATCGACGCGATCGCCATCCCGACCGCGGTGCGAATCTTCGCGATCGGATCGCCCAAACCCGCGGGGAGGATCTCGCGCATCGCCGCCTTCTCCTCGTCCGACGTCTGCGGCGGGACGTGCCTGCCTTCGCCCTCTTGCCAGTGCTCCTTGACGTACTTCTTCAGGACGACCGCGGCGAGCTGCCTGGTGCCGTACGGCAGCGCCTGATTCAGGGACACGCGCGCGAGCCCGACGCCGAACCCGGGCTGGGTCCCGCCCTGCGTCAGCTGCGCCTCCGCGGTCTGCCGCGCGCTCGCGTCCGAGCTCATGCTCGCGACGAGGACGCGCGCGATCTCGTCGTCCATCGCGGCGGTGTCGACGAGGAGGCCCCGCGGCGGCCGCGCGTCGTCGTCGTCGTCGTCGTCGTCGTCGTCGTCGTTGTGTTGATCCAACAGGTGCCGATCGCCGTTTTGAAAAGTCGCTGCCGCTGCCGGTGACGAGCCGCGCGCTCATCAATAAATCTCGTGAAATCTCGCACGCCACAGGTCAACGCGCGGCGCCGCGGTCGCGATGTCCGCGCGCGAGGGCGACGACGCGACCGCGTCGGGCCCCTCCGCCGCCGCCGCCGCTAAGGTCGTCGTCCTGCTGAAAGCGACCGGGGACGCGCCCATACTGAAGCAGAACAAGTTCAAGGTGAACGCGTCGGATCCGTTCGCCAAGGTGGTGCAGTTTCTCTCCGCGCAGCTCGGGCGGAAGCGCGTGTTCGTGTACTTGAACTCCGCGTTCACGCCGTCGTACGACGAGTCCGTCGCGAACTTGTACGCGTGGCACGGCGTCGAGGGGAAGCTCGTGGTGAACTACGCGCTGCAGCAGGCGTGGGGTTGATGAGAGGACGAGATCTCATCTCATCGCGCGGGGGGCGAATCGATTCGCGTCGAACTCCCACGGTTCGCGACGCCTCGGAGGTGACGCCGTCGGTCGCGTCGGCGCGGCGCAGAGCTGGCCTCGACGCGCGTCTCGACATCGTGCAGTGGCGTTTACGTTGTACTCACTAGTAGTAGCTAGTTCTCGTCGTTAAACGTGATGTAGGTTAGGTAGCTAAGTCATCGGTAATTCCGCTCGCTCGCGCTGTCGCCGCTCATCGAGCGCAGCGCTCCGGGTAACGCCGCCGCGCCGTCGTCGTCGCCGTCGTCCATCCTCCCCGGACGGCTCTCGAACGCGCCTCGGCGCCCGCCGTAACTCGGAAACATATCATCCGGCCCTTCCGTCGCCCTCGATGGCTGCCCCGCGAGCCCGACGCGCCCGTCGCGCAGGACGCCGCGCTCGTGCGGTCCGCGTCGTCCGCCGCCGCCGCCGCCGCCGCGTCTGCGTCCGCCGCCGCCGCCCGCGAGGATGTACTCGCTCGCGCGCTCGCGCCACGTCGAACGACGCGCGTCCACTTCTTCCTCTTCGCCCCGCCGCCCCGCGGAGGCGTCGACCGCGGCGTACGACGCGCGCGGCGGCCGCGAGGGCGCGCGGTCCGGGCCCGGCCCGCTCGGCTCGCCGCGCGCGCGTCTGGACACCGGCCTGGGCGCGCCCGCGGCGACGTGCGCGGGCGACGGCCGGATCGGCATCCGCGCTCGAACGAACGCGCCGCGCCGCTCCAGGACCTCGCGCGAGGGGTCGCGGCCGCGACCTTCGCTCCCGCGCGCGGACCCGAGGTCGCCGCGGCCGCTTTCCGAGCTTCCGCGACTCCGAGCGGCGGCGTCGCCGCCGCCGTCCGCCGCCGCCGCCGCCGCCGCCGCGCCGGACGGTTTCGCCGACGCGGGCCGCGTCGCGACCGCCGGCCTCTTACTCGCGACGAGCCCGGCCCACCGTCCCAGGCCGTCGCTCGCTTTCGTCCCGATCGGCCGCGCGCGGTGCCTCTCTCGCGCCTCCGACTCCCTCGCGCGTCCGGTCAGGTCCGCATCCGGCTTCGCGCGCATGAACCGCGCGGTGGGCGGCGCTTTCGCCTTGACGTATTCGTCCCAACGTTTCGCCGCGTAATCCTCCGTCTCCGCGTCGCGACGCGTCGACGCGCCGCCGCCTTTGCGCGAGCTCCCGTCCAAGTGCGACGGGACGTATCGATTGGACCCGATGGACCGCTCGGAGACGTCCCCGCGCGGGGTCCGTCGTCGACCGGGCGTCGTGGTCGTCTCGAACATCGACGCGCGCTCGGTGTACGTGTCGCCGCTTCGGTAGGTGGCGTCGCCGTCGCCGCCGGATCCGGAGGGTTCGAGAAGACCGAACGACCCGGTCGGGGAGCCGCGGCCGTTCGCGGGCGAACGCGGGGATTTCGATCTCGACGACGCGCGGTCGCTCGCGCGGCTCGCCTCCCTCGCCGCGCGCGCTCTCTTCGCCTCCAGGAACTCGTCCTTGCGCGTCTCCACGGAGAAACCTTCCGAGCGCGCGTCTCTCAGCACCCCCATCTCGTGCGCTGCGTTCGCGTCGCTCTCCAGGATTCTCTGCGCGAGCGCGTCCACCGCTTCGATCGTCGCGCGGTCGCCGCTCTCGTCTCGCAACCTCTCCAGCCTGACGAGCACGCCGCACTCGCGGAACAGCGCGAGCCTCCCCTCGGTGGCGACGTCCGCGACGTTGCCCTCGTCCGCGGCGAGCGTCTCCCACATCGCGCGAAGCAACTGCAACGCGGTGACTCTCGCCAACGCGCTGTCTCGATCGTCCAGACACGCGGCGACGACGAAGACGCCCTCTTGCGCGAGAAGCGCGGTGACGCACGGCGTCTCCCTCGGCGCGGACTCGACGCCGACGACGAGATCCACGGACTCGCGGCCGAGGTGATCCGCGGTCGCGCGCTGGTTCGAGAAGAGAGGGTCGTCCTCGACGTACCCGGCGCGGCCGCCGAAGTGGGCGCCGCCGTTTTCCGCCGCCGCGTCCGTGAGCTCCTTCAGACGCGCGAAGACGAGCGTCTTTATGAACTCCAACGATTTCACGCGGACCCTGGAGTCGCTGACGTTTTCGAGGAGTTCCATGATGCGCTTCGCCATCGTCGCGACGTCGTCGTCCGTCGCCATGCGCACGAGTTCCTCGTGCGCGGCGGAGCGCACCGTCGGCGATCGGTGCGCAGTGCAGAGGACTAAACCGGAGAGCACTCCGGGCGCGTCCAGCACGAAATCCATCGGCGACGGCTCGCGGTTGAACATGTTCCCGTACAGCCCGCCGAAGTCGTCCTCGGACTCCGTGCCGGAGCCTTCCGTGTCGGACGCCGTGAAGCGGGACCCGGTCGGCGTTGAGCCGCCGTCGCCGCCGCCGCCGCGCGCGGCGTCCTTTCCTCGGTCTTCTTTTTTTCTCTCGCCGTCGTCGTCGTCGTCGTCGTCGTCGTCGTCGTCGTCAGAGCCCGCCATGCTGCTCGTCGTGTAGTCGCTGTCGCCGCTCTTCCGCGCGAGGTGCTTCTTGCGAATCGCCGCGGCTTTCTCGAGCATCTCGTCGTCGTCCGGAAATTCCGCGGGGAGCTTCCGTATGAGCGCGAGTCTGTACAGCGGCCCCGCGGTTTGCTTCGCGTCGAGAAGCGTCATCTCTTCGCCGTCCGCCGGCATCTTCCGTCCGTCCGACCGCCGTAACCCGTCCAGGGCGGCGCCGATCGCGCGTATCGCGGCGACGACGACGACGTCCTCGCGGTCGTCCAGAAGCTTCGCGAGCGCCTCCGGGACGCTCACCTCCGGTCGATTCCTCGCCTTCTTCGCGGCGAATCGTCGCTTCTTCGACGCCTTTTTGTACGCCTTGCGTTCTCTCCGCGTCATCCACGCCACGCCGGACGCGCCGCCGCCCATGAGCGCGCCGTCGCCGATCGCGTTCGCGTCGTCGTCGTCCAGCCACGGCATGATGTTCCAATCGATGAGCGGCGTGAAGCGATCCGGCGGGAGGAACTTGTTCGCGTACTGCTGCCAGAAACCGGTGAGGTAGGACGCGCGCGCGCGGTCGCATCGAAGCGCCGCGCGCGAGTATCGCTTCTCGAGAAAAATAAGCGCTTGGTACCACTCGCGCTCGCGCTGGCGGCGGCACGCGAGGAACGCGTCGTGGTCGTCCGCGCACAGGAGGGATACCCCTCGCGTCGTCGCCGTCAGCGACGCGACCGCGTTCGCGGCGGTGACGCGCACGAGCGAGCTCTCCGGGTCCAGAAGCAACCGCTTCAGAAGCGGCGTCAGGCAGTTGCGCTGAATCGCCATCGTGCCCTTCTTGCTCCGCGACAGCGCGTCGACAGCCTCCGCGAAGTGCTTCCGGACGTTCACGTGCACGGGGAACCCGGCGAAGTGGACTTGCATCACGAGCTGCCACATCAGCGCGTCCTCCGCGACCTCGTCCTCGGCCTCGGACGTCAGCGAAGCCAAGCCGACGCCGGGCGTGAAGTCCACCGCGCCCGCGCCCGCGGCGTCGTTTTCCACGGCGTCCAAGTCCTTCGCCCTCGCCCTGGACGCCTCTCTCTGGCGCTCCAAACCCTCCCAGTGCCCTAAGAACCCGACGACGCCGTCGCTCGCGTCGCCGGCGAGGATCCCCATAGCGCGAACCCGCGGATCTTCGCTCTTGCGCATGACGCGCGGAGACGCGTCCGGGTACGAAAAAAGTCGCCCCCGCGCGGCGTTGTGCTTCCACGCGAGGTAACACCACGCGGGAAGGAAGAGCCACAGCACGACGAAATCCCCAGTCTTATCTTCGTCCGCGCTCGCGGGCGGCGCGCTCGCGCACGTCACGATTAGACCCATGAACGCCGCCCACAGCGCGCCCGCGTACGCCGCCGCCCTCGCGCAGTTGATCGTCCCGCCCTTGCCCCGCGTCGGCTGGAACCGAAAATTTAAGCAATACAACGCGGCGACGCACGCGCACAGCGACAAGAGGTGCAGCGTGTCGTAGTTCTTGTGCTGGTCCGTCGGGAACCCCGGGTGTTCGCCGTCCGGGACGCCGTACTCGCCCCTGGGCGTGACGCGCGTGAGGTCCGTCTCGCCCACGCCGATCGCGATCGCGGCGGCGAACCATCGGAGCGCGACGCGCGCGCACGCGAAATGCGGGAGCTCGCGCGACGTCAAATCCTGCGTCGGGGTGGAGTTCAAAGGCGTCAGTTGGAGTTGAAAGGCGTCGAGGCCGGGGCTTGAACGCGAGGGATGTGAGGAGAGACACGACGGCAAAAGTCCTTAAGGAACGGCGTTCACCACGCGAACGCGGTCGTATGGGGACTAGTGTATAGAACCTGCGTCGGCGCGACGCGCGTCAGGAACCACGCGCACAGAAACGGCGTCACGACGACCGTCACGACGCCGATGAAGATCAACGGCGCGTGCTCGTCGCCGTAGCACACGAACGCGTCGTCGCGCGCGAGGTGCGGGTACGGCCGGTGCGCGTCGAGGTGATTACACGTCAGCATCGAGACCCCCGCGGCGATCGTCGGCGTGAACAGCGGCTCGGCGAGGAGGTACGACAGGAACACGTGCCACGACCCGACGAAGTGCGCGACGGCGACGCACGCGCGAAGGATTTCGCGCGGCGTCGATGCCGCGAAGTGTTTCACCGCGGACGTCTTCGTCTTCGGGCGGCGCGCGGCGCGTTCTCGCGCGGCGACCGCTGCCGCCGCGCGTCGCGCCGCCGCGTCGCGCGCGGCGTCGTCGTCCGCGGTCCATCTCCCCCCCGCGCTCACCGCCCACGCGGGCAGCGGCTTCGCGAGCGGGCCCTTGTTGCCCTCGCCGATCACCTTCCCGCTTCGGCTTCGCGCGAGGTTCCGCCGGTTCGCCCACGACTTCGGCTTCGAGGGTGGCGCGACGGAGGGTCGCGACGCCGCGGCGCCGGCTTTCACCCCGCCGGGACCGGTTGGCGCGGGGGGCGCGCCGTATTTCACGCGCATCCGCGCCTTTCTCGCCGCGTACCTCCCTTCCTTACTCCGCGCGTACATCGCGCCGCGGATCCACGAGATGGTGAACCGCAGCGCGCGCTGCGTCGCCGGCGGGCGCTCCCCTTTCCTCGGCTTGGCCATCTGCGACGTCGCGACCGCGGCGACGAGCAACCCGAAGGAAAAGTACGCGTACGAGTACGCGCGTCCGTCGTCGAACATCAACCCGAGCGCTCGCCCCGCGGCGACGCCCGCGGGGCCCCACCACGTGTTCCGCGTGAACGCCAGCGACGCGAGCGTTACCCCCTCCCACGCGATCCCGACCGCTCGTCCGAACCGCCAGGCGTGCGCGGACGCGGGGACGAGCTCCGCGCCTTCCTCGGTCGCCGCGCCCGCGGCGACGAGCGCGGCGGCGAACGCGCGCTCCGCCTTCGCCGCCGCCCTCGCGCCGACAGAACGCCGCCTCTTCGACCCTCTCTTCCCTTTACCCTCTTCGCCGCTCGCCGCGGGGCCCTGCGCTCGGTCCGGCGCGCCCACGGTGTACTTCCCCGACGACGAGCCCGCGCCCGAGCCCGCGCCCGCGCGCTTCGCCGGCGGCGTCAGCGGCTTCCTCTCGTCGTCGCCGCCGCCGTCGCCGTCGTCGAGCGCCGCGCCGATGGCGTCTCGCGTCTTCTTCACGCGCCAGCTGTCCGCGAGCCGTTCAAACTTCACCTTCATCTTGTACGCCTCCCACCTCCGAAGCCGCGCGGCTTCCGATCGAACGGACAGCGGGTTGAACGGGTGCGCCGCCGTCCGCAGCGCCCACCGCGCGATGAAAACCAGCGCGGCGAACAGCGCGAGCGAGGGGAAGAGCGTGAGCATCGTCCCCGCCGCCGTCGCGAGCGATAAACACTCCTCCGTCCACGCGGTTCGCACGACGTGCGTCTCCGACGTCGCGACGCAGCCGTCCGTGACGTACTGCGACACCGCGTACTCGCCTTGGACGTCCGGGGAAAACTCGGTGACGTCTCCGGAGAGGGCGTCGAGGAACAACCCCGCGGACGCCGCGGGCGCGCCGCTCGGGGTGCCGTCCTCGAAGAAGACGTCGGCGGACGCCGCGGCGACGGCGTTTTTCCACGACACGTAGACTCTGTCCCCGCCCGCGTCCGACGCCGTGGACTCCACGCGCATCTTCGGCAGGCAGATGTTTCCGTTCACCCGCGGCGTCGCGACCAGCCCCGGCATCGGGGGCGCGTTGCACGTGAACGACGTCTCGAACGTCAGCGACGCGGAGAAGCACACGTTGCTGAGGGCCATCATTCCGTGCGAAGCGACCGACGTCGGGGTGGAGTCGAAAGACGTCAGTCGGAGTTGAAAGGCATCGCGTAGGTCGGGGATTGAAAGCGAGGGGTGGGCGGAGAGAGACGCCGGGAACAAAAGTCCTCGAGGATCGGCGGTCACCGCGCGAACGCGGTCGTACTGTACGGGGACCAGTGCGAGAAGAACGCGCCTGACGTCGACTCGAAACGCGTAGGTTCCGACGACGTCCGGTTGAAACGACGCGAGAAAATTCGTCGGGTCCGCGACGGACGGGACGCGGCCGTCGGAGGGCGCGACCGCGTTGAGGTACGCGTTGCCGCTCGCGTCCGTCAGGGTGGGGACTTCCTCCTCGCCGGCGGCTCGGAAGTGCGTCCGCCACGCCTGCGAGCCGTGCGGCGCGCCGGTCAAGCTCCAGCTGTACACGAGGCCGTCCTCGGCGCGGAAATCCGCGTTCCACGCGGGCGCGGACGTCCACTCGCTCCACCCGGGCAAATCTTTCAGCGCGGTGTTGTTCTCCAGAATCAACGGCGGCGGCGGCGGCGGCGGCGGCGGCGACAGCGTGTCGTTCGCCGCCCCCGGCGGCGGCGGCGGCGGCGCGTACACTATGTCCCCGTACGCGTACTCGTTGAATTCGATCGCGTGCGTGACGTAATAGTCCTCCATGAGATCGCTCAGCGTCGTCGCGCTCGCGTCCAGCGCGTGCGACGGAAACCACCCGAACGCGTGCTCGTCGTCCACTTCCCCCGCCGCCGCGGCCTGGTCCCAAGGCACGTTCCCGGACGTGGCCGACGTCACCGCGGGCGTCGGCGCGTGCGCGCAAAACGCCGTGACGTTAAACTTCGCCTGGTCCGTCCGGTTACACGCGTCGATCGTCGTCACGAGCATGTGATAGCTCCCGGGTAAGTCCGGGGTGATCACCGCGGTGACCGCGCCCGCCGTGTCCGCGGTGACGAGTACGTCGTCCGCGAACGCCGCGTCCGTCGTGCGGTTGTATTTCGCGTACGGCGTCGACGTGGTATCCACCGCGGACGCCGAGGACGACGTCGAGGGGAGCACGCGAAAGAACGAACTGTTAGACACCGCGCCCGTCGCGGTGACGATCTGGATCGAGTCCGTCGTCACGTTGCTTCCTTGGGGGACCGCGACCTGGTGTGGGTTGGTTGGTTGGTTGGTTGGTTGGTTAGTCGGCGGTCGGCGCGGAGGGGCGCGAGGGCGCGTCAGCGGCGCGCGGGGTGGGCGAACGATCGGGATGGAAGTGCGAGCGAAACCGAAACGCGCGGGGATAATAAACGGCTGGAAAAACCGACGACGCCGCGTCCCGGGGGCGCGCGAGATCCGCGCGTCGGCGTCGCGCGCACCAGCTCGAACGTCACGACGAGCTCGTCCAAACCGTTCGGGATGCTCCCGCTGTTGTAAAAGTCCGCGTCGGTGATCCCGTACGCGGTGAACGCGACCTCGCCCCACGTCTTCCCCGGAGGCAGGAGGAGGTTCCGGTCGGCCGAATCCCCGAGCGACGGCCCGGAGGACAGCCACGAGTAACAGCCCGTCGTCTCCTTCGTGTATCGATCGAACGCGTACGCGCGCGTGATGGCCGCGCGGAAGAAGTCGTCCAGCGCGGTCGCCGGCGGCGGCGACGGCGGCGGGAACGTGAACACGAACGACGGGGGCGGGCTCGGCGCTGGAGGCGGAAAAGGCGTCTGCGCATCCGCGAGCGACGACCCATCGAGCGCGGCCACCAGCGTCGCGAGGAGGAGCGCGAGCGTCGAACGAGGTCGCGCCGCCGGAGTCCTCGGGCGGCGCGGCGAGTGCGCCGCGCCGCCCCGCGATGGACTCATGCCGGCCTCCACGAGGACGCCGCTCGTCCCGTGCCGGTCCGCGGCCCCGCGGCCCCCAAAAGTGCCGAAAGATTGCCGCCCAGCAACGGCCAACTCCGAGAGATCTCTCGCGGAGCTCGTCGACACCGCCGCGCGCGCCGCCGCCGCGCCGCCGCCGCCCCCGCCCTCCGCGCGACTTCGTCCGCCGCGTCGCCACCGCGCGCGAGACGAGATGAACTTCGCGTATTCGCTCGTGACGAGGACGAAGAAGAGCGACAAGGCGTCGCTCCACGAGTTCCGCGACGTGCGCGACGTCGACGGCGAGAGCTTCGATTTCTCCACCCTACGAGGTCGCGTCGTCCTCGTCGCGAACGTCGCGTCGAAGTGAGGCAAGACGTCGTGCCACTACAGCGGCTTCAACGAGCTCATGCAGACGCACGGCGCGGACGCGTTCGCGATCGTCGCGTTCCCGTGCGTCCAGTTCCTGTATCAGGAGTCGTCGTCCAACGCGAAGGTCAAGGCGTTCGCGGAGCGACGAGGGTTCAAAGGGAAGGGGCGCGTGCTGATGGATCGAGTGAAAGTCAACGGCTGGGGCACGAGCCCGGTGTGGGACTACCTGAAGACCGGGACGAAGACCGGGACGATCATGTGGAACTTCACGAAGTTTCTGTGCGACGTCGACGGCAGAGTCGTCGCGAGGTTCGGCCCGGACGTGCATCCGACGGCGCTGTCCGCGAGGATCGGCGCTCTCGTCGCCGCCGCGAAAGCCGCCGAGGTGCGTTCTATACACTGGTCCCCATACGACCGCGTCGGCGTGGTGAACGCCGTTCCTTAAGGACTTTGCCCGGCGTTTCTCTCCGC
>Ga0181554_1002720_pt1 | contig 15409 bp, 10 predicted proteins | sample 011ome_16_FD_145602 | JGI IMG/M metagenome (GOLD analysis project Ga0181554, IMG submission 145602) | Coastal salt marsh microbial communities from the Groves Creek Marsh, Skidaway Island, Georgia - 011503CT metaG (spades assembly) | ecosystem: Environmental > Aquatic > Marine > Intertidal zone... | reverse complement strand
GGACAGCGGATGCTGACAATTTCCGCCAAGATTTACTTTCGCAAGGACGTGCAAAGTTGAACGTCCCCTATGGCGACAGCGAACGCCAGGCTTGTGATTGGTTTTTACCATCGGGCGCGCCGAAGGGGACGCTTGTTTTCGTACATGGTGGATATTGGTTGCGGTTTGATCGTTCGTTTTGGTCGCATTTTGCAAAGGGCGCCGTGGAACAGGGATGGCAGGTTGTGATGCCCTCTTATGATTTGTGCCCAACTGTTTCGATTGCGCAAATCACGTTGCAAATTCAATCGGCTGTTTCGCAAATTGCGTCAACGACATCGGGTCCCATTACTTTGGCAGGGCACTCTGCCGGTGGGCATTTGGTGGCGCGCATGGGGCAAGTTTTGCCCGATGACATTTTGCAGCGGCTCAAACACATCGTGCCCATTTCGCCGGTTGGGGATCTGCGCGATCTGATCCACACCAAAATGAATGATGATTTCGCCCTGACCCCGGATACGGCCGTCGCCGAAAGCCCAACCTTGCATGCGCGGCCCCCTGTTTCTGTTCCCGTAACTGTTTGGGTCGGCGGGGCAGAGCGCCCCGTGTTTATCGACCAAGCCAGAGCAATGGCCACAGCGTGGGATTGCGATCTTTGGATTGATCAACCGTTACATCATTTTAACGTCATTGATGCATTGGCTGATCCGCGGTCTGAATTGGTCCGCAGACTTACCACTGGCTAGCGCTCTGAGGCACATAAATTTCACTTGCGTAAATTAAAATCTGGTGCATAAAGCAATCAGGCACGGGCGATGGCGTCGCCCAATATCTAAAGCATATCTTAGGTATCAGCTTGTTCCAAATTTGTCCTGTACGCCGGGACCTTCTTTTGTACGGCAATGGAGGGTCTGATGACTGCACGTCCAGAAATGTACCGTTTTCACAACGGTGAAAAAGCACAACTACAATTTTCCCTTTCAGAATACGAAAGCCGCGTGGCCAAGCTCCGTTCGATCATGGCTGATCATGGAGTGGCCGCGGCTGTGTTCACCTCGATGCATTCCATCGCATATTACTCGGGGTTCTTATATTGCTCTTTTGGGCGTCCGTATGGTCTGGTGGTGACTGAGACCGAATGCGTGACGATTTCCGCAGGTATCGATGCGGGCCAACCATGGCGTCGCAGCTTTTGTGACAACATCACCTATACCGATTGGCAGCGCGACAATTACTGGCGCGCGATTGCGTCGGTGACGGGTGCAGGAAAAACCATCGGCTACGAAGGTGATCACCTGACTTTGGTACAGCGCGACAAATTGGAAGATTTCCTGAAGCCCGGCGCGACATTGGACATCTCATCCGCTGTTATGCGTCAGCGCATGCACAAATCTGCGGCAGAAATCGCGTTGATCCGCGAAGGGGCGCGTGTGGCTGACGTGGGTGGCTATGCGATCCGCGATGCGGTCAAAGAAGGCGTACGCGAAATCGATGTGGCCATGGCAGGTCGTGACGCGATGGAGGCAGAGATTGCCAAATCCTTCCCCGATGCAGAATACCGTGACACATGGGTATGGTTCCAATCAGGCATCAACACCGATGGCGCGCACAACCCTGTCACGGGTCGTGTTTTGGAACGCGGTGACATCCTATCACTCAACACGTTCCCAATGATTTCTGGCTATTACACCGCGCTTGAACGGACCATGTTCGTCAAAGAGGTGGATCCAGCATCGCTTAAAATCTGGGAAGCCAACGTCGCTGCGCATGAATATGGCATGAGCCTGTTGAAACCTGGTGTCAGCTGCGCCGAGGTTACGCACAAGATCAACGCTTTCTTTGAAGAGCGTCAGTTGCTGCAATACCGTACCTTTGGTTATGGTCATTCCTTTGGCGTTCTGTCGCATTACTATGGCCGCGAAGCAGGTCTGGAATTGCGCGAAGACATCGACACCGTATTGGAACCTGGCATGGTGATTTCAATGGAACCCATGCTGACCATCGCAGAGGGTCAACCAGGTGCCGGCGGATATCGTGAACACGATATCTTGGTCATCACCGAGGACGGAAATGAAAATATCACGGGCTACCCCTATGGCCCTGAATTCAACGTGGTTGGATAATGGTACGGGGCAGATATGAACTGACCAGTGGTTGGTTCAATATCTGCCCACCTCTTCCCGCGGTGTGGCCGCATGGCGCCTGATCGCAGTGATCCAGACATGACGCCATATGTGGGCGGCAAGGGGTCTCTGGGCTTTGGCCAAACGTGATTTCCCAAGGTTTAGATCCGCATCACACACCCTGTGCCATGCACCGACGTCATACCGACGTTTTACCGACGTGATACAGATCGCCCAAAATGGCCCCCATTGCTTGCTCATCCGTTCTATCTGCGATAGAGGAAAACCATCTATTCACCCAATGGGACAGTGATGATGAGCAAAGACAAGAATCAACCGCGCCCCAAGGCGGAAACGCCAAAAGGTTTTCGTGATTATTTCGGAGCCGAAGTTACCGAACGCGCAGAAATGCTGCAAAAAATCGCGGGTGTTTATCATCATTACGGCTTTGACGCATTGGAAAGCAGTGCGGTTGAAACCGTTGAGGCCTTGGGTAAATTCCTGCCCGATGTGGATCGCCCGAACGAAGGCGTTTTTGCGTGGCAAGAAGAAGACAGCGATTGGGTCGCCCTGCGCTATGACCTGACCGCACCTTTGGCCCGCGTTTATGCGCAATATCGCAATGACCTGCCAACCCCTTATCGCCGTTATGCGATGGGCCCTGTGTGGCGCAATGAAAAACCGGGACCAGGGCGTTTTCGTCAATTTTATCAATGTGATGCTGATACCGTAGGCGCGCCATCCGTTGCCGCGGATGCCGAAATTTGCGCGATGCTGTCGGACACATTGGAAACGGTTGGTATTCCGCGTGGTGATTATTTGGTGCGCATCAATAACCGCAAGGTGTTGAACGGCGTGTTGGAATGTATGGGCCTGTCCGATGACGCACAGCGCGACGCGGTTTTGCGCACCATCGACAAATTCGATAAGGTCGGCGAAGCAGGCGTGCGCGAATTGTTGGGCAAGGGGCGTTTGGATGCCTCTGGTGCGTATATTGATGGCGTTGGTTTGTCGGACGATCAGGCGGCACCTGTGTTGGCGTTTTTAACGTCGCGCGGGGATACGGCGTCGGCAACCTTGGCCAATCTGCGGGCCGCGATTGGCGCATCGATGGTGGGTGCCGAAGGCGTCGCAGAATTGGAAACCATGGCCGAATTATTGGACGCCGGCGGATATGGCGCGGATCGCATCATCCTTGATCCGTCAGTTGTGCGTGGATTGGGATATTACACCGGTCCGGTGTTTGAGGCCGAACTCACCTTTGAAATCTTTGATGAAAAGGGCCGCAAACGTCAGTTTGGATCCGTTTCTGGCGGGGGTCGCTATGACGATTTGGTCAAACGGTTCACAGGGCAATCTGTGCCTGCGACGGGTGTGTCGATTGGTGTTGATCGCCTGTTGGCCGCGCTGCGCGAAAAGGGCCGCATCGGGTCGCAATCACATGGCCCAGTTGTTGTCACGGTCATGGATCGTGATCGGATGGCCGATTACCAAGCGATGGTCACCGAACTGCGTACGGCCGGCATTCGCGCCGAAGTGTATTTGGGCAACCCAAAGAATTTCGGCAACCAATTGAAATATGCCGATAAACGCAATTCCCCCGTTGCCATCATCGAAGGCGGTGATGAAAAAACCCAAGGGATTATTCAGATCAAGGATCTGATTTTGGGCGCGCAAATGGCGGAAAATGCGACGCTTGAGGAATGGAAAGAACGCCCAAGCCAGTTCACCGTGCCACGTGGCGATATGGTCGCCAAGGTACGCGAAATTTTGGGTGGTCAACGCTGATGCCATCGCGTCTCGATACATTGGCGGAAGCCGCGCGTTTGCATGACGTGTTTGTACAAGCAGGTGCGACAGACGTTTACGCTGATATGCTGCAATCGGCAGAGACGCTCTTGGATCTATATGGCGAAGACATTCGCGCGCGTGCCTATGTCACCTCTGACGCATTGCGCGGCGAACAAATGCTACGCCCGGATTTCACGGTTCCCGTTGTTCAAATGCATATGGACCACGGTGCGGAGCCTGCGCGCTATACCTACAACGGGGTGGTGTTTCGGCGTCAAGAAGACGACCCAAGCCGCCCAAACGAATATATCCAAGTCGGATATGAGGTGTTCGACCGCGCCAATCCCGCGGAAACCGATGCAGAGGTGTTTTCCCTGATCAATCGTGCGCTGGGCGATGTTCCTGTGCGCGCGGCGACAGGGGACATTGGTATTTTGACCGCTGCGGTTCAAGGGTTGAACACGTCGGATCGTCGCAAGGCCGCGCTGATGCGCCACATCTGGCGACCTAAGCGGTTTCGCGCGCTTTTGGATCGGTTCGCGGGGCGCTTGGCGGTGCCTGACACGCGTCGCGCGCTGTTGGATGCCGTGGATCCGTTCCAATTTGCGGGGCCATTTAATGGGCTGCGATCCAAATCCGAAGTGACAGAGCGGATTGACGCGTTGCGTGTGGATGCGCAAACGCCGCCCCTGTCGGATGCGGAGTTGGAATTGTTGGATCAGATTTTATCGGTCAAAGAAACCTGCCGTGATGCTGTCGCCCATCTTCGTGAATTGACCGCCGGTCAGACGTTGCTTGAGCAGGCAGTTGACCGATTTTCCGATCGTGTCGCCGCATTGGCAGACCAAGGCATCGATGTGGATCATCTGATGTTCGAAGCCAGCTATGGCAGGACCTCTATGGAATATTACGATGGGTTTGTGTTTGGGTTTTATGCCGAAGGGCATGATGATTTGCCTCCTGTTGCCACGGGTGGCCGATATGATGCGCTGACCCGACGTTTGGGGCGCGGCGCAGAAATTCCGGCGGTGGGTGGTGTCATCCGCCCTGATCTCATGCTGTCCTTGACTGGGGGTGCCGCATGACTTTGAAAATCGGTGTGCCGTCCAAGGGGCGGTTGATGGAAAAGACATTCGATTGGTTCGGGGATCGCGGCATTCAATTGTCGCGCACAGGGTCGGACCGCGAATATTCGGGCCGCGTTGATGGAATTGACGGTGTCGAATTGGTTCTGTTGTCTGCCGGTGAAATTCCTCGCGAACTGGCGGCGGGCCGCATCCATTTGGGTGTCACAGGCACAGATTTGATCCAAGAAAAGCTTAGCCTTTGGGCCCAGCGTGTTGAAACCTTGGCTGAGTTGGGGTTTGGACATGCGGATTTGATTATCGCTGTTCCAACCTGTTGGGTGGATGTGGATACGATGGATGATCTGGATGCCGCTGCCGCCGCCTTTCGGGCGCATCACGGGTTTCGGTTGCGCATCGCAACCAAATATCACAGGTTGGTGCGCGACTACCTTAAATCGCATGGCGTTGCGGATTATCAAATCGTCGATAGCCAAGGCGCGACCGAAGGCACCGTAAAAAATGAAACCGCCGAAGCCATCGCCGACATCACATCATCGGGTGAAACGCTGCGGGCCAATCATTTGAAAATCCTAAGCGATGGTTTGATCCTGAAATCCCAAGCATCTTTGTTTTGGTCAAAGACCGCACCGATGGATGCCGCAGACATCACAACATTAAAAGCGCTCAAGCATAAATTGGCGCTATAAGACGCCAATGTCTGCCAGTGCCCCCGCCAACGCGGGGGGGAGATCGTCATCAGTTGCGCGCTTCGTGCCCAAATCGGGTGGCGCGTCTTGGGGGTTTAGGTATCTCCACCCTTGAAAAGCGCGTTTGGGGGCAGGGGTCGTCGGGATCAAACCGGGTTGCAAAACAATCGCACAGCGGCGCACACCATCGTCGCCGATCACCTCATCCAGACGCAGAATCGGTTGCCTGCATTGGATGATTCCTTTAATCACCCAATAGATCGAGCCGCCGGCCAAAATCTCGGTCTCTTTCTTTGGCCACATGCGTGTCACATGCCGCGGAAATCCATCAGGCCCTTGGCAATAGGGCGTTTTTTGCCAGTTTTCCAGATCCTGAACGGACTCGGTTCCGACACTAAGCTTGACTAGATGTATGTAGTCCATGAATGCTTACCCCCTAGGTTTAGTGTTTTTTATCCGTTTTTGCCAAAATAGCAAGTTGACCTGAAATGGTGTAGCATCTATGTATCAAGACCTAATCACAACAACAATTTTAAACGCCAAGGGAAACCACGATGACACGCTTTGCCGCGCCGATTGCCGAACAAATCTGGGATATGAAGTATCGTTTTAAAGACGCCGATGGGAAACCATTGGATGCAACAGTCGAAGATTCATGGCGGCGAATCGCACGTGCGCTGGCAACCGTCGAAAAAGACGCGCCAAAGTGGGAAGACAAGTTTTATTCCGCATTGGAAGATTTCAAATTCCTGCCCGCCGGACGGATCACCGCCGGCGCGGGAACAGCCCGTAAAGTTACGCTGTTTAATTGTTTTGTGATGGGAACTATTCCTGACAGCATGGGCGGCATTTTTGAAATGCTGAAAGAAGCGGCATTGACCATGCAGCAAGGCGGCGGCATTGGATATGATTTTTCTACTGTCCGTCCAAAAGGTGCCTTGGTTAAAGGCGTGGCAGCTGATGCATCAGGGCCGTTGTCCTTTATGGATGTTTGGGACGCGATGTGCCGCACGATCATGTCCGCAGGGTCCCGCCGTGGCGCGATGATGGCCACGATGCGTTGTGACCACCCCGATATCGAAGATTTCATCACCGCCAAATCTGATGCGGCGCGCTTGCGGATGTTTAACGTATCGGTGTTGATCACTGATCCCTTTATGGAAGCCGTGAAGGCAAACAAATCATGGGATTTGGTATTCGAAGGCAAAGTGTTCAAAACTGTGAACGCGCTTGATCTTTGGAACAAGATCATGAAATCCACCTATGATTTCGCAGAACCAGGCGTGATTTTTATCGACCGCATCAACAAGGCGAACAACCTGCATTATTGTGAAACCATCGCCGCGACGAACCCATGTGGCGAACAACCCTTGCCGCCCTATGGTGCATGTTTGCTGGGTTCTATCAACCTGTCCCGTTTGGTCAAAGATCCGTTTGAGAAAAACGCCCAAGTCGATCTGGATGTTTTGAATGAATTGGTAGCGACTGCGGTTCGCATGATGGACAACGTTGTCGACGCATCGAACTTTCCACTGCCCGAGCAAGCGATTGAAGCGCAAAACAAACGCCGCATCGGTTTGGGTGTGACAGGTTTGGCAGATGCTTTGTTGATGACAGGCTTGGAATACGGCACAGACGAAGCCGCTGCAAAAACGGATGAATGGCTGCATGCAATCGCACGTGCGTCTTATTTGGCGTCTGTTGAGCTGGCCAAAGAAAAGGGCGCGTTCCCGCTGTTTGATGCAGAGCCCTATTTGCAATCCGAAGCGATGAAAGTCATGGACGCCGACGTCCGTGACGCGATCCGCGAACATGGCATTCGTAACGCATTGCTGACATCGATCGCGCCAACAGGCACAATCAGCTTGTACGCTGGCAACGTGTCATCTGGCATCGAACCTGTGTTTGCCTATGCTTACACACGCAAGGTTCTGCAAAAAGACGGATCACGGACCGAAGAAGAGGTCGTTGATTATGCCGTTCAAATGTGGCGCGATAAATTTGGTGACAAAGCGCTGCCATCGTATTTCGTGAACGCACAGACACTGGCACCCTTGGCGCATGTGAAAATGCAAGCTGCGGCACAAAAATGGATCGACAGCTCGATTTCCAAGACGATCAACTGTCCAGAAGACATCAGCTTTGACGCCTTTAAAGATGTGTATATGGAAGCCTATGAAACAGGCTGTAAGGGCTGTACAACCTATCGTCCAAACGATGTGACGGGGTCTGTTTTGTCTGTGTCTGAAAGCTCAGAGAAAACACCAGAAATCGATACCGGCGCAGAGGTCATTTATATGGCCGAACCTCTGGATCGTCCGCAAACGTTGGAAGGCAATACGTACAAGCTGAAATGGCCAGACAGCGAACATGCGATCTATGTCACTGTGAATGATGTGATCATCAACGGTCATCGCCGACCATTCGAAGTGTTCATCAATTCCAAAAACATGGAACATTTCGCATGGACTGTTGCACTGACACGGATGATTTCGGCTGTGTTCCGTCGTGGTGGTGATGTATCGTTCGTCGTCGAAGAATTGAAAGCCGTCTTTGATCCACGCGGTGGTGCATGGGTACAAGGGAAATATATTCCGTCCATTTTGGCCGCGATTGGTGGTGTCTTGGAACAGCACATGGTGGCCATTGGGTTCTTAGCCGGCGAAGGAATGGCATTGAAAGAAGACCCGCAAGCAATGAAGCAAGTTGTCAATCTGGGTGAAAGCCGTGGCAAAGCCTGTCCAAGCTGCGGTCAGTTTGACCTACAAATGGTCGAAGGCTGCATGACCTGCCGCAGCTGCGGTCATTCCAAGTGCGGATAATAGATGACAAAGGGGCCTGTGGGCCCCTTTTCTATAACGATACCTATGGCCGCGCACATGCGCGGCTATTGTGTTTCAAAAGCGCGTTCGCGGCTGGGCAGGGTGCCATAATGCTTTTTGTAGCATTTTGAAAAATGCGACGGCGATTCAAACCCGCACGCGACCGCGATATCGATGATGGGCATCGGTGTTTGACGTAACAAATTGCGCGCTTTTTCCAGTCGCAATGAAAGATAGTATTTCTTTGGCGACGTTTCCAAATAACGTTGAAACAACCGTTCCAATTGACGGGTTGAAAGCCCGATCACGTCTGCCAATTCAGACGGTGGAATGGGGTCCTCTAGGTTGGCCCACATCAGATCCACGGTTTGCGCCAATTTGACATGACGCACCCCCGTTTTATTGAGCACGGACATGCGCTGCGCGTTGGTTGAGGTGCGCGGCGCAGAATAGATCATTTGATCCGCAACCCAAAACGCCAATTCTTCGCCGTAGTCCTTGGTAATGCGATGCAGCATCAGATCCATACAGGATGCCCCACCCGCACAGGTGAAAATCTTGCCATCATCGTCAAAGATATTGTCCAAGATTTGCACGTCTAACAACGTTTCTGTCATCGTCGCATGGTATTCCCAATGCGTCGTGGCATGCCGTTTGTGCAGCAATCCCGCTTTGGCCAAAGGATAAACCGCCGATGAAATGGCACCGATGTCGATGCCTTTGCGTGCTTCTCGACGTAACCAATTCAAAAGCGGCTTTGTCGTTGCGTCCAGAATATTCTCGCCGCCTACCACGACCAGAGTTTCATCTGGATACAGTGAGACGAGGCCATCGTCGCAGGCGATATGAATGCCATTCCAGCCAATCGCATGGGTGCTGCGTTCGCTCAGAATGCGCCACGAATAATAGGTTCGATTGGTTTTGTGCCTGTTCACATGCGCCAATGTTTCAAGAGCGCAATTAAACCCCATGGGTGAAAACCCATCAAGCAATAGAAACACATAGCGTTTCGGCATATCAGGTGTGCGCATTATCAAAGCTTTCAAGCCATGCAAAACCGCAAAGGGCAATTGTGAAAAGCAATGCGTGAGAATACGGGAAAGGTCAACGGCTGTGTGCACCCGCCAATCTGCAATAGACTTAAAGACCGCGCCCAACACTTAAGTGTCAAAGAGCATAGATTTGTCATGATTTTCAACGCGTCCTCTGCTTGTGCAGACTGGGGGTGAAAATTTGATTGATACGATAAATTCTGATCATTAATATCAAATCATCGCATCAGAAGGGTGCAGATCCAAAGAAAGACAGTTTCGTTGCCCCGTCAATCCGCCCCCAAAGATCTTAGCCTCAAGTGGTTAGAGCTGTTTCAAATCTGTGCGCAGAAAGGGTCGCTTCAGGCTGCATCTGACGAAACTGGCCTGACCATCAGCACTGTGTCGCATCATTTGCGAAATTTGGAAGATCACCTTGGGGTCGAATTGTTTAATCATTCGCGCAGGCCCTTGGTTTTGACCCCAAAGGGACAGGCGTTTTTGCGTAACATTGATGATGCCCTATACGCTATTCGCAAGGCCAAGGCAGAAGCCTCGGCTGGAAGTATCGCGGACGCGAGCTATCTTCGGATTGGGACGATCGAAGATTTCGACAGTGATATCATACCTGAACTGGCGGTATTCCTATCCAAAAACATGTCCTCTTGTGACTTTATGTATCAAACAGATTCAAGTCACACCTTGATCGAGCAGCTGCGCAACCGACATTTGGATTTGGGAATTACGACCATTCCAGACTCAAATCTGGGGGATTTACAGGATCGCCCAGTGTTGCGTGATCCGTTCGTTATCGTCCTGCCGCGCTTTAGTGATCATTCCTTGGCGGATATTCTTGAGGGACGCACCAAGCTGCCATTCTTGCGGTTTTCCAGCAATTTGATTATCGCGCGGCAGATTGAATCGCATCTGCGGCGTCTGGGATTGGCCACACCTCATAAATTTGAATGTAGCAACAACCAAACGCTTATGGCGATGGTCGCGGCCGGTGCGGGGTGGACAATCACGACGCCACTGCTGTTTTCGCGGGCAAAACAGTTCCAACAGAAATTGACCATGAATCGTTTTCCAGGCAAGGGATTTTCACGCACAATAGCCATCGTGACGACGCCCGATTGTTCAAGATCGGTTTTGGAGCTGATCGATGCAAAAATGCGGAGTTTGCTGCGCGAGCAGGTCATTTCAGCAATCGTAAAGCAAACGCCGTGGCTGTCAGACAGCTTTACGCTGATAGACTGAGCTTGGTATCACGGCACAAGGATGTTGAACCGCGATCTGATATCCTGTTCTTGCTTTGGCGTCAGATATGTTGGGGTATGGGTTTGCAATATCTCACGCGCTTTGATCTTTGCCCGCGTCCAAGCATCCTGAGCGCCGTTTTCTGCCCATGTTCGCGGTTCATTTCGGTCTGCGAGTGTTGGGTAAAAATAGTCACGCTCCATCGCGGCATATGTGTGTTGGCCGCCTAAAAAATGACCGTCACCCAGCACGGCGTTGCAAATTGCGTCGAACCCAAGATTTTCATCGGTCACCTCGATACCTCGTAATGCGCGGTAGGTGTGCGAATGCATTTCGTCATCCAGAACAAACCCCTCAAAACTCGCCCCCAACAGCGACGCAGTCATCCCCGAACTTTCATAGATCAGGTTGCCCCCTGCCAGCGCTGCCGCCAGTGATGTAATGCCCTTTTCCATCCCATACTGGGCATCAATCGCCTTGGCATCCGTCATAGAACAGGCCACACCAGACGGTAACCCAAGCCAGTTCGACAGCTGTGCAGACGCGGCGTTCAGCACCGCTGTTTCACCGCTGCCCCCCGAAAACGCACCTGTGCGCAGGTCAATCACCAAGGGCCAATTGGAAAAAACCATCGGAAATCCGGGTTGGATGGCGTGTACCATCAGTAAGCTACCAAGAGTTTCGGCAAGTGATTGAGCCAAAAAACCGGCAAGCGTTGCTGGCGCGGTTGCCCCCGCCTGCGCGGCTGTTATGCACGATATCGGAATGTTGTGCTTGATACATTCATAGACAACATCAACCGCATCCGCGCCATAGCGCATGGGCGATATCATCGGGCTGATGTGTGCTTTGAGAAAGGGTCGCTTGGAAAATTCGCCTGCGCCGCCTGCTGCGATATCCAGCATTTCTACGATTGGGCCGACGTGCTCGGCAAAGGTAAAGGACGTGGCGGTCGGCTTTGTAGTCTGTTTCAGCAATGCAAAGGCGGTGTTGACGTCCAAATCAAACGTGTCGGGCACATCCGTTGCAACGCAGCAGCGTGTGAACCAGCTGACATTGGCCAGCGTGTCCTGAAGGCGCGTGAAGTCATGCAGGTCTTGTAGGGTCGAGGGGCGATAGGTGCCGCTGTCCAGATCCAATGTTTGAACTGCTGCGCCGCCCGTGCCAAAGTAGACTTTATTGCCACCCACCTCAATTGATCGCGATGGGTCGCGACCGTGCAGGATAAAGGTCTTGGCCGCCTGATCGATGGCCTCTTCGACCAATGCAGGTGGGAACAGGATGCGCCCTTGACCATTATCCGTGGCACCTATCGCCAAGAGATCAGCACGCAGTCGGTCAGGCACTTCGCCAATCCCAAGTTTTTCCAGCAGGTCAAGCGCGGTGTCATAGATGCGCCGCAAATCGGAATCGCTTAGCGGTTTATATAGCCCACCAATTTGGCCGGGTGGACATGGATCAATCGCAGGCTTTGCCAGTCGCTGGGCGACGCGCTCTGTGCGCCCGCTCCGTCTTCCACGTTGTCCAGCCATACCAAATCCTTTGACGCGGGGGGATAATCACTTGATTTAGGTGCTTTCATCCCAACTTGCGCAAGCGCGATTTGATTAATGTGAAATTATCAAATTCTAGTTTCGATATTTTATGATAAAATGTCTTTTGTTTGTCCCGAACGTTCATTTGGTGCGGTATCGGGTTTGAAATGTATCGGAGGCCTGCTTCAATGAAATCCCGTACCAAAGTTGTGGTTATCGGCGGCGGAATCGCTGGCTGTTCTACGCTCTACCATCTCACTCAAGAAGGCTGGAGCGACGTCGTTCTGGTCGAACGCAATGAGCTGACCAGTGGCACAACCTGGCATTCAGCGGCACAGGTGACTAATTTCGGCATGAATCAAACGATGGTAGGCCTCAAGACGCATTCGATTAACCTGTATAAGAAACTTTCCGAGGATCCTGAATATCCCATAAACTATCACCATGCCGATGGCGGTATCCGCCTTGCAAACACCGAAGCGCAAATGCAAGGTTATCGCCATTTCGCATCAATGGCGCGGGGGATGGGCGTCAATTTTGAGGTGATCGATGCCGAGGAATGCGCCCGACGCCACCCGTTGATTTCCACGGTCAATCTGGTGGGGGGGCTTTGGGATCCACTCGATGGTGATATCGATCCCGCGCAATTGTGTCAGGCACTGGCTTATCACGCGCGCAAAGCAGGGGCCGAGGTCTATCGCAATACGCCAGTGACAGCCTTGACCCAGCACAAGGATGACACATGGACGGTGCACACCGAACATGGGGACATTGATTGTGATATAGTGGTGAATGCTTGCGGATATCGCGTGAACGAAGTGGGTGCAATGATGGGTGTGCATCATCCCGTGGCGTCAATGGAGCATCAGTATTTCCTGACCGAGGATATTCCAGATATCGCAAAAGCGGGCCATAGGATGCCGCTGCTGCGATGCCCGATCAGTGACTATTACTGCCGCCAAGAAAAGGGTGGCTTGCTGGTCGGATTCTATGAACAAGGCTGCAAAACATGGGGTATGGATGGCATTGATCCGAATTTTGTCAATGCGCTGTGTCCCGATGATTTGGACCGCGTTATGGATGTGTTGGCGGGCGCGTTTGAACGCATGCCTGCGTTGGCAGACACGGGCATTCGCACGGTCGTGAACGGCCCGATCACCTATACAATCGATGGCGCACCACTGGTTGGGCCCATCCCCGGAAAGCGCAATGCGTTTTGCATCATCGGATTGCGCGCAGGTCTGGGCGAAGGGGGCGGACATGGTTGGTTATTGGCGCAGCAGATCGTCCATGGCGAGGCGTGTTATGACACTTGGGTTCTGGACCCGCGACGGTTTACGGGCCATGCCAACGTAGAGCTGACGTCCCTCAAGGCGATTGAAGATTACCAGAATGAATTCCGCTTTCATTTCCCACACGAACACCGCCCCGCTGGACGCCCCGCCAAAACAACCCCGTTGACGCCGATCCTTGCCGCCGAGGGCGCAGAATTTACCGTTGTGAACGGCTGGGAGCGGATGGATTACATCAAGCCGTCGCCAGATTTTCACCCAACGCTGAGCTTTAACTTTGATGAAGCCTTTGACATCGTGGCGGATGATGTGAAAAACGTGCAGGACAATGTCGGCCTATGCGAAGTGAACGGGTTCAATCGGTTCGAGATCACAGGCGCAGATCGCCACAGTTTCCTTGATCGCATGTTCTGTGGAACCGTGACCAAACGCGATGGCCGTGTTGGCTTGGGCTATTTGTTGAACAATCATGGTATGCTGAAATCCGAGGCGACAGTTGCCAATCTGCCTGCCTCTGACCGCGGTCCGGCGCGGGTCTGGTACGGATCTGCCGCTGCCAGTGAATATCATGATATGGATTGGCTCACGCGGCACATCCGCGTGGGCGAAGATGTTCAAATCCGATCCCTTACCAACGACCAAACGATCTTGGTTCTCGCCGGCCCCAAGGCGCGCGATGTGCTTGCCGCTTGTGCGCGCGGCGACTGGTCAAAAGAGGCTTTTCCATGGTTGTCGGTCCGCGAGTGTTTTGTCGGGTTTGCGCCTGCCACAGTGATGGGTGTCAGCTTTTCAGGTGAATTGGCTTATGAAATCCATGTACCCAATGCGTCGCTTTATGCTGCCTATCTTGCCTTGCGTCAGGCAGGCAAGGCGTATGGCCTGAAATTATTCGGGGCGCGGGCAGTTGAATCGATGCGCATGGAAAAAGGATTTTTGCATTGGAAATCCGAAATCCTTACGGAATTCGATCCTTATGAAACCGCACTTGATCGGTTCGTCAAAATCGGAAAGCCGGATTTCATCGGCAAGGATGCTCTTTTAAAGCGCAAGGAACACGGGTTGCGTAAAAAACTGGTGACGTTGAAAGTTGCAGCAACCCATGCGCCCGCCCGCGGCGGATCCTCATTGATGCAAGGTAACAAGGTCGTTGGGACAGTGACATCCGGTGACTGGGGGCACAGGGTCGGCATGAATTTGGCCTATGCCTTTGTTGACTCGCATCTCGCGGTTGTAGGTAGCAAAATTCAGCTGGATATGTACGGTGACATGGTGGATGTCGACGTGATCGCACCCTCGCCATACGATCCCAGCTTTGAGCGTATGCGGTGTTAACGCGAAAGGCTTTGGACTGTGACACATGTCCAACGCCATCGCGTCGGCAAATCGGCCCGTATTCAGACCCAAGGGTTCTAAACAAACCCCAATACTTTGGGTTGGTCTGTTTAGATATTATGTCGAGTGAGTTTTGGTACCCAAGAGAAGCAAGCTGTATTCTGGAAAAGTAAATTTTATCAATGATTTATTTTTATCCACCCAGGAAAGCGGTCCCGATTTAATCGTCGGGTCAGCGTGACAATCTGTGGCTTATACCCAAAGCTGGACTGGTTATTTGCTCTACTTTCGGCCAATTAGTGCCATTTACCTTCACCTCTGAATGCCGCGGTGCAGCCTGCTTTCCTGCTGTAAGCAGCTGTCTAACGTTAGCGCCTTTAGAACAGATCTGCAAAATTAGATTGCTATCTAAATCTAAAGCTGCTCCCAGAACAGCCGGGAGACAGGGCTCATTTGACGATCGTGAGAATGTA
>Ga0181554_1002719_pt1 | contig 15416 bp, 10 predicted proteins | sample 011ome_16_FD_145602 | JGI IMG/M metagenome (GOLD analysis project Ga0181554, IMG submission 145602) | Coastal salt marsh microbial communities from the Groves Creek Marsh, Skidaway Island, Georgia - 011503CT metaG (spades assembly) | ecosystem: Environmental > Aquatic > Marine > Intertidal zone... | reverse complement strand
AGCCAAACATCACACCGGCCAGCGCGCGCGCTCGCGAGATGGCGTCGTCCCCCCCGCGCTCCGTGCTTCGCCCCATCGTCGACGCGCTCCCCGGCGTGGTCTCCCCCGACGGCGTCGTCCAGACGACGCCGTTCCTCGCCGCGTGCGCGCTCGTCCTCCCGGTGTTGGAAGCGCTCGGCGCCGCGTTCGCGCCCGCGCGTTCGGACGTCCGCGGGAACGTCGATCGCCTGCGGAAGCGCGCGGACGCGCACGTCGCGCTCTTCGATATCGCGCTCGAGGAGAAGGCGAAGGGGACGCACGCGTCGAACAGTGGGTGCTGCAAGGGGTTGCTCTGGCTGAAGCGCTTCCTGGTGCGTCAGTCAGAACCTCCGGCGCCGTCGTCGCGTCCGACGCGGACGCCTCCTCTCGCGTTTCGAATCGAGGATCGATCGGATCTCTCCAGTCGTCGTCGCTCGCTCACCGCCCGCCCGCCGCCGCTCTCGTTCCCACACAACGCGCAGGAGTTCACGGTCGCGCTGTTGACGGAGCTGACGACGCCGCCGAGGACGAAGCCGGTGAAGGACGCCGCGAGCGCGGCGTACGCGCGAACGCTGAAGCCGTTCCACGGGTTCGTGAGCGGCGCGGCGTTCGCGGTCATCATGAACTTTCCGCCGACGCGCGACAAGTTCGTCGCCGCGCTCGGGGGCAAAAACGGCGGGAAAACAGGGGACGGGGACGGGGACGGGGACGCCGCGGCGTCGCGGACGTACGAAGAGATGCGCGAGGTCGTGGACGGGCTGTCCCCGATATTGGAGAAGATACACGCGTTTCTCGTCGCGGAGGGGCTCGACGACCCGACCAAGGTCTGACTGACGGCGCGCGTCGTAGTCGTAGTCGTAGTCGTAGCGAGCGGCGACGTGCGCGTCGCGTCGCGTCGCGTCGCGTCGTGTCGTATCTTTCGTTCTATTGTAACGGCCGTCGCGCGTCGGTTACGTCGTCGGCGCGCGCGGGAACGAAGCGAAGCGGCGCGGACCGGCGCCGGCGGCTTCGCGTCGCTCCGCCGAACCTTCCCCCCCTCCACAGGTCTTCTCCTCTCTTCTCTGAGCCCTCTCGTCGGTCGTCACCCCGAGTTATCCCTCGTCGCGAGATTCCGCAAGTCCGGCACGGACATCGCCGCGGTGAGCCCGCCGTTCCGTCGCAACCCCGTCGTCCGCGCGAGCGTCCCGGGCGCGGTCCCCTGCGACGCGCTTCCCTCGCCCGAGACTTGGTCCTCGTCAACCGCGTCCAACCCGGAGAGCGACTCGACGCGTTTGAACCCGCCGCCGCCGCCGCCGCCGTCCTCGTCGTCGCTCGCGGCCATGTCCACGAGCGCGCCGAGATCCGGCGTGCTCCCCACCTTCACGAACTTCCCCTTCACCCTCGGTCGATTGTCCGCACACACCTTCCGCGACTGATACCGAATCGTCTTGTTGAAGTTTCGATTCTTCCGCTTCTCCTTCCATCGCCGCAGGCGCTCCAGACGCGACGGCGGCTTGTTCCCGCCGCCGTGCGGGAGATGCAGCACCGGCAGCGGGCCCATGCCGCCGGGACCGGGGAAGTAGAGCATCCCGTTCGGTCCCTGTACGGGGGCCCCGGGACCGCCCCCGCCGGGACCGCCGGACCCCGGACCACCCGGCGGCGCGCCGTGCGCCCCCGCGGGCATCCCGTGCCGCGCGTCGTACGTGAACGGCCCTCCGGGCCCTCCCGGCCCGCCGACGTAGGGGCCGCCACCTCCCGGTCCACCGGGACCCACGCCGCCGCCGCCGGGCTCTATCTTGACCGCGTGACCGCCGGGACCGCCGGGACCGCCGGGACCGCCCGCCATCATCCCGGCTGTCCCGGGCTCCATCTTGACGCCGCCCGGGGCGCGTCCCATGCCGCTGTTCCGCATCGCCTGCTGCATCGCCTGCGCCTGCGCCTGCGCCTGCGCCTGCGCGAACGCCGCTTGCTGCGACTTCGCCAGACCGCCCGATGAACCTCCGCCTAATCCGCTTGGGTCGTCGCCCAAGGAGCCGGCGGCGCCCCAGCCGCCGTACGGCGCGTCGTTGGCGTCGTCCGCGATGGGACCCAGGAGGTCGTCCATGTTTCCCATCGTCCCCGCGCGCTCTAGAAGCGCGTAATCCTCGAGGGAGAGGGAGAAGCCGCCGCCCACCGCGCCGGAGCCGCCCGTGGCGTCGTCGTCGTCGTGGTTGACCGGCACGTGGCCACCGATCCCCGCGCCGGAGTTGTTGGTGCTGCCGTCGCCGCCGCCGCCGCCTGTACCGCCGCGACCGCCGCCGTCCCACGCTCCGCCCAAGCCGCCCCCTCCGCCGCCGCCCTCGCCGAAAGTATCGCTCACGCCCCACCCCATGCTCCCGCCGCCGCCCTCGCCGCGGTCGTTGAGCAGGTCCACGAACAGCGCGTCGTCGTTCGACGCGTTCCCGGGCTCGCCGCCATTCCCGCCGCTCGCGGTGGCCGTGCTCGAGGGGCTCGGGCCGGGTTCGGTGAATGGGCCGACCGGCCGTCGTTCGTGCGCGCTCGCGACCGCGTTCGCGCTGTGAATCGTCGCGTCGCACTCCGCGCAGAGGTACGCCTGCGGGCGAGGAGGAGGACGCGCGAGGGAGGGGAGCTCGGGGTCGGTCGTCGTCGACGCGCGCGGCGCGACGCCGGGCGAGAGGGGGGCGGGGGTGCCGGGAAAATCTCTGCCGGCACGCGAGCGAACGAACGAATTATTCCCGCGTCGTCCGAGGACCCGCCGGCCGGCGAGACGCGCCGCGCGCGCGACGACGACGCGCGACCCTCGCGCGCGCGAAGAAGAAGAAGAAGATGAAGAAGAAGAAGTGAGCGACGAAGCGAGGATTAACGCGCCTTATCGTGCTCGCAGTACACCGTCGCGTGCGCGGGCTCGCCCTTGCACGTCTCGCACAGTCGCACGCGCTGATGTTTCCACGTGAGCTTGTTGTTCGAGTGCGCGCCGACGTGCATCTGCGCGTCGCACGCGGAGCACAGGTTCGCGGCGTCGTTGAAGCAGTATATCGCCGCCTCGGAGGTGTTACAGAGCGCGCATATGACGCCCATCGCGATATCTCGCGAGGCCGCGGCGGGGGGTCGATCCGGTCGCGGGGGTCGCGGGGCGCTTTATTTCCCGCTGAGTAGGGAAGGCGACAGCCGCGCGAGATTCGCGATTTTCGATGCGCTCGGCGCGGCGCGGACGCGGCGTTCGACGCGACGCGCGATCGCGCGCGTGCCTCCCCCGGCGGTCGACGCGATCGGTGAGACGCCGATCGAACCGAGCGCGCGGTCGCGCGCTTTCGCCGTCGCGCGCGTCGCCGAGTGCGCGCGCGCGACCGGGATGATTTTGCACCCGGGGTCCGCGCGAAAAAATAAAGTCATCCGCCAGCTGGCCTATCCGATCCCGGGGTCGCGTATCCGATTCTCGTTTCCTCGGCATTCCGCGCACGCGTACGCGTTTCTAGTCTCAGAACGGCGTACTTCCGTACTACGCGCGGCGGGGCGACCTGCAACGCCTGAGAAAACGCTTCGCCTCCTCGGATGTCGCGTCGTTCCATTTCGTCGCGCTCGCGTCCTCCGCACCTCGACACGCCTCGATGGCCGCCAAGAGCGTAATTCACGATCGCCTGAGAGCGCGATGGGCGAAGCAGGGCGGCGGCCCGGAGATGGAGGCGAGGCTGCGCGCGGCGAAGGAGGAGCTCGCGCGGCGCGAGAAGGTGGCGAGAGCGCGCGCCTCCGGGACGTCGCTTCCCGAGTCGATGCTGACGCCGACGCGAGATCCGGCGACGGTCGCGGCGACGGACGCGGGCGCGGACGCGTCGACGCCGCCGAAAACGCCGCAAATTTCCGTCGACGCCATCATGGAGGAAGCGAGAGAGGAGATCGCGAAGCGCGTCGAGCGCGCGCGGACGGAGGGCGTCCGGGAGGGAGACCCGCGATTGATTCATCCCGACGACGACGACGAAGAGCTCAAGGCGCTGGAGGCGGGCTGCGTCGTCGTCGGCGGCGAGAAGACGCGCGTCTTGACCCCGCCGGAGACGATCGACCCCGCGCATCCGATCGCGCGGTTGAAAGACGACGCGAACGCGGCGCTGCGGCGCGGCGAGTACGAGCTCGCGAAGGCGCTCTACGACGAGGCGCTCGCACCCACCGGGGAGAAGAAGACGGCTCTCGGCCTGCTCCCCGCGGACCTCGCGGGCGTCCTCCTCAGCAATCGCTCGAAGGCGCGCCTGCTGTTGGACGAGCCGGAGATCGAGTTCGCGTGCGCGGACGCCGTCGCCGCGTGCGCGCTGTGTCCGAACTGGGCGAAACCGCGCGCGCGGCTCGCGGAGGCGCGAGACCGCTTCCCGCGCGACCCCGTTCGCGCGTCGCGTCGCGCGTCGTTTCGTGAGAAGTTCTACTTTTTTTTCGCTTTCGCGCGGTGGCAACCTCACGATTTGACACGTGGCAATTTCTTTCATCCACCAATCACACTTCAACACATCTGACACGTGTCTTCCCTCGGCCTATCGAATCACCCGAAGGCGCGCGCGCTCGAGGGCGCGTACGCGCTGGCGATGAAAGCGTGTCGCGAGGGCGAGGCGATCGCGGCGCGGTGCGGGGATAAGTCGCGGCCGTTCGAGAAGCTGATCGACGAGATCGCATTGAAAGCGGCGCGGGATGGAAGCGTCGCCGGGTTCGACGGGCGGTACATATACGTTCGAAGCGCGGGCGAAGAAGCCTGGCTCGGTGCGTTTTTTTTTTGAAATTTTTTTGTCGTAAAGTTTGGTCGTTTTCTGATCGGTCGCGCTGACGACCTCTCTCCACCCACTCGCGCAGGCAAACGCGCGCCGGAGAACCCCGCGTTCGACGCGGACGACGACGGCGACCGCGATCGACCTCGGCCGGACGACCCCAAGGCCCCGATCCAAGCGCGATCGATCGCAGAGGCGATGGACGCGTGCGAGGACGGCGACGTCGTGTTGCTTCTTCGCGGCATTCACAACGGGCTCGGCCAGGCGTGCCTCGTGGACAAGCGGATCTTGATCCGCGGCGAGGGCGCGCTGAAAGAGGCCACCGTGGACTGTCGATCGAACGTGCCGCTGTTTCGCGTGACGCGACCGTGCGTGATTCAAAACGTCGACGTCGACTTCACCGGCTTCAGTCAGGTAAAGTTTTTCACCCATCGCTCGGTTTCAACATTTGATCGTGTGGGTCCCTTTCAACTGACCGGTGAACATTTTTTGTATGGAATCGCCCTCAGGCGATTCACGTCGAAGGCGGCGACGCCGTCGACGCGCTCATCGAGAACTGCCGGATCAAAGCCTCGGGCGACGACGGGATTTGCGTCGACGGCAGCGCGAGGCCGACGTTTCGAAACTGCGACGTGACGGGCAAGAAGAGCGCGCTGCGAACGATGGGCAACGCGCGCGCCGAGCTCGTGGACTGCAAGCTGCACTGCTGCGAGACTTCGGGGGTCAAGACGTTCGGCGAGTCGCGCGCGACGCTCCGCGACTGCCACATCGAAAACTGTCAACACGAGGGCGTCGTCGCGATGCAGAGGAGCACGGTGCACATGGAGAACTGCGTCGTCGTGGACAACAAAGGGCCGGGCGTGGACGCCTCGGACGACGCGCGCGTCGTCCTCGTCGACGTCGTCGTCGACGACAACGTCGGAGGCGTCTGGTTATGGGACCACGCGTCGTGCGACGTCCGCGGCGGCGTCGTGCGAGGCGGCGCGTCGCACGCGGTCCTCGCGGACGAGGAGACGACGCCGCGGTTCGGACGCGGCGCGAGAATCGAGGGCGTCGTCGAGGCGACGGCGAGGGCGCGCGAAGACGTCGCGCCGGGACGAGATGGCACCGTCGCGTTGACGCATCCGGCGAAGCCGACGTCGTTGCCGCCGGACTCGGGGTGTTTCGCGTTCGAGTACACGATGTTCGACCGGAAGCAGTGACGGACGGACGGAGAAGGACGGAGAAGGACGGACGGACGCGCGAAGAAGAGGAAGCGATGGACGCGCGCGAGGTGCGACGACGAGACGACGCGACGCGTAGGACTGAAGTACGAAAGTACTTTCAAGTACGATGTTGATTTTGTTTTGATTTTTGGCGACGGACGCGACGCGCCGCGCCGCCCGTCCAGTCTACGTACAAAACACAGTAACCCCACAGTAATACCATACCCCCCTCCCTCCCTGCCTGCCTCCCTCCTCTCAACCCCCGTCCGGACCGAAGTACTCCACCGCGTCCTGCCACAGCGCGGGCGGAAACCGCGCGGCGAACCCAAACGCGGGACACAATCCCTCCGCCGCCGCCGACGACGACGCGCCCGACGCTCTCGCGTCAATCTCCCTCGCCGCGAAACCGCGCACCGTCTCCAAGCTGAGCTCATTCGCGATCAGCGCGCGGTTCGTGCCGTGCCCGAACGCGACGGCGACGAGCGTCGGGAACAGCACCGCGATCTTCCGCGAATCGCTGTAATACTCGAACGGCAGATCCGGCAGCCGTTGCATCAACGTCGGCGCCCGGCCCCAACACAGCATGTCTTGGTTGGACGGCGAGAGGAGGGCGAACGCGCCGATGAAGAGTACGGTCTGGTCGAGAAGCTCCGCGAGCTCTTCCACGGTCGCGCCCGCGTTGTCGCTGCCGCCGTGGCGCGCGCGACGGCCGTCTTTCGCGACGCCATATTCCGAGGCGTCGTCGTTTTTATCCCCGGCGCCGCCGCCCGGGTTGTTTTTCCGCTCGCGATCCGCGCGCGCCTTCGCCGCCACCGCGCTGTCCCACTCGCTCGCGCACAGGGCTAATATGAACGACAGCAAGTGATGCGTCTCCACTCTCAAGTCCGGCGACGACAGCGCGTCTTGCGCGATCTCCGGGCCGAACCGCGCGGTCGCGTTGAGCAGACGCACCGCCGCCGCGGCGACGGGGACGAAATTCGACGGCAGCTCGCGCGCCGCCGCCGCGGGGTCTTGCAGCACCGGCGTCCGCAGCGTCGCCTCCGTCTGCAGCAGCACCGAGGTGAGCAGCGACGGAAGCCCTCCCAGCGCGGTCTCCTTCAGCGCGGCGATCAGCGACCCGGCCGGGGACTCGCCCTCGCGAAGATTTATCGTCTCCGGCTCCACCGCGACGTTATAGCGGTCGACGCCGCCGACGAGCTCGCGGCCGGGCGCGGGCGCGCGCGCGTCCAACAGAGCCTCGAGGAGCCTCAGGCCGGCGAGAATGCCGGGCGGCACCGGCTCGACCGTCGCCTTCGGGCGGTCGTGCAGCGCGAACAGCGACGCGATCGCGTCGACTGCGCCGGACGTCACGAGGAGCTCGACAAAGTCCGCGGACATCGCCACGACGCGCGCACACTGCGCGCGCGCCGACGCCGACGCGGGCGCGGGCGCGGTGATCTTCTCGCGCGCCGCCGCGGCTTCGCACCCGATCGCCTCCACGCCGCCGTCGTGCGACGCGGCGGAAGACGAGACGGCGGCGGCGGCGACGTCCTCGGCGGCGTTCGTCGGGCTCGCGCGCGCGAGCGACCTCGGCGACAGCACGTCCTCGAACGACGACGACGAACCCCCGCCGCCCCCGCCGCCGACGCCGACGCCGCCGACGCTCACCCCCTTCGGCCCCCGCACGACGCGCGCCACCACCGCCATCATCGGCTCCAACGCCGACGTCGGCGGCGGGATCCCCCCTCCCGTCCCGGGCGTCGCGTACTCCGCGTTCGCGGGATCGCCGAGCCACCCGAGCCCCGCGACGAGGTGCGGCACCAACGGCGACGCGAGGTTCTCCGCGAGGAGGTGCTCGCACGCCGACGCCGACGCCGCCGTCGCCGCGTCCAGCGCGCGCGCGAGGCTGACGCACTGCGCCGCCGCCGCGGGCGACGCCGCGAACCCGCCGCCGGTCGCGGAGGAGTTGAGCGACTCCGCGAGCGCCTCCGCGAGCGCGCGGACGAGACCGGAGGTGACCGCGGCGGCGAGCGCGGCGGACGCGGCGGCGGCGCCGGCGGCGCGCGCGGACCCGGATCCGGACCCCCCGGATGCATTTTCGCCGCCCCCCGCTCTCGCGGCGTCGCCGCCAGCCTCGGCGAGCGCTTGTATAACGTCGCGGTGCGCGTGCGACAGCGACTCGGGCTTGCGCTTGGAGATGGCGAGCGCGACGCGCTCGAGCCGCGGGCGCGCGGCGTCCGTCGCGGGCGGAAGCGGCGCGTACCCGACGTCGTCGCCGGCGGCGGCGGCGGCGGCGGCGGCGGCGGCGACCGACGACGTCTCATCCTCCGCCGTCGCCGCCGCCGCGTTCTCCCTCTCCGCGTCCGTGGGCCATCGCAGCGGCCCCGCCGCGTTCGAGAGCCGCTGCCTGAGCTTCTTCGCGCGCTTGCGCATCGCCTTGTGCCGCTCCGCGGCGGCCGCCGCCCGCGCCATCTCGCGCTCCATCCCGCCGGGGAAACCGCCGCCGCTCTCCCCCGCGCCGCCGCCGACTCGGACGCGCGACGGCGACTCGGGCGCGCCGCCGCCGCCGCCGCGTCCCGGGGACATCATCGCGCCCGACCCGCCGCCGCCGCGCGCGGGCGACGCCGGCGGCGACGTCGCGGGCCGCAGGGTTGAATCCTTCCCCGCGGAGCCGATCACCGCGCGCTCGCGGACGACGTCGAGGTACTCCCGCCGCCGTCGCTCGGCGGCGAACAGCCGCCGTCGCATCTCGTCCAACCGCTCCTCCGCGCGCTTCTTCGCCTCGCGCTCCCTCGCGACGCGCGAACGCTCCTTGTCCTCCGCCTCGCGCGCGCGCCGCTCCTCGTGCGCTGTGGCCGCAGCCTCGCGCTCCGCCGCCTCCCGCTCGCGTCGGAGCTCCTTCTCTCGGACTTTCTCCTCGAGCGTCGACCGCTTCGCGGCTTGCTCCGCGGCGCGGCGTTCCTCCGCGGCGCGCGCCGCCGTCTCCGCCGCCTCCGCGGCGCGGCGCCGCTCCTCCGCTTGCGCTGCGCGTCTCAGCTCCGCGGACGTGAGCTTATCCCTGAGCGCCGCCTTCTTGTTCTCCACCTCGAGCGAGTTGTAAAACGCAATCTCCTCAACCTTTCGCGTCTCCTCGCTCGCCTTTCGCACAACCGCGCTGATGCGCTCCTCGCGCGTTTCCTCCGCTCTGCGATGCCGCGCCTCGAGCTCGAGCGCTCGGAGCGCGATCCTCCGCTCCTCCTCCTCCTCCCTCTCGCGCGGCGTCGGCGCGGTGAACTTTCTGCGCGCCGCGCGCTCCGTCTCGACGCGTCTTCGGAGGTCCTTGGCGCGTTCGTGCCTCTCGCGCATCGCCGCCGCCGTCTCCATGGGCGTCTTCTTCTTGTTTCGATCCGGGGACATGAGCTTGAGGTGCAACTCCGCGGGCGACTTCCCGCGGTTGATGAGACGCGCCGCGAGCGCAGCCTGCGCGCCCGTCGGGTCGAGGATGTTCCCCCAGTTCCGCTTCTCGCCCCACGCGGCGGCGGGCGGCGGCGCGTCCTCGTCCTTCAGGTCCTTCTTAAGGTCCTTCTTCTCCATCTTCGCATTCGCCGCCTCTTCCTCCTTCTCGTCGCCGCCGTCGAAGGACGCGTCCGCCATCACCGGCGGGAGGTCGTCGGACTCGTCCGCCCACGACGCGTTCGCTTTCGCCGCTGAAACGCGCGGCGGGGTCGCGTTCGCGTTCGTTCGCGCCGGCAGCTCCGCCGGCGACGACGGCGAGCGCGGAAGCGGCGGTTTCCCGGGCGGTTTCGCCGCCGCGCCGCTCGCCGCCGCGCTCGCCGCCGCGCTCGCCTTCGTCGTCGCCGCTCCCGCGCTCGTCTTAGAAGACGCGATCGCGGCGGACTTCTCGAGGTCGGAATCGCTCGAAGACCGGTTGGGCGCGACGTTCGAAGAAGACCTGTGCGCGTTATGCTCCGCCGCGCGCGCTTTTTTCCTCTCCTTTTTGCTCATCGCGCGGGGTCCCGCGGCGTTTGCGGCGGCGGCGGCGGCAGCCTTCCCGTGACTGCCGTTCGCGTTCTTCCCCGCTCGCCCGCGCGCGCCCGCGGTCGTCCACTCTCCGCCGCCGCCGTCCTCGTCGTCGCCGCCGCCGCCGCCCTCGCGCTCGCCCGGGTCCGGCGTCCGCCCGCCGTCGCTCCTCCCCGTGATCTCCTGAATCATCTCGTAGTGCCGCGCGCTCGGCCGCACGTCGGTTCGTCCGACGTCCCACGAGATCGCCCTGCTCTCCGGGTCCGCGGCGAACATCTCTTGCTCCGTGAGTCGCTCTTTCAGGGCGTTGAAGTCCTCCGCGGACTCCTCGAGAAGCCGAACCGCGGCGTCGATCTCTTCGCCGCCGCACTCGAGCTCGCACAGAAAGTACACCTCGTCGACGGCGCGCACGACGTTGCCGAGGAGATAGCTCCACAGGCGCTCTCGAAATTCAGACTGGACGCCGGCGGCGGCGTTCGACGCCGCCGCCGCGACCGCCGCGTCCGCCGCCGCGGTCGTCGTCGTCGTCGTCGCGCCGCCGCCGCCCCCGCCGTCGCCGCCGCCGCCGTCCGCGCGGTCGCGATCGCCGCCGTCGAGCGACTCCGGCCTCGACCCGCCGTGGAGCGACCCGTGCCGCGACGCCGCGACCGCGCCGAGCGCGTGGACGAGGTCGTCGAGCGACCCGCCTCGGCTGCTCGTGAGCGAATCCGGGAGCAGGTGCGCGGCGCCGCCGTGGCCGCGGTGGTCGCGCGAATTCATCTTCGCGTTCAAAATCTTCGTCTTCGCGTTCAACGACCCGCCCGCGCCGCCCGCGCCCCGGTTCTCTCGCCCGCCGAGCTCGCGGCGGTCGCGGTCGCGGTCGGGGGTCATGCCGAGTCGCCGCCGCGCCGCGGGTTCGTCTCTTCCGTCTCTTCCGTCAAACTCTTCGTCCGCGTCGTCGCGCTTCGTCGGCGCTCCGTGTTTTTTTTCGGCGGAGAACATGTCCCGGAACGACGGCACCGCGAACGACGGCGACGGCGAGCGGCCGCGGTACTTGTCGTTCAAGTTCACGAGCGGCGAGCGGTCGTCCGCACTACTCGAGAGGGCGGCGGCGTGGGCGTTCGGGTGCCGCGCGCCGCCGATGATCGCGCCGCGTCCGCGTCTACCGGGGGACGCGCCGATCCCGCGCGGCGTCGATCTCGGCGCGCTCGTCGCCGCTCGTTCGAACGCGCGCGTCGAGGCCTGCGGGGGACACACGGAAGGAGGAAGGGATGGACGTGAATAAAAGTCCTTAAGAAACGGCGTTCACCACGCGAACGCGGTCGTATGGGGACCAGTGTCACGTGAGAGGCGGGAGGATTGCCGGCGCGGAGCGAAGCGACGAAGAACGGCGCTGATGAGATCTGGGGACGGGGACGGGGACGGGGACGGGGACGGGGACGGGGGGACGCGCCTCCGCTTCAGACGACCGGGAGCGCTCCGCGACCATATCCCATGCGCGATGCGATCGCGCTCGCGTGCCTGCGGAGAGAGAGGAAGATGGAGAGGAGCGAGCGAGCGCGGACGCGCGGCGACGCGATGCGAGGAGGAGCGCTGGTCAACTTTATGTCGAGAAGATGCGTCGCGTCGGATGGATGATGACTCGATGGACGTCGAGCGGTCGTCCGCCGCGCGCCGTCGCGCGACGGCTCGAACGACGCGGGGGCAGCGGGGGGGAGGGGGGTCGAGACGCGCGAGCGACGCACCGTTCCCGTCGCGCGCGTCTCCGCTCTCGAACGCTCGCGTCGGGAGGGTGTGACGCCCTCGCGGCGCGCGTCGAGCGCCGAGGGAGGTTTCAAAAACTGACGAACGAGCGGGCGGGAAGGAAAACTTTGAAAATATCGCGGGATGTGCTCGTCGATCAGTTGAAAGAGGATGCGATCAAGTGTTGAAGCCGACGGGCGGGTGAACTTGATCGCGGTTTTCGCACACGCATTCGAGGCGCGCCGCGGCCGCGCGTTCTTTTGCGGGAATGCGGGCGATTAACACTGCAGACAACGCGGCGCACGGCGCCGGCGGGGTGGGGTCCACGGAGAGGACCCCGCGGCGATATCGCCCGCTCGCCCGCCTAGCGCTCCTTCGCCATCATGCCGATCTTCGTGCACACCGCGATGGTGAACAGCGCCGAGCGCCCCGTCAGCGTCGCGGGCGTTCGCCGCGTCGTCTTCGTGCGATGCGGTCGCCTGGTGCGACGCACGCACTGGACCTCCGGCTCGCTCGAGGACCTCCAGCTCGAGGTGCTCCGCGTCTTCGACGCGCCGCCCGAGCTCATCCACGCGCGAGGGCGCGAGACCGCGAGCGGGTTCGTGCTCGCGCAGTCGACGCGCGTGAACGCGTACCTCGACGCGGAGCCGCTCGTGCATCCGGACGACCTAGGACACGGCGCGGTCGTGAGCGTCCGTGACCCGCTGTGGCAGGCGGTGTGCACCGCGTGCGGGGAGCGCGGTTCGCGCGGAGAGGAGGAGCCGTGCCCGCCGAATTTGCGCCGCGCGATCGAGGCGTGCGTCGCGAGGGTGCTGAGCGCGCGGCGGCTCCCGGCGAAGGATCGCGTCTTCCTACTCCTGAACGACCCGACGTCGTCGAGAGAGGCTCTGATCGCGCAGACGTTCATCTTGTTTCTCATCCTGCTGTCCACGATCACGTTCGTGATGGAGACTATTCCGTGGTTCTACGAGGACGACGCGGGATACGACCACTGGTTCGCGATCGAGACGGTGTGCATCGTCTTCTTCACCGCGGAGCTCGGAGGGAGGTTTTGGTCGGCGAGGGATCGAAAGAAGTTTTCGAAGAAATTTCTCAACTGGGTCGACCTCGTCGCCATCCTGCCGTATTACATCGAGCTCTTCTCGCGCGGCGGCGCCGAGGTCCCGGGGCTCGCGGTGTTGCGCGCGATTCGACTCGCGCGCGTGTTCCGCCTGATGAAAGTCTCGAAGCGGTCGCTCAAGATGTTGGGGACGACCATGGTCAAGTCGGGGAAATCGCTCAACGTCCTGTTCTTCTTGCTCCTCATCTCGCTCGTCGTGTTCTCCGCGCTCATGTACTTCGCCGAGCGCGGGAGTTGGGACGAGACCCAAGGGCGATGGTTCCGAACCACCGGGTACACCTGCTCGGTCGCGTGCAGCGACCAAGGACGGAAACTCGCGGCGACCTACGTCGCGTGCGGGTACTCCTATTCCGCCGCCGACACCAAGTCGATCAAGTTCAACTACCACCGCTTCGGGCAGTACTCGGGCGCGTTCTATTTCCACACCGGTTCCCATACGACCGCGTTCACGTTGTGAACTTCATTCCTTAAGGACTGACTTGACTTTTCCCGGCGATGCGATCGTCTCTCTCCGCCCACCCCTCGGTTTCAATCCCGACACACCACCGCGACGCCTTTCAACTCCACCTGACGCGCCTTTCGACTCCGCCCCGACGTCGCTTTGAACGACGGAACGACCCTCATCAGACGCGTGCGTCGCCGTCACGGAGGAGTCGCCGTTCCAGTCCATCCCGCACTCGATGTGGTTCAGCGCGGTGACGATGGCGACGTTGGGGTACGGCGACGTGTATCCGGTCACCGGGTGGGGATTCCTCGTCGCCGCCGTGCAGATGTTATACGGCATCCTCGTCGTCGCGATGCCGGTGACGGTTGTCGGGAGCAACTTCACGCAAATTTACAACCGGCTCTCCGAGCCGAACGCGCTGCTGCCGTTCGAGGGTACTGTGCCGACCGGCAGCGTCGTGCAGCACGGGCTGCACGAGGCGTCCGAGGGCGCGCGCGCGGCGCCGCTGACGCGGTCGTGGCTGTCGCCGCTGTCGCACGAGTGGGACGTGGACTTGCGGTTCGCGGAGCTCTTGCCGTGCAAGGCGCCGGCGATCGTGCGCGTCTTCGACGTCAAGAAATCCGCGCTCGTCGGCGGCGGCGTCCCGGGGCTGGACGGGAAGAGCAAGAAGAAGAAGGACAGAGACGGCGGCGGCGACGGCGACGGCGACGACGACGACGACGACGCGTCGGTCCCGCTCAGGCTCGGGGCCGCGAAGACGGGGTCGAAGAAGAAGCGTAGTAAGACGGACGCGGACGCCGACTCCGACTCGGACGACGTCGAGCAGTACGTGCTGGGCCCGCTGACGCGCAAGTCCGCGTGGGTTCCGGAGCGAACGCTGAAAGGTCAGAAGATGTTACAGCGCGCGCGGCGAGAGCGCAGCCTTCGCGAGGGGTTGGACTCGGGAGGGTCGGACGACGAGCGAAAGCTTCGGAGGAGCGCGTCGGCGAGGCGCGCGGCGGCGGCGCGGAATCTCCGCGCGATCCGCATGTTCCAACTTGAATCCTCCGGCCACTCCGACGCGCTCGCGCCGGGGGACGCTTCCTCCGCGGGCGACGTGAAGAAGCCGTCGAGGTTCAAGTCCGCCGCGCAGGCGGTGATGTTTCTCAACGAGGAGGACGCGAGATCGAAGGCGCGACGGCCCGAGTGGAGAGCCGAACGCGAGGTGCGTTCTCCTCACACTGGTCCCCATACGACCGCGTTGGCGTGGTGAACGCCGATCCTTAAGGACTTTGCCCGGCGTTTCTCTCCGCCCACCCCTCGCTTTCAATCCCCGCCTTCGACGCCTTTCAACTCCAACTGACGCCTTTCAACTCAACCCCGACGTTCGCTCGTATGGAACGACCCTCAGCGCGAGGAGATGGAGAAGGACCGCGCGGAGGCTCTGGTCGCGGTCGCGACGACGCTGCTGACCGACGCGGTGCGAAACGTGAACGATCACAACGACGGCGGGTTATTCTCCGTGTTTCGCGGCAACCGCGGGCAGGGTCTGTTTGGCGGCGTCGTCGTGGGCGCGGACGGGAAGAGTAAGTGGGTCACGAAACAGATCGTGCGCGCGGGGGCGAACCGCGACGCGCGGCCGAAGGGCATCACGGAGGAGATCGCGTTCGAGGGGGACAAGGGGACGGACGCGGTCGCGGTGCAGTCTCCGTACAGGCAGCTGTCGCACGGGGGGTTGGGGCGGACGAAGAAGGGCCGCGGCGGCGGCGGCGGCGGCGGCGCGTCCTTCGCGAAGAAGCCGCCGTCGCCGGTGGAGGAGGGGTCCGAAGAATCCTCGTAACTCGCCGCCGCGAGCGCGGCGGGCGGCGTGTGAGGGCTATTTATTAGAGAGCCTACGCTACACGAACTCTGATGTGCTCTCGTAGAAACGAACGAACGAACGCGTTCTCGTCTCGTCGTCGTCGTCGTCGTCGTCGTCGTCAGTCGAATCCGAAGCCGCCGCCGCCCTCGGCGCCTCGCAACAATCGCTTCTCCTCTTGGACCCAGTCCCCGCCGCCTCCCTTCGCCTGCCCGAACGCGCGCTTCTTCTTCTCTTTCTGGTTCCACGACTTGTGGCGCTTCTTCTTCGCGTCGTCCTCCTCGGCGGCGGCGGCGGCCAGCGCGTCGCGCGCCTCGCGTTCCAGCCGTCGTCGATTCCGGATCGCCTCTTCCCTCTCCGCGCGGTC
>Ga0181554_1002717_pt1 | contig 15425 bp, 14 predicted proteins | sample 011ome_16_FD_145602 | JGI IMG/M metagenome (GOLD analysis project Ga0181554, IMG submission 145602) | Coastal salt marsh microbial communities from the Groves Creek Marsh, Skidaway Island, Georgia - 011503CT metaG (spades assembly) | ecosystem: Environmental > Aquatic > Marine > Intertidal zone... | reverse complement strand
GATCAGCCGAAACCACACAAAAGAAAAGTGCACCGCCAGGGACTCGAACCCCGAACCCGCTGATTAAGAGTCAGCTGCTCTGCCAGTTGAGCTAGCGGTGCGCGAGGCAGGACGCTATCACCCGGCCGGGCGCCGCCCCACCGGGACCCCGGCCTGCCTCCGGCTCTGGGAACAGCCCGCCATCCCTCTCAGTAGGGTTCGGCGGTGACGACCTCCGCTCGTGAGCGCCAGGGCCTCTTCATCGCCCTGCTCGGAGTGGTCGGATTCTCCTTCTCGCTGCCGTGGACGGTGTGGGCGCTGGAGAGTTTCACCCCCGTCTTCACCGCGACCGGGCGAGCAGTGATCGCCGCGGCCCTCGCCATCGTCGTCCTGCTCGTGCGTCGTGTGCCGTGGCCGCGCCGTGACCAGGTCAAGCCGCTGCTCTTCACGATGGCGGGGGCGATCTTCGGCTGGCCCATCCTCATCGCCCTCGCCCTTGAGCGCACGACGGCCGCGCACGCCGCGGTCATCGCTGCCGTGATGCCGTTGGTCACCGCGGTCATCGCCGTGCTGAGGACCCACGAGCGGGTCGCCCGGCAGTTCTGGGTCGCCGCCGCCTGCGGCACCGCCGCCCTGATCGTCTTCGCCCTGCTGCGTGGCGGGGGACAGGGAGGCGACCTCATCGCCGACCTGCTCATTGCGGGAGCTGTCGTCGCGTCGTCCTGGTGCTACGTCGAAGGGGCGACCCTCACGCGTCAGATGCCCGGGTGGCAGGTCATCTCCTGGGTGGTGGTCTTTGCTCTGCCGATCACGCTCCCCGTGTCAATCTTCATCGTGGCGACCGGCGGGGTGTCGACGCCGGTGACGACACACGCGTGGGTGGGGATGCTCCTGCTCGGCATCGTCTCGATCTATCTCGCGTTCTTCGCCTGGTATCGAGGACTTGCACAGGCGGGTGTCGCGCGCGGAGCGCAGACGCAGCAGCTGCAGGCACCGCTCACGCTCGTGTGGTCGGCGCTCCTGCTCGGCGAGACGATCACGGTGGAGACGATCGTGGCGGCGCTGGCCGTCGTCGCGTGCGTGGCGTGGGCGGTGCGCGTGCGCGCGCCGAGTCCGGCTCCCCCGGAGGAGTAGGCGGCTATTCGACGCCGCAGGCGGCGACGTACATGTCGGCGGGCACCCCGGACGACTCCTGCGGAGTCGCGCAGATCTCCTCGATGGTCGTGGGCACCCAGAACTGCCCCTCGGCGCGCAGGAAGACGACCGTGGGGAACGTCGAACCCGAAGCCTCGAACTCCGCGTTGGCCATCGCCCAGCCGTCCGCGCAGGCGAAGTCCTGCAGCGCGACAAAGGTCGATCCCGGGTAGTTGGCGGCGAAGTCGGCCTCGACCGCCGCGCGGATCGTCGGCTCGTCGCACACGGCCTGTCCACCGTCGAGAGTCGGCTCAGGAGTCGGATCCGAGCCCCCGTTGCTCCCGCACGCGACGAGGAGCAGTGACGCCGCTGCTGCGACGAGCGCGCACGTCACGGGTCTCCTCATGAGGCGAGCCTAAGTCGGCTCGGCTAGCGTCCCACCATGCGCGAGGCCACCCCAGGGAATTCCCAGGATCACTCTGACCGGCAGGCGCCGGTCATCCTGGCGATCGGTGGCAGCACGCGCGCTCAGTCGACATCCGAGGCTGCGCTACGCATCGCGGCCGACGGCGCGCGCGACGCGGGGGCGCAGGTGCACATCCTCGGCGGCCGTGACCTCATGCTCCCCATCTACGACCCGGACTCCACCGAGCGGGTGCCGGAGGCCTTGCGCCTGCTCGATCTCGCGCGCGAGGCGGATGGACTCATCATCGTGAGCCCGGGATATCACGGCGGACTCAGCGGTCTGGTGAAGAACGCCCTGGACTACTTCGAGGAGCTCCGGCGCGAGCCCCGTGGTGCCTACCTCGACGGACGTGCCGTGGGCTGCATCGCCGTGGCGCATGGGTGGCAGGCGGCCGTGGGCACGCTGCACCAGCTGCGCCAGGTCGTCCACGCCCTGCGCGGCTGGCCGACGCCGTTCGGCGCCGTGGTCAACTCGTCCGAGGTCCGTCTGGACGATCCCAGCGCGGCTCCAGCGTCGGTGGAGCAGTTGCACCTGGTCGGTCATCAGGTGGTGGAGTTCGCGCACATGCGTCACGCCTACATGAGCGGGACTGCACAGTGAGTCGGCGCCTCCCCCGCTGGGGTGACATCCAGCCACTGGTCGGCGACCTGCGCCCGCGCTTCGACCGCACGCAGGTGCTGCTCGATCGTTGCGCCAGCGTCGCCGATGTGCGTGCTCTGGCGCGGCGCCGTGTGCCGCGCGCCGTCTTCGACTACACCGACGGCGCGGCCGGACAGGACGAGGCGAGCCTGCGGCGCGCGCGCAGCGCCTTCGCCCGGGTGGAGTTCCAGCCTCGAGTCCTGCGTGATGTCCGCGCTGTGGATACCTCGACGACGATCCTGGGCGAGACTTCTGCCCTGCCCCTGGTCTTCGCGCCCACGGGCTTCACGCGGATGATGCACTCGGCGGGGGAGCCCGCCGTCGCGCGCGTCGCGCAGCGACTGGGCATCCCCTACGGCCTGTCCACGCTGGGGACGACCTCCATCGAGGAGCTCGCCGTGGCGGTCCCGGGTGTGCGCAGGTGGTTCCAGCTCTACCTCATGACCGACCGCGGCTACGGCGTCGAACTCGTTGACCGTGCGCGCGATGCGGGATACGACACGATCATCCTCACGGTCGACACGCCTGTGGCGGGTCGCCGTCACCGTGACGTGCGCAATGGGCTCACGATCCCGCCGCAGCTCACCCCGCGCACTCTCGCCGACATGGCGGTGCATCCGCGCTGGTGGATGAATCTGCTCACGTCCGAGCCGCTCTCCTTCGCGACGCTCACGAGCACCGAGGGCACCGTGGCCGATCTCATCGGCCGTGTCTTCGACCCGTCTATCACGATCGACGATCTCGACTGGCTGCGCTCCGTGTGGTCCGGACGCCTGGTGGTCAAGGGGATCCAGACGGTGGACGATGCGGTGCTCGTCGCACAGCATGGAGCGGATGGCGTGATCCTCTCCACGCACGGTGGCCGTCAGCTCGAGCGCGCACCGGTGCCCTTCGAGGTCCTGCCGCGAGTGCGCGAGGCACTGGACGCTCGCGTGGAGGTCCTCATCGACGGCGGCGTGCTCTCCGGTGCCGATGTGGTGGCGGCTGTGTGCCAGGGAGCGACCGCCGTGGCCGTGGGCCGGGCGTACCTCTACGGCCTCATGGCCGGGGGCGAGGCAGGCGTCCAGCGGGTGGGCGATCTCCTGGCCGAGGAGATCGCCACCACGATGCAGCTCCTGGGGCGCACGAGCGTGAGCGAGCTCGGGCCCGACTGCCTGCGCCTGCGGGACTAGTCGGATCGGATGCGGGGGCGCCCCGGCGGCGCTACCGTCCCCCGATGGTCCCCGTCGTCGAGTTCCGCCCGGAGCGCTCCCAGTACGCCTACACCTTCGGGGGAGTGGCGCCCGTGGCCCGAGTCACCCCGGGCAGCGTGCTCAAGCTCTGGTCGGAGGACGCCTTCAACTTCGCCCTCCAGTCGGTCACGGATCTTTCCAGCGCCAAGGTCGACCTGCGCTACGTCAACCCGCAGACCGGTCCCTTCTACGTCGAGGGAGCGGAGCCGGGCGACACGCTCGTGCTCCACATCGTCGATCTCACGCCCGCACGCGACTGGGGCGTCTCCGCGGCGATCCCGTTCTTCGGGGGACTCACGTCGACGGGTGTCACAGCGATGCTCCAGGAGGCGCTACCCGACACGACATGGATCTACCACCTCGATCGCGCGCGCAACACTGTCACCTTCGATGCACGCTTCGGCGACCTCGCGATCGACCTTCCCGTCGAGCCCATGCTCGGCACGATCGGCGTCGCGCCAGCCGCGGGCGAGGTGCGCACCTCGCTGGTGCCGGAGCGCTTCGGCGGCAACATGGACTCCCCGGAGGTGCGTGCCGGCACGACCGTCTACCTCGGGGTCAATGTCGAAGGCGCGCTCTTCTCACTGGGCGATGGTCACTATCGCCAGGGGGAGGGTGAATCCTGCGGGACCGCCGTCGAGGGTGCGATGGACTCCACGATCATCGTCGAGCTCATCAAGGGTGGCGCCCCCGCGTGGCCGCGACTCGAGAGCGACAGTCACTGGATGGCCGTGGGGTCGGCGCGGCCCCTCGAGGATTCATGGCGCATCGGCAATGTCGAGATGGTGCGCTGGCTCGAGGAGCTCTACGGCCTGCACAGCATGGATGCCTACCAACTGCTGTCCCAGGTGTCCCTGGCGCCCATCGCCAATGTCGTGGATGCCAACTACAGCGTCGTCGTCAAGGCCCCCAAGGGGATCCTGCCCACGGCGTCGGCGTACGGCGGTATCCATGCCGACCTTCGAGCGCGAGCTCGCGCACTCGTCTGACCCCCTCCATCCGATCACCCTCACGTCAAGGAGTCGACACATGGATCTCAAGGCCCAGGGCCTCAACGCACTCGTGACCGGCGGCACCCGGGGCATCGGCCGCGCCGTCGTCTCGGCATTCCTTGACGAGGGTGTCAACGTCGCGTTCTGCGCGCGGAGCGCCGATGCTGTCGCTGAGACCACCCAGGCGCTGGGGGGAGCTGCGGCCCGCGCGCATGGTTCCGTCGTCGACGTCGGAGATGCGCAGGCGGTCCAGGACTGGGTGACCACGTCTGCCGCGGAGCTCGGGGGCATCGACATCGTCGTGAGCAATGTCAGCGCGCTGGCCATCCCCGACACCGAGGAGAACTGGGAGACGACGATCAACGTCGACCTCCTCGGCACGGTCCGCCTCGTTAAGGCCGCGATGCCCTACCTGGAGAAGAGTCAGCACGGCTCCATCGTCACGATCTCGAGCGTGAGCGGGCGCGAGGTCGACTTCGCGGCGGGCCCCTACGGCACGATCAAGACGGCGCTCGTGGCCTACACCCAGGGACTGGCCAACCAGCTCGCCGACAAGGGGATCCGCGCCAACACGGTGTCGCCGGGCAACACCTACTTCGAGGGTGGCGTCTGGGAGTCCATCAAGCACGGCAACCCCGACCTCTTCGCGACCGCGCTCGGCCTCAACCCGACGGGGCGCATGGGGACCCCGGAGGAGATGGCCGCCGCGGTCGTCTTCCTCGCCTGCCCCATCTCCAGCTTCACCACCGGCACCAACCTCGTCGTCGACGGGGCGCTCACCCGGGGCATCCATCTCTAGATAAGGAGATCGTCATGATCGTCCATCGCAGCCCCTTCCCCGACATCGACATTCCCGATGTCACCGTGACCGAACACGTGCTGCGGTGGGCCGATCGCGTGCCCGACCGTCCCGCGCTCATCGATGGGCCGACGGGTCGCACCTACACCTATGCGCAACTCGCCGCGATGATCGGCAGCTTCGCCGGAGGGCTTGCCGCACGTGGGCTCGGACCCGGCGACACGATCGCGCTCATGGCACCCAACATCCCCGAATACGCCGTCGCCTTCCACGGTGCTGCCGTGGCCGGCGTCGCGGTGAGCACCCTCAATCCGACGTACACCGCCGAAGAGGTGCGCTTCCAGCTCAAGGACTCCGGGGCCGTCCTGCTTGTCACCATCGGGATGTTCGTCGACGTCGCCCGCGAGGCGGCCGAGGGCACGGCGGTGGAGGACATCGTCGTCATCGGCGAGGCGCCGGAGGGCACCCTCCCGGTGACGGCCCTGCTGGGTGAGCCGATCGCGCAGGTGCCGGTGGACATCGACGATCACGTGGTCGTGCTTCCCTACTCATCCGGCACCACCGGATTCCCCAAGGGCGTCATGCTCACGCACCGCAACCTCGTCGCCAACCTCTGCCAGATCGAGTCGGGGCTTGCGGTCGAGGAGGACGAGGTCGCCCTCGCCGTCCTGCCCTTCTTCCACATCTATGGGATGCAGGTCCTCATGAACGGCCTGCTCGCCCAGGGGGTCACCATCGTCACGATGCCCCGGTTCGACCTGGAGCAGGCCCTCGGGATCATCCAGGACCGCCGGGTGACGCGCTTCTTCGCTGTCCCGCCCATCGTCCTGGCCCTGGCCAAGCACCCCCTGGTCGACGATTACGACCTGTCGTCGCTCAAGCAGGTCTTCTCCGGTGCTGCACCGCTGAGCGCCGAGCTCGCACTCGAGGCGGGCAACCGCATCGACTGCGAGGTCGTGCAGGGCTACGGCATGACGGAGATGAGCCCGGTCTCGCATCTCACTCCGATGGGCAACTTCAAGGCGGGCACCTCCGGTGTCACCGTGCCGAACGCCGAGTGCCGCATCGTCGATCCGATCACGGGCGAGGATCAGCCGGTGGGTGGCGAGGGTGAACTGTGGGTGCGCGGCCCCATGGTGATGAAGGGCTACCTCAACAATCCTGAGGCCACTGCCGAGACGATCGACGCCGATGGCTGGCTGCACACCGGAGACGTGGGCTTCATCGACGATGACGGGCATCTCACCGTCGTCGATCGCGTGAAGGAGCTCATCAAGGTAAAGGGCTTCCAGGTCGCGCCCGCGGAGCTCGAGGCACTCCTGCTCACGCATCCCGCAGTGGCTGATGCCGCCGTCATCGGTGTGCCCGATGACGAGGCGGGGGAGCTGCCCCGCGCCTACGTCGTACTCAAGCCCGGCCAGGAGATCGCCGCGGGAGAGATCACCGACTTCACGCGGCAGCATGTCGCGACGTACAAGGTGATCCGGGACGTCGTCTTCACCGACGACATCCCGAAGTCCGCCTCCGGCAAGATCCTGCGCCGGATGCTGCGCGACCAGGGGGCCTAGCTGGGGCGCGGGAGATCCCTCACGTCTGTCCCAGCGCCCGGGACGGGCATGGGGCCGGCCTGTGATCGCGCTCACAACGGCGACGCGCCGACTGAGGTTTACCTCCCCTCAGGGAGACTTCTGCCCCACGTCTCCCGCATAATGCTGGGACGGCATCCGCCGCTGCCATCCCAGGAGGACCTCGTGCGACCCGCTCGTCTTGCGATCGCTGTCGTGACCGCGGCTCTGGCCGCCGGTCTCGTGCAGGCCCCTGCGCTCGCTGAGTCGCCGTCCGCCGCAGGCAGCGTGGTGCTCGAGGAGACCCCGACCGAGCCGGTCGATCCCGCGGAGCCGCCCGCCGAGCCCGTCGCCCCCGCCCCGACGGGGCTCCAGGCCGTCACGGGTGCCGACTCCGTCACCATCTCCTTCACGGCGCCGGTCACCGACAAGGTGATCACCAACTACGAGTGGACCGACCAGGCCGGCAAGTGGATCGCCTTCGTGCCCGCGGTGACGACCAGTCCTGTGACGATCACCGGGATCCAGCCCGGGCAGCCCTACTCCGTCACGCTGCGCGCGGTGACCGCTGACGGCTTTAGCGCCGCATCCGCTCCTGTCGACTTCAGGATCGAGCCTCCGGCGCCGCCGAAGCCGAGTCGTCCGGTGGTCTTCGAGGTGGAGGGCAAGGCCCTCGGCAAGCCGAGTGGCTCCAAGGTGATCACCGTCCAGCCCGGCACCGTGCTCAAGATGCGCAATGTGCCCGAGGGCGCGGTCATCCAGATCGTCGACAAGAAGGATCCCAACTTCACCGTCGCCGTGCGCGAGACCAACAAGGCCCGCACCTGGGTGTCCGACACGCTTCCCCCGGCGCGCCGGCTTTGGGTCACCGTCGTCGACACCGAGGGCAAGGTCGTAGGCCGCACCAACTTCAAGATGGATCGAGCCGGCGAGTCCTTCACGGTCGACGTGTGGCCCAAGTCCAACAACATGGGTTCCGGTGTCCCCCTCGTGGTCGACTTCGGTATCCCGATCACCAACAAGGCCGAGGTTGAGAAGGCCCTCATCGTCACCTCCGACAAGGACTTCGGCGAGGCCGGCTGGTTCTGGGTCGACTCCACCAAGGCCGTCTTCCGCCCCCGTGACTACTGGCCGGGCAATGCGACGATCACGCTCGACGCCAACCTCACCTCGATCGAGGGTGCCAAGGGCGTGTGGGGCCCCAAGATCCAGTCGACGTTCAAGACGGGTGACCAGGTCATCCTCAAGGTCAACCTCAGCAAGCACACGATGAAGTACACCCGCAACGGTGTCGAGGAGCGGACCTTCAAGATCTCGGGCGGCAAGGCCGGGTGGCTCACCGAGGCCGGCACCAAGATCCTCACGGCCCACATCCCCGATAAGCGCCTCTACAACCCGGATCCCGAAGAGGGCTGGGATGTCACCGTCAAGTGGGCTATCCGCGTCAACGACAACGGCGAGTACATCCACGATGCCACCTGGAACTACAGCATCGGCTACGCCAACACGTCGCACGGCTGCACCAACATGACCTACTCGGACATGGGGTGGCTCTTCCGCAACACCAAGTTCGGTGACATCGCTGAATACACCGGCAGCTCCACCAAGATCGGCACGGACGACTACCTGGCCGGCTACTGGAACTACACCTGGCCGGAGTGGAAGCGCGGCTCTGCCCTCTGGCAGGACAGCTAGTCCCACCCGCATGAGCACACGCCCCTCGTGGGGGCGTGGCCCCGCCATGCCGCGGCCGCCTGTGTGGGGTTCCTCGCGACACGCGTGATCTAGCCCACGCCCCCCGACCCCCTGGGAACCGCTCAGGACCCGGCCATGTCACCGTTTACATGGCCCCCACAAGGGGCCGCGGGTCCAGGTCCGGACGCCGGTCGGCACATGACCGGCGGTCGGGCCGGGTGCCAGCCCTGGGCCCGGAGGAAAGGATGAACGGTGTTCGGACGCAAGAAGCACACTGACGCAGAGCTGACCTTCCGCCAGCTGTGGGACCGCGAGCGCGATCGCGCCATGACCCCGGCTGAGCGCGCGGAGATCGACGCGATCTTCTCCCGCTACGCCTGAGCCACCGGCTCACCAGTAGTGGACGCGTGACAGGGGGGCCGAGGTCACGGAGGCGCAGGTGATCGGCCTGCCCTCCCACGACACGGTCCCCCCGTCCGCGGATACCACGGCTTCTCCGGTCACGCTTCGAAGGTGTGTCGTCCGCGACGCCATGTGGCGAGCACCGGGATGGCGCCGATTGTCATCGGATCCACGGTGCGCGGATCCTGGGCGATCCAGACGAGGTCGGCGCGAGCCCCCGGACGAATGATGCCGGTGTCGTCCCGGGCTGACTGGAATGCCACACCGCGCGTGTACGCCAAGAGCGCATCATCGACACTGATGCGCTCCTCCGGCATCCAAGGAGCGCCGGAAGGATCCATCTGTCGGGTGACAGCCACCTGAATTCCCGCGAGCGGCGAGTATGTCGTGACCGGCCAGTCGCTGCCGAAGGAAATCGTCGCGCCGAGGGCAGCCAGTGTGGCGGTCTGGAACTGCCGTTCCGTGCGCTCAGGGCCCAGGCGCGGGGCGGTCAGCTCGGACTGCCATGAGTCGAATTTGGACCAGTAGGGCTCGAAGTTGGCGATGACGCCCAGCTCCGCGAAACGTGGCAGGTCCGCGGGATCGACCAGCTGCGTGTGCGCGATGACCCATCGACGATCGCGGGGCGGGTTGACGCGGGCGGCATGCTCGATGGCATCGAGGGCCATGCGTACGCCGTAGTCGCCGATTGCGTGGATGTGGGCGGTGAATCCGAGTGCGTCGATCGCGGTGACCGCCTCGGCCATCTCGCCGGCGTCCCAGTTAGGGAGGCCTTTGCTATGCGGGCAGTCGCAGAAGGGCTCCAGCATGGCACTGGTGCCGGACTCGATGACGCCATCGGCGAAGAACTTCACCGTGCGCGCGGTTACGGTCTCGGTGCCCGCGGCCTGCACGCGCTCGCGCGCAGTGGCGAAGTGGGGGAGCTGGTCGCGCCAGGAGTGGGGGTCCGCCCAGAGGGCAAGGTCGATATCCGAGCGCAGGAGGCCCTTCTCCAGGGCCAGAAGCCACGTGTCGACGTCCTGCGGCTCGACCCAGGCATCCTGCGCCCAGGTGATCCCGGCGGAAGCGAAACTCGCCGTGGCGAAGTCAACGGCGCTCAGCAGAGTTGCGGCGTCCGGGCGGGGGAGAAGGTCGTAGACGGGTCGCCACGCCCCCCATTCGCGCAGGGTCCCCGTCGGCATTCCGGCGCCGTCGAGGACGATTTCGCCGTCCTGCGGTTGCGCGACTCCGCGGTCGTAACCCGCGCGCTTGAGTGCCTCCGAGTTGACCCACACCGTGTGATAGTCGGCGGCTCGGAGGACGACAGGTCGGTGCGGCACGTGGGCGTCGAGCAGGGAAGCGGCGAAGATCCCGCCGGGTGCCACAGTCTGGTCGAAGCCTTCACCTCTCACCCAATCGGCCTCGGAGTGCGTCCGCGCCCATGCCCCGACAGCTGCGGCGATGGCCTCGGGCGTGGGGAGGTCGCGTACGGGGGCGAACTCGCGTTCCAGGCCTCCGAAGATCGGGTGCACGTGCCCATCACCGAAGGCGGGTGCGATGAACCCTCCCTGGGCATCTATGACGACATCGGCGGGGAAGCGCAGCGCTGACACGCCCAAGGCGAGGACGCGGTCGCCCGCCACGAGTACAGAGTCCGTGGTGTGGATTGAACCCCCGGGCAAGCGGTGGCCGGTCCAGACGGTGGCATTGCGGATCAGCGTGGTGTGCACGTGGGACCCCCGCTCATTCCGCGATGACGCGCAGGTGATCCAAGGCGGGATCGAGGCTGCCGCGCACCCACCCATAGGGAGATGCTGCGGTGGACCTGAGGAAGTCGATGATCGGCTGGGTGAGGATCTCGCCGGGGAGGATGTTGGGCACGCCGGGCGGGTAGGCCGCGAGCGAGTCGGCGGAGATGCGTCCCACGGCTTCCGACGCCGGGACAGCCTCCGTGCGGCTGAAGTAGGCCTCCCGCAGGTCGAGGGCGCGTGTGCTGAGCGGCGGGAGATGGATCGGGGGATGGTCGCCCAGGTCCATCACCGGCAACGCGTGCAGTGCATCGACGAAGTGGTCGACGTCCAGTCGGCTCCCCGCGCCGACCAGGCCGACGATGCACGAATCGGTGGCCATCTCGACGTGAATGCGGCTGCGTTCCTCCAGGAGGCGGCGTGCCACGTAGCCCGGAGTGCCTCCCGACCTGGTGTCGACGACGATGCGCAGCGGATCCAGGGCAATCACGTCGGGTGCCGCGTGGATGGAGGGGTCCGGGTCGACGAAGCGACCGCGCTCGTTGAGAAGTGTGCGTGCGCGCTCCAGGTCGGCGATGCTCGCCCCGATCCCCTCGATGCCGTTGAGTTGCAGGTCGCGACGCGCGAGGTCGAGGGAGGCGAATAGGAGTGCCGACGGACTCGTCGTCTGCACCGTCGTCATCGCCCTGTCGATGAGAGGCTCGAGGAGATCGGCATAGGGGCCGTCACCCAGGTGGAGCATCGCCGATTGGGTGAGGCTGCCGCCGAGTTTGTGCGTGCTGGAGATCACGAGGTCGGCGCCGCTCTGGAGCGCAGAGCGGGGGAGCTCGGGGTGGAAGCCGAAGTGGCTCCCCCAGGCCTCGTCTACGACGAGCGGGATGCCTCGGTCATGGGCCACGCGTGCCAGGGCCACGACGTCGGCGCACGCGCCGAAGTAAGAAGGAGTGACGACGTACGCCGCGACCGCATCGGGATGTGCGGCCAGTTGCGCATCGAGATCCGCGGCCGTGACGCCGTGCGCGATGCCGAGAGCCGCGTCGATCGTGGGGAGGACGAACTCCAGGCGGAGTCCGGCGAGGATGGCGCCGTCAATGACGGAGGTGTGCACCGAGCGCTGCACGACCGCGGTGCTGCCGAGTGATCGCAGTGCGAGGCAGGAGACGTGGTTGCCCTGGGATGCCCCGTTGGTGAGGAACCACGTGCGGCGCGCACCCCACGCTTCGGCCGCGAGGGACATGGCCTGCTGGAGAGGGCTCGGATCGGTGGAGCCGGGCTCGGGCAGGTCGACCCCCTCGGTGAACATCGGGATGTCCACGGCGAGGAGCTCATCCCCGGCCAGCGACGCGAGCGCGGGGTGGCGCGAGGGCTGGTCCTGGTGCCCGGGCACTCCCAGCCTCGTCCAGTCGCCGGCGGCATTGCGGTGGAGGGCCTCGGCGTACGGAGCCTCGGGGACGTCGGTCACGGAGCCATCCAACCGCGCTGGCCCCCTCCTGCCCCCCATCGGGGCACGAAGGGGTTCCGATCCTCCGATTTCGCCCCGCCGGTGGCCTCACGTAGTGACAATGACGCCACACGTCTACGTGAGGAGTCCCATGCGCACGACCACCCGCCGCACCCCGAGGGGCCTGATTGCCCTCGGTGCACTCGCGGCCAGTTCCGTCCTGCTCGTCGCCTGTGGTGGCGGCAGCAGCTCCACGACGAGCAGCTCGGCTGCGCCCGCGGAGTCGACCGCAGCAGCGGAGACCAGCGCGGCCCCGGCGGAGTCGAGCGCGGCTCCCGCGGCTGACGGCCTGCTCGCCCAGATCCTCGAGGCCGGCGTGCTCCGCGTCTCGACCGATCCGGCCTACCCGCCGCAGTCCTCCTACGACGAGGCGACCGGTGAGTGGCAGGGCTTCGACATCGACGTGGCCAACGAGATCGCGACCCGCATGGGCGTCGTGACGCAGTGGGAGACCCCGTCCTGGGATGTCATCACCGCCGGCAACTGGAACGACCGCTGGGACGTCTCCGTCGGCTCGATGTCCATCACGGAGGAGCGCGCCCAGGTGCTCGACTTCACCGAGCCCTACTACTTCACGCCCGCGGGTGTGGCAGTCAATGCCGACAGTGACATCCAGTCCATCGACCAGCTCGCGGGCAAGCGCGTCGGCGTCTGCGGCGCGTGCACCTATGAGTACTACCTCAACCGCACCCTGAGCATCCCCGGCTTCAACTTCGAGTTCCTGGTGCCCGAGGACGTCGAGATCGTCACCTACGACACCGACACCACGGCCCTCCAGGACCTCAAGCTCGGGCGCGTGGACGCCATGGTCTCCGCCGTGCCGCTGCTCGAGGAGGCCATCAAGAAGGGCAAGGAGATCCGCCTCGTCGGCGACCCGGTCTTCCTCGAGCCGCTCGCTGTCGCAGTCGACAAGAGCTCCTCGCAGCCGGTGGAGAGCCTCGTGACCGAGCTCGATCGCATCATCGCCGAGATGCACGCCGACGGGACGCTCAGCGAGCTCTCGATGAAGTGGTACGGCGTGGACATCACCAAGGGCCCCGGCGCCTGATCGTCGATGCCTGATTCATCGACCCGCGAGGCCGTGCCGCATCAGCGGCACGGCCTCGCGGAGTCTCTCGAGCGAGCGAGCCTCGCCGTCCCCTTCCGCCTGAAGGTCGCTGCTGTTTGGGCCGTGATCTTCGCGCTCCTCGCCGTCGCGTTCTTCCGCAGCGGCTTCGACATCGCGTGGATGATCGACAAGACGCCGGCAATCGTGCGCGGCGTATGGGTCACCATCCTCTTCTCGGTCATCGCCATCACCGCGGCGACGTTTCTCGCCCTGCTTGGTGCGCTCGGGCGCATCTCCAAGAACCCGATCGCCTACGGCATCAGCGGCTTCTACACGTCGTTCTTCCGTGGAACGCCGCTCATCGTCCAGCTCTTCCTGTGGTACCTCGCCCTGCCGCAGCTCGCGATCGGTCTGCTGCCGGAGCCCTACGCCGCGTGGTTCATCTGGCCCGCCCAGGTGGCCGGTGTCGTGGGCATCGCCTTCAACTACGGCGCCTACATGACCGAGATCTTCCGATCCGGTATCGAGGCGGTGCCTCACGGTCAGACGGAGGCCGCGGACGCCCTGGGCATGTCCTACGGCCAGCGCATGCGTCGTGTGATCCTGCCCCAGGCGATGCGCATCGTCATCCCACCCACGGGCAATGAGTTCATTGCGATGATCAAGGACACCGCGCTTATCGGGCTGCTGGGCACCACGATCCTGTGGGCGGACCCCTTCCGCGTCGCTCAGCTCACCGGCAAGGCTGACTTCCGCAATCTCGAGGCCCTGATTGTCGCGGCCCTCGTCTACTGGGGTCTCACCGCGATCTTCTCCTTCTTCCAGCGCAAGTTGGAGACTCGCATGAGCAAGGGCTACGTGAGGACGGCGGTGAAGGCAGGATGAGCTCCCCCGTCGTCCGCGTGAGCGGGCTGCACAAGTCCTTCGGTGATCTCGAGGTGCTCAAGGGCATCGACATGGAGATCAACTCAGGAGAGGTCGTGGTCGTCTTCGGCCGATCCGGCTCCGGCAAGAGCACCTTCCTGCGGTGCATCAACTTCCTCGAGGAGCCCGACCAGGGAGGGATCGAGGTCGCAGGGATCTCAGTGGACGCCGGGCTGCCCACGCGCCATCGCCGCAAGGAGATCCGGCGCCTGCGCACGCACTGCGGCATGGTCTTCCAGCAGTTCAACCTCTTCCCGCAGATGACCGTACTCGACAACGTGATGGAGGGACCTCTGCGCGTCAAGGGGGAGTCGGCCGCGGAGGTGCGCGATCGGGCGATGCAACTGCTCGCTGACGTCGGTATGGCCGACAAGGCCGATCAGCACCCGATCCGACTCTCCGGCGGCCAGCAGCAGCGCGTGGCCATCGCGCGCGCCTTGGCGATGCGTCCCGACGTCATGCTCTTCGACGAGCCCACCTCCGCACTCGACCCCGAGCTCATCCACGAGGTGCTCGCGGTGATGAAGCGCCTCGCCGAGACGCACTCGACCACGATGGTCGTCGTCACGCACGAGATGGGCTTCGCCCGTGAGGTCGCCAATCGCCTGTGCTTCTTCCACGAGGGCGTCATCCTCGAGCAGGGCACCCCCGAGCAGATGTTCAACTCGCCGCAGCGCCCCGAGACCAGGAAGTTCCTCGACGCCGTGATCTGACCGGTCAGGGACCGCCCGGGCCGACATCGGCGGAGGGTGAGATCGGCACCCTGGGGGAGGTGTGGATGGAGGCACCGGCGGAGGTCGGGCTGTCGTCGAGTGAGGCGGCGGCGCGCCTGGCGAGCGATGGTCCTAACGAGTTGCCGCGTGAGCGCCCCCGCACCTTGCTCGCCAGTGCCGGCGCTGTCGTGCGCGAGCCGATGATCCTGCTTCTCCTGGGAGCCGCGGCGATCAGCTTCCTTCTCGCTGATGCCCTCGAGGCATCGGTCCTGCTCGCGTCGGTGCTTCTCGTGGCCGCCATCTCGCTCTATCAGCAGCGCAAGACGGAGAATGCCCTCTCGGCCCTCCGCCAACTCAGCGCCCCGCGGGCGCTGGTGGTGCGCGACGGCGTGCCGCTGCGCGTGCCGGGACGCGACGTCGTGTCCGGCGATGTCGTGCTCCTGGCCGAGGGGGACCGTGTGCCGGCCGACGGGATCGTCCTAGACGTCGCCCACCTGGCCGTCGATGAGTCGGCCCTCACCGGAGAGGCGATCCCCGTCGGCAAGCAACCCGGATCGCGGGAGGACGCGGAGCAGGCCATTCCCGGGGGAGATGGCACGCCCTGGGTCT
>Ga0181554_1002716_pt1 | contig 15434 bp, 14 predicted proteins | sample 011ome_16_FD_145602 | JGI IMG/M metagenome (GOLD analysis project Ga0181554, IMG submission 145602) | Coastal salt marsh microbial communities from the Groves Creek Marsh, Skidaway Island, Georgia - 011503CT metaG (spades assembly) | ecosystem: Environmental > Aquatic > Marine > Intertidal zone... | reverse complement strand
CTCCCCCCTCCCCGGCACCCTCAGCCCCGGCCCCTGCAGGAGCGACGCCCACAGCACCGCCCGCGCCCGCCCAGGCCGCTCCCGTCGCGGCTCCGAGCACCGAGGTCGTGACCCTGCGCGGACCGGCTGCACGCGTCGTGGGCAACATGGAGGCCTCGCTCAGCGTGCCGACAGCCACGAGCGTGCGCGGTGTCCCCGCGAAGCTGCTCATGGACAACCGCGTCGTGATCAACAACCACCTCACCCGCGGACGCGGTGGCAAGGTGTCCTTCACCCACCTCATCGGCTACGCACTGGTGCGCGCCGTGGCCGCTGTCCCTGCCATGAACGACTCCTTCACGGAGGCCGATGGCAAGCCCGCGGTCGCACGCCGCGAGGACGTCAATCTCGGCATCGCTATCGACCTGGTCAAGGACGACGGGTCACGCCAGCTGCTCGTCCCCAACATCAAGGCCGCGCAGTCGCTGGATTTCGCGGGATTCTGGGCCGCCTACGAGGACGTCGTACGCCGTGCGCGCACGGGGGCTCTCACCGTCGACGATTTCGCCGGGACGACGATCAGCCTCACCAATCCGGGCACTCTGGGCACGGAGCACTCCGTGCCCCGTCTCATGCAGGGTCAGGGTTGCATCATCGGCGTCGGCGCGATGGAGTACCCCGCCGAGTGGCAGGGCGCGTCCGAGGAGTCACTCGTCCGCAATGCCGTCTCCAAGACACTCACCCTGACCTCCACGTATGACCACCGCGTCATCCAGGGTGCGCAGTCCGGTGAGTTCCTCCGCCGGATCCACGAGCTACTCCTCGGCTCCGACGACTTCTACGGCGACATCTTCCGCAGCCTGCGCATCCCCTATGAGCCGATCCGCTGGGCTCGCGACATCTCCGCAAGCCACGAGACGGATCTCGACAAGACCGTACGCGTGCAGGAGGTCATCCACGCCTACCGCGTGCGCGGCCACCTCATGGCCGACACCAACCCGCTCGAATACGAGCAGCGCATGCATCCCGATCTCGACGTGCTCTCCCACAGCTTGACCCTGTGGGACCTCGACCGGGAGTTCGCCACCGGGGGCTTCGCGGGGCGTCCGCTGATGAAGCTCCGGGAGATCCTCGGTGTCCTGCGCGACTCCTACACCCGCAGCATCGGCATCGAATACATGCACATCCAGGATCCCGACCAGCGTCGCTGGATCCAGGACCGCGTCGAGATCCCGCACCACAAGCCCAGTCGCGAGGAGCAGCTGCGCATCCTGCACAAGCTCAACGAGGCCGAGGCATTCGAGACATTCCTCCAGACCAAGTACGTCGGCCAGAAGCGCTTCTCGCTCGAGGGATCCGAGTCGCTGATCCCCCTGCTCGACGAGGTGCTCTCCTCGGCTGCTCGCGACGGCATCATCGAGGTCGCGATCGGCATGCCGCACCGCGGTCGACTCAACGTGCTCACCAATATCGCGGGCAAGTCCTACGCGCAGATCTTCGCGGAGTTCGAGGGCAATTACGGCGACGAGTCCGTCCAGGGCTCGGGAGACGTGAAGTACCACCTCGGCACAAGCGGGACCTACCGCAGTCTCGATGGCCACGAGACCAAGGTCTACGTCGCCGCGAACCCCTCCCACCTCGAGGCCGTGGACCCGGTCCTCGAGGGAATCGTGCGCGCCAAGCAGGATCTGCTCCCCCGCGACCAGGCGTTCGACATCCTGCCCCTCCTCCTCCACGGGGACGCGGCGTTCGCCGGCCAGGGCGTGGTCGCGGAGACACTCAACCTGTCGCAGCTCCAGGGCTACCGCACGGGCGGCACCGTGCACGTCGTGGTCAACAACCAGGTCGGCTTCACGACGTCCCCGCGCTACAGCCGCTCCAGCGTCTACTCGACCGACGTCGCGCGCATGGTGCAGGCGCCGATCTTCCACGTGAACGGCGATGACCCCGAGGCGGTCGTGCGCGTGGCACGGCTCGCCTTCGAGTTCCGGCAGGCCTTCCACAAGGACGTGGTGATCGATCTCGTCACGTATCGCCGTCGCGGCCACAACGAGGCCGACGACCCCTCGCTCACGCAGCCGCTCATGTACGAGCTCATCGACGCCAAGCGCTCGGTGCGCAAGCACTACACCGAGTCGCTCATCGGGCGCGGTGACATCACGCTCGAGGAGGCCGAGGGCGCACTCAAGCACTTCCAGGAGGAGCTCGAGACGATCTTCCAGGGCAGCCGCGCGGCGGCCTCAGGAGGCGATTTCAGCGAGGGCTCGGACGAGGTCGTGCGGACGGGTCAGCTCACCCTGGCGCCGATGGGTCCCGCGGGCGACATCCTCACCGGCATCGACCAGGAGACGGTCGACTGCGTCGTGGACTCTCAGCTCACCATGCCCGACGGCTTCACGCTGCATCCTCGCCTCGCTCCGCAGCTCCAGCGACGTGCACAGATGGTGGCGGACGACGCGATCGACTGGGGCATGGGCGAGGCACTGGCCATCGGATCGCTCCTGCGCGAAGGCAAGTCCGTGCGGCTCGCCGGTCAGGATTCGCGACGCGGCACCTTCGGCCATCGTCACGCCGTCATCGTGGACAAGGCCACCGGCTGGCAGTACAAGCCACTCAAGAAGTGCTACCGCGATGGCGCCAAGCTGTGGGTCTACGACTCTCTGCTCAGCGAGTTCGCAGCCCTCGGCTTCGAGTACGGCTACTCGGTCGCACGTCCCGACGCGCTCGTCATGTGGGAGGCGCAGTTCGGTGACTTCGTCGATGGTGCGCAGACGATCATCGACGAGTTCATCTCCTCCGGCGAGCAGAAGTGGAACCAGCGCTCGTCTCTCGTCATGCTCCTGCCCCACGGCTACGAGGGCCAGGGACCGGATCACTCCTCGGCCCGCGTGGAGCGCTTCCTGCAGTTGTGCGCCCAGGACAACATCACGGTCGCGATGCCCTCGAGCCCAGCCTCGTTCTTCCACCTGCTGCGCTGGCAGGTGCACTCCCCGCTGGTGCGCCCACTGGTCGTCTTCACGCCCAAGTCGCTCCTTCGCGCGAAGGCCGCCACGTCACCTCTGTCGGACTTCCTCGACGGCCACTTCCGTCCGGCGATCGGAGACACGACGGTCGATCCGGCGGGCGTCGAGCGCGTGCTGCTGTGCAGCGGCAAGGTCTACTACGACCTCGTCGCCGAGCGCGAGCGTCGCGGAGACACGAAGACCGCCATCCTCCGCGTGGAGCGCCTCTACCCGCTGCCGTGGCGCACCCTCCCCGCGATGATCGACACCTACCCCCAGGCCTCGAGCATCCGCTGGGTCCAGGAGGAGCCGGCCAACCAGGGAGCGTGGTCGTTCATGGCGATCAACCTCCCCGGGATCCTCGGAGGCCGGCCCATCGAGGGCATCTCACGTCCGTCGTCCTCCTCGCCCGCGGTGGGCAGCCACCACCGGCATGAGGAAGAGCAGCGTGCCGTTGTCGAAGCGGCGTTCGCCTAGCCATGTACTTCACCGACCGGGGCATCGAGGAGTTGCAGCGCCGTCGCGGCGAGGAGGACGTCAGCCTTGACTGGCTGGCCGAGCGCCTCCGCGAGTTCGTCGACCTCAATCCTGAGTTCGAGACCCCCATCGAGCGCCTCGCCACGTGGCTGGCACGCCTCGACGATCCCGAGGACTGAATCTCCGTGAGCACCACCGCCGAGGTCCGTGCAGTCCTGCGCGGGCCTTTTGGTCGTCTCGCCCTCGGCCGCTTCCTCGATGCGATCGGCAACGGCCTCACACTGTCGCTCCTCGTCGTCTACCTCGCTGAGGTGCGCGGACTCCCCATCTTCACGGCCTCGCTCGTCCTCACGTGGATGGCCGTCGTCGGACTGGCGGCGGTGCCGCTGGCCGGCAGCCTCACGGACAGGTTCGGTCCACGGCCTGTGCTCCTGGTCGCCATCCTCATCGAGGCTTCCGCGGTGGCACTGGTCTCGCAGATCACATCTGCACCAGCAGCGTTCGCGGTGAGCACACTGCTGGCGATGGGTGCGGCGGGAATCTGGGGACCCCTCACCACCTTCACGGCGCAGGTCGTCGAGGAGGAGCAACGCACGACGGCCTTCGCCGTCGGCTTCATGCTGCTCAATCTCGGGCTGGGCGTAGGCGGCCTCATCGGCGCCGCCATCATCGACATCGACCGGCCCGAGACCTTCGTGATGCTCTACCTCGTCGATGCCCTGACCTACCTCTTCGCATGGATCGCCGTCGCCAGCCTGCGCGGACTCGGAGGACCCGTCCCCCACCCACCGCATCAGGACGCGACCCGGGCACAGGACGGCTGGCGCACCGTGCTGAGCGATCGCCGACTCCGTCGTCAGGTGGCGGTCTCCCTGCTGCTGCTCACGTGCGGCTACGGCTCACTAGAAGCAGGACTGGCGATCTTCGTCACCGACACGGCCGGCCTGCCCGAGAGGCTCATCGGCATCGTGTGGATGGCCAACACCATCACCATCGTCCTCGGGCAACTTCTGGTCCTCCGCCTGGTCCGAGGGCGGTCGCGCACGCGCCTCATCGGCGCGGTCGGTGTGCTGTGGGGCATCTCCTGGCTGCTGCTGTCCGCCGTGCCCGGGGTCTCCCCCGTGCCCGCCGTCATCGTGCTGCTCGCCTCGACCGTGATCTTCGCGCTGGGCGAGACGATCTGGAGTCCGACCGCACCGGCACTCATCAACTCGATCGCGCCGGATCACCTGCGCGGCCGCTACAACAGCGCGCAGTCGCTCACGTGGAGCCTGGGTGCGACGCTCGCTCCGGTCGCCTCGGGGGCACTCATCGGCGCGGGTCGAGGAGTGGCGTGGACCCTCCTCATCGCCGTGGGATGCCTTGCGGCCGCAGTCTTCGCGCAGACACTGCGACCTTTGCTCACGGCAGCCGAAGACGGCCGCGAGGTGGAGCCGACGACGGCGGCCGGTTAGCGACGGGCCACGCCCTCCGCGCGCGCCGCGGCAGCCACAGCCCGAGGTACCGCCACCCCCACGCGCGGATCGAAGACGCTCGGCACGATGAGGTCAGGTGCGAGTTCATCCGCCACCACGTCGGCGATCGCCTGCGCGGCCGCGAGCTTCATGCCCTTGGTGATGGTTGATGCGCGCACGTCAAGCGCTCCACGGAAGATGCCGGGGAAGGCAAGGACGTTGTTGATCTGGTTGGGGAAGTCGCTGCGCCCCGTGGCCACGACCGCCGCGGTGCGCATGGCGACCTCAGGATGGATCTCGGGATCCGGATTCGCCAAGGCGAAGACGATCGAGTCCGGCGCCATCGCGGCGACCGCGGCATCGGAGACCTTGCCGGCGGATAGGCCGATGAAGACATCGGCCCCGGCCATGGCCTCCTCGATCGAGCCCTCGATGTCGAGTCGATTGGTCCGAGCCGCGAGTGCGGCCTTGACGGCCGTGAGGTCGTCGCGTGAGCTCGAGATGATGCCCTTGGAGTCGCCCACCGCGATATCGCCGATGCCGGCATCGAGGAGGATGTCCGTCACCGCCACACCCGCCGCGCCCGCTCCCGAAACCACGGCGCGCAGATCCGAGATCGGCCGGCCCACCACACGGGCAGCATTGAGGAGCGCAGCCAGGACGACGACCGCGGTGCCGTGCTGGTCGTCGTGGAAGACGGGGATGTCGAGGAGGGCGTCGAGGCGCTCCTCGATCTCGAAGCAGCGCGGAGCGCTGATGTCCTCGAGATTGACTCCGCCGTACGCCGGGGCAATGCGGACGACGGTCTCGATGATCTCGTCCACGTCCTTGGTGGCCAGGCAGATCGGCACGGCGTCGACGCCGCCGAACTCCTTGAAGAGCAGTGCCTTGCCCTCCATGACCGGAAGCGCAGCCTCGGGACCGATGTCGCCCAGGCCGAGCACCGCGGTGCCGTCCGTGACGACGAGCACGGTGTTGGACTTCCACGTGTATTCGCGTGCGAGCTCGGGATTCTCGGCGATGGCCGTGGACACACGCGCCACACCGGGGGTGTAGGCGAGAGCGAGCCCCTCGCGGTCACGGATGCGCACGGTGGGGCGAATCTCGATCTTGCCCCCTTGGTGCAGGGGGAACACCGGGTCGATGCGGTTCGGGTCCTGCTCGCTGGGGCTCACGAGGACGTAGTCAACCATTGCGCCTGTGCCCCCGCACCGCGGTGCGGCCCGACCGTGACCGCGCTCACCGACCGCCCCGGGGGATCCCCAGCACGCGACCCACGATCAATCGATCGGGCACCACCCCGAAGACGTGGCTGTCAGGCAGGTGCTCGCCGGAGATTTCGCCCTCCACCCACCAGCCAGCGGGATCGCGCCGCACGGCCCGCTTGACCAGCAGGAAGTCGTGGTCTCGAGGGTCGCGCAGGACCACCACGTCGCCGGCCCGCACGCGCCGAGTCCTTAGGATCCAGATCGCCTCGCCTGGGCGCAGGGTCGGGATCATGCTGGGACCCTCAACGCGGGCCCGCATGAGCGGCCAGGTAGCCAGGCGAGCGGGCACGAATCCATTGTGTCGGGCACTGCCTCCCGCGCCTCCGCGCGGTCCAATCCGGACATGCCGGGACGACTTCCAGCGAGTAGTCTCCGAGGAGACGCGACCGTCCCACCCGACGATCCGACCCAGGAGAGGCACCCGATGATCTCGTTCCGCACGTTGACCGCCACCGTCCACGCCCACTGCGACCTGCCCTGCGGCGTCTACGACCCCGCCCAGGCCAAAATCGAGGCGCAGTCGGTCAAGGCCTGCATGGAGAAGTACCACGCTTCGGACGATCCTGACTTCAAGGCGCGCGCCATCTCCATCAAGGAGGAGCGCTCCAACCTCGTCAAGGAGCACCTGTGGGTGCTCTGGACCGACTACTTCAAGGCCCCGCACTTCGAGAAGTACCCCAACCTCAACCAGCTCTTCAACGAGGCGACCAAGCTCGCCGGTGCCGGTGGCACCAAGGGCACGGTCGATGTCGCGGTCGCAGACCAACTGCTCGGCAAGATCGACGAGATCTCCGAGATCTTCTGGGAGACCAAGAAGGCCTAGACGCCGTTCACAAGGCCCTCATCAGGACTCCTCCTGATGAGGGCCTTGTCATGCCTCGGTCGTCATCAGCGTCGCTGACGCGCACAGAGGGGCGCGTCGCCACGCGCGTTAGGCACCCTCAACCTCGACTCGGACCCCCTACCCTGACCTCGTGAAGGCCTGGGCACGCGTCGCGCCCTTGGCCTTCGTCATCATCTGGAGCACGGGATTCATCGGTGCCCGATACGGCCTCCCCTACGCCGCTCCGCTCACTCTTCTCGGCGTACGCATGACGTTGGTCACCGCCATCTTCGCCCTGCTAGTTCTCGTCCTGCGATCTCCGAGACTGATGAGCCATCGCGACTACTCGCGCTCGGCGATCGTGGGCATCCTGCTGCATGCCGTCTACCTCGGCTGCATCTTCATCGCCATCGACCTAGGCCTGGCCGTCAGCGTGACGGCGCTCATCGTCTGCCTTCAGCCGATCCTCGTGGCCATCCTGGCCGGTCCCGTCCTTGGCGAGCAGGTGCACGCGCGCCAGTGGCTGGGCTTTGCCTTCGGCTTCCTTGGCGCCAGCATCGTGCTCGCCCCAGGCCTGACCTCCGGACAAACCCCACCGGCAGCCGTCGTGGCCGTGGTTATCGGGTTGGGCGGCACGACGGCCGCGATGCTGCTGCAAAAGAAGTGGGGGGATGGCATCCCTCTCATTGCCGGCAACACCGTCCAATACGCGGCGGCCACGGTCGTGCTGCTGGCTGTCGCTGCACTCACGGAGCCACTCAGTGTCGACTGGACTCCGGCCTTCGCGGCCGTCCTGGCCTACATGGTGCTGGTGCTCTCCGTGGGAGCCATCCTGCTCATGTACTGGCTCATCCGCCGGGACACCGCATCCGGCTTCACGAGCCTCTACTTCCTCGTGCCCCCCGTCACACTCCTGGAGGCCTGGCTCCTCTTCGGTGAGCGCCTGCCCGCCCTGGGCCTCGCCGGATTCGCCGTCGCCACCTTCGGAGTTGCCCTCGTCCGGGCCCCGCGCGCACCGCTCGATACCGCGTGAACCCCACGACGCCTCGCGAACGGGTCTCCATCACCCTGCAGCGATGCCGCCGAGCAGGATCCGCGCCACATCAAGATCATCTCGCGTCGTGACTTTAAGGTTCCATGACGAATTTTCTACCGTCGTCCAAGTGACTCCGAGATGCGTCAGGCGGTCAATCAGGATGCCCTGCACCGGCGACTCCCCAACCAATGCACGGGCCAGAACCTCACGTCTCAGGGCGATCGGCGTCGCCGCAAGACTGGCTTGCCTCGCGGATGTGACCGACCAGTCACCGTCCGCGTTGCTGAGGAGCACCGTGTCACGAGGCGCTGAGGCCGGCCAGCATGCGTCAGCCTCACCTGCGAGCACCGGAGCCATGACCGCGACAAAGAGCGAAGGCGGCGTTGCCGGACGCACACCGTCATGGATGACGCACATGGAGCCGGGTAGATCCGGCACGGCTGCGAGTGCCCTCCGGAGGGAGTCCATCCGGTCCGGGGCACCCGCGACAACTACCCGAGTGTCTGCGCATGCCCCGTCGAGCAGGTCGTAGGTGCGGTCCACGTGCCCCTCAGGTGCAGCGACGACCACGGAGTCCCAGCGCCGTGCTTCGCATGCTCGTCGTACCGCGTGCTCCAGGAGGGTGACACCTCGCCCGTCATCGAGGAACTGCTTCGGGGTGCCCTCGCCAACTCTGTGCCCGCGACCTGCCGCGAGGATCACCAGATGACAGGGGTCCTGGCTCACCAAGGGATCACCGCCATTCCACGTCATGCTCGCTCAGCGCGGTGAGGAGCCGTTGCGTTGCCCCCGCGCCATTGTTACTCCCCAGAGCATGTGCGACCGCGATTCGCCGAGGCTGGTGATCACGCTCTGCGAGCCCCGCAAGGAAGTCATGCAGCTCTCCCGGCCCTGCGAGGAGGGGGCCGGGCAGCAGGCGCCGCCAGTCCTCCATGTAGAAACCTCGCTCCCGCGCGTAGTCCTCGGCATCCGGAACGATGAAGGCGAGGGGCACCGAGGACTCCAGGAAGTCGGACCAGACACTGGAGTAGTCCGTGATGATCGCCGCTGCCGATGCCAGGACTCGGTACCACCTGACCTTGGCACGGGTGATCTCCGACGCGGTGAGCACCCGCCAGGGCTCTGGCCACGCCTGAGGCGGGCTATTGGGGTGCGGCTTCACCACGAACTGATATCGATCGCGCACCCGCGCGAACGCATCAGGGGTGAACCACTCCTCGAATGACTGCCCGAGCGCAACTGGGCCGGACGCACTCTCCCGCCACGTGGGAAGCCACCACACCACAGGACGATCATCAAGCCCCAAAGCTCGCATGCTCGCCGACTGCTCTGCAGCATGAGGAGGCCGATGGATGTCGTCCACGCGGGGCCGGCCGGTCGTCAGCAGCCGTTCGGCGGGGAGCCCCAAGACCGCCATGCGCCTGAGGCCGAAGGCCTGCACTCCTGTGACCATGAATGTGGTGGCGATGGGGTCGGGACGCATCACCTTGGGGCCATCGCCGTGCCAGACGTTGATCACCACCTGCCGTCCAGTCGCACGACGTATGCCGAAGATCCCATGAGTGTGGAAGACCAACGAACTCGTGAGGAGCGAGTAGGCGCCGGCAACACTGTGCAGGCGCCCCAGCGTGACTCGAGATCGCGCGAGTGGATCAAGGAGCTCGTCCGCGGGGAGCTCGTCCACGCCCAGCCACACGAGCGGGCGAGACGAGTGCCTGGCGAGATACTCAAGGATCACGAGCGCGTCCGGATCATCAGGATGCACCGACACGAAGACGATCTGTCTCCCGCGCGGCAGGATCCTGAGTCCGAGGAAGCTCGCCGTGCGGACCCATGGTCGTCGCACCACGCGGACCCACCCGGGTGCGTGCGCACGCAGCACGTGCTTCTTCATCACACTCATGCAGAAGGCGGCCGTATGCGCTTCATCGCTCACCCACGGTGCGATCCTGTCGCACGGTGCCGCTCCGGTCTCGACCGGTCCTCAGCCGACGCGGTCGACACCTGTGCCCAAGAGCTCATGGCGTGAGGGGCCAAAGTCCCGAGGAAGCCCTCCCTTGTACTTGCAGCGACCCGTCTTTTCGTCGCGGATCGGTCTTGGGAGTGACATGACTTCGCGCAACACGCAGGAGCTCACTGCACGGAGCGTCTAACGTGATTGATAGAGCCATCCATGGTCACGAACGGATGGCGAGTGGGAACAAAGGAGGGGCCGACATGAGGATCACGGCTCTCAAGTACCTAGCGGCGCCTGCTGCCCTGGTGATTTCTGCGGTACTGCTCGCACCCATTCACCCCGCGCAGGCAACCTCGCAGCAGATGTCCATCCAGCCCCGAGTTTCCGGCTACTCCTGGTACTGGAGCGATGGCGCAGGAGGCACCCGGCGCACATTCACCCAAAGCCAGTACGGCACCGCAGCTCGCCTGCCGAAGTTGGTGGTCGAAGGCAACTGTGCAGCAGGAGCCCGAGTCGGCGACAGGATCAAACTCCAGTGGCGTGATTCCACGGGGCGCTACCGCACCGAGGACACGGCCTACGTGAGCAACTGCTACGGCCGCTACAAGTTCGGCTTCTACCCTTACACACCCACGGGCGAGTGGGCGATCGGCACGTACAAGTACCGACTCATCATCCCGGGTGGCGGAGGCTACAAGTACTTCGAGATCACGTACAGCAGGAATTAACGACGCGGATCTACACCTGTGAACCCCGCCGCGAGGCCATACTCGCGGTGGGGTTCATGGCCGTATGAACGGTCCGCGTGGGGATTCGCCAGAATGCCGTCATGTCTATCCGCGAAGCCACGCCCGCTGACGTCCCCGAGATCCTCGCGATGATCCACGAGCTCGCGGCGTACGAGAAGGCACCGCATGAGGTCGTGGCCACTCCCGGCCTGCTGCGCGAGGCGCTCTTCGGCGACGAGCCGGCCGTCTTCGCCCTTATGGCCGAGGACGACGACCGTGGAGAGGTCGTCGGCTTCGCCCTGTGGTTCCGCAACTTCTCCACGTGGCTCGGGCGGCACGGGGTCTATCTCGAGGACCTCTACGTCCGACCCTCGCATCGCGGTCACGGCTACGGCAAGGCGCTCCTCCAGGCTCTCGCGCGCATCGCCGAGGAGCGCGGCTACGGCCGCTTCGAGTGGTGGGTGCTGGACTGGAATTCGCCCGCCATCGACTTCTATCGCTCCCTGGGGGCCGAAGCCATGGATGAGTGGACGGTCTATCGCGTCACGGGAGACGCGCTCCGGCAGCTCGCGGAGGGCGGAGATCCAGCTTCGGACTAGTCGTCCGCAATGGCCGCGGTCGTGCTCGGCCAGAAGGCGGCGACGAGACCCGCGGCAGCAAGTGCCACGAGGGCGATGCCCGCGCTCCGCTCCACACCACCCTCGGCCGTCACCAGGGGTACGCCGACGACGAGCGCGAGGAACTGGCCCACGACGAGGAGGCTGCGCGCCCAGCGACGCGCGCGCCACAGTCCGAGTGAGGCGAGCACCATCGCGACACCGAAGACGCCGAAGATCGTGATCTCCAGCGTGACGGCCACGGGACTGGAGACCTCGGCGGGTCCGGTGATGCCCAGCCGGGCGACCTGCACCGTGATGTAGAGCGCGTAGGCAAGGAGGGCGATGCCCTCGATCCCGGCGACGACTGCCCCGATCACCAGCGACGTCACCGGTCGCGCGCTCCCACGGGCCATGCCCCCAGATTAGGGCGACTAGGGTTCGCTCGTGCGCGGAGTCCTCATCGTCAACCCGCACGCGACGACCACCTCGCCGCGGGTCACCGACGTCCTGCTCCATGCGCTGGCGGATGAGGTCGACCTCGAGGTGATCCGCACCGAGCACCGCGGGCACGCGGCCGAGATCGCGCGCCGAGCCCAGGATGAGCAGGCCGACCTCGTGTGCGTGCTCGGCGGCGACGGCACCGTCAACGAGACCGTCAATGGCCTGCTCGCCGACCGCGCCGCTCCGGCGGGTCCGATGCTCGCGATCATCCCCGGCGGGAGCGCCAACGTCGCCGCACGTGCCCTGGGCCTGCCCGCCGATCCCGTCGAGGCGACGGGAGAGATCCTCCAGGCGCTGCGCGAGCGGCGTTCGCGCGCCATCGGGCTCGGACGCGTGACGATCACGCCCTGGGAGGGCGATCCCTGGCAGCCGCGTTGGTTCCTCGCCAACGCCGGCCTCGGACTCGACGCGGAGATCATCGCGGCGATGGAGGCCGACCGGGCCAAGGGCCACGAGGCGACACCGACGCGCTATCTCGTCACCACGATTCGCCAGTTCCTCTGGCGTACGAACCGCCGTGAGCCCGCCCTCACCGTCGACGTGCCCGACGGAATCGTGGAGGGTGTCTTCGTCGCCATCGTGCAGAACACTTCGCCGTGGACCTACTTCGGCTCACTACCCATCGCGCCGTGCCCGGACGCATCATTCGAGACCGGCCTCGATCTCTTCGCGGTACGCCGGATGAGCTTCGCCACGGCCATGCGCCTGGCGCGACGGATGATCGCCGGCAGCCGAGCGGGCTCGACGGCCCGCAGCCTCACCATTGGACACGACCTGCCGCAGCTCACGGTCCGGGCCGCGAGATCCGTGGCCATCCAGGTCGATGGCGAGGGATTGGGCGATGTCCGGGAGGCGGCGTTCACCTCCGTCCCGGAGGCCCTCACCGTCGTCGCCTAGCACCGTGCTAGCACGGTGATCCGAATTGGTACGTCGTCCTATAACCGGACATTTCGGGATGGTTGACCGTTCATGTGATCAAGCAGACAGTCTTCGAGGCCATCGGGTGTGCCGTTTCGCCTTGTGGGAGGCCCCTGTCTCTGCGACCCTTAGACGTCGGGCACGCCCCGGCCGCGCTCGCCACACTCGCACCCAAGCCTCACGGCTGCTTCTCTCGGGAGTGTGCGTGAACGTCGTCACAAGCAGGGATGAGGCGAGGAGGAACCATGGACTGGCGCCACGATGCGGCCTGCCGTGACGAGGATCCTGAGCTCTTCTTCCCCATCGGCAACACCGGTCCCGCGCTCCTCCAGATCGAGGAGGCCAAGGCCGTCTGCCGTCATTGCGACGTCATCGACGAGTGCCTCCAGTGGGCTCTGGAGACCGGCCAAGACGCCGGCGTCTGGGGCGGCCTGAGCGAGGATGAGCGACGCGCCCTCAAGCGTCGCAATGCCCGGCTTCGGGCCCGCACTACTGCCTGACCCAGGGCTCTACCCCCTCGCACCTAGTCCACGGGCACGCTGATGCGTGCCTGGCAGCCGCCTGTCTCGCCCGTGTCCAGGGTGAGGTGACCCCGCAGGTCCTGCTCCACCAACGAACGCACGATCTGCAATCCCAGCCCCTCGTCGAGTGGATCGGGAAGGCCACGACCGTCATCCACGATTGCGACGATAAGAGCACTCTCGGCACGAGCTGGCGTGACGGTGATCGTCGATGCGTGCGCATGCTCGACCGCGTTGTGCACGAGCTCGGACATCGCCATGGCGAGCGGGCTCGCAATCTCCGTGGCCACGACCCCGATCGTTCCTTCGCGCATGATGCGCACATCGGGTGCATATGCTGCGGCGAGATCCCTCTCCACCGAGAGGATGCGGTCCATCACCGCATCGAAGTCGATGCGATCACCGGGCTCTTGAGCCAGCACCTCGTGGATGGCGGCGATGGCCGCCACGCGTCGGCCCGCTTCCGCCAGCGCCTCCCGGGCTTCCTCGGCATGGACCCGGCGCGACTGCAGGCGCAGCAGGGCACCCACGGTCTGGAGGTTGTTCTTCACCCGATGGTGCACCTCACGCAGGGAGGCGTCCTTGCTCAGCAGGGCCCGCTCCCGGCGGCGCAGATCGGTGATGTCGCGCACCAGCACGATCGCCCCCTCCACGCGACCACCGGGCACGAGTGGGAGGGAACGCAGGGTGATGCAGGCCGACGGGTTCTCAACCTCGGCGTCCGCCGCGATGCGCCCGCTGGCCGCGAGTGCCAGCGACTCGTCGACCGGTCCCGGGCGATGCCAGAGCCGCGTGACGATCTCGGCGAGATCGGCGCCCTCGAGTGCGCGCGCGAGACCGAGCCTGCGAAAGGCCGACACTGCATTGGGACTGGCGAAGCTCACGCGCCCGCGCTCATCGACGTAGAGCAGTCCGTCACCCACGCGCGGGGGTGCCGAGCCTGATGCCCAATCGGTGTCACGCGGGGGGAATCGTCCCTCGCTCGCCATGACGAGCAGGCGCTCCGCCAACTCGTGGTAGACCTCCTCGAGCCGTCCGGCCCGTCGGGTCGCGGCGTGGCGCGCGATGACGGCGATGACGCGGTCGCCGACGTGGATCGGCACGACCTCTCCCCCGTCGGGCTCGGCCACGATGCGCCCGCTGGCCGCCGCGCGATCCAGCGCGCGCTGACGACCCCGGGGGATGAAGGTGCCGACGACATCCTCGGGCACGCCCGTCGGCGCCGTCGCCGGGCGCACGAGCGCGGCGGCCACCCATCCGCCGGCGTTCCACGTGGGCAGCCACAGCACCAGGTCGCTCATCGCGAGGTCAGCCACGAGCCCCCATGCACCGACGAGCGCCTGCAGGTGCTCGACGTCGCCCGGGGCGAGGTCGGTCCGCTCACCGGCGAGGCGGTCGAGGCTCCCCATGCTGCGGCAGGCTAGCCCCCGGGTAGCCTGCCGTGGTCGAAGGGACCCCCGTGCAGAACAAGACGCTCATCACCGTCACCGCGATCGTCGCGCTCGTCGCCCTGGGCGTGAGCATCCTGGCTCTCGCCATCCTGTGACCGCGCAGGACGGCGCAGGCGAGCCGCGCCACGGAGGCCTCCAGGCCATCGACGCGGCCGCCCGCCACGGCGCCGGTCATCTCTTCACTCTCTCAGGCGCGCACATCTTCCCGCTGTACGACGCCGCGGTCGGAGGCGTCTCGACGGTCCAGGCCGGAGCCTCGGGGCCCATGCGCCTCATCGATGTGCGCCACGAGCAGACGGCCGTCTTCGCCGCGGAGGCAATGGGCAAACTCACCCGCACTCCGGGCTTCGCCGCGGTGACTGCGGGGCCGGGCGTGACCAACGCCGTGAGCGCCGTCGCGGGCGCGTATGTCAACGGCTCGCCCCTGGTCCTCGTCGGCGGACGCGCTCCCGATGGCCGCTGGGGATCGGGAGCGCTGCAGGAGATCGATCATCCGCCTCTCCTCGCCCCCGTCACCAAGTCCGCGACGACCGTGCACGACCCGGCAGGGGTGGATGCCGCCGTGGATGCGGCGTTCCGCACGGCGGCGAGCGCACATCGCGGGCCGACCTTCCTCGACGTCCCCATGGACGTGCTTTTCACCCCCGCGGTGCCCACGGTGCCCTCGCCTCCCGTGGCTCCCCGGCCGCTCCTCGGCGATCTCGCGCAGATCGCCTCCCT
>Ga0181554_1002711_pt1 | contig 15447 bp, 16 predicted proteins | sample 011ome_16_FD_145602 | JGI IMG/M metagenome (GOLD analysis project Ga0181554, IMG submission 145602) | Coastal salt marsh microbial communities from the Groves Creek Marsh, Skidaway Island, Georgia - 011503CT metaG (spades assembly) | ecosystem: Environmental > Aquatic > Marine > Intertidal zone... | reverse complement strand
TCCTTCGCCGCCATGGGTGACATGGGTGGCTTCGATGCGGTCGCGCTGCAGAAGTACCACTGGGTCGAGCGCATCGACCACGTCCACACCCCCGGCAACTCCTCGGGCATCGTCGACGGAGCAGCACTCACGCTCGTGGGCAGCGAGGCCGCAGGCAAGGCCGCGGGGCTCACCCCGCGCGCCCGCGTCGTCGCGACCGCCGTCACCGGCGCGGATCCCACGATCATGCTCACCGGCCCGACGCCGGCCACGCACAAGGTGCTCGCCGCTGCCGGTCTCAAGCCGGAGGACATCGACGTGTGGGAGCTCAACGAGGCCTTCGCCTCCGTCGTCCTCAAGTGGATGAAGGACTTCAATCTCGACATCGAACAGGTCAACGTCAACGGCGGAGCGATCGCCATGGGCCATCCGATCGGCGCCACCGGCGCCATGATCACTGGCACGGTCATGGACGAGCTGGAGCGCACGGGAGGCCGCTACGGCCTCATCACCCTGTGCATCGGCGGAGGCATGGGCATCGCCACCATCATCGAGCGGGTCTGAGGAGAGTCATGAGCGACAACATGTTCCGCTGGGAGAAGGACGCCGACAACGTCGTCACCCTCACGATGGACGATCCGGGTGGCAGTGCCAACACCCTCAACGACACCTTCATCACCTCCCTCGAGGCCACGCTCGATCGCCTCGAAGCGGAGAAGGACGACATCGCCGGCGTGATCGTCACGAGCGCCAAGAAGACGTTCTTCGCAGGCGCCGACCTCAACCAGATCATCAAGGCGACGCCGGCAGACGCCGAGCGGCTCGAGGCCGAGATCGCGCGCGTCAAGGCCGCGTTCCGCCGACTCGAGACGATGGGCGTGCCCGTCGCGGCGGCGATCAACGGTGCGGCACTCGGCGGGGGACTCGAGATCGCCCTGTCCTGCCATTACCGCGTCGCACTCGACGCCCGGGGAAGCGAGATCGGACTGCCCGAGGTGTCCCTCGGCCTGCTGCCCGGAGCCGGCGGTGTCGTGCGCACCACGCGCATGTTCGGCCTGCAGAAGGCGCTCATGGAGGTGCTCCTCCAGGGTCAGCGACGCAAGCCTGCCGCGGCCCAGGAGGTCGGCCTGGTCGACGAGGTCGCCGGCACCCCCGAGGAGATGCTTGCGATGGCCAAGGCATGGGTGCTCGCCCATCCCGACGCCGTCCAGCCGTGGGATGCACCGGGCTACAAGATGCCCGGCGGCACGCCCAGCAATCCCAAGCTCGCGATGATGCTCCCGGCGTTCCCCGCCAATCTGCGCAAGCAGATCAAGGGTGCGCCCATGCCGGCTCCGCTCGCGATCATGGCCGCTTCGGTCGAGGGTGCTCAGGTCGACTTCGCGACCGCGGAGAAGATCGAGGCCCGCTACTTCGCGAGCCTGGCCACCGGTCAGGTCGCCAAGAACATGACGCAGGCATTCTTCTTCGACCTGCAGCACATCACCAAGGGAGGTGCGCGTCCCGAGGGCTACCCGCAGTACAAGCCCACCAAGGCGCTCGTCATGGGCGCCGGAATGATGGGCGCGGGCATCGCCTACGTCTGCGCCCGCAACGGCATCGAGGTCGTCCTCGTCGACACGACGATGGAGGCCGCCGAGAAGGGCAAGGCCTACTCGCAGGGCATCCTCGACAAGGCTGTCTCGCGCGGCAAGATGACCGAGGCCCAGCGCGACGAGGTCCTCGCCCGCATCACGCCGACCGACTCCATGGACGTGGCCAAGGGTGCCGACCTGGTGATCGAGGCCGTCTTCGAGAACCAGGAGCTCAAGACCGAGGTCTTCGGGCGCATCGAGCAGGTCGTCGCCGACGACGCACTGCTCGGCTCCAACACCTCGACACTGCCCATCACGGGACTCTCCCAGGCGGTGAAGCGCCCCGAGGACTTCATCGGGCTGCACTTCTTCTCGCCGGTCGACAAGATGCCGCTGCTGGAGATCGTCGTTGGGGAGAAGACCTCCGACGCCACGATCGCCAAGGCGCTCGACGTCGCGGCCGCGATCAAGAAGACCCCGATTGTCGTCAACGACAGTCGCGGCTTCTTCACCAGTCGCGTCATCGGCACCTTCATGGGCGAGGCCGTCGCGATGCTCGCCGAGGGCGTGCCCGCCGCATCGATCGAGCAGGCCGGCCTGCAGTCGGGCTACCCCACGGGACCGCTGGCGCTCTTCGACGAGGTGAGCCTCACGCTCGGTCGCCGCATCCGCGAGGAGGGTCGCGTGGCCGCAGAGGCCGCGGGAGCGCCTTTCCCGGAGCACCCGTCCTACCCCGCGATCGATCGCATGGTCGTGGAGTTCGAGCGCGGCGGACGTGCAGCAGGAGCAGGCTTCTACGAGTACGCCGACGGCAAGCGTCTGGGCCTGTGGGACGGTCTCGTCGAGAACTTCGGCGGCGACAACCTCGACATCCCCTTCGAGGACATGAAGGAGCGCATGCTCTTCGCCGAGGCCATCGAGTCCGTCAAGTGCTACGACGAAGGCGTCCTGCGCTCGGTGCCCGAGGCCAACATCGGCTCGATCTTCGGCATCGGATTCCCCCCGTGGACCGGCGGCGTCCTGCAGTACATCAACGGCTACCCCGGTGGACCGGCGGGATTCGTCGCTCGGGCGCGTGAGCTCAGTGCGCGCTACGGCGATCGCTTCACTCCGCCGGCCTCGCTCGTAGCCCTGGCCGAGTCGGGTGGGCGCTACTCCTGAGCCGGTGCGCGTGGTCGAGCCCTCGGGCTCGACCACGCCGCCCGCTCGACTCCCCGCGGACGAGCGGCGTCGTCAACTCGTCGAGATCGGCTGGCGCCTCCTGCAGTCGAGGCCCATCCACGAGATGGCTCTCGACGAGGTAGCCGCCGAAGCCGGCATCTCGCGCACCCTGCTCTTCCACTACTTCCCCACCAAGGGCGACTTCTACGCCGCCGTGGTGCAGTCCGCGGGTGAGCATCTGCTGCGGCCGGTGCTCACTCCCGAAGGGGCATCCGCGGAGGAGCGGGTGCGCACCCTCGTGGAAGGCTTCGTGCGCCTGGTCGAGCGCAACCGCTCGTCCTACACCGCGCTGGTCCGGGCGGCGGGCGGCGGTGATCAGCGCGTCGTCGATCTCATTGGGGAGATCCGGGATTCCCTGGTCCCCAAGTGGCTCGCGGCGGCGGCGTGGCCGGATGACGATGCACTCGCGCGTCTCGTCGTACGCGGTTGGCTCGTGGGCATGGAGGAGACGGTGCTCGCCTGGGACCCTCGGACGGTGAGCCGCGAGGCTCTCGTGGACCATCTCACGCGATCGCTCTTCGCCGAGCTCGCTCTCACCCGGAGGTGATGTGACGTGACCGAGCCCATCGTCGTGATCGCGCGGCATGCCGAGAAGCCTGAGCCCGACGGGCCGCATGGAGTCGACCATCACGGTCATCCCTCCGGTCACGGCCTCACCCCGAGGGGATGGTCACGTGCGGGTGCCCTCGCCGCGCGGATGGCCTACGCCGGGCGCCCTGGAGACGTCCTCGTCAAGCCCGAGCGGGTCTACGCCACGGCGACCGACCCAGATCACGCGAGCGATCGACCCCGACTCACGGCGCACGGCATCGCCAAGCGTCTCGACCTCGACATGCTCGATCACCTCGGCCGAGGCGACGAGGACAAGATGGCCGCCGAGGTCCTGGCCGCGGGGGTGCCGACCCTCATCGTGTGGGATCACGGGCATATCCCCACGTTGGCGAGGGCCTTCCCGCTCGCCCCGGGCACGCAGGTGCCGGATGCGTGGCCCGAGGAGCGCTTCGATCTCTACTGGATTCTCACGCCCGGCGACTCGGGATATGTCCTCACCGTCGCCCCGCAGGAGTTGCTTGCCGGCGACTCGCCCGTGGCGTAACCGCGCGGACCGCACCCGTCGCACTACTGTCGGGACATGACGGAGGCGGAACTCCGAGACATCACCGGAGTCGGTGCATCGGCGCAGTTGATCCGCGTCGTCCTGTCCGTCGGATCGATCTTCTTCGTCATCGCCGGGATCCTGCTGCTGCTCGTGCCCGGTGCCTTCGCTTCCTGGATCGGACTGGAGTCCACCGATGCCGTGGACTGGACCCTGCGCATGCTGGGTGCGGCCCTGCTCGGACTCGGAGGCCAGATGTGGCTCGTCCGCAGGGCGGGTGACCACCCTGTCCTGGGAGCCGGCGCCGTGATGATCGTCGCCGGCGGCGCCATGACGGTGCTCACGCTCACGCTCCCGGGTGACTGGACACCCATGCGCTGGGCCCTCCTCGGAGTGGGGGCGGCCTTCCTCGTGGCATACGCCGTGCTGCTCGTGGCCAGTCGACGGACCTGATCGGCGAATGGGCTGGCCACGCGTCAGCCAGGTGACTAATGTCACGCCATGCGCGCCTTCACGCGAACCCTCGCCGCGGTCCTCGGATCCGGAGCCCTGGCCCTCGGACTGATGCCCGCCCAGGCGCTCATCCTGGTGCCCGTGCAACCCGTGGAGCCCGGAGGCCCGAACCGCTTCTGCGGATGGCCCATCAACTACCCGGCCGATGCCAACTACTCCTGGCCCGACACCGACGCGGCCTACTACGTGCAGACCGCCTTCCTCGAGCAAGGGGATGAGCTCATCATCAGCGGCCGCGACCCCAAGGCGCGCTACTGGTCGATCCAGACCTACAACTATCGCGATCGCGCGGTCATCGACAGTGTCAATGACGAGCAGGTGAAGCGCGTGGGCAAGGGCGCGCAGCGGACGTGGACGGTCAACGTCACCACGTCACCGAGTCGTCCCGGTGACAACACGCTTCAGGGTGCTGAGCCCTTCGTGCCGCCTCAGGGCAGGCTTCCCGATCTCGACAACGAGGCGCACCAGCTCACCGTCGTGATCTACCGCGTCTACCGATCGGAGACATCGAGCCCGGCAGGAGGACCCCTGCCCACCGTGACGATCAAGACCAAGGACGGCCGCCGCGAGGCCCTCAAGCCGTGTGCGGAGAATCAGATCGGGCCGCCCGACAACCCGGTCGTGCTCGAGGCGCAGTCCGATGTCCCGGCGGATTTTGCCCGTGCGCCGGACGGTCCCTTCTACCCGAGCTACGACACGTCGTATCTCGTCGCCCAGCGTGCCTACGACCCAGACAGGGCTCTCATCGTCACCGGGAAGGCGCCCCGTGTGCGCAAGGACCTGCGCTACTGGTCTCTCTGCCAGAACATCAACATCAGGCCGCTGCCCGTCGTGGACTGCGTGAGCGACCGCGATATCAAGGTGACCAAGGGGCGCTACACGATCGCAGTTGTGACGCCCGAGCAGGTGCCGGTCGCGGAGCGTGCGAAGTACCGCGGGGTGACCTTCATCGACTGGGGCGCTGTCAATACCGACGGCGTCCACGAGGATGCCCTGCTCCTCTTCCGCCACATCCTGCCCAAGGCGACGTTCACGCAGTCGGTGAAGAGCGTCACGCCCGGTCAGCCGGCCACGCCTTCGATGGGCGCCTACGCGCCGATCATCGAGCAGGTTCCCCTGTCCGATCTCCGCGCCCGCTAGCGCGCGCGGGCGAGGATCTCCAGCAGCGTCGGGAGCGCCTCGGCGAAGGGACGGAAGAGCGGCAGGTCGTCGAGCTCATGGACGGCCCACCACGCCGCTTCGTCGTTCTCCGGTGAGAGGGTCGCGTCGTAGTGGGGTCGCTCGTCCACGTGCGCGCAGCAGGTGTGATAGCTCCACAGGCCCGGCTGGAGGACGACCTCGTGGATGCCGGCGAGGCGGAAGCCCGTGGGCACGGCACCGATCTCCTCGTCGAACTCTCGGAGGGCAGCCTCGACGGGATCCTCGTGCGCATCGATGGCTCCGCCCGGCACGGACCACTCTCCGTTGCCGCCGTGGACCCAGTGGGCCCTGCGTGCCAGCAGCAGGTAGTCGGTGGAGTCCTCGCGGTGGCACAGCAGCATGCCCGCGGCGCCGAAGCGCCCCCAAACGACGCGACCGCTCTCCAACGTCACCCAGCCGTCACCGGATCCGGGCCGGTTGTCGAGGGTCACGCGTGCATTGTGACAAACGGCGCAGTGATCGGCGCGTCGAGCAAGTTCGTCAGTGGCCCTCGGTGGCCGTGAAGCGATCCCGTGATTCCAGGATCTCCTGCTCGGCCTCTTCGCGGCCGGTCCACGTCGCGCCCTCGACGGACTTGCCGGGCTCGAGGTCCTTGTAGACCTCGAAGAAGTGCTGGATCTCGAGCCGGTCGAATTCCGACACGTGATAGATGTCGCGCACATGCTCCATGCGCGGATCCCCGGCGGGCACGCACAGCACCTTGTCGTCGCCACCGGCCTCGTCGGTCATGCGGAACATCCCCACCGCCCGGCAGCGGATGACCACGCCGGGGAAGGTCGGCTCCTGCACGAGCACGAGGGCGTCGAGTGGATCACCATCGAGTCCGAGCGTGTCGTCGACGAAGCCGTAGTCGTGCGGATAGCGCGTCGACGTGAAGAGCATGCGATCGAGCCGAATACGCCCGGTCTTGTGATCCATCTCGTACTTGTTGCGGCTTCCGGAGGGGATCTCGATGGTGACGTCGAATTCCAAGGGCTGGGGTGTCACGTGACCTCCTCGACGGGTGACCTGACCTAGTCTTCCTCATGGCGCGCCAGACTCGTGGCCGCATCTGCTTTCCGGGAGGAGTCGCATGCGCCGCACGTGGCTTCCCCTCACGGCGCTGCTCGCCCTGGTGCTGGCAGTGCCGGCGTACGCCGCGCCGCAGGCTGCTCCCTCCGGACCCGCTGAGCAGGTGCTCGCGCTCCCGGACGATGCGACCGGGGGTGCGCCCACGGCGATCGCGGATGTCCTCGATCCGCTGTTCGACGCTCCCGCCCTGGGCGGCTCGGTGGGTGCGATCGTGCTCGACGTCGCCACCGGTGCCGTGGTCTACCAGCGCGAGGCCGCGCTCCCTCGCTCCCTGGCTTCCAACCAGAAGATCTTCACCTCGCTTGCCATCCTGGATGCCCTCGGACCCGAGGGACGCATCGAGACGACGGTGACGTGGGATGCCGCGACGTCGACCCTCACCCTGGTGGGAGCGGGGGATCCGACCCTGGCCTCGGTGTCGGCGAGCGGTTCGTCGCTCGCCGATCTCGCCGACCAGGTGATCGGCCAGGTCACCGGCGAGGTCACGCTGCGCTATGACACGAGCCTCTTCGACGGACCCACTCTCGCTCCCGGATGGTCGGCCGACTATCCGGCCCTCGGCATCGCGGCACCCGTGTCGCCGCTGGTCGTCGATCGATCCCGCGTGGGGGGCGATGAGGCGCGCCAGCCCGATCCGGCGGGCGCCGCAGCGCGGGCCTTCGCCGCTCAGCTCGCCGATCGCGGCGTGAGCGTCGGCGACATCGTCGACGGTGTCGCCGCGGGCCCGGTCATCGCGACGACGACATCGGAGCCCATCGCGACAATGGTCGAGACGATGCTCACGGAGTCCGACAACGACATGGCGGAGATCCTCGGGCACGTAGCCGGTGCCGAGGCCTCGGGAGCCGGATCGTTCGCGAGCGGTGCGGCCGCGACGCTCGCCAACACTGCAGTCGCTCGGGATCCCGTGAGCGGCGCGGAGTTCGTCGACGGCAGCGGCCTCTCCTACGAGGACATCTCCTCCCCGCTCACGCTGGCCAGCGCCGCGAGCCTGGCCGCGGGGGATACTGCGCCCGCATGGACCTGGCCGGTCGTCCTCGGCCTTCCCGTCGCGGGCCTCACCGGCACGCTGGCCGATCGCTTCGCCGATGCCGACACTCGACCCGCCGCGGGATTCGTGCGCGCCAAGACCGGCACGCTCATCGGCGTGTCCACGCTCGCGGGCACCGTGGTGGATGCCGACGGACGTCTCCTCGCCTTCGCCTTCATGTCCGACGAGACGACCGATGTGGATGCGTCACGGGCTGCGCTCGATCGCGCTGCGGCTGCGCTCGCCTCCTGCGGGTGCCGCGGCTGAGCGACGCTGCCCCGGGGCGACGTACAGTCGTCGGATGACCGACCCCGTGGACTGGGCACTTGCCGCGGCCACGGGCGCGCGTCTCGCCCCCGCAGGGCCACCGGACACCCGTGAGGACGTCGAGTCGGCCGTGCGCCAGCTGCGACGTGCCAGCGAGCGTGCCGTCCAGCCCGTGGCGGACGTCACCGGACTCGAGGCGCCGTTCGATGCGCACCGCAGCGTCGTGGTGGGACGCAAGGCCTGGGTCACCTCCAACGTCGAGCAGTTGCGCAGTGCCACCGAGCCCGTCGCGGACGTGCTCACGGGTGACGGCAATCGGGTCGTGCGCGCCGTGGGCTCGCGTACGACGGCGCTCCAGATGGGCGCGGTGCTCGCGTGGCTGTCGTCGAAGGTGCTCGGCCAATACGAGGCCTTCGGTGATCAAGGCCGCCTCCTGCTCGTGGCCCCCAACATCGTCCACGCCGAGCGCCAGCTCGACGTGCCGCCGATCGACTTCCGCCTGTGGGTCTGCCTGCACGAGGAGACGCACCGCGTGCAGTTCGGCGCGGTCCCGTGGCTCAGCGGCTACTTCACAGACGAGGTCCACGGCTACCTGCGCGCGGTCGATCCTGACGCGGGCAGCGCGATCGGCCGCGTCATCGCGGGGCTCCGGCGTGGGCAGCGCGGATCGGGCGGACTGATCGACCTGGTCCAGACAGACGAGCAGCGCGCCATCCTCGACCGCCTCACGGCGCTCATGTCCCTCCTCGAGGGCCATGCCGATGTCGTCATGGACGCCGTGGGACCCCAGGTCGTGCCGAGTGTCGACATCATCCGTGAGCGCTTCAACCATCGCCGCGAGCAGGCCGGCACCTTCGACGGCGCGCTACGACGCCTCCTCGGTCTCGACGCCAAGCTGCGGCAGTACACGGAGGGCGCAGCCTTCGTGCGCTCGGTCGTCGATCGCGTCGGCATGCAGGACTTCAACGCCGTGTGGACCTCCCCGGAGACCCTGCCCCGCCCCGGAGAGATCGCCGATCCCGCGGCGTGGATCGCGCGGGTGCACGGATGACCTCCGGGGCCGACGCGGTCCAGGCGGTACGCCGAGCCGTCGAGACGTGTCTCGACGACCTGCCCGATGACGCGCGCGTCCTGGTCGCGGTGTCGGGAGGCGCTGACTCGATCGCCCTTGCGCAGGCGGTGGCGCTCAGCGGCCGGCGCGCGGCCGCCGCGATCATCGATCACGGCCTGCAGTCGGAGTCGGCCCAGGTGGCCGAGCGTGCCGGACGCGAGTGCGCGCGCCTGGGCCTGGATCCGGTGGTCGTCGAGAGAGTGGACGTGACAGCCCAGGGCGCGGGTCCCGAAGCCGCCGCGCGCGAGGCGCGTCGGGCCGCCCTCGAGGTCATCGCGGACCGACTCGGGGCGTCCGCGATCCTCCTCGCGCACACGCGTGACGACCAGGCCGAGACCGTGCTGCTGCGCCTCGCACGCGGATCGGGGGCTCGCTCGCTCGCGGCGATGGCCCCGGTGACCGGGCGGTGGCGGCGCCCGCTCCTGGATCTGCCGCGTGAGGTCGTGCGGGCGAGTGCCGCCGGCCTCGATGTCTGGGAGGACCCCCACAACGCCGATCCGACGTTCGCGCGCACGCGCGTCCGCCACGGGGCGCTGCCGGCTCTGGTGGACGCGCTCGGGCCCGAGGTCGTCGCCGCCCTGGCCCGCTCCGCACGCCTGCTCGGCGATGACGCAGACGCCCTGGATGCTCTGGCCCGTGACGCTGCCGCGACCCTCACGGCGGCCGACGGCAGCCTCGAGGTTGCGCGCCTCGCTGCACTGCCGCGTGCCCTGCGCACCCGGATCATCAGGACGGCTGCGATCGCGGCGGGGTGCCCCGCGGGAGCGCTGAGCGCTGACCATGTGGACCGCCTGGAGGTGCTGGTCTCGGACTGGCGGGGTCAGGGCGGCGTGGATCTCCCGGGTGGTCTCGCCGGTGAGCGCGCATATGGCAGGCTGGCGATCCGCCGCGTCCCCCCGGTCGCGGAGCGACGTCGACATGACCGCGAGGAGTGAGAGTGGACGCCGACCACGTCCCGTCTGAGATCACCGAGATCCTCATCACCGACGAGCAGCTCCAGCACCGTCTCGCGGAGGTGGCGAGCCAGGTGGACGCCGACTACGCCGGCCGCGATCTCCTGCTGGTCGGTGTCCTCAAGGGCGCGACCATCGTCATGGCGGACTTCATGCGCCACCTCACCTCGCATGTGACCGTCGACTGGATGGCGGTCTCGTCGTACGGCTCCGGCACCCAGTCCTCGGGCGTCGTCCGCATCCTCAAGGACCTCGACACCGACCTCCAGGGCCGCAATGTCCTGGTCGTCGAGGACATCCTCGACACCGGCCTCACGCTGTCGTGGCTGCTGCGCAACCTCAAGTCCCGGGGCGCCGAATCCGTCGAGGTCTTCACGCTGCTGCGCAAGCCGGAGGCGCTGCGCATCCCCGTCGAGCCCAAGTACGTCGGCTTCGACATCCCCAATGTCTTCGTCGTCGGCTACGGCCTGGACTACGCGGAGCGCTACCGCAACCTGCGCCAGGTGGGGGTCCTGGACCCCCGTGTGTACGGCGGCTGACCGGCCTTCGCGCCGTCGCCCGGTGTACCTTCGAGGGAGCGGGCGGGAATGCCCGCGGGCCGGGGCGTGTTGCCGCCTCATCGACGACCAAGGGAAGCCGACCAGATGAACGCCAAGCGATTCCTCCGCGGGCCGCTCTTCTGGATCCTCCTTGCCGTCCTCCTGGTGCTCGTCGGATCCACCCTCGTGAGCGGCATCGGCGGCCCCGAGCGCATCGACACGAGCCAGGCGATCGCCGACATCCAGGCCGACAAGGTCGAGTCGGCGGTGATCACCGATGGCGACCAGGTCCTCGAGCTCACGCTCAAGGACGGCACCGTCGTCACGAGCCAGTACGTCACCGGCCAGGGCGTGGAGCTCCAGCGACTCCTCCAGGAGAAGGCCGCCGCAGGCCAGCTCCCCGGCGGCTACAACGTCGTCGTCCCCCAGGACAACATCTTCCTGGGCCTACTCTTCACGCTGCTGCCCTTCGCCCTCCTCATCCTGCTGCTCTTCTTCTTCATGAGCCAGATGCAGGGCGGCGGGCGCATCATGAACTTCGGCAAGTCCAAGGCCAAGGCCCTCTCCAAGGACATGCCCAAGACGACGTTCGCCGATGTCGCCGGTGCCGACGAGGCGGTCGAGGAGCTCCAGGAGATCAAGGAGTTCCTCTCCGAGCCCGCGAAGTTCCAGGCGGTGGGCGCCAAGATCCCCAAGGGCGTGCTGCTCTACGGCCCGCCGGGCACCGGCAAGACCCTGCTCGCCCGCGCTGTCGCGGGGGAGGCGGGGGTCCCCTTCTTCTCCATCTCCGGATCGGACTTCGTCGAGATGTTCGTGGGCGTCGGCGCCAGTCGCGTGCGCGACCTCTTCGAGCAGGCCAAGGCCAACGCGCCCGCCATCATCTTCGTCGACGAGATCGATGCCGTCGGTCGCCATCGTGGTGCCGGGCTCGGCGGTGGCCATGATGAGCGCGAGCAGACGCTCAACCAGATGCTCGTCGAGATGGATGGCTTCGACGTCTCCTCCGGCGTCATCCTCATCGCTGCGACGAACCGTCCCGACATCCTCGATCCCGCGCTCCTGCGTCCCGGTCGCTTCGATCGCCAGATCGCGGTCGATCGTCCGGACCTCGAGGGCCGCTACGCGATCCTCAAGGTGCACGCACGGGGCAAGCCCATCGCCGACGGCGTCGACCTGCGCGCCGTCGCGCGGCGCACGCCCGGCTTCACCGGTGCCGACCTCGCCAATGTCCTCAATGAGGCCGCGTTGCTCACCGCCCGCATGGGCGGGCAGCTCATCGACGACGATGCCCTCGACGAGGCCATTGATCGCGTCATCGCCGGGCCGCAGAAGCGCACCCGCGTGATGGATGACCAGGAGAAGATGATCACGGCGTACCACGAGGGCGGCCATGCGCTCGTCGCCGCGGCGCTCCCGGGCAACGACCCCGTGCACAAGATCACGATCATGCCGCGCGGGCGCGCACTCGGCTACACGATGGTGCTGCCCGATCAGGAGAAGTACTCCACGACGCGCAGCCAGATGCTCAACCAGCTCGCCTACATGCTGGGTGGACGCGCTGCGGAGGAGATGATCTTCCACGATCCGACCACCGGGGCGTCCAACGACATCGAGAAGGCCACCGGCCTCGCGCGCGCCATGGTGACGCAGTACGGCATGACCGAGCGCCTCGGAGCGATCAAGTACGGACAGGAGCAGGGCGAGGTCTTCCTCGGCCGCGACATGGGCCACGCGCGCGACTACTCCGAGGAGGTCGCCGCGGCGATCGACGAGGAGGTGCGCTCGCTCATCGAGACCGCGCATCAGGAGGCCTACGACATCCTCGTGAACAACCGCGACGTCCTCGATCGCCTGGTCCTGGAGCTGCTCGAGAAGGAGACCCTCGACAAGGGCGAGGTCGAAGCGATCTTCGCCGACCTGCGCCTGCGCTCCCCGCGTCCGGCCTGGACCGGTTCGTCGCTGCGCCAGCCCGACGTGCGCGGGCCCATCGCCGTGCCCGCCCATGGCACTGCACACGGCACGTCGCTCGGAAGCGCGAACGGCGCTGCGCACGGCCCTACGCACGGGCATACGGCCGCGCCGGTCGAGGGCGTCGTGCATCGGACGGAGGAGCAGGCGTGACCTCCGAGATCACCCGCGTCTCCCTGGACCGCGAGCCGCCGGCGCTCGGCCCCTTCGATCGCGAGCGCGCCGAGGCCGCCGTGCGCGAGCTGCTCATCGCGGTGGGTGAGGACCCCGACCGTGAAGGCCTGCTGGACACCCCCGCGCGCGTGGCACGCGCCTACGAGGAGATCTTCGGTGGCATGCGCCTCACCGCCGAGGATGTGCTCACCACCACCTTCGACCTGGGCCATGACGAGCTCGTCATCGTCCGCGACATCGAGGTCTACAGCACGTGCGAGCACCACCTGGTGCCCTTCCACGGCGTCGCGCATGTCGGCTACATCCCCGGCGACGATGGCCGCATCACGGGCCTGTCCAAGCTCGCCCGCCTGGTCGACGTCTATGCGAAGCGCCCCCAGGTGCAGGAGCGCCTCACGTCGCAGGTAGCCGATGCCCTGATGCGGATCCTCCAGCCCAAGGGCGCCATCGTCGTCATCTCCTGCGAGCACCTGTGCATGTCCATGCGCGGCGTGCGCAAGCCGGGAGCCCGCACCATGACCAGTGCCGTGCGCGGGGCGCTCACGGATCCGGCCACGCGCGCCGAGGCCATGGCGCTCCTGCGGGACTAGCGGTGCACGCACCCCGCGGGCTGCCGCAAGCCCTCGCCGATCTCAATCGCACGCTCGTCATGGGCATCCTCAATGTCACACCCGACTCCTTCTCCGACGGCGGGCGCTGGGCGGATGCTCGCGGAGCGATCGATCGCGGACTGCGTCTGCACGCGGACGGCGCAGACCTCGTCGATGTCGGCGGCGAGTCGACCCGTCCGGGTGCGGGGCGCATCACCGTGGAGGAGGAGCTCGATCGAGTACTCCCTGTCGTGTGCGAGCTCGTGACGGCTGGAGTGCCCGTGAGCATCGACACGATGCGGGCACGCGTAGCCGAAGCGTGCGTGTCGGAGGGTGCTGTGCTCGTTAACGACGTGAGCGGTGGGCAGGCCGACCCGGAGATGCTCCCCTGGCTCGCCACGTGCGAGGTCCCCTACGTGGCGATGCACTGGCGCGGCCCTAGTGACGTGATGGAGGACCTGGCGACGTACGACGATGTCGTCGCGGAGGTGCGCGAGGAGCTGGCCGCGCGCCTGGAGGCCCTCGTGGCGGCGGGTGTCGCCGTCGATCGCGTCGTGCTCGATCCCGGTCTCGGCTTCGCCAAGCGCTCCCCGCACAACTGGGCCCTGCTGCGCGATCTCGATCAGCTCCGGTCGCTGGGTCGGCCCCTGCTCGTTGGTGCCTCGCGCAAGAGATTCCTCGGTGATCTCCTTGCGGACGATCTCGGAGAGCCTCGACCCTTCGACGGTCGCGATGCCGCGGGCGACGCTGTGACTGCCCTGGCCGCTGCGGCGGGCGTCTGGTGCGTGCGCGTCCACGAGGTGGGCGCCAGTCGAGACGCCGTGCTCGTGGCTCGAGAATGGACGCAGACATCATGAGCGCTTTGATCCCCGGTCCCGGGCGCGATCTCATCGAGGTGCACGGCATCCGCGCGCGAGGCCACCACGGTGTCCTCGACTCCGAGCGGCAGACGGGTCAGCCCTTCATCGCCGACGTGATTCTCGCCGTCGACACCCGTCGGGCCTCCGGCAGCGACGACCTCGCCGACACGGTCGACTACTCCCAGGTCGCACAAGCGGTGTACGCCGAGCTCGCGGGAGAGCCGGTCGACCTCATCGAGACGCTCGCGGAGCGGATCGCGGCGCGCTGCCTGTCCTTCTCCGGTGTCCAGGCCGTGGAGATCGCCCTGCACAAGCCGGAGGCTCCCGTCGGCGTACCCGCGACTGACGTGGTGCTGCGCATCCTGCGGGAGCGTGCGTGAGTCGGGTCGTGCTGTCGATCGGCTCCAACCTCGGCGATCGCATGGCTCACCTCCAGGGAGCCCTCGACGCACTTGCCGGGCGCGTGGAGGTCATCGCCGTCTCCGGTGTCTACGAGACCGCGCCCGTCGGTGGCCCGGACCAGGACGACTTCCTCAACGCCGTGGTGCTCGCCGAGTCGGTGCTGCCGCCCCGTGACCTCCTCGCGTTGTGCCAGGAGGTGGAGGCGGCACATGAGCGCGTCCGCGAGGTGCGTTGGGGCCCGCGCACGCTGGATGTCGACATCATCGCGATCGAGGGCGTGCAGCTCGACGACCCAGAGCTCACGGTGCCGCATCCCCGCGCCCACGAGCGCGCCTTCGTGTGCGTGCCCTGGCTCGACGTCGACCCCGATGCGGTGCTGCCTCAGGGTCAGGTGGTCGATCTCCCCCTCGACGCGACGGGGGTCGCGCAGCGCGCGGATCTGACCCTTGCCGCCCCGGGTAGGGGGCAGTCGTGAAGCCGACGCGGTGGGTGCCGCTTGTCGCGATCGCGGCCATCGCGCTCGCCGTGGGATGGGTGCTCGTCGACCTCGTCGAGCGCCTGGCCGGACGTGTCCTCGGGGTGCCGTGGCTGGCCGCGGTGGCGCTGTGGGTGCTCGCCCTGGGCGTGCTCGGCTGGGCCGTGCTCAGCCGCGGCCGACTGGGTGGCAAGCCGCGCTCGGGTCCCGCGGCCGTGGGAGCCGCGGGGACGCCGGATAGGCGCATGCCCCCACTCGTTGCGGCCCGCACGGCGGCACTCGCCATGGCGGCCTCCCGGACCGGAGCCCTTATCGGAGGCTTCTACCTCGGCATCGCACTAGGACTCATCGGCGTGCGCGACACCCCGACCGGCTCGGCCTCCATGTCCGCCTCGATCGCGAGTGTGCTCGCGTGCGTCGTGCT
>Ga0181554_1002706_pt1 | contig 15470 bp, 6 predicted proteins | sample 011ome_16_FD_145602 | JGI IMG/M metagenome (GOLD analysis project Ga0181554, IMG submission 145602) | Coastal salt marsh microbial communities from the Groves Creek Marsh, Skidaway Island, Georgia - 011503CT metaG (spades assembly) | ecosystem: Environmental > Aquatic > Marine > Intertidal zone >... | reverse complement strand
AGCGCCTGTCGAGGAGGGGGCCCGAGGGGCGCGGCGACGCGACGCGGCGGGGTGAGGGGGGGGATCTCGTCGGCGACGTGGGAGGAAAGATTTGGAAACGACCGTCGCGCGCGGGTCCACGACGCGACGACGACGCGGGCGGGGAGGGCGCGACGCGCACCACCGCGGCCTTCGTCCACGTCCCCGCCGGGCAGCGGCATGTACCCGCCGTCCGCGGCCATGACGCGTGCGTGCGGAGTCCTCGCGAGCGCGTCTATGATGAGTGAAGAACGACGAACGCGTCGCGTGGCGACCGCGGCACAAATCTCGTTCCAACGGCTGGGCACGCGCTTTGCGACGTCAGGTCGTCGACGCGATTTTTTTCTCATCAGCAGACTCGTCGACGACAACACACAAGCTACTCCCCACCCCCCACCCACACACCCCCACCCACCCCCCCAAACCACACCACATCACACGATGTACGACGGCGCGAGCTCCATCCCGATCGACACGTTGTCCCACTGCTCCGCCGTGAACGCCGCCTTCGTGTCCGCCCACGTGTCTTGGTGCGTCTTCTTGAACTCGGAAAACGTTCGACGCACCGTGTCCTTGACGTGCCGCGACGGATCCGACGACCAAGACGCGAGCGTCTCGAGCGTCCCGGGGAGCCACGACGGGACGTCGTACGGCACGGAGAGCACGCACGCGGAGAGCGCGAGCACCGCGCCGTGCCTCCGCGTCGAGACGTCGATCGACGTTCCGTCGTCTTCCGTCGCCGCCGGCGTCTCTCGCCGTCGCCGCCCGCCGCCGCCGCCGCCCGCGTCCGCGCCCGCTTTCAAACACCGCGCGCGAAGCGCCCTCTCCGCGCCGTTCACGACGCACACGCCGCGCATGAACCCGATGAGCGACTCCCCCGCGAGCAGCCGGACTTCGATCTGCGCGTCCGTCAGCGCAAGAAACACCGCGTCGCGCAGACCGTCGCGGTCCGCGTCTGAGGGCCGTTCCATACGAGCGAATGTCGGGGTGGAGTTGAAAGGCGTCAGTTGGGGTTGAAAGGCGCCGAGGGCGGGTATTGAAATCGAGGGCTGGGCGGACAGAAGAGCCGGGCAAAGTCCTTAAGGATCGGCGTTCACCACGCCAGCGCGGTCGTATGGGAACCAGTGTATAGAACGCACCTGACAACGCGAAGGCGTGACGAAAGGCGAAGGCTTGCGTGAACTTCAACGCGGCGGCGCGCGCGTGCCACTGCGCGTCGCTCAACCCCTCGTGAATCCCTCGCACGACGCCCGCGATCGCTTCGCCGGGGAACACGACGTACTTCAGATGCGTCAGCGCGCGCTTCGCGACGAGCGCGAAGTCGCGATCCGGAGCCTCTTGCGCGCGCAACGCCGACGGAAGCAACGACGCCAGCCGAGACGCGACGGCGACGGACCCGGCGTCGCCGCCCTTCGCGAGCTGTATCACCGTCAGGAAGACGCCCTCGAGCCAGGACTGCCCGCGACCGGGGGGCGCTCTCGCGTCCGCGGTCGTGGGCGTCGCCGCCGCGGGAGGGGGCGCGTCGAGATCCATGGGGACGCCGGCGTTAACGGCGGCGTTGGCGCGTTCAATCGCCGCCGCCGTCTCCGCCGGGTTCGCCGCGAGCGCCTCCCTCACCGCCCTCGGCGCGCGCGCCACGAACTCGTCCAGGAGCTCGTGCGCCAGCGCTCTGAGCTCCGCTCTGCCGACGCTCTCGTCGTCCGCGACGTGCGGCCCCGCGTGCGACGCGATCAGATGTGCGGCGACCTTCGCGGCTTCTTCGCGCGTCGGCCGCGCGTCGCTCGCGAGCGGCGACGCCTCGCCGGGCGCGAGCATCTCCCGCAGGAACCCGCCCTGGAACGACACGCCCGTCAGCGGCGAGGCGAGCTCTGCGATGGCTTGCGATGCGAGCTCGAACCGTCGCGATTGCCACGCGACCGTGGCGGTTCGCGCGTCGAGCGGCGCGGCGATCAGATCCAGCGTCGCCTGAGACGCCGCGGTCACGTAGTCGCCGTCCTCCTCCTCCCCCCCGAGTTCGTTCCCACCTCGGACGACGTATCTCACCGCGCGCAACCACTCCTCGGTGTCGTCCGCGGGCGCCTCCATCGCGCTCTTGTGTAACGTGGCGCTCGCCCAGCGTATGGTCTCCGGTGAAGGGTCGGTCGACGCGAGGATCCCCGCGAGCGCCTCCGCGGCGGCGCATCTCGCGCCTCGGTCGCCGTGCGTCGCGATCGCCTCCTTGATCGCGCGCTCGACCGCGCCGCCGATCAAAACCTCCGGCGCGACGCTGAAGAACAGCCGGAACGCGCGCGCGCACGCGGTCACGAAGCACCCGTGCGTCGCGATCTCCGCGCCCCTGCACTTCGGCCACGGCGCCCCCGACATGTCGCCGCCCGCGCCGTACAAATTCTCCGCCGCTTGCGTCAGCGCGTCCGCGCGGGAAGTCGCGGGAAGACCGCCGCCGTGGCCGCCGTGGTCGCCGCCGCCTAAACCCTCCACGTGATGACACAGCGCGATGTTCTTCAACACGATCTCCACCGCGCGCGGGGTCTTCGCGAGGACGTCGCGGACGACGGTCGACCCGGCGTCGTGGAACGCGTCGTAACGCGAGATCATCAGCAGCGCGCAAGCCGCGGGCAGCCGCAGCGTCTTCGACGGACCGAGCAGGCACGACATGGCGTATTTGGCCAGCCGCGCCATCTCGCGCGCGTCGATCTTCGGGTGCACGAGGAATAATAGGAGCGCGTTCGCCATGATGCTGTACGTCCAGTGGAGAACCGCGCCGGGGGAGGCGTCGTCGGCGCCGTCGGCGTCAGCGTCGGCGGCGTCGTCTTTCGCCGCCGCCGCCGCCGCCGGGTCCTTCTCCGCGGGCGACATCAAGTCGTAGACGCTCTGTGAGGGTCGTTCCATACAAAAAAAGGTTCGTCGGTCAGTTGAAAGGAGACACGATCAAATGTTGAAACCGTGCGATGGGTGAAAAACGTTTGTAAAGAACGCACCTCCCTCGCCGCGGCCAAATCCGGATGCAACTCGAAGTCGTCGTCCGCGCCGGGCCCGCTCGTGACGTTCCCTCGCAGCGTCGACCGCGAGAACCGGATCGCGATGGACAAAAACAGCTCGTTCACCGCCGCCTGCGCCTTGTCCGCGTCGTGATGCGACGACCGCAAGAGCGCGTCGCTCACCGCGCGAAAGTACGACGGGTCCACGCGCATGCGGTTGACGCTGTGCGTAGACTTAGGGTCGTTCCATACGAGCGAACGTCGGGGTGGAGTTGAAAGGCGTCAGTTGGAGTTGAAAGGCGTCGAGGGCGGGGATTGAAAGCGAGGGACCCTGGGCGGAGAGATGCGCCGGGAGAGAAAGTCCTTAAGGATCGGCGTTCACCACGCGAACGGGGTCGTATGGGGACCAGTGTATAGAACGCACCTTAAGAAGCGCGCACGCGGCGACCGCGCGGTCCTCGTCCGCGGGGCGCTCGAGCAGCGCGTCCCTCGCGAGCGAGCACATCGTCGCCGTGCACGGCGGGAACCGTTTCACGCACCCCTCGACGATCTGCCGCGCGTGCGATCGCACGCCGCGGTATTTGTGCAACGCCGTCCTTCTCGCGGCGTCCATCAGTCGGACGTACCCGGCCGCCGTCGGCGGCGAAGACCCGGGCCCGCCCGCGTGGTACGCCGCCTGGGACGACCGCCAGAGGAACCGCAAGAACATGTGCTCGCCGACGAGCCACCGCGGTCGCGTCTTATCCCCGTCCGGGCGCGTCTGCGGAGCCGTCAGCGCGGTCGCGTCCGAGTGCCACGTGCGAAGCGCCGCCTTGACGCCGTGGTAGTCTCGGTGGAACGGCGACAGGACGTCCTCCGCGACGGACAACGCCATCCCGAGCGTGTCCACGTCGTCCGCGGAGACGCGGTTCAAGACCGCGGCGACCGCGCGGCCGGCGAGGTCGCGCGTCTCGACGCCCACGAACGGCGCGTGGACGTCCTGGACGCCGACGACGGTGAACCCACCGTCGCGGCCGGCGGAGGCCTCGTCGGGCGACGGCGTCGGCGCGAAGTCTCGCATGCGCGTGCGAAAGCCGCTCGCGACGCCGCCGATCGCCGCGAGCGCGGCGCGCGTTTCCTCTTTGCTCATCGCGCGAGCGGGGTCGCCGTCGCCGTCGCCGTCGCCGTCGCCGCCGTGCGCGTCCAGGAGCGCGCGGCACGGCGTCTCGAGAAACTCGGCGCACAACGCCCGGGCGATCTCGAGCTCTCTCTCCGACGGTTTTCGCCACAAAAACGGCCTCGGCATGGACGCGTCGTCCTCGCCCTCTCTCACCTTGCTCACGACCCACGCGCTCGGAAATGCGCCCCTCGCCTCGTCTCCTCCCTCCGCCTCCGCCGCGAAGAGGTCGTTGACGTACGTCCCCGTCATCGCGCCGCACAGTAACGACGTGAGGTGCGCGCCCATCTCCGCGAGCGGGAGCGATTTCGCGAGCACGGATGTTGCGAACATGTCGCGCGCCGCCGCCGCGATCTCGTCCGCGATGACCGCCGTCCTCTCGCCGCCGTAGTGCAGACCCGCGCCGAGGAGGCCGTTCAACCACCGGAGCTTCGCCTCTCGCGTCGGCGAGATGATGGACTCCGGGCGCGCGTCGCCGTCGGACGTCGCCGCGCGCCGCGCGTCGGAGAGTTCCTCGGCGAGCGCGCGCAAGATTGGCCGCACCAGTTTCGGGGACGCCTCCTCGGGCGCTTCCGTCGTCGCGGCCATGACCATCTGCCCAACCTCCGCGGTGAGCCCCGCGTGCGTGCTCCCCAACACGAACCGCGCGATCTTTTCGACCGCCCTCGCGCGCGTGGAGGTGTGCATCCGCGCGAAGAGAAGCCGCATTAAGGGCGAGTACATCGACGACGAGCCCATGAGATAGGACGCGCCGCCGTCGCCGCCGGCGCCGCCGCGGTGTTTGTCCGACCCGCTCGCGTTCGACGCGCCGCCGGAGTCGACGTTTTCGAAGAACACGAAGAAGCGATCGAACAGCGCGTCGATCCAGGAGGACCACTCGAATGAAAACGGCGGTTCGAAGTCCGTTAACACGCCGAGGTTACTCACCACGGACGCGTAGAGCTTAATCGTCCCGAGCGTCTTCGAAGGGTCGTTCGCGTCGATCCCCGGCAGCGTCTCGTTGAGCGTCACCGCGAGATATTCCGTCGCGGAAACGCCGCCGTCGATGATAACGCTCGCGTCTTGGCCGTCATCACCCTCGCTCGACGCGACGAGGAGCATCGGCCGGACGCACGACGTCAGCGCGCTCAGCGCCGCGGCGAGCTGATGCGTCGCCGTGTGATGCGAAATCGCCTCGCCGAACCGAGACGTCACCAGCGGCAACACGACGCTCGGCGCGAGGTACGCCAACGTCCCCGCCGCGGACGACGACACGTACCGCATCGTGCTGTTCTTACTGTACATCCCTTTGTCGATGATTCGAGTCATCGCGACCGCGAACCGCGTCTTTATCGCGTCCGACAGCGGAAACGCTTTGAGTTTTTTCGACGCCACGCGTTTGCGGAAATACTTCACGCCGTCCTTCAAGAACAACGCGATGACGGACGTGTACCGGCCGTTGTTCGACGGGTGCGCGTAGTTCTCGACGAGATCCACGATCGCGTCGACGACGTCCATCGCCGGGTCAGCAACGGCACCCCCCTCGGCATCCCCCCCGGTCCCGGTCCCGGTCCCGGTCCCGGTCCCGGTCGGAACGCGGCCCAGGCGGTGACACAGCGCCTTCATCGCGTACTTCATCCTCGCGTCCGCGTCGTTGACGGTCCGATTGAACACGTACGCGGTCCGCGACGGCGTGCGGCGACCGAACGGGCAGCCCCCCTCGCCGCCGCCCACGGGAATCTCGGTAAACCACAGCGTCGTCGTGGACAGCCGCGCGAGATGTTTCGCCCAGTCGATGCGGTCGTGGACGTCGTGCTTCGCCAGCTGCGCGAAGACGGCGTGAAACGCGGCGAGCCAGAACCGCGACGACGGCTGCCATCCCGCCATCTCCATCCACTCCTCGCACCACTCCCGCCACGGGTGCTTCGCGTCCTCCTCCGCGACGCGCATGCACGGCATCAGGAGGTGGAACAGCGCGACGCCCTCGAAGCAGTCGCTGGAATCGAGCGAGCGAAGGAGCGGGCGGCAGTACTCCCAGATCTCTCTCGGCGCGTCGGACGAGAAGAAGCGTCGCGCTTTGTGCGCGCATCGCGTCGCGACGGACTGATGCACCGCGAGCGGCACCGCGCCGTTGTATCCCGTCGCGTTGCCGTCCAGGTACGTCCGCACGAGGTCCTTGAGCGGCCGCCAGTCCACGGATAATCTCAGCTTGGCGCCGTGGCGCTCGATGACGCGCGTCGCGGCGCCGAGCCATCGCACCTGCGCGCTGACGTCGCCGACGACGGCGTGCGAAATCTCGAACGCGAGCGACGCGAGCGCCGCGACGTCGTCGCGCCGGAGCTTCGAGCGTCCGGCGAGGAACGTCATCGTGGGGCTGTACTGCGCGTGGACGACGCTGAAGTCGCCGTCCTCGCGCGCGGCCGCGAGCGCGTCCTCGAGCCGCCGCACCGCGGACGCGAACCGATCGGGCTCCCGCGACTCGACCGCGTCCGCGACGTCGCGCTCCAACATGCTCGTGGACGCCCATCGCGTGTCCTTCCACTCGTCCACCCCGTCCCCGTTCCCGTTCCCATCGTCGAGGGAGGCCCCGTTCCCGTCCTCCATCGCGTCGTGCATTCGGGCCCCTCGGGGCGTCTGAACTATGAGCGTCAGATCTCAGATCCTGCCAGTCCTCTTCAGATCTGACCTAACAACAGATTTTGCGCGCGGTGCCCAGTCGTCTCGGTAGTAGTAGTAGTAGTTTTCGTTCACGTATTACAATCGAATCGTCGCGCCCTCACACCCTCCCCGCCTTGCCGCCCTTCACGTCGCGTCGGATCGTCCCCACGACGAGCGGCCTCAACACCGCCGTCTGCAACGCGAGCAAGATCGGCACCAGCCACCGCCTCTTCTTGTTCGGATCCGCGGCTGAGCTGTACACCTTCTCCGGGTCGTACGCCATCGGTTTCTCGTGGCTCTTCGCGACGTCGACGAGCGTGGAGACGAACTTCGTGAGCCACACGGTTCGGTCGGCGTCCGGGAGAACCTTTTCGCCGCCGCCGTTGGTGGCGCACCGCGAGCCGTTTTCGACGACGCAATGCGGCAGCGCCAACCCGGGCGATCGAAGCTCGTCGCGGATGGCGGCGCGAAGCGCGGCCGCGCGCTTCGCGACGAAGTCGTCGTACGGCATCCCGTTCGGCGGCGACAGCTGTCCGTGCGATAACCCGATCACGGTCCTCTCCCACATCTCGGCGCCGAACGCGTCGGCGAGCGCGCGAAACGCCGCGCGGTCGCCGTTGGTCACGCGCCACTCGTCCAGACGGTCCATGTACACGATCGCGTGCACCTCGCGGTCCTTCATCGCGAGCTTCACGCTCGCGACGCCGCGCGCGGAGACCGCGTCGCCCTCGAGAAGGCCCGGGGTGTCGAGGAGGTTGAGCGTGAAACCCGCGGCGGCGCGACCGGCGAGCAGCGGCCGCAGCGACTCGGGCTGGAACGGCGCGCTGACGGCGACGCGCTCGTTCAGGACGCTGTTCAGCGTGCTGCTCTTCCCCATGCCCTGCTTGCCGACGAAGACGACGGTCATCTCGTTCTGGTTCTTCTCGCGGAGGGAGTTTAGGACGTCCACGAGGGATTTCTGCGTCGCCTGGGGCATGGACGCCAGGCCGGTCCACTCTTTCGGGCCCGTCGGGGGCGTCGCGGCCGCGGCGGTCGCGGCCGCGGGCGGCGCCGCCGCGGCCGCGGCGGCGGCGGCCGGGGTCATCACCGCGGCCGGCTCATCGTCGCCGTCCTCGTCCTCGTACTCCTCCTCGTCCTCGGAGACCTCCTCGTACTCCTGCGCGGCGCGACGCGAATCGGGAGGGCGGGGATTAGGGTTTTTTTTCGTTAGGTTCGAGAGGGAGGGAGGAGGATGGGGATCGGAGGAGGAGGAGGAGGACGCCGGGAGACGCGGCGACGGCGGCGACCGCGCGGACGACGCGACGGCGGGGAGACGCGCCTCGTCTTCGTCGAAATCATCTTGCGGCTCCGCCATAGTTCCCGTGTCGCCTTGTGAGCGTGCCGGGCGCGCGCGTGGAATGCGTCGACGCGAGCGGAGATAAAGCGCTCCGGTCAGTGACTCGGCTTGAGCGAGCGGAGTCGGCGCTGCTGTGGGAACGATAGTGCACTGGGAACGATGCGATGCCCGCTCGCGCGACGGGTGAACGTTCTGACTATGCGTTCACGTCTACTACCTAAGATGTCTACGTCGCGCTGCGCGTCTCGTCCGTCCTCGATTCGCGCGGCTCTCCCTCGCGTCGCCCCCGCGCGACGTCCCTCGAGATCGACTCGATCGATCGAATCCGCGGAATAATAACGAAGCGAAGAACGAACGAATCCGCGCGCCGTCCGTCGCGTCCTCATCCCTCCCTCCACTGGTTCCCGCACTTCACGCACTTGAAGAACGTGCTCATCGGCTCGTCCGCGCTTCGTATCTGTATCTGCATGAAGTACGCCTGCCCGTGGTCGCACTTCGGGCACGTCGCCGCGGTCTTGTCGACGTTTTTCCACGCGTCGTCGCCGCCGAGGACGTCGTCCACCTCTTTCCGCGTCACCGGCACGTCGTCGCGCAGCGTCTTCGTGACGTCGTAGGCGTACGGGCACGTCTGGCAGATGAGCTTGAGGCACGGGGAGGCGTCGGCCCCGGCGGCGTTCGTGGTCACGAGGAGCATGTTCGCGCACGAGGGGCAGAAGGTGAGCATCGCGCTCCCCCGCCGCGCCGCCGCGAATGGAGACGAGCGTTCAGCGGGAGAGTCGTCTGCTGTTGGAGGACGAAACCGATGCGATGAGCGCGAAAGTTGACGATCGGACGGGCATAAGCGCCATCGCACGGACCCACGTCTGTCGCCGCGAGGACGTCGTCGTCATGCGCGCGCGCGCGGGACCGCGCGCGTGAAGGATAGGAAACGCGCGCGGCCGCGCGTCGACGACGCGTCCGACGTGAGGTCGCGGAGAGGGAGAGGAGGATCCCGGGGTAGTAGGCACCGGGCGTCCTCCGTCGGATCTCCCCCGCCCGTCGTCGTCGTCGTCGTCGTTCGATCGAGAGCGTCATGGCGGACGCGATAGCGCTCCCGCCCGCGCCGAACTGGTACGGCTCCGCGCTCGCGTCTTGGGGCGGCGAGGACGGCGACGTGTACGCGTACGCCGCGAAGAACGCGGTGATCCTCCTCAAGCCCGCGGCGTCATCATCCCCGGACGACGACGCGTCGGCCGCCGTCGAGCGCGGCGTCTTCCTCAACGACGACGACGATCGACCCCCCGCCGACCGAGGACGTCGTCCTTCATCGCCTTTTAGCCCGCATCCCTCGCGCGTCGTCGGCGCGCTCGTCGGCCACGCCAACCGCGTCACCGCGCTCGCGTTCGCGACGCTCCCGGGCGCGCGCCACCTCCTCGTCACCGGCGGCGCGGACAAGCACGTGCGCGTGTGGGACGTCGAGACGCGACGATGCGTGCGGACGATGCGCGGGCATCACGCGGCGGAGGTTTCGGCCGTCGCGACGTCGCGCGCGAGCGCGTCCATCGCCGCGTCCGGCGACCGCGCCGGTAAGGTGTTCATCTGGCGGTTTCGCGAGTGCGGCGGGTACGGCGGCGGCGGCGATCGCCCGTGGCGCGCGTTGACGCCGTTGGACGCGTCGCCGGTGTTGGCCCTCGCGTTCAAATTCGCCGACGCCGACGCCGACACCGCCGCCGCCGCTGACGCGGACGCCGACGCGGACGCCGCCGCCGACTCCGGCGGCGCGCTCGCGATCGGGCACCAGAGCGGCGCGCTCGCGGTCGCGGACGTCGACGACGGGAGCGTCCGGAAGCTCCCGGCGAGAGCCGCGGAGGTCCAATCCCTCGCGTGGGCGCCGCCGAGAGCTTCCGGAGGACGCGGGGACGAGAAGAGTAAAGACACAGCTGTGCTCGCCGTCGGCGGACGCGGCGAGCGCGCGGTGACGCTGTGGTCGTGGGACACGAAACGCGCGCGCGCGTCCCTGCGCGGGACGCTGCCGCTGCCCAAGTGCCCCTCGCACTTGTCCGAGGCGCAGCGCGGGAGGCTGTGGCTGTGCGTCGCGTGGGCAGGGCGCACGACGATCGACGCGCCGTCTTCTTCCTCCTCGGAGGCGGCGGCGGCGCGCGCGAACGCGAACGCGAACGAGAAAAAGAGCGACGAGCGCTGGTTGCTCACGTCGTCGCACGGCGGCGACGTCTTGCGTTGGCGAATCGATCTCGACGCGGACGAGGGACGGCTGTGCGTCGCGCCGCCGGAGACGTTCGGTCCGCCGGAGTCCGCGCACGCGCGCACGGTGTTCAGCCTCGCCGTGCGAGAGTCCGCCGGCGGCGGCGGCGGCGCGATCGCGACGACGACGTCGCTGGATAAGTCGATATCGTCTTGGAGCGTCGACGCGGCGACCAGGGCGTGGAGTGCGTGCGGGCTCGGCGGGTTCGCGTACGACATGGACGTGAACCCCGAGCGCGCGTCGCAGGTCGCGATCGCGTGCGGGGACGGCACCGTGCGGTGTTTAGACGTGGAGGACCACGCGTCCCGCGGACGCGGCGTCGTCGGCGACGGCGGCGCCGTCTTATTTCGCGGGCTCCCGCGAACGAAAGCGACGTGCGTTCGGTTTCGTCCGATCGACGACGACGACGGATTCGGATTCGACGACGCGTCGGGGTCGAGAGCGAGCGCGAATTCGATCGCCGCGGTCGGGTTAGAGGACGGCCGGATCGTCCTCGTCGACGCGATGAGCGGGCGGTACGCGATACAGAGAGACTGCCACGCCGGCGCTGTGTCGGACGTTCGGTGGATAACGTCTCCGCGCGGGGACGTCGTCTTGGTGTCGTTAGGGAACGGGAGCGTGTGGCGATGGACGTCGCTCGCGGTGCCGGAAGACCGCCGACGCGGCGGCGGCGGCGGCGGCGGCGGAGGAGGAGGTGGTGGCGGTGATTTCGTGGACGTGAGCGAGATGTTCGATCGCCCGCCTTCGGAGGCGGGCGGCGGCGCGGAAATCGCCGCGTTCGATTGGCTCCGCGTTCGAATTCGAACCCCGAAGGTAGACGACGACGACGAAGACGGCCACGACGCGGGCGACGCGGGCGAAGACGCGGACGCGTTCACGACCAAGGTCGCGATCGGATGGAGCGACGGGTGCGTGACCGCGCACGCGATGAAAAAAACAGTCGACGACGCCGCCGGCGGCGGAATGTCGTTCACGCGCGAGTGGTGCGCTTTCGAACACGCGCGACGGGTGACGCGCGTGAGATGGCGCGCGCGCGGTGGCGGTGGCGCCGCGCCGCGCGCGAACGCGAAGAGAGGAGACGCCGGCGACGAGACGACGCGCGCGTGGCTCGGCTCCGTCGGCGCGGACGGCGCGTTCCTCGTCTACGACGGCGACACCGGCGAGGTCGTCAGGTCCGCGCCGCCGTGCCGCCAGGCGCTCTTGGATTTAGACTGGGCGCCGCGCGGCCGCGGCGGCGGCGGCGGCGTGGCCGCCGCCGTGGCGGGCGCGGACGGCGTCGTTCGCGTCTACGACCTCTCCGGCGCGCCCGTCCTCGCCGCGGTGTCGCGAGGGCACGTCCCCGGGAAGGCGTTGTGCGTCAAGTGGGCGCGCGTCGATGGCGACGCCGCGATGCTCGTGACCGGGGGCGACGATCAGACCGCGCGCGCGTTCGATCCGAGGGATCCGCGGGCGGCGCCCTCGGCGGCGACGGGCGGCGGCGCGTCGAGCGCGGCGGAGACCGCGGAGGGCGACGAGAAGCGCGTCGCCGCGGCGGACGCCGGCGACGGCGAGCGGACGGCGGAGAAGGAGGACGACGACGAGCGCGATGAGGAGAAATCCGCGCGCGCGCCCGCGCCCGACGGCGGCGGCGGCGGCGGCGCGGCGACGAAGAAGAAGCGCAAGGGCGGGTCCGCCGGTCGCGGGTTACTGAAACCGACGTCGTTCGAAGCCACCGCGGAGGGCGTCGCGCAGAGCCGAGCGGCGGTCGTCGCGCTCGCGCGGAGGATACACGGGGGAGGAGGCGTGGGATCGATCGACGACGCGGAATCGACGGAATGCGGCTACGGCCCGCGCGGTTTGGGTCTGTTCACCGGACAGGAGAACGCGATGCGAACGTTGCTCGCGGAGGAACGCGCCGCGCTCGACGCGGACGCGCAGACGCGCGGCGGCGGCGGCGGCGGCGGCGGCGGCGGCGGCGACGCGGACGACGACGACGCGTTTTCCTCCCGAACCGCCGCCTCCGTCGGCGCGTTCAAACCCGCGGAACGCGCGGCGTACGCGGCGATCCTCCGCGGCGACTTCCACGCCGCGGCGGACGTCGTCTTCTCGCGTCACGACGGCCCGATCCCCTCCGATTTCCTCGCCTCGCTCGTCGGCGGCGGCCACGCGTTTTACGCCACGTGCGTCGCGAAACAGATCGAGCGCCTGGAGCGACGCGGCGAGCACCAGCGCGCGTGCGTCCTCGCGCTGTCGCTGCACGACGTCCACGGCGCGCTCGGGTCGTTACGACGCGGCGGGCTCCCGCGCGACGCCGCCGCGTTGGCCGCCGCGCGTTTGCTTCCGACGGATCCCGCGTTGAAGGAGGCGCTGAGGGAGCTCGCCGTCGCGGAGGAGAACCGCGGCGGGATGGAGGCCGCCGCGAAGGCGCACCTCGCGTCCAGGCGGCCCTCCGCGGCGGTGCGCGCGATGCTGCGGCCGCGCGACGCGCTCGGGTCGGTCGCCGCCGCGGAGGTGGCGCTCATAGCGCGGGTCAGGACGGAGCCGGATAAGCAGACGGTGTTGCGCGCGGCGCGGGAGTTGAGCGACGCGGGGCGGCGGGACGACGCGGAGGGGATGCTGCGTCGGTGGGTCGAAGGCGGCGACGCCGACGGCGACGGCGACGCCGACGTCGAGGAGGTTCGGAGAGCGATCGTCGCGGCGAGGCGAGGGGCGTCGGGCGCGGTCGAGGGAACCGAGCCGCGAGCCGCCGAATCGTAGGGACGTTTGGTAGTAGATCGATCGTCGGTACAACTCCTCGCTCGCTCTTCTTCGTAGATTCCTCTTCTGTGTTCGCGATGCAGACTGAAAGGTCACTCTCTGGATGTGATTCGTGCCAGCATAGTGCGATCCTACTCTATATTCTTAATGAATCTTAATGGCTCGAAGGCCCACCGACCCCCATACCTAGTCCAGCCAGGGCACTGATTATCGAACGCGTATTGAAGCACGTCCGAAATGTTCTTCTTCGCGTTGTCGCCGTACCCGTGCTCGGGCTGGTTCTCGAGGGTTTGAATAAAAACGTTCTCGTCCCACGGGTCGCCGTGTACTTCGCGAAGCCACCTCAGGGCTTCGAGTTGGCCGTTACGGGCGGCTGATGCGCATCTCCACTCAGGGTCTTCACAAGGACACGTTCGGTCTTGAAGCAACCACTTCAACGTTTCGATTTGACCGCCGCACGCGGCAGCCGCACATGGGCAACTACACGAACTGGGCCATATTTCCTCCCCCCACTGCAAGATGTCAAGGTGTCCCTTTATGGCGGCAGATTGCCAGACGAGCGAATCCCACTCGCCCCAGTCCGAGTTCTCTCGCGCCCACCTCAAAACGTCGAGGCGTCCGGCCTTCGCGGCGTGGAAACAAAAGTTATCGAAGTTGTCTTTGTCCGTGCGCGGTGTCGTACCTTCGTAGATAATGAGGGGCAACGTCGCCGTGTCCGCGACGGTCAAGCGCACAAGCTCCATGACGCGCTCTCTGGGGAGGTCGAACGCGCCGTCGTGGTCGAAGACGTGCGCGATCAAGTCTTCGAAGTCGCCTCTGAGCACGGGTCCGTTGCCCGTTCCTGTCACGGGGACGTTGTGGTCGAGCGCGACCGGCAGCGACTCGACGCGACGCGACGCGCGCCTGAACGTCGCGTTCACGGCCGCGAGCGCGCGGCGGTCGCGGACGTTCGTGACTTGCGTGAACACGAGACACGCGAGGTCCTCCGTGAAGTGCTCCATGGTCGAACGGAGGCGCGGCGGGGGCGGCGCGGTGGGAAGTGTTCGAACGCTCCAAGAAGTCACTCCAAAGAAATTCAAATAATGAAAAAAAAACTCGAGGCTACGGGCGCGCTCCCACGGTGACTAAGTACTCATTCGCCTTCGCTCCACGCCCACCGCCAGAACCCGCTCCGGCCCATCCGCTGCACGTCCACGCGCACGATCTTGGACACCGGCCACATGATCGCGGTGAGCAACGGTCGCAAGACGACGTTTTTCTTTTGCTTCGTCCCCCACGGACTCGCGACGACGCTCTCACCATCCTCCAACGTCGACAGCGCCTCCACGTCGCTCGCGTCCAACTCGAACCCCCACAGATCCGCGTTCGCCTCGATCCGGCTCGGCGTGACGCTCTTCGGGACGACGACGACGCCCCTCTGGACGCTCCACCGCAGCAAAACCTGCGCCGGCGCGACGGAATGTTTTTCCGCGATGTCCGACACGACGGGATCCGCGAACAGCGCGCCGCCGCGCGCGAGCGGCGAGTACGCGGTCACGACGATCCCGCGCTCTTGGCAATACCGAACGAGCGCGTCCTGCGGGAGTTTCGGGTGCCGCTCGATCTGGTTCACCGCGGGCGCGATCCGCGCCGTTCGCATCAGCTCCTCGAGCTGCGCCTCGTCGAAATTCGAGACGCCGATTGAGCGAATCTTCCCCTCGTCCACGAGCGCCTCGAGCGCGCGCCAGCACTCCGCGATCGACGCGTCGCCGTCGCGCTGCATCAGCGTCCCTCGGCGCCACACCACGGGCCAGTGGATCAAGTACAGGTCGAGGTAGTCGAGCTTCAGGTCGCGCAGCGTCTGCTCCAGCCCCGCGCGGACGTCGCGCGGACGCCGGCGGTCGTTCCACAGCTTCGACGTGACGAACAGGCTCTCGCGCGCGATGGCGCCCGACGCCATCGCGTCGCGGAGCGCGTCGCCCACCTCTTCCTCGTTCGCGTACGCCGCCGCGCAGTCCACGTGCGCGTATCCGCGCCGCGATATCGCGTCCGCGACCGCGGCGCCGACGACCCCGACCGGGGCTTGCCACGTCCCGAGGCCGACCAGCGGCATCTCGTGAGTCGAGTTGAGCGTCACGGTCGGGACGGGGGCGCGGCGACGCGCGGGGGGGGTCGACGAGGGCGCGGCGGGCGCGGACGACGCCATCGCTCGCGCGCGCGAGGCGGCGCGCGTCGTCGACGTCGTCGTCGTCGTCGACGACGACGACGCGGCGGCGGAGAGAGCCGCGCGCATGGGAGTGCGTCGGAGGCGCGCGCGCGCGGAGATGGAGAGACGAACGACGCCACTTGGCGCGCGAAATCCGTGGCTCTCGTGCGTCCTCGCGAGAA
>Ga0181554_1002703_pt1 | contig 15480 bp, 13 predicted proteins | sample 011ome_16_FD_145602 | JGI IMG/M metagenome (GOLD analysis project Ga0181554, IMG submission 145602) | Coastal salt marsh microbial communities from the Groves Creek Marsh, Skidaway Island, Georgia - 011503CT metaG (spades assembly) | ecosystem: Environmental > Aquatic > Marine > Intertidal zone... | reverse complement strand
CGCAGGAAGGCCATGAGAACATCCTGGTCGTCATGGGCGTGTGTACGCACCTCGGTTGCGTGCCGCTCGGCGCTGCAGAGGGTGAGAACAAGGGTGAGTATGGCGGCTATTTCTGCCCCTGCCACGGTTCGCACTATGACACGGCCGCCCGCATCCGTAAGGGGCCGGCGCCCACGAACCTCGAAGTTCCGGATTACACCATCACCGACACCACTCTCGTGATCGGCTGAGGCAAGAGGCACAAGAAATGAGTTTTCCCTGGGCAAAGCACTACGAACCCACCAACCCGGTGGCCAAGTTCTTTGACGAGAAGCTGCCGCTCCCGCGCCTCGTCTACAACGCGGTTGGTGCCGGCTATCCGGTTCCGCGCAACCTTTCCTACATGTGGAACTTTGGCGTCCTCGCCGGTTTCTGCCTCATGCTGCAGATCGTCACCGGCGTTGTGCTGGCGATGCATTATGCCGCCAATGACGCGGTTGCCTTCAGCTCTGTCGAGCACATCATGCGCGATGTGAACTGGGGCTGGGCCATGCGCTACGCCCACGCCAACGGTGCTTCGGCCTTCTTCGTGGTGATCTACCTGCACATCTTCCGCGGCTTCTTCTACTCCTCGTACAAGGCCCCGCGCGAAATGATCTGGCTGATCGGCGTGGTCATTTTCCTGCTCATGATGGCGACCGCCTTCATGGGTTACGTGCTTCCCTGGGGCCAGATGAGCTTCTGGGGTGCCAAGGTGATCACCGGCCTGTTCGGCGCGATCCCGCTGGTTGGCGAATCGCTGCAGGTGTGGCTGCTGGGCGGCTATGCGCCCGACAATGCCGCGCTGAACCGCTTCTTCAGCCTGCACTTCCTGTTGCCCTTCGTGATCGCCGGCTGCGTGATCCTGCACATCTGGGCGCTGCACATTCCGGGCTCGTCGAACCCCACGGGCGTGGAAGTGAAGAGCGAGAGCGACACGGTTCCGTTCCACCCGTATTACACCGCGAAGGACGGTTTCGGCCTCGGCGTGTTCCTGCTGGTCTATTGCGCGTTCCTATTCTTCATGCCGAACGCGCTGGGCCATCCGGACAACTACATCCCAGCCAACCCGCTTTCGACTCCGGCGCACATCGTGCCCGAATGGTATTTCTGGCCGTTCTACGCGATCCTGCGCGCCTTCACCTTCGACTTCATCCTGCCGGCCAAGCTGTGGGGCGTGCTCGCCATGTTCGCAGCCATCCTGGTGTGGTTTTTCCTGCCCTGGCTGGACAAGTCGCCGGTGCGCAGCGGCAGCTATCGCCCGCTCTTCCGCATCTTCTTCTGGGTGCTGGTGGTCGACATGCTGATCCTGTTCTGGCTCGGCGGCGCCGCTGCTGAAGAGCCCTATGTGATGTTCAGCCAGCTGGCGACCGCATATTACTTCCTGCACTTCCTCGTGATCCTGCCGATTATCTCCTCGATCGAGAAGCCCAAGCCGCTGCCTTTCTCGATTACCGAGGCGGTGCTGGGGTCTGACGAGAAGTCAGTCATGGACAACAAATCCGAGCCGACGGCTTGAGCGCGCAGGCTTAGGGGAAAGAAACGATGATCCGCCTTGTTGGAATTCTGGTCGGCCTGGGCTTCACCTTCGTGGTGCTGCTCGCCTTTGTTACCGGCGCTTACACCGCCGCAACCGAAGGTATGGGCGAGGAAACCGCTGAAAAAGTCTTCCACCTCGACCCGAAGCATGTCGAGTTCGCCCATGACGGCCTGACGCCGGAATGGGATGTGGCCCAACTGCAGCGCGGCTATCAGGTCTACAAGGAAGTGTGCAGCGCTTGCCACGGCCTCGACTTCGTCGCCTTCCGCAACCTGGAAGGACTGGGTTACAGCGAAGATGAAGTGAAGGCCGAAGCTGCTTCGTGGATGGTCCCGGGCATCAACCCCGACACCGGCGAAGCCTCGACCCGTCCGGGCACGCCGACGGATTACTTCCCGGCGCCCTATGCCAACAGCGTTGCTGCAGCTGCTGCCAACAACAACGCGATCCCGCCGGATCTTTCACTGATCACCAAGGCACGCCACCATGGCCCGGCCTATGTCTATTCGCTGCTGACCGGCTACCAGGCACCTTCGGCTGAACTCGCCGAGCGTTTCCCGGATTCGGTTCCGGGCACCGGCCTGCACCACAACCCCTATTTCGCCAACCTCAACCTAGCGATGGCTCCGCCGCTGACCACCGATGGTCAGGTGACCTATGCTGACGGCACCGAAGCCACCGTTGACCAGATGTCGAAGGACGTGGCCGCCTTCCTGACCTGGACGGCAGAGCCGAGCCTGGTCGACCGGGTCAAGCTGGGCTGGATCGTGATGGGCTTCCTGCTCTTCGTCACCATCCTTGCATGGCTGGCCAAGAAGTCCGTCTGGTCCACGCTCAAGACCCGCAGGGACTAAGCGGCGCATTGCAGGGCCAGCGAGCAGCGGTGCCGGTGTCTTGACCCGCGACGAGCTCAAGGCCCTGATCCGCACGGTTCCGGACTTTCCGGCTCCCGGCATCCAGTTTCGCGACATTACCACGCTCATCGCTGATGGGCGTGGTCTTGCCGCGTCTATCGACCACATGGCGCAGATGTGCCCGCCCGGCGTTTCCGCGGTGGCGGGGATCGAGGCACGCGGTTTCATTTTCGGCGCGGTGCTGGCGACAAGGCTTGGCCTCGGCTTCGTGCCGGTGCGCAAGGCGGGCAAGCTCCCGGTCGAGACAATCGGCGTGGATTACGCTCTCGAATATGCCGAGGCGCGGATCGAAATCGATCCCACGCGGGTCAGCGAAGGCGAGCGCGTGCTGCTGGTCGACGACCTGATCGCCACCGGCGGCACCGCTATGGCGGCAGCCCAATTGCTGCGTCAGGCGGGGGCGATCTGCGACACCGCGCTGTTCCTTGTCGACTTGCCCGATCTCGGCGGGGCAGCGCGGCTTGAGCAAGCGGGAATTACCACGCAAGCGCTCATGGAATTCTCGGACCACTGACGCATCGACGGTTCTGCACCGCCATGGCCAATGTGCCGGGGTAGGATATTTACGCGGTTTCGGGCATTTAGCTCAGGCGGCGCTATTCGGATCGCGCCTTGTTCGCTTCCGGCTTCGGCATGGCCGATTTGCACAAGCGACAGAATGATGGCTGGGTCTTCCGCAAGACCAAGCTTTCCGAACAGTTCAAGATGGAGGACGCCCGCGAAGTCCTGCCCGAAGCTGCGAACATGCTGTTGCTGCTCCGCCCCGATGGCCGGATGCGTTTCTTCACCCATGCCTCCGCGCCGGAGCCGCAGGCAGGCGACACCATCATCAGCTATTCGCCGCCCGGCAAGAAAGCCCGCGCAGACCGCGCCGAGGCAAGCGGCGACAAGCGCGAGGCTGCTGGCAGCAAGCCCAGGCCCAAGCCAGCCTGATACAAAGAGAGTAGAGGGACGAGAGACCCCTTTTGCGCCTATGAGAAAGCAGTTCTTCACCATCACCTGCGCCAGCATCGCCGCGCTCTCGCTCGCGGCATGCGAGTTTCGCCGGGGAAGCGGCGAGGAGCCGCCGCCCGCTGTCAGCGAGACGCCCGATCTTAGCGCTACCGGGGAGAGCGAAGAGCCGCAGCCTGACGTGAGCGAAACACCCGGAATCTCGATCATTCGCGAAGATGTGCGGGCCGATGTGGTCGCGGAGGCACCCGCCGAACCCTTCGCCATTACCGTTCCCTTCCCCGATGGCGGCAATGATATCGACCCGGCGGCGCAGCGCGCGCTGCTGGAAGTGCTGCAAAGCGATGCGCTGGACGAAGGCTGGCCGCTGGTGCTGCGCGGCCATACCGATTCAATGGGTAATGACAGTGCAAACCTGCGCGCATCGCGTGCGCGGGCTGAGGCCGTCGCTGCCTGGCTGGTGGAGCGCGGGGTGGACGATGACCGCATCACGGCGATCGCCTTTGGCGAGCAGAACCCTGTTGCCCCCAACGCCTTGCCTGACGGCGAGCCCAATGAAGACGGCCGCGCGCTCAACCGCCGCGTGGAAATCGATATTGCCCCGCCGCTGCCAGCCAATGCCAGCGCGGCCGCAACTCCGGTTGCCGACAATGACGAGGATGCTTGACGAAAGGCCCCCATGGGTGGCAAGCGCCAATCCGCGAGCGGGCGGGTATAGCTTAGTGGTAAAGCCCTAGCCTTCCAAGCTAGTTATGCGGGTTCGATTCCCGCTACCCGCTCCATCGCCCTTTCACTTCAACTTGTGGTTCAAACTCGCGCAGAAGGCTTGCCCCGAAGCGCCGGAGCGGCGAAGCTGTGCCGCGAAACAAGGAGAGGAGTGCATATGTTGCTGGTGACCGGGGCCAATGGCCAGTTTGCAGGCTGGGTAATTGCCAACCTGCTGGAAATGGTCGGGCCCAAGGGCTTTGCCGTGTGTTCGCGCAGCACGGATTCCGACCGGGCGAAGGACCTGGCAGCCAAGGGCGTTTCCGTGCGTGAAGGTGATTTCGACCGACCCGAGACATTGCCCGGTGCAATGGCAGGCATCGACAAGGTGCTGGTGATCCCCACCTATGCCGTCAATTCCGTGCGCCTGCAACAGAACCTCAACGCGCTGGAAGCGGCCAAGGCAGCCGGCGTGAAGCACATCATCTATCCCAGCTTCCTTGGCGCAGGGCCGGACGCGATGGCGGAACACAGCCAGCTGGTCCATTATCCGACAGAGCAGGCCATCCAGGCCTCCGGCCTCACCTACACCATCCTGCGCCACGCGCTCTATGCCGATATCATGGTGGATGATCTGGACGAGACGCTGAAACGCGGCGCATTGCTGCGAGCTGGCGCCACGGGAGCCAGCACCTATGTCGCGCGCGAGGATCTGGGCCGCTCTGCCGCTACTGTGATGGTGCAGGATGGCCACGAAAACCGCATCTACAGCGAAACGATGGAGCGCAGCTACACCGGCGCCGATATCGCCGCCCTGATCAGCGAGGTGTTCGAACAGCCCGTTCGTTTCGAATCGCTCTCACCCGATGCTTGGGTGGAATTCATCCACGACAACTGGGGCGTGCCTTACGAGATCGGCAACAGCACCAGGGGCACGATGCGCGGCCTGGAAAATGGCGAATTCGATATCGTGACCGGTGACTATGCCGCCATCACCGGGGCACCGCCGCGCGATTTCCGCCAGTTCCTGGTGGATCTGAAGGCAAAGCGCGACGCGGCATAGGCCGCAATTGCAATTACGGAACTGGAGAGACTGAATGGATCTGGGAATTCGCGGGCGGAAGGCCATCGTCAATGGAGGCAGCGCGGGCATGGGGCGCAGCGCGGTCCTGTCGCTGGCGCGCGAGGGCGTATCGGTCGTGGTCTCGGCGCGGCGCGAGGACAGGCTGGTGACCGCATGTCGCGAGATTGCCGAGGAGACCGGCAGCGAGATCATTCCTGTCTGCGCTGATCACAGCACAAAGGAAGGGCGCGAGGCGATCCTTGCCGCCTGTCCCGAGCCCGATATCCTTGTCGGCACCTGTTCACCGCCCGCCATGACGCCGGATTATCGCGCGATCACCGAGGAGCAATGGCGCGAGGCGATCGATATCTCGCTGCTTTCACCCGTCGCCTTCATGCGCGAGGTGATTGACGGCATGGTGGATCGCAAGTGGGGCCGCATCGTCAACATCGCCACGGTGGCGGCAAAATATCCGGGCGAAATCCGCGCCCTTTCGGGCAGCACGCGCGCTGCGCTGGCCAATTATTCGGTCGCCGTGTCGAAGGTGGTGGCAAAGCACAATGTGCTGATCAACACGCTGCTACCCGGCATGCATCACAGTGCTTTCGTGGAAGTGCAGTTCAACGAACGCGCTGCGGCGAAGGGCATCACTTACGAGGAAGAAGTGGCGGAATTCTGCCGCGACTGGCGCATCGCCACCGAAAAGTTCGGCGATTGCGACGACGTGGGGGATTGGGTGGCCATGTTCTGCAGCCACCAGGCCAATTACATCACGGGGCAAAGCCTGGTGATTGATGGCGGGTCGACCAACTCCATCTTCTGAGCGGAAAATCTTCAATCCTTCGGCGGAAGCAGCCCGGCCAGCGGCGGCGGCAGGGGGCGCGATTCGCGTTCCCCCGTCTGCCCGGCGATATTGGCCAGCACCGGGCCTGACCAGTCACGGATGATCCGCTTCGCCAGTTTCCACTGGCCATCCTCGCGGGCGTAGGAATCCTCGTACCAGCCCATGACGTTGAGGATGTGCGGCCCGCCGCCCTTGCGCATGGCAACCGCCACGAAGGCCTTGCCGGTGGCTCCGCCTTGTGCCGGCTCTACCAGCAGGTTGGTGACATGGTGCTGGCGCCCGGCCGTGGTTGGCTGATCAGCCAGGAACTGCGCGAAATGGCGCAACTGGTCACCGCCGTGCCATTCCATCGGCACGTCGAAGGCATCCCACACCAGCGTGCCATGGCTGCAATAGCAATCCACGAAACCATCGACATCGCCCGTATCGAGCGCCCAGCAATAGCGCGAAACGAGGTCAGCGATTTCCTGCCGGTCAGCGGGGGAGAGGGCTTGGGTCATATGGTTCTGTTACCGATCGATCGGGGTGGAGCGGATGGCCTGTGCGCGGCCTGCGCGGTCTATCACGATCACGAACAGCACCAGCACCAGCAGCAGCGCCAGCACGCCGATGGCGGCGGAGAAATCTCCCGTTGCCTCCAGCAGCACGCCCATCAGCCAAGGGCCGACAATGCCGCCTGCCGTGCCGAACATGCTGATCAGCGCGATTGCGCCCACGGGCACCTTGTCTCCCCCCAGCCGCACGGTGGAAGGTATCGCCCAGAACACGCCTTGCGCCGCGCCAACGCCAAGTCCGGTCAGGGTCAGCAGGCCCAGCACCGCCCAGCCCGGCGGCAGCAACGCGGCAATCACCATGGCCACCCCCGCCAGCGCGCTGGGAATGCCGACATGCCACAGCCGCTCGCCGCTGCGGTCCGAATGGCGGCCATTCGCGATCAGCCCAATGGCAAGACCGAGCATCGGCAGCGCGCTGAGCGTGCCGATCATGAATTCACTGCCGCCGATATCCAGCTTGCGCACCAGCTGCGGCAGCCAGAATACGAGGGCATAGGAGCCGGTCATCACCAGCAGCCACGCAAGGCAGCAGCGCCACAGCCAAGGATCGCGGGCAATTTCGCGGAAATTCGGTTCGGGCTGCGTGGTCTGTTCCTGCTCTTCGAACTGGCGAGCCAGCCAGCCGCGCTCTTCATCGTTGAGCCAGCGGGCCTTGTCGGGCGTGTCGACGAAATAGAAACCCGCGGCAATGGCGAGCAGCACATTGGGAATGGCGATGACGAGGAACATGTATCGCCAGCTGGCCATGTCTAGACTGTTGTCGATGCCCAGCAGCCAGCCGCACAAGGGGCCACCCAGAACCATCGACAGCGGCACCGCGACAAGCGCGCCAGCCAGCGCGCGGGCACGCAGGCTCGGCGGAACCCATTGCGATATGAGCCATGTCATGCCCGGAGCAAAGCCAGCCTCCGCCATGCCGAGCAAGAAGCGCGCGGCGTAGAATTCCGCAGCGCTTTGCACATGCGCCATCCAGAAGCCGGAAATCGCCCAGACGGCCATCGAGGCAGGCAGCCAGCGGCGGATTCCCCACAGCTTGAGCAGTTTCACATGCGGATACTGGAACAGCAGATAGGCGAGGAAGAACATGCTCACGCCCTGGCCGAACTGCTCCTGCGTCAGCGCCAGTTCGGCAGACATCGCGCTGCCGGCATAGCTGACATTTACCCGGTCAATCGAATTGACTAAGGTGATCCCAGCAATCGGCACGATCAGCCATAGCGCCAGCTTGGCCCAGACACGCTTTTCCAACCTGCTCTCGGCAACGGCTTCCACGCGGCTTTCTCTCCCGGTCCCGGGGCGCGTTGTTGCGGGCCGGGTAATCCATCCCGGGCTTGATCAATCAACAAGCCGTTCTTGTCAAAGAGGGAGTTGCCGAAAGCGGCTCGCCAGTCAGTCTGCCAGCCACAATTCGTGGGAATCGATCCGCAGCTTGGTGATCGCGCGCTGCGCTGCCGGGCACAACTCGCCTTCGGTGCGGAAGGCATCATGCGCCATGCGCTCGCTCAGCAGCAGATCAGCCAGATCGATCTCGCCCAGCTTGTGCCCGCGCCGTATTCTTGCCAGCACTTCCATCTGCGCGCGCAGGCTTTCGTGCGCGCTCTGCCATGAACAGATGCGGAAGAGTGCTGCGGCAAGGTCTGCATCGGCGGTTTCCGTCACGTCCTGCAGTACCGCGCGCTCCTCGGCGGCGGCAGAAGCCTGTGCCCCTGCTTGTGTCGCCTGCGCAGCGCGGTTGCGACCGCCCAGCAGCATGGAGAACGTCAGCCCTGCGCCTTGCTCTGCGCCGCCGCGTTCGGAGAACAGGCGCACTCCGAAGGACGGGTCAGCCGTGCGCTCCGCCTCGACACGGTCCGCCAGCGAGCTTGCGCGAGCTAGGGCGCAAGGTCTCCCAGCGCTGCCTTCAATGAATCGAGCCAGGGTTCGAACGGCTTCCACGCATCCTGCCCTGACCGGTTGATCGGGCGTCGCACCTGTTCGCTACTGGCTGTGCGCACGGCGCGTTCGGTCTTGTGGAAGTCGAGGCAGGCATCCTCGAACGGCATCCCGAGAAATTCCAGAATCCGTCGGGTCTGCGCTTCGACATCGTCCAGTACGTCCTCATGGCTCACGCGCAGCACCTTGCCCGGCAACACCGTGTCCCAATGTTCCATAAGCGCGACATAATCGGCGTAGTACCGGCCCACTTCGTGAAGGCCGTAAGTGAATTCCTGACCTTCGGCAAACAGCTGCTTGAATCCTGAAAAGCAGCAATCCATCGGCGCGCGGCGAGCGTCGATGATCTTCGCATTCGGCAGGATCAGCTGGATCAGCCCGATATGGCGGAAGTTGTTGGGCATCTTGTCGATGAAGAATGGTGCGCCCTGGCGGTGGATGCGCGTGTTTTCGATAAAGTCTCGGCCGAATTGCTCGAGCTGCTCCCGCTCCAGTTCATGCAGCACTTGCGGATAGCGTGACTGGCCAGCCTTCCGGCCCCGCAAGCGGTGCGCCAGCGCAAGGATATTGGGCAGTTCCAGCGTGCCATCGATCTGCGAATGGCTGGCGAGGATCTGTTCTAGCAGTGTCGAACCCGCACGCGGCAAGCCGAGGATGAAGATCGGATCAGGGGCATCATGGCCTGATCCGGCGTGCCTAGCGAAAAGATCCGGCGTGCAATGGTCCGCCTGTGCTTGCAACTCGCGGGTCATCATTTCAGCATCATAACGTGCCTGACGCCGCTTCAGCTCATTGCCGGTTCTGTAATGGCCGAAGCTCTCTTCATACTCGCCGCGATCTTCGAGCGCCTTGGCCATGGCGAAGGAGAGGTGGACCTTGTCCATGAAGGCAAGCTCGGGCCGCTGCAACTGGGCACGCATGGCGCCGATATCGCTATCCTGGAAGCGCCATGTCTTCAGGTTGGCCAGTGCATACCAGGCATCACCGTGGTCGGGCTTGGCGGCAATGGCTGCGCGGTACGCTGAAACAGCCTCTTCCTGCTTACCGGTAGTCTTGAGCGCGTGGCCCTTGCTGGTCAGCGTCGCCGGGTCATTGGGCACTTTCGCCAGCACCTGGTCGAACAACGCAAAAGCGCGTTCGAACTCGCTGGTCTGCATGCTCTCGATGGCGAGGTGGGAAGCGAACAGCGGGTTCTGCGGATCGATGTTGTAGAGGCGTTCGGCCTGTTCGCGGGCGGCTTCAAACTTCTGCCGGCGCCGCAGCACCTGCATGTAATCGAGCCGGATCCGGATATCGTGCGGATTGAACTCCAGCGCGCTTTCCAACAGGAATTCGGCATCATCGAGGATGCCCATGCGCATGCCGATGTCCGCCAGCAGGCGCATGCCTTCGGTGTCCTTCGGGTGCTTTTGCAGCCATGCGCGGCAGATTTCTTCGGCCGCCGCCAACCGCCCCTCGTGCAGGTGGTTGGTAACCGCCATCAGATGCGGGGGCAGGGCAGAAACTCTTGCGAGCTGTTCTTCCGCCATCGCCGCTTCAGCATGGCCTCCGGCCTGCCGGGCCAGTTCTGCAAGAGCCTTCCAGCTGGCTTTCAGTGCCGGGTTGAACTGCGTGGCGCGGCGGAAAGCGGTGATCGCAGTGCCCGTGTCGCCGCGCGCGCGCGCCAGGTGCCCTGCTTCCTGCCATGCACGGCCGAATTCCGGCATCGCGGCATGCAGGCTTGCAAGATAGCCCTGCGCGTCATCGAATTTCTGGAGATAGCGGCAAGCGACCGCGGCAATATACAGGGCATCGCTATCGTCTGGCGCGGCTGCAAGGATTTGCCCTGCTTGCGAAAGGCCCCTTTCAAAGTGGCCCTTCTGCAGGCTGGCCTGCGCAGCTATCAGCTGCTCCGCCCGATCTTCGTTACCCTGTTGCATGAAAATACCCTGCCAAACAGGGTGGCGCGGGGGCAAGGCCCGATGGCCCTGCCCCCATGCCCGGATCAATATTCGTAGGAAACGCGTGCACCCACCGTCAGCGGACGGTTGATGGTGACGCGAGCCCGGTCGAAGTTGAAGTTGCCGGCGATTTCGGCGCGTTCATCGGACAGGTTCTCGCCGTAGACCTCGAAGGTCCAGACATCGGCCTGCACGCCGACTGCAAGGTCAAACGTCGTGTAGCTGTCCAGCTTCAGGCGATTGATCTGGATGATGTCGGTGAACTTCGATGCCGAGTGGGTTACCTGCGGCATGACGTACATGGTCAGGTCCGTGGACAGGTCCCACTCGTAACGGACACGCAAGTTGCCCTGGAAGCTGGGAGCATAGGCCAGGTCGCTGCCCACGAGCACGTCGTTGGTTGGCGTCAGCACTTGCTTGATCTCGGTATCGAGGATCGAGAAAGCACCTGCAACGGTCAGGCCGGGTACTGCGTAGGGCGCCACTTCGAAGTTGGCTTCAAGGCCCCAGATTTCCGCATTGGCCGCATTGTCCGAGAAGAACAGGTTGACGATGCTGGGATCGAAGATGGTCGTCTGCAGGCGCTTGATGTCCACGAAGAACGCGGCACCGTTGATGCGCACCTGGTTGTCGACAAGGTCCAGCTTCCAGCCCAATTCGTAGTTCTTGACCTCGTCGGTATCGAGCTCGAACGGCACGGTGTAATTGCCGGGGCCGGCAGCGCCGCCGGGGCGGTTCAGCAGGCCGGGGCGGAACCCTTCGGAATAGGTCAGATAGACCATCGTATCCGGGGTCGGCGTCAGCTCGACAGAGCCCTTGAAGATCAGGCCGGAAGTCTCGGCCTTGTCCGGATTGCCCAGCGTGTTGTTGGGGCCATAGAGGAAGTCGATGTTGCTGCCGCCACAGCTCTGCACGTCCACGCGGTCTTCCAGCGGGACACCGACATTATCGCCGAAAATGGGAGAACGCAGGTTGCAGAAGGTGGTGGTTGCGCTGCCCTCAAGGTCCACGGCCACGTCATAATAACGCAGGCCGCCGGTAACGGTCAGCAGGTCGGGAACCACGTCCACGGCCACTTCGCCGAAGATGCCCCACTGCTTGTCCGTGCGGCGCACATCATTGCGGAAGCCGGTGCTCACCGGGAACGGGCCCGGATCGCTGAAGTAGCCGGGGAAGCCGCTGTTAATTTCGCCCGTCACGGCAGTGTTGGTGAACGGGTAAGTCGGCAGGAAGCCGCGCGTCACACCGTCAGAGCCGCGCACCTGGTTGGTGGCATAGGCAAAGTCGTTGCGTTCCTTCAGCGTCAGGTCGGAATAGAAGCCGCCGGCCTGCGCGCGGATGCGTTCGCCCTGCGGGGTGCTGACGCGGAATTCCTGCGTCAGCACGCTGGTTTCAGTGTAGGAATTCACCGCCAGGTTCGGCGCATAACAAGTCGGGTCTGCCGGAGCCGAGGCGACATAGGTGGGGTAGGAAACCGCCGTGTCGCACATGTAATAGGGGATGAACTGGCCAACGAAGAGATAGTCCGAATAGGCAATCGTCTGCGTGGCTTCACGCTCGGTGTAGGCGCCGGTGTAGACCAGATCGAGCATGCCCAGGCGGCCTTCGACCGTCCATGCCGTGTTCGCAAGGTCATCCTCCAGCTCGTCATCCTCAAAGCGTTGCACTTCCAGATCGCCGAGGTCGGGATCGGTGAAGAACACGCCATCGGATTCGATGCTCTGCCGCATGTGCGCGAGGGTCAGCGTCCAGTCGGGCGCGATTTCCCAGAGCGCGCTGACACGGAAGCCGGTGTACTGCGTATCGTTGAAGTTATCTTCGACGAGGTTGTTGTTGTTCGCTTCGAGGAAGGCCACTTCATTGTCGATATAGGCGAGGCTCGCCGGATCGGACTGGAAGCCCTTGCGATTGGAGTTCACCGGCACGCCGTTGTCGCGCACGGTGCCTTCTGGGCGGAAGCGGGCGCTGTCACGCATGGTGCGCGTGCCGGGCACGTTGTCGATATAGCCGCCCTGGTCATCGAGGTAGACAACACCGCGCACTGCCAGCGTGTCCGTCACCGGCACGTTCAGCATCAGTTCGGCGTTGTAGCTGGTTTCTCCGCTCTTGGTGAAGGACACGCCTGCACTGCCGCGCGCGCCAAAGAAGCCAAGTTCCGGCTTGTTGGTTATGAGGCGAACCGTGCCTGCCTGCGAGCTGGCGCCGAACAGTGTACCCTGCGGGCCGGACAGGACCTCGATACGCTCCATGTCGGCAGCGTAAACGTCGAGGTTGCGGCCGGGCTGTGCCAGCGGCTGTTCATCGAGGTAGAACGCCACGTTCGGTGCCAGGCCTGCAACACCGGCAGTGCCGAGGTTCGGCGTGGTGGAGGCAAGGCCGCGGATGTAGATCGTGCTCTGGCCCGGGCCGCTGCCGCCTGCGGTCACGCTGGGCAATTGCTGCAGGTAATCGTCAAATGTGGCAATGTTCAGCTCTTCCAGCTGCTCTGTGCCGATGGCCTGCACCGACACCGGAACATCCTGCAGGTCTTCGGATTGGCGGGTGGCGGTCACCAGGATGGTGTCAACGCCGCCTTGCCGTTCTGCTGCGACTTCTTCCTGCGCCATCACCGGGGTGGCGACGGTGGCAATGGCAAGCGCTCCAACGGAGACGCTGCTCTTCAACTTCAACATGTGTTTTCCCTCTGTTTTTTGCCCGGCGAACAGGCGAATTCCTCCGCAACTTCCCGAGTGAGCGGGATAGTATTGTCAGCCGAAAAATATGAGAATCTTTGCGACGGAGGGCCGCTATCAAATGGAAAAGCGCATTTCCACCGCCTGTCATAAAATTACGCGGTTAGATAATTGACCGTTGCATAATGACAACAGCGGGATTTGCAGAATCTGATATTTATTTTGCGATTTTTGATTCAAATAAAACGCAAGTCAATGTGAAAGTAGAGTCGCGGATTGCTCAAGTGGTAAGATATATATTCAATAATGAGCGTTTTTATATTTGTATTATACTAGATGGCGGGAAAGTCCCCCCGATGCGCGGCCAAGTGCTCGCGCTTCGCTATTTGCCCAATGCTTACTGGGCCTTGGCGGCGGCGTCGGCCAGGATGTCCTGACAGTGGGTTTCTACCCCGTGGCGCTTGCGCAGCAGGTCGAAGATGATGGCCTTGACGATGGAGATCGCCATCAGCGCCGTGACCACGGAGAAGGGCAGCGCGCCGATGATCATCACCGTGCGGATCGCGTCGATACCGCCCAGCACTAGCATGCTGCCAACCACCAGTGCGATGGCGGCACCCCAGAAGATGATATGACGGCGGCCCACGCCATCGTCCTCGCCAGCGCCGTTGATCGTGTTGACGATCAGGATCGCGCTGTCTGCCGAGGTGATGAGATATGTCATCAGCAGCAGCACGACGAGGCCGGACAGCACGGTAGTAAAGGCCGGATTGGCCAGCGCCGTGATCGTGGCATAGATCTGGTCTGAAATGCCTGCCGCCAGGATTGCGCCGCCAGCGGTGCCATCCAGTTCCAGCTCGATCGCGGTCCCGCCTGCCAGCGCCATCCAGATGAAACACATCAGCGAAGGCACAAGGATCACCCCCAGCACATATTCGCGCACCGTGCGCCCGCGCGAGATGCGGGCAATGAACATGCCCACGAAGGGCGCAAAGGCGATCCACCAGGCCCAGTAGAACACCGACCAGTCGAGCTGCCACTGGGCCAGCGCGTCACCCGTGGCGGTGCCGTCTGCCTTGAAGGCAGTAAGCGTCGCGGTGGGCAGGCTGATGATGTAATCGATGGTGCCGCTCCACAGCAGCTCCAGCGCGTAAAGCCCTGCGCCGAAGAACAGGAACACCAGCAACAGCAGCAAGGAGAGCGCCATGTTGAGGTTCGACAGCCACTTGATCCCGCGCCCGACACCAGACAGCGCAGACAAGGTCGAAGCCCCGACAAGCAGCGCCAGGGCGAGCACGATCGCCCAGTCTGACGCTGTGCCCGTATCGTTCACCAGCCATTCGCCAAGGCCCAGCCGGTAAAGGCCCGCCACGAATTGCTCGACACCCAGCCCCATGGTCACCGAAACGCCAAGAATGGTGGCCACCACGGCCACGATGTCCACGAAATGGCCCGAATGGCCTGACATCCTCAGCCCGAAAATCGGCGCCAGGGCGGAGCGGATCGTCAGCGGCAGGTTGCGGCGATAGGCGACATAGCCCACCGCGAGGCCGACCAGCGCATAGGTTGCCCATGCCGAAAGGCCCCAGTGGAGGAAGGTGTATTCATAGGCAGAGGGCACCGCACTGGCGCTGGCAGGCTCGGCCAGCCCGCGGATGATGTCCGGATTGTTCTGGAAATGCGCCAGCGGTTCGCCGGTCGAATAGGTCAGCATGCCGATGCCGATGCCTGCGCCGAACAACATGGAGAACCACGAGAAGCGTGAGAACTCCGGCTGCTCGCCCGGGGCGCCCAGTCGCAAAGCGCCCGACTGCGGGACCAGCGCCAGCAGCAGGCAGACAGTGATCAGGAAGGCGACGAGGTAGATATACCAGCTGGCGAACTGCCGGATGATCGTCTCGTTCGCCAGCGCCAGCGTTTCGCTGGCATGCACGGGGAAAACTATCGCCCACACGATCAGCACGCTGACGATGATCTTGGCCGGGATTGTCACCCAGGTGTTGAAGCCGGTGTAGAAGCCGGAATTGGCAGTAGTGATGGGCAAGTCGCGCAAGGGTGGCTCAAGCGTGCTGGTGCTCGCCCTCGCCATGTCGCCGCGATCATCCATGAACATTCCTTTTCGATCAGCGCCCGCGCTGCCGAAAAAGGGCAACCAGCTGGTCATCTCTGCCCGGAAAACGGGCGCGGACTGCAATTTGGTTCGATGCCATTGTGGCAGATCGGAGCACGGGTCTGCAACCCCTGCCCCGGAATGCCGCTACTCAGGGCTTGAAGCGCGCGCCGCGAATGTGAGTGAAGCAATCGCGCTCAGGGTCGACCTCGTACAAGGCGATGGTCTCCACCGTGC
>Ga0181554_1002701_pt1 | contig 15491 bp, 8 predicted proteins | sample 011ome_16_FD_145602 | JGI IMG/M metagenome (GOLD analysis project Ga0181554, IMG submission 145602) | Coastal salt marsh microbial communities from the Groves Creek Marsh, Skidaway Island, Georgia - 011503CT metaG (spades assembly) | ecosystem: Environmental > Aquatic > Marine > Intertidal zone >... | reverse complement strand
ACTCACCTCTCTCTCTCTCTCTCTCTAAACAACAGACCGGCATCCAAAAGCTGAAAAACTTGTTAGACAACCCGTCCTCGAAGAACAACGAGAACAACGGAGAGAACAACGGGAATGTGGCTGAAGAAATCAACGCGCAAGAGTTTATGATTCATTACACGACGTGTTACGACATGTGCACGCAAAAACCGCCGCACGACTACTCGGAAGCGCTGTATAAAAAATACAAGGAAGTGTTCGAGGAGTACATCGACAGCGTGTGCATACCGGCGCTGAAATCGAGGTCCGGGGAGTTTTTACTGAGAGAGTTGGACTTGAGGTGGAAAAATCACGACATCATGGTTCGATGGATGTCGCGCTTCTTCAACTATTTGGATCGGTATTACATCGCCAGACACTCGTACGCGAGTTTAAAAGACGTCGGGATGACGTGCTTTCGGGACAGAGTGTACAAAACGTTAGCCGGGGCGATGAAAGACGCGACGTTGACGTTGATCGATAAGGAGAGAGAAGGCGAACAAATCGACCGCGCGTTGGTGAAATCCATCGTGTCTATTTTCGTCCAAATGGGTTCGGATCCGAATAGCGAGCCGTTGCAAGCGTACGAGTTGGATTTTGAGACGCCGATGTTAAACGTCACCGCGGCGCATTACAAGAGACAAGCCGCAGTTTGGATAGAAGAAGAGTCGTGCCCGAACTATTTGGTTTTAGCGGAAGGGTGTTTGGACATGGAAAAAGATCGAGTGCAGCATTATTTGCACCCGTCGACGGAGCCGAAACTCATGTCGAAAATCGAGCACGAAATTTTAGCCGAACACGAAACGAAGCTTCTGGAGAAGGAAGGCAGCGGCGTTTCGTGGTTGTTAAACAACGACCGAAAAGAGGATTTGGCGAGATTGTTTCGCTTGTTCACGCGCATTCCAAACGGCGTCGATCCGATCGCCAAGGCGTTCAAAGATCACGTCACGGAGCGAGGCTTGGAACTCGTCGAGATGGCGACGCAAAGCATCAACGAGGAAGGCACGGTAAGCGGGAAGCAACAAGCGTTGCCGTCTACGGTCGAACAGTCGTTCGTTCAAGACATCATCAAGTGTCACGACAAGTACATCGCGTTCGTTTCCGAGTGTTTCAACGACGACGTGGTTTTCCAGCGAGCGTTCAAAGACGCGTTTGAACGCTTCTGCAACAAGAGCATCGGCGAAGTGACCATCGCGGAGTTACTCGCGAACTTTTGCCATTCGGTTTTGAAGAAAGGTGGGAAAGAAAAGTTAACGGACGAAGTCATCGAAGATCACTTGGAGAAAATCGTCAAGCTTCTCGCGTACATCTCGGACAAGGACTTGTTCGCCGAAATCGCCAAACAAAAACTCGCCACGCGTTTGTTGCAAGATCAATCGGCGAGCGAAGATTTGGAAAGATCTCTCTTATCGAAACTGAAACAATGCAACGGCGCGCAGTTTACGATGAAGATGGAATCCATGGTGAGCGATATTCAAATGGCGAAAGAAAACAACCCGAAATACGTGGAGTGGTTGAAAGAAAAAAGCGCGAAGAACAACGAGCCGATGCCGAAAACGGACATGAATGTCACCATCTTAGCAGACGGGTCTTGGCCGACGTACACGGTGATGGCGATGACGTTACCGGAAGAGTTGACGGAGTGCGTGAAAAAGTACGAAGAGTTTTACGAGAACACGTACGCATCTAGGAAGTTGACGTGGATTTTCGGCGCCGGTTCGGGCGTCACGTTGAACATCAAGTTCGCGCAAAAGCCAATCGAAATTTCCTGTTCGACGTTGCAAGCGTCCATCTTGTTGCTCTTTCGAGAGTTTGATTCGTTGAAAGTGGAGGAAATTTGCGAGAAAATGGGCGTCGGGATTGATGATTTACGCGAGGAACTCCCGGCAATTATGTTCTCCAAGTTTAAGCTTTTAAAGCACCAGCCGGCGAACCCGGACGAAAAGAAACGCACCATCAACGCTTTGGACGTCATCACTTTTAACGACGACTTCACGGACAAGGCGAGAAAAATTAAAATTCCGAAAATGAGTAAAGTCGATCGTAAAAAAGTGAACGAAATCGTCGACCAAGACAGAGACCAAACGATTTTAGCCGCGGTTGTCCGCGTGATGAAGTCGAGAAAGACGATGAAACACGGAGATATACAGCTGGAAGTGGTCAACTCGTTGAAGAAATTGTTCTTGCCCGAAGTGAAGAAAGTGAAGAAAATGATTGAAAAAGCCATCGATCAAGAGTACATCGAAAGAGATCCGGACGATAAAATGAAGTTCAGGTACTTGGCGTAAATCACTTTCGTGCGTTTGAGATGAAGATTGATTTGGAGAGAAAGAAAGAAGGAAAGAGAAAAGCGCGTGTAAATCAGAATAACAATGAATTTTAGAAACCAGAACGTAAGTAGCGGAAAAAGAGAACGCGCGACTTGAACTATCTTGAAGCGAAGAAGAAGAAGAAGAGAAAGAGAAAGAGAAAGAGAAAGAGAAAGAGAAAGAGAAAGAGAGACTACTGCATACATACAATTAGAAGAAAGGAATAAAGATATACGCGAGATATTCTAAAATGATGATATAAAATTTTACACCTTATTCTTCGCCTCCATTTCCTCGGCTAACTTTTTCGCGCGGCGCGCCTCGGCTTTCTTCCTGTTCTTCTTTTGCGCGGCCGTTTCATTCACCACCGGCTCGGCGCCCGGAATGACTCGTTTTTGTTGAGACTGTTGTTGTTTCTTAGCTATGTTATCTACCGCCGCTTTCACTTTCCCCGCTCTCGCTTCCTCCGCGGAAACCGTGGCTAAGGAAAAATTGCCTCCAGAGTTTGATCGGCTTCCCATTCCAGACGTCGACGAACCGCCACTTTTGTTTCGTAAATGCGGCGGGACAAACGCGGCGGGTTTCTCCGGAATGGCATTCACCGAACCGCTCGCGGATCCACCTTCGACGCGTTTACTGTTTTTTGAAATTCCTAAACTCGGGTACGCGCCTTCTTTCCTCGGCCGCCACGCGGCTTCGTACAATTTTTCTCTCTCTACGTGCGCCAATAACTCGCCGTTGTATCGCCAAATTTTAAATCCGTTATCTACGTTCAATCTCGGCGCAACCGTGGACGTTAACAACCTTCTGCCGCACGGCGACCACTCCGCGGTTACCGAACACGCCGCTCGACAGCTTCCCATCAGCTTAAACTTCCCGTCGAACAAGCGATGATAAAATTTGACGTCGCCGGGAAGATTGCCGAACCCGGCGAGCATGATAAATCTCCCGAACGGGTTCCACCGAATGGTGTTGTGCGGTCCCGCGCCTAGCTCGTACGTCGCCACGCACTTCTTCGCGTCAAAAATGGTACATTTTGCCGGCATAAACCCGTAACACACCGCGAAATTCTCGCTCGTCGGCGACCACTGCGCGTCGTGCACGGGTCCTTCCTTGCTCAGGTCCACTTTACAATCCAAACTTCCGTCCGCTTTTAAAAAGTGCAGCGAGGATTCGCCGTAATAGTTTTTGTTCGACGCGTCCACTTCGCAATACCCGCACACTAACAACGCCGACCCGTCCGGCGACCACTTCAAATCCACCTCGGAAATTCTAAAAAACGATTTTCTCGCCACCGCGTTCGGTTCGCTCACGCCCTTCTCCTTCTTCACGTCCGGCACCTCGTAAATCCTCACCGACCCGGGTATTCCTTTACTTTCCGGCACGAACACCCCAACCGTCGGTTTCGTCTCGCTCATGCTCAACCTCGCCAACGCGACCCCTGGAATCCGATACCGCGCGAGACTACTCGTCTCCTCCTCCTCCTTTTCCTCCTCGAACTTCTCCGCGTCGTAAAACTGAATCTCGTTCGTCACGCACCTCGCGCACACTTTATCGTCCTTCGAAAACTGCAAATACGGCCACTCTTGCTTCACGAACGTCTTCTGGAAACACTCGAACACTTTCTTCGGTTCGTCGTTTTCTTTACTCGGTATTTCCCAGACGGATAAGTTCTTCTCCTTGGTCCCTCCGGCGTGGTTCGCGCCTTTGCGATATATCGAGAGAAACTTCCCGGTGTTTGAAAACGAAACGCAACTCGCGCCTTGGACGAAAATTTCGGATATTCTCGTGACTTCCGCGTTCGTTTCGCCGTCGAAAAGTACGACGTTCGTTTTACTCGTTTTATTCGTTTTACTCGTAGTCTGACCACCACTTTCGTCCTCGTCGTTCTCACACATCGCTGATGATGATGAAGTGACGATCGATGCGAACAAAGAACCGTCTCGAGTGTACTCTATGCACTGGTACTCTTCGCTGCTGTTCGTCGTCGAGGAAGAGATTTGATTCGCGCGCGGTTGGACGGACGTTTCCACGACTGGGTTTATATCGTCGCCGCCGGATGACGACGACGAGGTGTTTTTGTGCGCATCCGAAACGATGTTAAAACGTAATCCACCACCAGTAACGGACCCTAATCGCTCGTACATTTCGTGCGGTAAACGATGCACCGCATCCACCGCTTCGTCGTCCGACATTATTAGTAGTATTTTATGTATATAGAGTGTGTTGTTTGTGCGCAAAAGGGTGAAGAAATGAAGAGATTTTCTGAGACGTTTTTCATCTTGATTCCTAGTTTACTTAATTGTATTAAAACTCACTTATTCACTCTCTCTCTCTCTCTCTGCTATTTGTTGACACCCCCCTCCAGTATATTTATATAAACACACGTATAATACTTTACATATCGCTTTTCTCGATGCATCTCCTCAAATTCTCTCTCTCTCTTATTCTCTCTTTCAACGAGAGTCTCTTTGGCTTTTTGCGCGACGACAAGCGAATATATAGCGTGTAAAAAGTATTATCTGTTGGCCTTGGCGACTCTTTCCAACTCGTCCTTCTTCTTAATCGCGTACGAGTTCGAGCTCCCTTTCGCGGCGTTCACCAATTCATCCGCTAAGCATTCCGCCATCGTCTTGACGTTTCTGAACGCGGCTTCTCTCGCGCCCGTCGTCAACAAGTAAATGGCGTCGTTGACTCTTCTCAACGGGGAGATGTCCACCGCTTGTCTTCGAACGACGCCGGCGGAGCCGACGCGCGTGGCGTCTTCTCTCGGTCCAGCGTTGATGATGGCATCGACAACCACTTGTAATGGATTTTGGTCCGTTAATAAGAAGATGATATCCATCGCGTGTCTGACAATTCTCGCCGCCATTAATTTCTTACCGTTGTTGCGTCCGTGCATCATCAGCGAGTTCACGATGCGTTCCACAATCGGGCACTGGGCTTTTCGAAATCGTTTCGCCGCGTATCGACCGGCAGAGTGCGGGACGAAGGTGGCATATTTTGGTTTCACCGCGATGTAATCTTCTAAAGAGATGTCGTTGATCTGTTGTTTATTTGAAGAAAGAAGTTCGAGAGTTTAAAGAAGACGCGTAAAGTGAGTACACGGGAGGAAACCACTCTGAAAAGAACTCCCAGGGCTACCCCCCGAAAAGACGAGGGTCTTGCGCGATGAATTTTGCGCAAAGACGCGAGGACAAAAGACCTGAACAAAAGCAAACGATTCGACGTTTCGTTTTGATGCAGAGAGAGTATCACCGCGCGATGCGAATCTGAACTGTTCCCGTTTTACTTCGCATCGTTTTCATACTCATCGATATGCGCGCTGATTTTCCTTCGCCTCGTCGTGAAAAATTGGGCGCACAAAAAAAGCTCGTCCCTCTCTCTCCATCTCGCCTAAACATTCGAGAGAGGAAAAAGTATCGGAAATCTCGCACTTTCCTACTCACGCGAGAACAAAGATATGCACGAATTTCGCTAAAACGTACCTCGACGTCGTCGAACGACCATTTACCGAAGAGTTTCACCTCTTGCGTGGCGAGTTCAGCCATACTGTTCGTCTTTATTTTATGCGCGTTGTTGTGAATGAAGCTTTTTTTAGGATTTTCAAGCAGTCAGAAGGGAGCAAAAAACAACCAAAAATTTTCTCTGGGACTTCAGACTTCCTGCAGGAGGATTTTTGACAAAAAAACAGAAGCAAAACACAAGTGTTGCACACTTTCCTCATTTTTTCTCTTTGGTTTTGGGGGGTCGGTGCTTTGGTAAAGTTTGTGTTGTTGTGACTGTGAGTACTACCGTTATACTACCATAAAGGTATTATTATATGCAGTTTAGGAGAGAGAGTCAGAGAGAGAGAGAGAGTGAGAGAGAGCTGGAGAGAGAGTGTGGAGGAATTTTACGCGAGTAAAGAAGATTTAAAAAATCATCGTCGGACGTAAAGTTCCATCAACATCATCTCAATCAGAGACATCAAATCATGGCGGGAAAAGCGAAGCCGAAAAAGCACACGGCGAAAGAGTTGAAGCAAAAGCAAGACGCGGCGTTGACGAACAAAGGCGGAGGGAAAGCTGGGTTAGCAGATCGGAAAGGCGGCGCGGCTGGACACGCGAAGTTTAAATGTCCAATCTGTGGCATGGCTGCGCCTTCGATAAAAAGCGGAGAGTTGCACTGGGACTCGAAACATCCGAAAATGCCGTTTAAACCGGAAGAGTGGTCGGATTTACACGCCATTCACGGAGGGACGACGAAAGGCGTGGCGGTGAAAGGCGCGGAGAAAGAGAAGACGGTGCACGAACTGAAGAAGACCGAGGCTGGGAGGAAACGGCTGGCGGAGATTGAAAAGGAAAAGCTGGAAAAACAATTTCAAGACGTGAAATTGAATAAGTGATTTTGGTGTTTCGGCGTCGCGAAATCATCATTTTCATCATCATCATCATCATCGGAAGAAAGAAGAAAGAAGAAGCGTGTAATAGCAACACGTTTTGCCCCATCAATCGTGTGATTGAAGCACAATTTATTATTATTTTTTATGGAATTCTATCAAGGTGTTATTACAAATGGAGAGAGAAGTCAACGGCTCGCTCGTGACTTCTTTTTATCAAATCAATATATGTACATCTTAAACTTCATCATTGCTCTCTCTCTCTCTCTCATTCTCTCTCTCTTTCCTGTTCGGAAGAAAGAAATGTTCGATGTATATAAATATGTATATTTTATGTTGCAAATAATTGTTGTCAACGATCCAACAGCTTCATGCGCAAACTCGGAGAGCAACCGCACAAAGCTCTGCACTCGTCCAAGTCTAAATCACCAGCCAACGTGATCCACTCTTCGCTGTCGTCCAAATACGTCAATCGGTGATAATGCGACGACGACGACGACTCTTTTTGTATCCCGAAAAGTTTCAAGACGTGTTCCATCAAAGTCACGTGATTCATTTTCGGTTCCAACAAAAATCGGCACGTGTCGTTGTCGTGCGTGACTTTGACGTTGATCGTGAGTTGGTCTCTTCGCGCGTTCACCGAGGCAGATAACGACGGAGGTATCGAGTGAATGTCTTGCTTGATCAACTCGTAGGCGTTTAATGAGGGCATGGAGCCATCCGCTAAACAGATAAAGATGGTAATTTCACCTCCGTTTGGTTTGTTCGGGGCGAAACCTGTCGCTAATAACTCTTGCTTCTGTTGTTGTTGCTGTTGCTGCTGCTGCCGAGCGTTGTTCTGAGCGTTGCTCTCACCGATGACAACTGGGTCGTTCGTGGCACTTTTATTGTTCCCGCTGTTTCCACTCTCCTTCTTGCGATGCTCGGTAAACTTGATGCACTCGTCCAAGTCGTGTTCGCTTTGTAAAATGCACATGTCGTCTTCGTCGTCCATGTATTTCAATTTCGCCGAATCAGGGAAGACGATGAGCTTTCGAATCCGATCGAGAAGCATTTGTACGGACCATTTGTGCAACAAGCGAAACCGAATGGTATCTGCACCAACTCGAAACTTCACAACGAGTTGCGGCACTTCCTCGACTTTCTCGCCTTCGTTGAGTAAAATCGCCATCATGTCCGCGTCCGCCTCTTCCATCGTATCGTTGGCGATGAACAAATCGTCGTCAAAACCACCCCCGAGAGTGTTGTTCAATATACCCGCCAAAGCCGTCGTGCCGTGCACGGAATTGTCCCCGCCCGGGTTTCCGTGCATAGACCCTCCGTTGTAATGCGAACCGCCGTGTGCGGATTCGGAATACGTCGAACCGTGGACGCTATCGTCGTTGTTGTTGTATTGATGTGGATACAATTGTTGCGAAAAGTTGTGCGCGCCGTGAACGGTTTCGTAAAAATGATCGACGAAAGAAAACGGCACGGCAGCTTTTCCGGCGCCTGCTTTTGTTCCAACGGCAACGTCTTTCTTGTATTTTTTATTCGGTGTTTTCGTTTCTGCTTTTTCCGCCGCCGGTCCGAAATCTCCTTGTTGCATGGCGGGCGCGATGGGCATACTCTGATGCGGTTGTTGGTGTTGTTGCGCTCCGAAAAACTGCGACGCGGTGTGACCGCCGTGTTGCGAACCCGAGGCGACGATTTGACCTTTTGCGTTTTTCAAGCGACCGTGAGAGACGAATCCGCTTCCGGCGTGCCAGGATGCGCCTCGCTCTCGTTCTTCCTCGTCGCCCCAATCGAATTGGCCTTGCGTCGCTATGCCGCGAAAAGCCTGAAATCCACCGTGCGAACGACCTTCTTCTCCGCTACCAAGTAACGCACCCACTCCTCCGGAGCCTTCTTTTCCTCTGATTGGCGCACCTCCCGTACTTCCCATGGTAAATAACCCGTCGCCCAACGGACTACCGTCGCCGGTTTTCGCCAAGTTCGACAACGAGCCTCCTCCACTCATGCGACCGCCTGGACCGTGAACGGATTCACCAGCGACAGCATCGCTGTCACCACCGAACGATTTAAACGAGGACCCCCCGTCGCGAGGAGAACCACCCGAACTGTGTCCGCCGCTACTCCTCGCTTTCCTCAGTTTGTTTTGCGAGCTTTGCTGCTTCGCGGCTTCTTTCATCGCTTTATACTGTTTCGATTTCAACGATCGTCGAGGCCAACGCCCGATGCCGTATTGACGACAAATTCGTTTTAAAGTGGTACTCCCGACTCCTAAATCTGTCGCGGCGTCTTTTAAATGCTTAGAAAATTGCGTTTGGAGTAACTCTAGAGTGATCCCCCACGGCGCCGATCTTTCGTTCTTCTCGTCTGGGCCTTTGTTCACCATAGAAATGTGCTCGACGGCTTGTATCGTCGTCATCGGCGCCGCTCCTTTTCCTTTTCCTGTTTTATCGTCGTTGTTCTTCCCTTCTCTGGTCGTATCTGTGTTGTTGTTCTTTCCTGTTAAATCCGGCAATTCCATCAACATCGACGCCGGTTGTTCGTCGTTTCCTCGCACGCCAGCCGTAGCCGCTAACGGCGAGTCAGGCACCGCGGGCGCGCTCGCACCATCTGGCGCATTCTTCGTGTTATCCACTCTCACGCCCCTTTGTAGATAACTCCACACCTCCTCCACCGTTTGTATTTGCTCCGCGGACGTTTGGAGTTTCGGATTTAACAAAATTTCAAGAATCGCGTCTGTTTTTTTCTTCGTCCCGTCCGGTAAGACGCAATCGATTCGCATCTTACACGCGCACAAACCTCTCAAACCGAGTAAAATAGACGTGTGATGCAACGGCCATTCGATCTGGGAAGCCTTTTGAACGTCGTCCACCCAAATTAACGTCTCTTTCGAGTGCGCCTGTCCAACCGGTCCTTGGCCAATCATCAGCGATATTTGCGACGACATGTCCCGGTAACTCTGACACTCTTTTTCCTTCACGAAATACGGACACCCGGCGGTGACTATGAGCCCGTTCGATTCGATCCAAAATTGCGCGAACGGAACGTTTAACGTCTCGCACATCAACTCCAACGCGTTCGCGTGCCCGGGCGCTAACGTCTCCACCGTCGACTCGATGAACTTTCTCATGTACCTCTCCGGCCCGACGCGGTCGTGTCCGGTGGTAAACAGCCCGAGTTTCATAAACTCGTGCGTGGTGGCGGCGTAGAGCTCCCCTATGGATTCCGTCATGTGACACAACGCCACCTCTAAAATAGTAAACGGCCGTTCGCTCTTCATCGCCTCTTCGCTTAAAAACACCGGCAAACACATCGTCGTGTGTATCTGGCACTCGTACGCGCACGCCACTCTCACGTACTCCATCGGTCGATACGACGTCACCGACGGCGTAAACTCCGGTCGACTCAAAACGTAACACCTCCCCGGCAGACCTAACATCCCTTCTCCGTTGGTCACTTCGCAGTTGAAAAAAAACGCCGTCGAGTTTTCGGTAAACTTCTTCGCCAACACCGAGTCGTGCGTCTTCTTCTTCGCCGATATCTTGCACAGTTCGCCGTGCGTCGTCATCACCACGCTTTTCCCGGCAATCCTCGGCACCCACATTTGTATCATGTTGCTCTTCTCCACTCTCGCGGAGATGTTATTGACGAGCTCGACCATCGTTTGGTATAACCCCTCTTGCGTCACTCGAAAGTTTGTTTTTTTCCCGACTTCGTGTAACCTGTACAGTTCGGAAACAACCGCAATGGCTTCGTTTTTTTTCCTTCTCGCTCGCGACATTTCATTCGGTTTCTCGTCTTGTCCTTTCGTTGGAGGAGGACTTGTTAAATCATTTTGTTGTTGTTGTTGTTGTTGCTCTTGATGTTTTTCTAACAGAGTGACCGCGATCTGAGGGTGTTGTTCTGAACCATCCTCAACAGTTGCTTCCTTCTTCTCGTTCTTAGTAAATGTGGTTGAGGTTTTTCCGTGAGACGCATTCGTGATGTCCTCGTCTCGATTCATATCGCTGCTCGTCTCCGACTCTCTCGGCGATCTCCCGCTCTTCAGCCTCATTATTATTATTACGAAGAAGTAAAGCTTACGTGTGCTGCTGTCCTCAGATCTCTTCTTTGAATAAATTAGTAGTACGCCGCTCTCACCGTGCGCATCAAAACATAATCTCTTCCTTTTGAGGCGAGCGAGAAAGAAAGAAGAACGAAAGGGAGGTTATTGAATTTAATTGAGCGAACAAAAGAATTCTTTCTCGTGTGGTTGCTTGTTTTAACACACAAAAAAAATGTGACTATTTAGGGTGTAAGTGCTTCGTCCTTACTCTTTTCGTGCTCTCGAGTACGACATGAGCACTTAACAAAAAATATCGCGAGTTGTTCCTTCGTACTCGTAATAAGTGCGTCCTTCGTACTCTTTTTCTTTCTCGAGTAGTTGTCCCTTCTGGTGCTTCTTCTGTGAACAGGTTTTTTATTCCACAGTTTTATTAGTCCACACTTGTTTTATATAATACGCAAATTAAGAAGTGCTCTCTTCTCTCGCTTTGTTCGTAAACGCGTTTTTAAGCGAATATGAAGGGGAGAGAAGGAGGAGGAATAGGAGGAGGATTCTTTCGGTACGACGGCAGATTGAAATCTGAAACCAATCGCGCTTTCGGTCGTGAAGAAGATGGAAACGCGTTTGAGATTTTTTTCTTGACGCTGTTCGTGTTAGAATCAGTCGGCGTTCGATGTCGTCGAGACATTAAAGACTTTGACGAAGACGACGAAGACTTTGATAAACGACTCTCGCTGCAAAATCGGTGGAGAGATTTTCTGCACGTGTTATTCCCGACGATTTTATGCGTTTTTCATCCAAAGTTGAGCGGTCTGTTGGGAGCGATTTTGTGCCTTCGACGGATTGGTTTTTCTTCTTCTTCTCTAATAAAGAAAGATAGGAATACGAATACGAATACAAATTCTACGACGGCGTGGTTAAACCTGTACCGCTCGGCGATGCTCTTATCCGCGTGCTCGGCGATATTAGCCATCGATTTCTCGCAAATGCCCAGGAGGTTAGGGAAGACGAAAGACTACGGCGTTTCGTTGATGGACGTCGGCGCGGGGTCGTTCGTGGCGAGCGCGAGTTGCGTGAAGTGGCGGCGAAGCGAGAGAAGCGTTAATAGAAGAGGTAATAGTAGAAGTAGTATTAATAGTAGTAGTAGTAATGGTAGTAGAGGTGAAGAAGGAGCTTCTTCTAGTGGAGAAGTGTTTCTGCGAATGATGAAACGAGCGTCGATTTCATTCATTCTCGGGTTTGCGAGGTACGTTTCCGTGAAAAGAAGCGGCTATCAGCTCGTCGAGGAGGAATACGGACCGATGTGGAATTTTTTCTTCAGTTTGGCGGTGATTGATATCCTATCGACGGCGATTGTTTGTGCGTGTGGTCGTTTTATTACTGGTAAATATCGAATGCGGAATACTTTTATCGTCGCGTCGAGCATCGCGATTCTCGTCGAACTGTTGCTCGGAAGGAACGTGGTATACGACGCGAAAAATACGACGATGAAACTCGAATCGTGGTTGCTTTTACCGACGAAAGAGCGAGGCGCGTTTCCAACGAAATATACGGACGTCGTCTCATTCGTTACGCTAAACCGAGAGGGTGCGTTTTCGTGCGTTGGAATGACGTCGTTACACTTTTTCGGACGGTTTTTTGGCGAATACGTGCACACGAAAAAGAGCGAGGGCGATTTGCGTCGCGCGGTGTGGCTCGCGCTTATGCTTTGGATAGCGTCGTACACCTCAATCGATGTTCTCAAAATCATCAAACCGTCTCGACGTCTGTGCAATTTTGGGTATATTTTATGGATGAGCACGTACAACGTCTCCGCGATGGTTGTCATGGCGTTCATACACGAACAATACCATACCGTTCCGTCCATCTTGCAAAGAGCCAACGCGTCTCCAATGCTCGTCTTTCTCTTCGCGAATATCACGACTGGTTTGTTCAATTTCATTTTGAAAGACGAAATCATGCGAGTGCACGCGTTCTTAGCGTACGTGTTGATGGGTTGGCACATGGAATTAATACACATGTGCATCAACGTTTTAGCGAGGATGAAGTCAAAACAGGCACAGAAGAAGAAGACGAATTAATAATAATAGAGCGTAGCATCTTACTAGTAGCGCTTCTAGAAGAACATGATCTATACATATATCTATACTCTAAACTAAACCAGAAAGCGGATCCGCCGATTCCGAATCCGAATCCAATTTCGACGACGTAAACGACGACTCTTTTTTACTCGCCGCCGCTTTACTTCCGCCGCTTCTTTTCTTTGCGCTCCCGTAGCCTCGTTTCATCATGGACGATTCCGCGTGAGACAAGCCGCCACTGCCACCGAAAGAAGAAGAGGGTCTTTCCGATGAGGCAGCCGCCTTTTTATTCTGCTCTCTCTTCGCTTGCGCGTTTGCAATCCGTCCTAGATTCTGCGGCGCTCTGATTTCTCGTATCGGCGCGCCTTTCATAAACTCCAACCTTTGCATCGTCTCTTTATCCACGTGCACTCTTTGATGTCGAATTTGTTCCGTCGCGTCTAACAGTTGCATCACGTCCGATTCTAACGTAAACGAATGGTGCGGCACGGCGCCGAATTCTCTAGAAGATTGGAAGTGTTGCGTTTCAAAGTAATGCCACGCCGCGCCGGTAAACGCGATGTCATCTCCGACGCCGTACACGTCCAAGGTGTCGCAAAATTGACGCAACAAGTGAAACCCGAGGAAACCGCTCGACGGCGACGCTTTCCCTTTATACGCTTTGCCGCGAACGATTTCCAAGTTTTGTTTCAACGCTCTCAAAACATCGCCGGCGCCGTCGACGGCGGAACGAGAGAGTAAGCGTAAGGTCGGCATGCCTTGTTTGACGCGTTCGGCGATGTCGACGTCTTGTTCGTCGGAAGGCATTTTCGAATTCTCTACGGGTACGATGTCACCGAACTCGTCCATCGCGGTGGTGTCTCCACCAATTGCGTTGTTGTTGTTATTACTACTCGCCCCGTTGTCCTCCTCTTCCGACGACGAGAACGACGCAGAAGAGGCGGCATTTTTCGGAAAATAGTTTGGTTTCAAATTCGCCATCACCTTTGCCGCTCTTAAATACGTCAACCAATCCGTCCTCGTAATCACAAACGTCACGTTCGGCTCCGTCTGTAAATACGGATTCGATTTATACGCTTGCGTCCATTTGGCGTTTAACAAACGATGCGTGGTTTTATGCCCCACGTATTTCTCGAACCGTTTCGACGGCGCTTGATTTAAGCGCATGACGACGTCGTGGTCGTCGATTTGTTCGCCGAGACGGTCGTTGGCTAACAACGCGCGCGAGTTGCCAACCAACGCGCACGACGGTTTCTTCTTCCCGCTCGGGTACGCTTGGCCGTTTTCCGGTAAAAATCGTTTTTCGAATTCACCGAGAGAGACGCCTTTCGGTACTTGAATATCTTTTTCGTCGATGCGCTCTCCCGAGGAGTGACTTTTGTGAAAGTTATCGTACGTCGCGTACATGTTTTTATACTCCTCGCTGTCTTCGTCGTGCACCCACTGAACGTCTTTGAGCAACGCTTTGGCCAATTTGCGAACTTTGGGAATAAACTCTTCGTTGAACTCGCGCTCGTCGACTAAGTACTGCTTGTTGTTTCGTCCGTTGGGACGCCCGCCCCTGGAAGTCGATAACGCCGGGTCTTTCGCACCTTTATCTCCTTCATTCTCTTTACCGTCGTCGTCGTCGTCTACATCCGCCATCCCGCTATCGGCTTTAAGTCTCTCCAACGCTTTACTCGAACTCTCTCGCGCCGAGGCGATTAACTTTCTCTCAATCTCTTCCAACTTTGTTCTCACTCTCGATTCTTCGTCGTGTATTTCTTTCAACCGTTCGATAGCGAACGTCACCATGAGCATCTCCGTGTTCGACGTGATCGTCTGCCCGTCCGCTTCGTATTTCGCGTTGATATCTTCCACCAAGTTCGCCCACGGGACGGTTTTGTATCGAACGCCGTTGCGCAAAAAACGCGAGTATCGTTCGCACAAAACAACGAACGGGTCCGCCCACGGGAATTTGCTCTTCGTGAACTCTTTGGTGTTGATTTCCCACGCTAAGCGATCGATTTCGGTCATCTTTTGCGGATCATCTGTTGTTGCGTGTTGTTGTTCACCTCCCCTTTCGCCTCCTTCGTCGTTTTCGTTTGATTCCTCGTTTCTTCGCTCCTCGCTCTCGCTGTTACTCTCGCTACTACTACTCCCACCGCTACTACTATCACTACTACTCCTCTGACCAACAAACTTCGCGGTTCTCTTCGCCACCGTCGTGTGTTGCTTTATCGACCTCGTAATTTCTCTCCTCATCTTCTGTTCGTTCTTCACGTGTCTCAATCCTTCGTTCAGTTTTACTCGCGCTTCCGAAAGCGTCTGCGGCGCTTGACTTTTCGCGGATAAATGTTTCTTCGACAATTGTTTCGGCATGGAGAGGAACGCGATTTTCCGTGGTGACATTTTTTCTTTGTTGTTGGCATTCTCTTCGTTTTCGTTCGCGGTACTCGTAGTACTCAAAGTAGCAGCATTACTGGCGGCGTTCTCCTCGACGTTCTCTTTGCCTCGTCTTTGTTTGCTTCTTCGCGTATTTTCTTCTTTGTCTGCTTCGTCGTTGTCCTCTTCGTCGTCGTCATCGTCGGTAAACTTCAAACGTTCTTCTGTAACGCCCACTCCTTTTCGCTCGTACTCGTGGTTTTCGAGGGACGCATCGTCGAGCGTTCTTTTTTGTCCTCATT
>Ga0181554_1002686_pt1 | contig 15540 bp, 19 predicted proteins | sample 011ome_16_FD_145602 | JGI IMG/M metagenome (GOLD analysis project Ga0181554, IMG submission 145602) | Coastal salt marsh microbial communities from the Groves Creek Marsh, Skidaway Island, Georgia - 011503CT metaG (spades assembly) | ecosystem: Environmental > Aquatic > Marine > Intertidal zone... | reverse complement strand
GATCTGGGGCGCGGGGTGGCGGGACCGCGAGGCGAAATGAAGTCTGGTTTGGCTTTGGCGCGAAATCGAAAACCGACCTCGAAAACCGGCACCCGCGCTCGAATTTTGAAAGCGGCTCGATGAACTTTTGAAAGCAAGTCTGGTTTCAGCGACGACCGCGACCTTCTACTGCGACTGGAGCGGTTATTGTAAGCGGTGCACCGACCGCGACGACCCAGATCCGTTCGAATACGGAACTCGCGCGCGATCGCTTCGCCGCCGCGGCGCACACCCCGCGCGCGCTGACCTCCGCCCGCGACCTCGACTCGCGCCCACCACCGCGAACGCGCGGAGGAGAACGGCCGAGCGTCGCCCTCGCGAAGAAGAAGACCGGAGCGAAGAGCGACGGACGCGGCCCGTGGCTCGCTGTGTGGAGAAGAAAGTCAAACCGACGAGAGAGAGGTGGCGGATCGATCGATCAGGCGCGTTCTATACACTGGTTCCCATACAACCGCGTTCGCGTGGTGAACGCCGATCCTTAAGGACTTTTCCCGGCGTGTCTCTCCGCCCACCCCTCGCTTTCAATCCCCGTCCTCGGCGCCTTTCAGCGCCAACTGACGCCTTTGAACTCCACCCCGACGTTCGCTTGTATAGAACGGCCCTCAGATCAGATCTTCGAGACGCGCGACGACCGAGAGAGAGACGACCGCGCGCCATGAATCCGAACCTCGACGCCGGCGGCGGCGGCAAGACGAACGTCTCGAACTACGAGATGAACGGCAACTCGTTCCGGAACACGATGCACTCGCTCAACTACGGCAACGTCATGGAGGCGGCGGCGAGAAACTACATGAAGGAGGTCAAGGCTGACGAAGCCGCCGGTGCGAACGTCGGGCCGGTGCAGTACGACCTCGAAGACTTAGGTGCGTTCTATACACTGGTTCCCATACGACCGCGTTGGCGATGTGAACGCCGATCCTTAAGGACTTTTCTCGGCGCATCTCTCCGCCCACCCCTCGCTTTCATTCCCCGCCATCGACGCCTTTCAACTCCAACTGACGCCTTTGAACTCCACCCCGACGTTCGCTCGTATGGAATGGCCCTCAGAGGACGACCCGGAGCTGCACGCGCTCCACAAGGAACGCATACAGCAGATGAAGGAAGAGCAAGAGAAGCGGAAGGTTATGGAGAGCAAAGGGCACGGGACGTACGCGGACGTGAACGAGGGAGAATTTCTTCCCGAGGTTACGGGCGCGTTTCAGGCGCGTTCACGTTCGCAACCGGTCGCCATACGACCGCGTCGGCGTGGTGAACGCCGTTTCTTCTGAAGGACTTTTCTTCTCTCCCGGCGTGTGTTTCTCTCCGCCCACCACCCCTCGCCGCTTTCAATCCCGACACACCTGCGCGATGTTGCCTTTCAACTCCTCCGACTGACGCCTTTGCGCGGACCGTCGACGCTCAGGTGTGCGTGCACTTTTACCACCAAGAGTTCGAGCGGTGCCGGATCGTGGACAAGCACATGCAGATATTAGCGCGGAAGTACTTCGACACCAAGTTTATAAAGTGCCACGCCCCGGATTTGCCCTTCTTCGTGACGAAGCTGAACGTGCAGGTGTTGCCGTGCATCATCTTTTTTCGAAACGGCGTCGCGTACGACCGAATCGTCGGATTCGAAGAGTTGGGTGCGTTCTGTTCTGTTCTGTTATGCGCGCGCGTTACGTTACGTTACGTTACGTTCGTTTTTCACCCATCCCCCCGTAGTCAAGTCAAGTCAATCGTTTCGTTTCTATATACGTTCGATCGCGCGCGTGGGTCCTTCCCCCCTTTCGACTGACCGATTCCCTTTCAACTGACTGAACTCGTCAGGCGCGAAGGACGACTTCGCGACGTCCAAGCTGGAAAACATGCTTCTCGCGGCGGGGGTGATTCAAACGCCGGAGAAGGGCGAGGACGACAGCGAGGACGAGGCGGACGTCATCGCGAAGGAACGCGCGAATAGGATCACGTACGGGTTCACGAAGTACAGCGACGACGAGGATTCGGACTTTGACTGACGACGACGGATGGTCACGCGGGGGGGACGAAAAAAATGATTCGCTCCATCTCCAGCCGTGTTTTAATAAAAGAAAAGTGTTGAGGTCTACTAGAGCGAGATAGCTTCCAGGTTGTCAAACACTCTTACTTACGCTCTAGTAGACCTCTATTTCTCAACAGGCAGTACCTTTCCCTCTTTCTTCTCGTGAAATCGTGGAATTACGTCGTGCCGTAGCAGTAACATTATTTGTTGACTTTCGAGCGAGAATTTTGCCGAGGCTCGATCGGCGAGCGCGACGGGGGGGAGCGGGAGACGGCGCGTCGCATCCGTTAAGCAAAAACGTACTTCCGTAAGCGTTTCAAATACATCTTCTTCTACTTTACGATACCCTCCGCGCCTCGCGCTGCGTGCGCGCCCCGCGCGCGACCTCCCGTCCCTCCGTCAATCCTCCCTCCCGTCGTCGTCACAAGAACATGTCGAGCTCGTGCCTTCGATACGCGCACTCGCCCTCGTCCTCCAGCTGCGGGTAGTGCGCCGCGAGCGCGTCTTGCGACCCGATGTACAACGCGTTATAAATCTTCCAGTACGTCTCCCGCACTTTCCTCGCCGGGTGAAACAACCCCTGCAGCGTGTACCCCAACACGAACCCGGGTCCCAAGCACACGCGCGCGCCGTCGATCGCCTCAGAAACGGCGTTGATGAGATGCGGACTCGTCTCGAAAACGTTCGGCCACGTGTAATTCAACAGATGCGTGATCGCGTCTTCGCATCCCAACCCGGCGCATCCCAACGCGAGGTGCTTCACCGTCACCGCCGCGGTCTGTCGATGCACCAAGTCACGGTCCATGAGCGCGTCCTCGAGCAGCGGCGTGACGGCGTAGACGTAGTCTTTGGGTCGAAGGTCCACACGAGCGATGACGTCGGGGTGGAGTCGAAAGGCGTCAGAAGCGGAGTTCAAAGGCGTCGAGGCGTGTGCGTCGGGATTGAAACTAGCGAGGGGTGATGGGCGGAGAGAAACATACGCCGGGAGAGAAAGTCCTTAAGGATCGGCGTCCACCACGCCGACGCGGTCGTATGGGGACCAGTGTGAAACTAGAACGCGCCTTTGCCCATCTCGCCGATGTACTCGAACAAAAACGCGAGCGACTTGAGGACGCCGTTTTGAATGTTCAACTCCGGCACGCGGTATTCGTTCATCAGCGCGGGCAGCACGGTGAACGGCGAGCACGTCTCCGCGACGATGGCGATCGCGACCGTCGTGCACACGCGATTCTGTCGCTCCTGCACTTTCAGGTTGTTTAGCAGCGTCGCGAGGACGTCTTGGGGCCCGATGGCTTTCGCGATGAATCCAAAGGTGTTCACGGTGGCGCGTCGAATAGCCTTCTTCGTCGCCTTGAGCATCTCGAGAAGTTCGAAACAGATGCGCATCCACTCGCGCGCGGGGACGAACTCCGCGCCGCGGTCCGCGATCCGCCCGACGAGGTCGATGCAGTTCTCTTGCACCTTCTCGTGCCTGTTCTTCAGGATCGGCGTCAGCCGCGGGAGGAGGTCCTTCACCGGCGGCGTCATCTTCGACATGCCGGTGACGTTGACGATGGACTTGAGCGCGCCGAGAATGGACCCGAGCACCTCCGGGTACTCCTCCCCGAGGTACTCGTACAACACCACGCCGAGGTGGCCCATGAGCTGCTCCTCCTCGCACGTTTTCATCACGCTCGCGACGCGCGCGATGAGATCCGCAGCCTGCTGCCGCACCTCCGCGGATTTGTTGTTCAGACGCCACTTGATCGTGCCGCAAATTTGGGGAAGATACGGCTTGGCCCTTGTCCCCAACGCGTTCACGACGGTTCCGAACCCGTCGAGCATGACGTCGCCGTCGTCGCCCGTCTGCTCCTGGAACGAATACAGGATGCCGTCCACGAGGAGCTCCTCCAGGCGCGCGTCCACGTCCGCGGTGCCGAGCTTTTCGATGACGCGCGTGATGGTCTCCATGACCATGCGTCTGTACGGCTCGCTCTCGTCTTTTAAATCCTCGACGACGCGTCCGACGATCTCGCTGACGCCAACCTTGAGCGCGATCTCGAGCGTCGTCTCCACGAGCTGCGTGTAGTTTCTGCGGTCGAGCGCCATGCGTCGGACCCAAAAGTTTTTGAAAAACTCCGGCATCACCTCGGTTCGGATGTACTCCGGCTCCACGCCGTCGGTGCCGACGCATTGCTTGACGACTTTGAGCGTGATTTTCTTCATCTCTTCGTCCGCGCTCGCAAACTCGCGGATGAGAATCACCATCACCTCGCGCGTATAATAGTTGGCATACATCGCGTCCATGAGCGGGATGATAAACCCGATGGCTTTCAAGAACGCGGCGAGGACTTTCCCTCTGTGCGCGCGGATGCCCTTCCACAGCGGCTTGAGGACGCTGTCGAAGGACTCGATGCCGTAGGGCGCCGCCGCCTCCGCGAGCGCGGCGACGGACAGCGCGGTGATCGTCCGCACTTTCTGGTTCTCGTCCGTGAGCCCGTGCTCGATGATCTCCACGAGGGATTTCAGGTGCGGAAGCACCGCGCAGCCGAGGAGGATGGCGATCTGTTGCGTGATCTTGACGCCGGTGTGACGCGCCTGCCACGACTTTTTGGACTGAGGGAAATTGTCCATACGAAGCGACGTCGGGGTGGAGTTGAAAGGCGTCAGAAGCGGAGTTGGAAGGCATCGATGGCGGGGATTGAAAGCGAGGGGTGGGCAGAGAGAGACGCGCCGGGTGAAAAAGTCCTTAAGAATCGGCGTTCACCACGCCAACGCGGTCGTATGGGGACCAGTGTAAGATAGAACGCACCTGACACACCGCCTTGAGAAACGGAAGCAACGCCGGCACGCCGAGCGCCTGCGCGACGACCGCGAACGCGCGCGCGGTCGTGTTCCGAACGTACTCGTCCACGTTGTCGATGTCCGGACGCATCGCGGCGATCATCGTCGCGAGCCCCGCGGCTTTCGCGAGGTTAGATATGATCTCCCGCCCTTCCACGCGCGCGTAGTAGTCCTCGTCGATGAGAAGAGGCTCGATGACGACGAGAATCTTGTGCACGTACGGTCGGACGAGGTCGTCGAGTTTGTACAGGATCCTGTCGATGACCTTCACGAGGAGGTGCCGCTCTTGGTCCTCCAGCGTGGGCGACATGAGGAGCGGGAGGATCTGGTTGAACAGAGGCCCCGCGCCGAATTCTCGCGCCTTATCCGTCAGCTGCCGCAACGCCGATTTTCGCTGCGGCGGCGTCCCGTTCTTCACCTTGAGAAGCATCTTCATGATCTTCCTCTCTTTCTGTTCCTCCAACGACAGCTCCTCCTCCTCCGTCTCTTTCAGAAGCGGCGCGAAGTACTGGTAGTCCTCCGGCTTCATGTTCGGCAAACCCTCGGGCATCTCCGGGACGTCGAAAACCTGGCCGCGATCTTCATCCGGGAGCTGGTAAAACCCCCCCGCTCCTCCCGGCGTCGCGCCGCCGTACGGCGCCGGCGTCGCGAGCAGCTTCCTCGCGGGCGTGCGTATCGGGACGTACGACGCCGGCGGCTCTAAAATTTTATACCCCTCGCTCGGGAGCATCGCGTCCAGGTCCTCGTCCGAGAGCGGTCGGTTGCGCGCCTGGAGTTGAAAGGCGTCAGAAGCGGAGTTGAAAGGCGTCGAGGGCGGGTATTGAAAGCGAGGGGTGGGCGGAGAGATGCGCCGGGAAAAGTCCTTAAGGATCGGCGTTCACCACGCGAACGCGGTTGTATGGGAACCAGTGTATAGAACGCGCCTCCACCTCGCGTTCCCAACGCATCGCGTTGTACTGCTCGGGCGTCAGCGGCTGCCCCGCCTGCGCCGCCGTCGCCGCCGCGAGCGCGCGCGCGTCCGGGGTCTGCGCGCCGTACGCGAGCTGGTCCGGGCCGGGGGTGGCGCCGCCGTCGAGGACGAGCGGCGTCGCCGCGCCCGCGAGGATAGACGGCGTCTCGCCGAGACCCGCCGACTGAGGCGCGTTCCATCGTTCAAAGCGACGTCGGGGTGGAGTTGAAAGGCGTCAGAAGGAGCGGAGTTGAAAGGCGTCGAGGTGTGTGCGTCGGGATTGAAACCAGCGAGGGGTGATGGGCGGAGAGAAACACACGCCGGGAGAGAAAGTCCTTAAGAGACGGCGTTCACCGCGCGAAGAACGCGGTCGTACGGGGACCGGCGTGAGATGGTAGAGAACGCGCCTGACGCTTCAGCAGCGGCGTCTCGTCCCAGCGCGAGCGGTTGCGCTTCGGCGTGGGCTGCGCGACGGCCGTCGGGTGCACCGGCGTCGCGCCCCAGTCGCCGCCCTGGCGCGCGGCCGCGTCCGCGCCGCCGCCGTCCTCCCACTCCAACTCCGCGGCGGACGCCGCGAATTCAGCCTTCGGCGTCGCCGAGTCGTCCGCGGCGGCGGAGTCCCAGCGGTTCCTTCGGCGCTTCGCCGCGGGCTCCGGCTCCGCGAGCGCCGCCGCCGCCGCGACCGGCGCGGCGGCGGCGGCGGCGTCGATCGCGCCGCCGCCCGCCGCCGCGAGCCTTCTCGCGTCCGCGGCGGCTCTCTCCGCCTCTTCCCTCTTCTTCTGCGCGATCTGTCTCATCGTGTTGTCCCGCTCGCGATCCAGCGCCGCCTCCTTCATCCTGTCCGCGTACGTGGACGTCCCAGCGTCATTCGCCGCGCCCGCGTCGTTACCCCCCTGCGGCGCCGCGAAGGCGTCGTGCCGCGTCGGCGACAGCGTGCGGTTCAGCCGCCGTTTGCTGTAATCGGATTCGCGATCAATGATTCTCTTGGATCCGCCAAAGTGCGCGCCGACGACCTGTTCGTCGTCCTCCACCTCTCCTCGCGGGAGGTCGTCCATGATCGCCTTGGGCGCGGTGAACGAGCTCAGCGCGGCTTTTTTTCTGCGGACGGAATCAAAGGGGCGCGGGGTGTCGCGGACGGAGTGGAGTGGAGTGGAGTGGAGGTCAGAGGCGCGCGCGGACGGCGAGCGGGCGGGCGGACGCTGGATCGAAGAGGGAGGGTGCGATCGCGAGATCGAATTTTCATTCGATCGCGTTCAACGCGAGCGCGACGAGCGATCGCGCGCGCACCTCACGGGTTCGTCGTCCTCGGGGTCTTCTTCGTCTCTGATCTCCGTGTCGTACCCCGCTTTGGACGCCGCGAGGGCGGCCGCGGCCTTGCGCTCCGCCTGCAGGCGCGCGATCTCGTCGTCTTCCGAGTCCGCGGGAGGCGCCATGACGACGAACGACGAACGACGCGCGCTGCGCTCGAACGATTCCCTCCCGCGCGCCGCGAAGGGTGCGGACCGATCGCGGTCGCCGCGCCTCCTCTCTCGCGGTCCGAAGCGCGCGTCGGTTCGGTTGGAAGAACGCGCCCGCGCGGTCTCTTCGTCGCCGCGACGCGCGTCTCGGGCGCGCTCGCTTCTGACTGACGACGCGGGCGTCGAGCCGTCAACCCTAACCAGGCCAGGCCGCGAGTTCGCGTTCGCCCGGCGAGGCCAAATTCTCGGTTCGGAGCGTCTCGGCTCCATTCCGAGCGCGACGCCAAGGCGCGCGCGCACGCGACGCGCACGCCTCGCGAAGAGAGACCGCGGCGGTCGCGACGCGATCCTCGCGGCGAGGCGCGCGCGCTCGCGAGCGCGCGAAGAAGAAGAGAACCCCGGCCGAGCGGGCGCGAGGAGGAGGAAGGCGGCGCGCGGCGGTGAGAGAGGTGCCGACGAGAGAAGCGGCGAGGGAGGGAAGCGATACATTAATTTCGACGACGCGCGCCCCGTCGTCGTCGCCGCCGCCGCCGCCGCCGCCGCCATGGCCATCTACGTCAAGGCCTTCTCGCTCGTCCTGAAGACTGCGTCGAAGCCGCTCGCGAAGAAGGTGAAGGAGATCACGATCCAGAGCCCGACGGTCAGAGAGTTCATGATCCGAACCGCGCTGCGCGTGGACCGACTCAATCAGGCGCGCATATCATCACACCGGTCCCCGTACGACCCCGTCGGCGCGGTGAACGCGATTCCTTAAGGACTTTTGCCGTCGTCTCTCTCCGCCTACGTCACGGTTTCAATCCACGACCTCGACGCCTTTCGACTTCAACCGACGCCTTTCAACTTCACCCCGACGTCGCTTCGCACGGACCCTCGACCGTCAGTCGATCATGTCCCCGGTGGACGCGGCGCCGGCGCTGTCTCCCGGCGGCCGCCGAATGAAGATACAGACGAAGGACCCTAAGCCGAGGGTGATGTCCCCGGACCAGGCGCTGACCGCGGCCGCGGACTTCCTCGGCGAGGCGTTCGTTTTCGCCGTCGCGGGAGGGCTGGTGTGGTGGGAAGCCGGCAAGAGCCAGGCGCGTTCTGATTCCTCACACTGGTCCCCATATACGACCCCGTTTGCGTCGTGGACGCCGTTCCTTAAGGACTTCGCCCGGCGTTCCTCTCCGTCGCTCTCATCCAACGAAATGTCCATGTCATCAAATAACTAACCAATCACATCACTTCCCGCCACATCACCCACCAATCGAACGCGAACGACCCTCAGGCGAAGGACGACGCCAAGGCGGCGGCGGCGGCGGCGGAGCGCGAGGACCTCGCGCGGCTCTTGGGGCTGCAACAGCGCGCGCTGAGGGAGCTGACGGAGGTTGTGAGGGAGATTGGGGAGTTCAGGCACGGCGGGGGGGGGAGCGCGGCGGGATGACGACGAGGCGGAAGTGCCTCAGTAGTCCATCTTTAACACGTATTGACGACGGGGAAGCGTAAGCGTGTCATCATTTTCTGAAAAAGTTTCTTCGACTCACGCAACCAACTCTTCTCGAACCTCTCGGAAACCTCGACGAATGGATCGATCAGTCCGCGTCGCGCGCTCGACGCACCGCGTCCCGGTCGTCGCCAGGACGACATCATGGCGGACGCGGAGAATAAGCCGAAGAAGGACAAGAAGAAGAAGGAGAAGCGCGAGCGCGGCGACGGGAAAGTAGACGAGCGCGGCGTCAAATCGTCGAAGACGTCGAACCCGTCGAAGTCGGCGGCGGCGAAGAAGAAGAAGAAGCCGCCGTCGGACGCGCCGTCGTCCGCGCCGCCGGTCGCCGCCGCCCCGGTCCCGGTCGGGAAAGCGGCGCGCAAGCGCCACCTCGTCCGGTGGTTCCGCGACGCGCTCGCGGACGCGACCGACGACGCCGTCCGCGTCGACTTCCTCGCCGCGCGCGATTACGCCTCGGTCGCGAACGTGATTCGATCGCGCGCGCGCGCGCTCGAACGCCGCGACGCGTCAAAGTCGCACGCGGAGGCGATTCGATTTCTCGACAACAAAGGGCACTTCCTGAACATCGTGGACCAGTGCGTGGAGAAGAAAGAGGAGGAGGAGGCGAGCGCCGCCGCCGCCGCGGTGGCCGAAACCAACCGAGCGCATTGGGAAAACGTGAAACGCCGGCACCGCGCGAAGGCGCGTCCGCGTCCCGGTTCACGCCGGTCCCCACACGACCGCGTCGGCGTGGTGAACGCCGATCCTTAAGGACTTTCTTTATCTCCCGGCGTATGTTTCTCACCGCCCACCTCTCGGTTTGAATCCCGACACACCTCCCTCGACGCCTTTCAACTCCGCTTCTGACGTCTTTCAACTCCGCCCCGACGTCATCGCTCGTATGGACAATTACCCAAAGTTCGAAAAGGCGGGCGGCGCGGATGCCGTCGCGGAGAAGAAACGCGCGGCGAGGGAGGCGAAGGAGGCGCACCGTCTGGCGCAGCGCGAGCGCGAGGCGCGCGAAGCTTCGCTCAAGGCGCTCGCCGCGGACAGGAAGGAGTATAAGCGTCGAAAGGACGAGTGTCGCCTCAAGGGCGCGTGCCTCGACTGGTGCAACGTCGGGAAGTGTCACTTCGGGAGCGAGTGTCGGGTGCGTTCTATACATACGTGTTTCATCACCCATCGCCCGGTTTCAACATTTGATCGCGCGGGCCCCTTTCAACTGACCGGTGAACTTGTTTTGTATGGAACGACCCTCAGTTCGAGCACGTGGACGAGATGAGAGGGACGCTCGTGGAGCTCGCGAAGAGGATCGACGCCGCGGACGTGGGCGGGAAGAAGGGGATAGTTAAGAACGCGGAGGAAGCGGAGCGACGCCGACGAGGGAAGTCGACGAAGAAGGATAAGGACGGGAAGGAAAAAAAAGAAAACGGCGGCGGCGACGAGAGCGACGAGAGCGAGGACAGTTTCGATCGCGCCGGCCGCGCCGGCGACGCGAGCGACATCGACAGCGACGACGCGAGCGACGGCGACGGCGACGCCTCCGCGAAGAAGAAGAAGAAGGAGAAGAAGAAGGAGAAGAAGAAGGTCCTCAGGCGCGTTCTATACACTGGTTCCCATACGACCGCGTCGGCGCGGTGAACGCCGATCCTTAAGGACTTTGCCCGGCGCATCTCCCCGCCCGCCCACCGCTTTCAATCCCCGCCCGCGTTTCCTTTCAACTCCGCTTCTGACGCCTATGAACTCCACCCCGACATTCGCTCGTATGGACCCTCGACCCTCAGCGTCCTCCCCGGAGACGACGGCTCCGACGACGACGACGGCTCCGACGACGACGCCAGACTGCCGCGGATGGTTCAGATGCGAAGGGCGAAGATCCGCGAGGAGGAGCGCGAGCTCAAGGCGGCGAGGGCGAAGGAGAGAGAGATCGAGCGCGCGAAGGCGGCGGCGTTGGCGAGGAAGCGCGAGGAGCGGCTGGGAGGAGGCGGAGCGCGCCGCGCGAGGGAGAGAGGCGGGGGAGAACGGGGGACGCCGCCGGGCCGCGGCGGGAGAGACGGTGGTGGAAGAGGCGGTAGCGGCGGCGGCGGCGGCGGCGGTCGCGGCGTGAAACGGCCGTACCAAAGCGGTTACCCGGGCGGCGACCGCGACGGCGGCGGCGGCGGCGCGAAGAAAAAAAAACCGAGACACGCGGACGGGAGACACGCGAAGCACGCCGCCGCGCACGCGGCGAGGTTGGGAGGCGCGGCGCGTGAATGAATGAATGAATGAAGGATTGATGAAACGCATCATCGCTACGAGCCGTTAGTGTTAGTTATATCGTTTGGTCGTTATTTCTATTATTCGTCTCCGCCGTCGCCGTCGCCGTCGTCGTCCTCGTCGCTCTCGTCGTCCTCGTCGTCTGAATTCGGCTCCTTCTCGCTCTCCGGCTCGCTCTCGTACTCCACGTCCAGCGCCTCTTTGTTCCTGCGCTTCATCGCGACGATCTCCGCGACGCGCACGCGGTTCCGATCTCGTTCCCAGTCCCTGATGCCGTCGATGAGCTCGTCCAGCCGTCGCCTCTCTTCCTTCGCGAGCTGATGAGGGTCGAGGGTCCATCGTTCAAAGCGACGAACGTCGGGGTGGATTGAAAGGCGTCAGAAGCGGAGTTGAAAGGCGTCGCGGTGCGTCGGGATTGAAACCAGCGAGGGGTAATGGGCGGAGAGAAACATACGCCGGGAAGAAAAGTCCTTCTTATTAAGAAACGGCGTTCACCACGCGAACGCGGTCGTATGGGGACCAGTGTGAACAGGAGGACGCGCCTTATCCTCCAACGCGTCGATGGCGGAGGCGTGAAAATCGTGATGCGACTGCACCGAATTCATGAACGTGTCCTTATCCCCGAGGAGGAGCTTCGCGTCCTCGGAGCACGCGTCGTCGAGCTCGCCGCTGCCGAACCGCTCGTACACGCGCATCGCTTCCTCTTGCAGCCCGGCGAAGTAGTTCTCCTCGAGCTCGCGAATCTTTTCGAAAAATTCAGTTATGATCGTCTTGCTCTTGCTCACGATCTCGGTGTACTCGCGGTCAAACTCAAACACGAGGTCTTTGACGATCTCGACGTTCCGCAGCTCCATGTCCATGAGTTCCTGACACAGGTCGTCGGACCGCGTATCGAGCGCGGTGACGATCTCTTCCCCCTCCGCGAGCTCCATCATAACCCCGTACGTCTGAGGGTCGTTCCATACAAAAACAGTTCTCCGGTCAGTTGAAAGGGGCCCACGCGATCAAATGTTGAAACCGGGCGGTGGGTGAAAAACGTTTGTATAGAACGCACCTGAAACGCGCGCTTCCGGTCGTCCTCCAACGCGGCGACGGCGACTCTCGCGCGCTCGTCGCCTTCGCCCAACGCCCCGTCCACGACCGTTTTCCATTCCGAGTGCTCCTTCTTCTTCCTCTCTAACTGCCGCGCCATAGCGTCCTTGAACTCCTCCACGAACACGATCCACTTCTCGCGAAACATCGGCAGCTCCTGCATCAACTCGGGGTGCTCCGGATTGGGCACCTCCTGCGAGGGTCAAAGAGGGTCGATCGTGGGTGGCGGGGTGAAGCGATCGGTCAGTCGAACGTCTTACCGGTCAAACGTTGAAAGGGAAGCGCGGGTGAAGAGTGACGACGGGGAAAGTCCTCAAGGAATGGCGTTCACCACGCGTCAACGCGGTCGTATGGGGACCAGTGTGAAACTAGAACCAGGACGCGCCTTCAGCTTGGCGTACTCCGGGTCGTCGCGCATCATCCGCTCGAACAGCTCGCTGATGCCGCTGACGTTCGCCTCGACGTACGTCGCCTCCCTCGCGGCAGCCTCTTTCTCTAGTAACGCCTTATGCGCGTCCGTTTCTTCCCGCTCCTCGAGTTCGATCATCTCGTCTTGGTACTGCTCGCGAGCCGCCGCCGCGTGCTCCTCTTTCACCACGCGATGATCTAAGGGTGGAGTTGAAAGGCGTCAGAAGCGGAGTTGAAAGGTACCGAGGGCGGGGATTGAAAGCGAGGGACCCTGAGCGGAGAGATGCGCCGGGAGATAAAGTCCTTAAGGATCGGCGTTCACCGCGCCGACGGACGCGGTCCTATGGGGACCGGCGTAACTAGCTAGAACGCACCTAGGTACTTCAACCCTTTGACGTGCGACAGTACGAACGCGCGGTACTCCGGGTCCTTACACGCGCCGTTCCCGCCGAGGTTGAGCACCCTGATCTCCTTGAACGCGGTCAGCGGGGACAGCTGCTCCAGCGCGTCGAGCTCGTTGTTCCCGAGCGAGAGCGTCGAGAGCGTCTGAAGACGACGGCGGTCGGGGTCGCGGGCGGAGTCGAAAGGCGTCAGGGGTGGAGTTGAAAGGCGTCTCGGCGCGTCGGGATTGAAAACGAGCGGCGGCGGGCGGAAGGATGCGACCGCCGGGAGAGAAAGTCCTCAAGGATCGGCGTTCACCACGCCGACGCGGTCGTATGGGGACCAGTGTGGACGCGCCTTCCTGAACGCATCCATCCCTTCGATCGTTCTGATCTTGTTGTTGAACAGCGAGAGGTCGTTCAGCTTCGTCAGCGCGTCCAGGTTTTCGATCTTCGTAATCTCGTTGAACGACAGGTCGAGCCGCTCCAAGTGCGTGAGGTGCGACAGGTTCTCGATCACCCTGATGCGGTTGTTGTCCAGGCAAAGCTTCGTGAGCGACGCGAACGGCGCGAGGTGCGCGATGCGGTCCAGACGGCAGAAGGACAGCGCGACGTGCTTGGCGTCTTTGAACTGCACCGCGCGGCGCTTCGCGTCCAAGTGCTCCGGCGCGCCGTCCACCTGACGGAGTGGAGTGGAGCGGAGAGGAGGGAGGAGGGGTGAGCGAGCGCCGACGACGACGACGACGACGACGACGACTTTCGGGGAGGGGAATGACTCATTCTTCTTCGCTTCGCGCGAGAGGCGACGCGCGGGAAGAAGCGGACCTGGATCCCCGCGAGCGCCATCGTCGCGTTGATGACGTGCGCTTCATCGTTGTTGAGAGGCTCGTCCAGGTTCAGCGGTTTCGCCTTCACCATCGCGAGCGGAGGACCCGACCCGCCCGGGAGGGGTCGCGCGCGAACGAATGGCCCGCCCGTTTTGGCAGTCTGATGATGAGATTGCATTTTCTCACACGCATTTAGATGAAGGCGAAAAACAAAAAAATGTCTGGGACGACGATGACGACGAGAGAAGATCTCACGCGCGCGTTACCGTCGAGGACTCTTTCGTAATACTGTAGTATCATAAAAGCAAAAAAAACAAACGCGCGCTGCCACTGATAAACTGACGAGAGCTCTCTCGTCTCGTGAAAGGCCCCGTCCGTCGCGAAATAAGATGACTCTATTCCGAACGCGCGGCGTACGACGTGAAGTGCATCTCCTTGCAGTCGATCCCCACCATCGCCTCGCCGAGCCCCTGGGACACCTCCGCGAGGATCTTCGGGTCGTTGTAGTGCGTCACCGCCTGCACGATGGCGCGCGCGCGCTTCGCCGGCTCGCCGGATTTGAAGATGCCGGATCCGACGAAGACGCCGTCCATGCCCAGCTGCATCATGAGCGCGGCGTCCGCGGGCGTCGCGACGCCCCCCGCGGCGAAGTTCACGACGGGGAGGCGCCCGAGCGTCTTCGTCTGGCGCACGAGCTCGAGCGGCGCGCGGATCTCCTTCGCGTACACGAAGATCTCATCCTCGGACATGGCCTGAAGGCGTCGAATGTCGCCCATGACGGCGCGGCAGTGGCGCACCGCCTCGACGACGTTCCCGGTGCCAGCCTCGCCTGAGGGTAATTGTGCATACGAGCGAACGTCGGGGTGGAGTTCAAAGGCGTCAGAAGCGGAGTTGAAAGGCGGCGAGGGCGGGGATTGAAAGCGGGCGGTGGGCGGAGAGAACCGCCGGGAAAAGTCCTTAAGGATCGGCGTTCACCACGCCGACGCGGTCGTATGGGGACCAGTGTACGGGACGCGCCCTTCGTGCGGATCATGCTGCACCCCTCCGCGACGCGGCGCAAAGCCTCGCCGAGGTCGCGGCAGCCGCACAGCACGGGCACCTTGAAGTTATGCTTGTTGATGTGGTTGATCTCATCCGCGGGCGTGAGCACCTCGCTCTCGTCGATGTAGTCGATGCCGACGGCTTCCAGGATCTGAGGGTCGTTCCATACGAGCGAACGTCGGGGTGGAGTTGAAAGGCGTTAGTTGGCGTTGAAAGGCGTCGAGGGCGGGGATTGAAAGCGAGGGGTGGGCGGAGAGAGACGACGGCAAAAGTCCTTAAGGATCGGCGTTCACCTCGCGAACGGGGTCGTATGGGGACTAGTGTATAGAACGCGCCTGCGCCTCGACGAAGTGTCCGATGCGCGCCTTCGCCATGACCGGGATGGTGACTGCCTCCTTGATCGCCTTGATCATCGTCGGGTCGGACATGCGCGCGACGCCGCCGTCCTTGCGGATGTCCGCGGGGACGCGCTCGAGCGCCATGACGGCGACGGCGCCCGCTTCCTCCGCGATGCGCGCTTGCTCCACGTTGACGACGTCCATGATGACCCCGCCCTTGAGCATCTGTTGGCGGCGGGCGGTGATGAGGAGGGTTTGAGGGTGTGCGTGGTCAGGGTAAGGTGTTAGGGTTAGGGTTAGGGTTCGCGCGTCGCGCGCGGGCGGCACCTTCGGGGCGAGGTTCGAACGAAAGATTGACCGACAGATCGCGCGACGGCGATCGAGCGAGCGAGCGAGCGCTCGTCGACGATGACGTCACGACTCGGAAAAAGCGCGTCGGCGCGACGCC
>Ga0181554_1002677_pt1 | contig 15588 bp, 3 predicted proteins | sample 011ome_16_FD_145602 | JGI IMG/M metagenome (GOLD analysis project Ga0181554, IMG submission 145602) | Coastal salt marsh microbial communities from the Groves Creek Marsh, Skidaway Island, Georgia - 011503CT metaG (spades assembly) | ecosystem: Environmental > Aquatic > Marine > Intertidal zone >... | reverse complement strand
CTCTTTGCCCTCCCTCCCCGCTCCACCGCTCCAGCCCTTGGCGCCCTTTACCCGTGGGCGCGTCTCGGTCCTGACGCGGTGGAAGAGCCGACCGTCGGAGCCCATACCTATTCTCGCCGTGACGTCACTGAAAAGTGACGACCGTGAGCGATCGAGAAGAGCGGCTCCGCACACCGCCGCGCGTTCTCTCCGTCGAGCCCCTCCCGCCGCCGCCGCCGGTCGTGACTGGTTCCCATACGACCGCGTTCGCGTGGTGAACGCCGTTCCTTAAGGACTTCGTCGTCGTCGTCTCCTCTCGCAGGCGATATTCAAAGCCCCGCCCGCGCCGCCCGACGACACGCACGAGCTCATCGAGCAGTACTGGGTCGAGGCTGGCGACCTCGAACGCGAGGACCCTGAGGCGGCGGGTCGATACGTCGTCACCCCGGGGGTGCGGACGCACCTGTCGTCGCTCGCGCGCGCGGCGTTGCTGCGCCGGCACCCGATCTTGTTGCAAGGGCCGACGTCGAGCGGGAAGACCAGTCTCGTGCAGTACCTCGCGGAGCGGACCGGGCATCGGTTCATGCGGATAAACAACCACGAGCACACGGACTTGCAGGAGTACCTGGGGTCTTACGTCACGGACGAGAACGGTGCGACGCGGGAGGGTGTCGGAACTGTCTCTCTCTTCTCTCTCCGTCTTCGCGAACCGCCCGCGCCCGACCCGACCACGCGGCGACTGTTCGTTACTCATACGCCCTAACTCCGTGGGCGATACCGAGCTGGAAGCTTGCCGCAGAGCACACTCTCTGGTTGTGACCGCGCGTGCCGGCGTCTCGCCAACGCGCGGAGGAACCGGAGGGGACATTCGACGCGTCCGTCGGTTTTTCGATTCGATTCGATTTTTTTCCATCCGCCTCCGCTTCCGCCGCCTCGACCGACCGACCGACCGAACCGTCCGCCAGAACGACGCCGACGCGCGCGCTCACCACTAACGCATCGTCGTCGCCATCGCGTCGCACCACCCCACCCCACCGCACCCCACCCCACGACGCAGGGCAACTCGCGTTCCAAGAGGGCGCGCTCGTGCAAGCCGTGAGACGAGGGTACTGGATCGTCCTCGACGAGCTCAACCTCGCGCCCTCGGACGTCCTCGAGGCTCTGAACCGCCTCCTCGATGACAACCGCGAGCTGTTCGTGCCGGAGCTGCAGGAGACGATCACGCCGCACCCGCACTTCATGCTGTTCGCGACGCAGAACCCGCCGGGGGCGACGTACGGCGGGAGAAAGGTTTTATCGAAAGCGTTTCGGAACCGTTTCATGGAGATTCACGTCGGCGACATCCCGGACGACGAGCTTCGGATCATCTTAAACAAACGATGCGAGATCGCGCCGTCGTACTGCACGAAGCTCGTCGAGGTCATGCGCGAGCTGCAGCGCCGGCGGCAAGCGTCCAGGGCGTTCGCGGGGAAGGACGGGTTCATCACCGCGCGCGATTTGTTCCGATGGGCGAACCGGAAGAGCAACGGGTACGAAGAGCTCGCGCGCGACGGTTTCAGAGTCCTGGGCGAACGCCTGCGATCGGACGAAGAGCGCGAAGCCCTCAAGGCGACGCTCGCGAAGGTGTTGAAAGTCCCGGTGATCACCGAGAGCACGCTGTACGCCTCCGCGGTCGAGAGCGCGCTCGTGGCGCGATTGGACGCCTCCGCCGCGTCCGCGGCGGCGAGAGCCGAGTCCGCGGCGAGGGACGCGACCACCGCGGCGGCCGCCGCGGAGGCGCGTCAGGCTGCGCAAGACGCCGACGACGCGTCCGCGCTGGCGAACGCGATGGCGTGGACGCCCGCGATGCGTCGGCTGTTTTCTCTCGTGGAGGCGTGCTTAACGCACAAGGAACCGGCGTTACTCGTCGGCGAGACGGGGTGCGGGAAGACGTCCGTGTGTCAGCTGCTCGCGCTCCTGCGCGGGCAAAAGCTCCGGATTTTGAACTGCCACCAACACACGGAGACGGGCGACTTCCTCGGCGGGTTCCGGCCGACGCGCCCGGGCGGCGGCGGCGCGGCGAGCGGCGGCGCGGCGGACGACGAAGAGGCGACGCCGACTTTGGACGACGACGAGAGCAACGCCAAGGCGCCGCCGTTCGCGTGGGAGGACGGCCCGCTGATCAAGGCGATGCGCGACGGCGACATCCTCCTCGTCGACGAGCTCTCGCTCGCGGAGGACTCCGTTCTCGAGCGCCTCAACTCCGTCCTCGAGCCCGGCAGGACGCTGACGTTGCCGGAGAAGGGCGGCAGCGAGGTGGAAGAACTCGTCGCGCACCCAAACTTTTTGTTGCTCGCGACGATGAACCCGGGGGGCGACTTTGGCAAGAAGGAGCTGTCCCCGGCGCTGCGGAATCGATTCACGGAGATCTGGGTCGGCGCCAGCGCGGACGTCGACGAGATGGCGCAAATCTGCGAGAGGCGCATCCCCGAACCCGCGCTCAAGCCGTACGCGGGGCACTTGGCGTCGTTCTGGGACTTTTACCGCGGAGTCGCCGGCCGCGGCGCCGCGAAAGCCGCGCTCGGCGTGCGAGATTTAGTCGCGTGGGCGTCCTTCATTCGCGCCGCCGCGACGGGCGCGTCCACCGCGCGCAGGCTGACGCCCTCCGAGGCGTTCGCGCACGGCGCGTATCTCACGCTGCTCGACGGGTTAGGTCTGGGGTTGGGGTTACCCGAGGAGACGGCGCGCGGGCTCGCGCGCGCGTGCCGGGACTTTCTGCGGGAGACGCTGCCGGCGGAGGTGAGGGCGCTTCCCTCTCTTCTTCCTTCTTTTCTTCCTTCTTTTCCCGCGTCCTCCGTTCCCTCCTCGCGCGGCGATGATGCTCTTCGTTGTAACCTGGTAAGTTTCAGATCTCCATGATCGAGAAAACTCTACAACCTGAGCCTCGCGAGGAACGGAAGCAGGAGGGCAAAGGAAAAGGAGACGCGCGCGACGCGACTCGGTCATCAACTCGCGATTTTTTGTTTCTCTCGAATCGAATCCTCACCGATCCTTCCCCCGGCGTCCGACCCTCTACCCCGGCGCACGCGGCGATCGACGCGGCGGCCAACCCCGGCGGCGACGCTGGCGCTTCATCCGGCGACGGCGTCTTCATCGACGCCGGCGGCGTCTTCGGCATCTCCCCGTTCACGATCCCGCGAGGTCTCGCCGCCTCCGCCTCGAGCGAGGCGTCGTTTGAACTCACCGCGCCGTCGACGCGACGCAACGCCGCGCGCGTCCTTCGCGCGATGCAGCTCACGAAACCAATCTTACTCGAGGGCTCCCCGGGCGTCGGCAAGACGTCGCTCATCGCCGCGCTCGCGAAAGCGTCCGGGCACGAGCTCGTGCGCGTCAACTTGAGCGAGCAGACGGACATGATGGACCTCCTCGGCGCGGACCTCCCCGCGGACGGCGGCGCCGCGGGGGAGTTTCGATGGGCGGACGGCGCCTTTCTCGCGGCGCTGAAAAACGGACACTGGGTCTTGTTAGACGAGCTCAACCTCGCGCCGCAGCCGGTGCTGGAAGGGCTGAACGCGGCGTTGGATCACCGCGCGGAGGTGTTCGTCCCCGAGCTCGGGGAGACGTTTAAGTGCCCGCCGACGTTTCGCGTCTTCGCCGCGCAAAACCCGGTCCAGGAGGGCGGGGGAAGGAAAGGGCTGCCAAAGTCGTTTTTGAACCGGTTTACGCGCGTGCACGTGGAGCCGATGGAGAGCTCGGATCTGACGCACATCGCGCACGCGTTATATCCGACAATACCCGCGGAGGTCGTCGCCGGGATGGTGCGGTTCACGTCCGCGCTCGCGGAGGCGGCGGCGAAGCCCGGCGGCTCGTTCGCGCGCGCGGGCGCGCCTTGGGAGTTTAACCTTCGCGATCTCCTCCGATGGTGCGACCTCACGCTCTCCGCGATCGGCGACGCCGTCGACGACGGCGACGGCGACGGCGACGAAGAAGACGCGATCACCGTCGCGCAGAGCGCGGTGGACGCGACGTTCGCGTCGCTGTTCTCGCAGCGGCTGCGCGCGGCGTCTGATCGCGTCGCGTGCGCGAAACTCTTCGCCGTCGCGTTCGGTCGACCGCCCGCGCCGTCGCCGCCGCCCGCGATCGCGTTGCGCGACGGGATCCTTCACGTCGGAAGGGCGTCGTTCCCGCGCGGGTGTGGCGGTAACGGTCTCGTTTCGAGCGTTACCGCGCCTCCGCTCGGTTTACTGAGAGGGCAGCTCGACGCGTTGGAAGCGTCCGCGCACTGTTCGAGACAAGGGTGGATGACGATCGTGTGCGGGCCGCCGTCGAGCGGGAAGACGTCCCTCGTGCAAACACTGGCGTCGCTCTCTGGACGAACGCTCAGGCAAGTCGCGCTCACCGCGGCGACGGACACGTCCGAGCTCTTGGGTAGTTTCGAACAAAGAGAGCCGGCGAGGGACCGCGGGAAGCTCGAGGAGGACGTCGTCGCGGCGCTTCGCTCGGCGACCGCGGCGGCGTTGGTGCCACCGCGCGACGCATCGGACGTCGAGGAGACCCCGAAGACGACGAACGCTTCGAAGACGAAGAAGAAGAAACCGAAGAAACCAAAAACCGACGACGACGACGCCGCGGAGGTTGTCGAGGCGGCGTGGAGCGCGTGGGCGACGTACGCTTCGTTCGCCGCCGGCGCCGCGGCGGGAGCCTCCGCGGACGAAGCGGCCGCGGCGGCGTCGGCGCTTCACGCCGCGCTCGACGCGCTCGAAGCGCTGACGCGTCGCGCCGCCGCCGCCGACGACGACGACGCGATGGCGATCGACGGCGACGGCGACGGCGACGACGATGAAACGGCCGCCGTGTCGTCGTTTCGCCGACGCGCCGAACGTCTCGGCGCCGACGCGTGGGGCGGCGCCGCGCCCGCCGCCGGGCGCTTCGAATGGGTCGACGGCGTCCTCCTCAACGCCGCGATGCGGGGCGAATGGGTCCTCCTCGAGAACGCCAACCTGTGCTCGCCCACGGTGTTGGACCGCCTGAACCCGCTCCTGGAGCAGGGCGGCGCGCTGCTCGTGAGCGAGTGCGGGATGCGCGACGGGAAACCGAGGGTCGTGACCGCGCATCCAAACTTCCGGCTGTTCCTCGCGTTGGATCCGCGCCGCGGGGAGGTATCGCGAGCGATGCGGAACCGTGGCGTGGAGGTATATCTCGCGCCGCCGCCGCCGCCGGAGGCGTCGTCTTTGAACCCCGCCGCCGCCGCGGACGACGACGCGTCCGCGTCGTCGTCCGCGTCCGCGGCGCTGCCGTCGCCGCTCGCGACGCCGCCCGCCGCGCGGACGGCGTCGTGCGATCTTCACGCGATCCTCGCAGCCGCGGGCGTCCCGGGCGGGCCCGCGCGCCTCGCGATGGCGCGCGCGCACGCAATCCTCGTCGGGACCGGGACCCAACCCGGGACCCACCCCGGGCACACCGTGCGCGAAGCCGCGCGGTGGGCGGGTCTCACCGGGGAGTTGCTCTCTCGCGGCCACGACGCCGGGAGCGCGCTCGCGGCGGCGTGGGACCACGTCTACGCGCGCGGGGAGGCGTCCGAGGCGGCGCGCGACGCCGCCGCGGCCGCGTTCGACGTCGCGTGCGTGCCGTTCCTGGACGCCGTTCGCGGCGGCGGCGGGGGCGCGGGCGCCGGCGCGGTGGATGCCATGGACGTGGACGCCGACGCCGACGCCGACGACGCCGCCGCCGCTCTCAGAACGCGCGGCCACGAGACGTTCCTCGAACCCCTCGGGTGGCCGTCCTCGCCGTCGATTGCCCGCGCGCTCGCCGCCGCGGCCGGATGCGACGCCTCGCGCGTCGCGCGCGCGGGCGCACTCCTCGACGCCGCCGCCGCCGCGCTCGCCGCGCGGGCGCTCGCGACGTCCGGCGGCGCCGCCGCGTGGCGCGGCGCGTCGTCGCTGTCGGCGGCGGCGCTGCCGCTGCGCGCGCTTCGACGCCGCCTCGCGCTGGAGGAGGAGGAAGAGTACGTCACGGCCGACGCCGACGCCGACGCCGACGCCGACGCCGACGCCGCGCTCGTGCGTTGCCTTCGCGCCGCCGGAGAGACGCTCCTCACGGGCGTCGCCTTCGGCTCCGCCGCCGGCGCCTCCGCGGAGGACTTACGCGACCTCGCCGCGTGGCTCCGACGTCTGTCCGCGCGCCACGTGGCGTGCGTCGCGGTGACGCGCGAGCTGAGCGCGGTGGCGCGCGCCGCGGAAGCGCTGACGTCGCACCCGATCGCGTCTTCGGCGTCGTCGTCGTCGGCGGCGGCGGCGGCGGCGACGATGGACGTCCTGCGCGCGGCGGCGGCGCGACGCGCGACGCACAGCGCGCGCGTCGCGCTCGCCTCTGAGGTGCGTTCTATACACTGGTCCCCATACGACCGCGTTGGCGTGGTGAACGCCGATCCTTAAGGACTTTGCCCGGCGCATCTCTCCGCACACCCCCCGCTTTCAATCCCCGTCCTCGACGCCTTTCAACGCCAACTGACGCCTTTCAACTCCACCCCGACATTCGCTTGTATAGAACGGCCCTGAATCAAATCTCGACGCCGGGACGCTGCTTCGCTTCGCGGAGGACCGCGCGGCGGACCCGTCGCTGCGTCGAAGAGGCGCGCGCGCGCACGCGCTCGTGGACGCGTTATCCGCGACGTTGCGCGCGGCGAGCGCGGTCGAGGACGCCGTCGTCGTCGCGTTGTCCCGCGTCGTAGCCGGCGCCGGCGCCGGGAAAACGTCCTCAGAGAAAAAAATCGAGACGTCGACGTCGACGTCGACGTCGGCGTCGGCGCGCGCGGCGCACCACGACGCCGCGATCGCCATCGCGCGCGCGCAGCGATGGCGCGCGCGTCTGTCGGACATCGCGTCCGAGACGCCCGCGTCGGAGCTGCGCGAGCGCGAGGACGGGACCCCGCCGGACGTGGGCGCGGTGGAACGCGTCGCGACGGCGTACGCGCAAACGCGGAAAGCCCTCGGCGTCGCCGCCGCGCGCGCCGCCGCGGCCGGCGCGGGGCACGTCTCCGCCGCCGACGACGCGGCGACGCGAACCCAAACCCCCGCGCGCGCGTGGGAGGCGTGGCAGGTGGCGTCGAGGGCGATGGACGCCGCGCTCGGCGTGCCCTCCGGGGACCCGCCGCCGCCGTTGCTCTGGCGCGGCGGCGGGCGTCCGACGATCCCGCGCACGGAGCGCCTGCGTCTCGCGGAGGAGCGCGTCCGCGCGCTGTGCGCCGCGCTTCGGCCGTCGAGGAGGGCGTCCGTCGAGGGCGATGCGTCGAGGGCGTCCGTCGGCAACGCCTCGGGCGCGGGTCTGCGACGCGCCGCGCTCGAGGGGTTGTGTTTCTTCGCGTGGACGCACGTCGAGGACGACGGAGACGGCGCGGCGACGCGCGCGCGGCAGAGCGCGGACGCGGCGGCGTTCTTGGAGCGCGAGGCGGAGAGCATTCCCGCGCAGCTCGCCATCGAGTGCGCCGCGATGGCGACGGCGACGGGGGCGGCGAGACGACGCGCCGACGCGCTTCTTCCGGCGCCGCCGACAGCCGCCGCCGCCGCCGCCGCCGCTGCCGCTGCTGCCGCCGCCGACGACGACGACGCGATGGCGATCGACGCGCCGCCGCGCGCGCCCCCCGCGCCGCCCGCGACGTACGACATCCCGGCCGTGAACCTCCTGCGATCCGCGGACGTCCTCGAGACGCCCGCGGGCGCGGGTGCGCACGGCGCTCGCGCGCCGCCGCCGCTGGGTTTCCCCGCGTGGTCGCGCGCGTGGGCCGCGTGCGCGCGCGCGCACGACGAGCTCCTCCCCTCGCTCGAGCACGTCTCCATCGCGTCGCAGCACTGGCTCCTCGCCGCGGTGTCGCGACGCGTCGCCGCGCTCGCGGCGCTTCGCGCGAGCGGCGGCGAGGGCAGCGAGGGCGGCGTCGGCGCGGCGAAGGACCTCGGCGGCGGCGAGTTGCCTCTCGGCGCCGACGTCGTGCGCGCGGCGGAGCGCGCGCTGTCGTTCGGCGTCGCCGCGTCGCCGCGCGACCCCGCGGACTTTCTCGCGCACCGCCACATCGCATGGCTCGGCGCGAGCGACGCGGACGGCGGCGGCGGCAGTCTCGGCGGACGCGCGCGCCTCGACGCCGCGCTCCCGACGCTCGCGCACGCGATGTGGCTCTCGTGGCACGCCGCGGCGTGGGACGGGTGCCTCGACGCGCGCGTCCCCGGCCCGCGCGGGAGCTCGCGGCGGCGCGACGACGACGACAACGACGTCGTAGAAGAAGGGTCGCACGCCGCGGTGTCGTGGCGCGACGGCGCCGGCCCCGCGCGGTGCGAGCGCGCGACGGCGACCGCGCTGGCGATCGCGCTCGTCGCCGCGCCGCGCGCGGGCGTCGCGGAGCGCGCGGTATCGCTGCTGCGCCTGCGGCTCGCGACGCGCGCGGCGAGGCACGCGCCGCCGTCGCGCGCGTCGCGCGTCGCCGCGGAGTGGAAAGCGCTCGGCTCGCTCGCCGCGACGACGTTCCTCGCGCACGCGCCCGCGGTGGAGACGCGCGATCGCGCCGCGCTCGCGGCGTCGTCGCTCGCGCTCGCGGACTGGTGCGCGTACGAAGACGACGACGACGACCGCGCGGAGGAGGCGGCGGCGGCGCTGCGCGCGTCGCTCGCGGCGGCGGCGGCGACGATCCAGCACGCGCCGCTTCGCGAGCTCGCGTCTGACGTCCTCGCGCCGCTCGTCGACGCGCTCGTGACGGGCGCGGCGCGCGCGGCGCGCGCGGCGTCCGAGACGGAGGAGGCGCAAAGTCTTCCCTTTGCGACCGCGGCGTCGACGGCGAGGGCGACGCGTGAAGCCGACGCCGACGGCGCGTCGCGCGGCGTCGCGTGGACGCTCCTCGGGCTCGCGCGCCTGCACGCGCTCCTTCCCGACGGCACGCCCGACCCCGCGGCGTCCGTCGTCGCGCGCGTCGGCGCCCTCCGCGCGGAGCTGCGAGACGTCATCGAGCCGACGCGCGCGGCGTTGGCGTGGCAGCGTCGGACGCCGTCGGCGGCGGCGCCGCCGTCGCGCGTCGTCGACGCCGCCGACGCGGAGGCGGCGGCGACGGCGTCGGAGATGAGACGCCTCGCGTCGCGCGTCGTCCCGCGGCCGTCGCCGCCGGCGTGGGGCGCGCTTCTGCGCGAGGCGCGCGCGTTTCGCGGCGCGCTGGGGTCCGTCCCCCGCGTCGTCGCGCTCGTGAAGAGCCTGACGGCGACCGGCGGCGGCGTCGACGGCGGCGGCGGCGACGGCGGAAATCTCGACGAAATTCTCCAGCGCGCGCGCGCGGAGGCCAAGGCGTGGATCGCCGCCGCGTCCACGTGGGGCGACCGTCTCGCGGCCGCCTTCCCCGGGTACAGAGACGCCGTCGAGCCCTTACAGCTCGCCGTGCTCGAAATCAGGCGGGGTCTCGCGCTGACGCTGGCGTGCGCGAAGGATCCGTCGCGCGACGCGAGGACGGCGGACGCGGCGCGCGGGAAGGTTGCGCCCGACGTCGCCTACGCGTCCGCGTCCGCGGCGGCGGCGCACCTGCTGTCGTTCCCGCCGCTGCGTCTGTCGTCGACGCGAGGTCTCAGCGCCGCGGCGTTGCTGTCGTCGCCGACGACGCAGCGCGCGATCGGCGCGGTGGAGACGGTGGCTGCCGCGCGCGACGCGCTCGCGAGACGCGGCGGATACGGCGGCGGTACAGCTGGCGACGACGCGTCGCGAACGTCGAGCGCGCACCTCGCCGCCGCCGCGCGAGGCTCCTCCGCGAAGCTTCGCGTCGCGTGCCTCCGCGTCGCGCTTCAAGCGGCGACGGACGAGGCGCACGACGCCGGCGCGCTCGGCCCGGCGTCGTGGCGTCGATGCGCGCGCGTCTTCGCGTCGCTCGCGTCGCTCTGGGCGCACGCGAGAGACGCCGACGCGGAGCGAGAGAAGGAGGCGCACGAGCTGTTCCGGAGCCGCGTCAAGCCGCCGACGGCGATAGAGACGCTGGAGGGGGACGACGACGCCACGGAAGAGAAAGCGTACGCGCGGACGTTCGGGGACCACGGATGGATGTTCGAAGACCTGCGGCGGGCGCCGGACGAGCCTTTGGCGTTGGACGACGACGACGGCGAGGAGGGAAAGCCGATGAAGGAGAAGAGACTCGCGAAGTCGAACGACGACGCCTCGGACGCCTCCGACGACGACGACGACGACGACGCGAAGACCGCGGAGGAGAAGGCTGAGATCGCCGCCGCGAGGATCGCCGGCCTCCTCGAGGGCGAGCTCCTCGAGGAAGTCGTCGCCGCGCACCGGAGGGTCCTCGGCGGATTACGCGGCGCGCCGTCGCCGCCGCCGCCGCCGCCGCCCGGCTCGAACCACGACCCCGCGTCGTCCGCGGCGGCGAAGAAGGACCCGACCGGGTGGTGGGCCGCCGCGGGCGCGCCGCCGCCGCCGCGGAGGTACGGAAAGGCGCTCCTCACGCCGTCGGAGGCGACGCGCGCGGACGCGTTCGCGAGAGCGTACGACGTCGGCGTGGACGTCGCGCGCGCCGTCGGCGTCGGCGCCATGCCCGACGCGGTGGACGCGGCGACGCGGACGGGGCACGTGCTCCGCCTCGCGCTGGACCACGCGGCGACGTCGCGCCCCGCGAGCAGCGCGGCGGAACCGTTCATCAACCGCGTCGGGAAGGTCTCGGGGACGCGCGTCAAGACGGAGGACGACGGCGGCGCGAACGCGAACGCGAACGCGAACCCGCTCGCGCTCGGCGTCGCGAACGAGCTCGCCGTGGACGCGTTCGACCCCGTCGCGGACGCCGCCGCGGACGCGCTCGGCGCGGACATGAACGACGGCGGGTGCGCCGGGGAGATGGCGCTCGTCGTGCCCCCCGTCGCGGCGTGCGCGCGGCGCGTCGCGTCGCTGCTCGCGGAGTGGCCGGACCACCCGCTGTTGACGCAGCTCGGGGAGATTTGCGACCGCGTGCTGAATCTGCCGCTGGACGCGCCGCTGAAGGCGGCGCTGACGGGTCTGGAGCTCTTACTCGCGCGCGCGCAGACGTGGGAGGAGGGCGCGGCGTCGCGCGTGAGCCTGAGGGAGGAGCTCGCGGCGTGCGCGAAGCTCGCGCTGCGGTGGCGTCAACGGGAGCTGCGGACGTGGCCGCGGTTGCTCGCACGCGCGGCGGAGAGGCACGTCGCGCGCGCGCACCGGACGTGGTTCGCGCTGCACCGGCTGCTCCGGCCGCCGCGCGCTTCGTCTTCGTCGACGAAAAAATCCAAATCCAAATCCAAATCCGCGACGGACGACGCCGAGGCGTTCACCGACGACGGCGCGCCCGTCGACGCCTCGGGGCTGACCGAGGACGAGCGCGAGGGGCTGAGACAGATCACGCTCGCGCTCGACGAGTACGTTCAGGGCTCGACGATCGGCGAGTTCCGCGCGCGTCTGGACCTCTTGTGGCAGTTCCACGCGGACATGGCGGTGGACGCGCGCGCGGCGGCGGCGGCGGCGGCGGCTGCCGGCGGCGACGCCGCCCTCGGAGCCGACTCGGACGACGACGATGACGTGGACGACGGTTCGCGTCCCATGATCTCGACCGCCGCCGCCGGCGGCGCGCGCGAGCTCGCGCTCTCGAACGTGCTCTACAACACGTGGCGGTACTACGTCCAATTCGCGCCGACGGTGGCGAATCGCGTCGAAGCCGCGCGCGCGCCCGCGGCGCAAAAACTCCGCGACCACGCGAAGCTCGCGAAATGGGAAGACCGCGGCTACCACGCGATGAAAACCTCCGGCGAGGCGAACCAGCGGAGTCTGCACAAGTTTGTCCGCGCGTTCGACGCGTCGCTCAACGCGCTCGTGTTGCCCGTGTTGCAGGCTGCGAACGGCGGCGTCGGGCTCGGCGATTTGCCCGGCGAACGCGGCGCGGCGGAGCGCGCGGCGGCGGCGGCGGCGGCGGCGGCGGCGACGCGCGAGGCTCGAAACGTCGCGATTCTCGCGAAGAACAAGACCGCCGCGGACGCGCGCGAGAAGCACAAGGCGATGTCCGCGGGCGCGTACCAGGGCGAGACGCCGCTGGAGCGCGCGAAGCGCGAGGGCGTCGAAGAGGCTGACGCGGAGGCGTGGCGGCTGGACGTCGAGGAGCGATCCAAACGCGCCGTCGCCGACGCGGCGGCGGCGGCCAAGGCCAAGGCTGAGCGCGGCGCGGCGTCGCGGCGCGAGCGCCAGCGCGATACCGCGCGGCAGGGCTGGCTCGACGCGTCGCGGCGCGCGGCGGAGGACGCCGCGCGCGCGGCCGCGGTCACGGCCGCGACCGCGGACGACGCGACGAGGAGTCGCGACGACGACGACGACGACTACGACGACGCGTCATCGGAGGCGATGCTCGCGCCGCTTCGCCTGCGCGACGGCGCGCTGTATCAGTCGAAACTGGCCCTCCTCGTGAAGCGGTTGGGGTCCGTCCTCGGCGCGTCCCTCCCCGGGGCGCCGCCGTGCGCGAGCGCGGACGACCCGGAAGCGTCCGACGTCGCGGGGACGCACGCGGCCGCGGACGTGGACGCGTTCGCGTCCGCGATCGCCGCGCGAGCGACGGAGCTCCGCGACGATAAAAAGGCGAAAAAAGCAGCCAAGAAGAAGGCGCTCACGGACCTCCTCAAGGCGCTGCCGTCGTTCGGGATCTCCTCCGCGAGGAAAGCGGTCCCGGACGCGCAGCGCGCGCCGTCCGCGTGGTTCCGCGAGCCCCCGCTCCCACCGCCCGCGTGCTTGAGCGCGCTCGGCGAGGACGCGCGAGAGGCGTTTGACGCCGCGGATGTCTATTACTTTCGCGCGATGGCGCGCGTGCAGAGGCTCAGGGTCGCGCGGACGACCGCGCACGGCGACGTCTCCTCGCGCGAGATGGACGTCGCGTGCGGCGCGGTCGAGCACCTGCTCTTCTTGCTTCGGAAGCAGCGGCGGCTCGTCGGGCGCGCGGCGAAGGCGGAGGCGGCGCTCGACGCCGCCGCGCGCGCGATGGAGGGCTTACGCGCGGCGAACGCCGCGCCGAAAGAAGAAGAAGAGGACAAAAGCGGTGGCGGCGCGCTCGCGCTCGCGCGTCCGCCGCCGCCGCAGAGAGCGACGCGCGCGTGGCTCGTGCGGCAGCGCGCGCTCCTGGACCGCGTCGTCGCCGCCGCGGACGCCGCGCGGCTCGTGCACAAAGCCGTCGCCGCCGCGGAGAGCACGCCGGGGTTGCGCCCGGGCGGGGCGGCGGACGTCGCCGCCGCCGCGCTCGTCGCGACGGCGACTGCGGCGGCGGCGGCGCGCGCGCGCCTCGAGCCGTTCCTCACGCCGTCGCTGGAGGAGGCGCGGCGCGCGGTGGAGGACGGGGACGGGGTCGGGGACGGGGACGGGGACGACGGCGGCGCGTGGCGCGCGCCGACGCTCGTCGCGCACGCGGCGAGGGACGCGCTCGCCGAAAACTTCCGCGGCGTCGTCGCCGCGCGCGACGCCGTGGACGCGGCGGCGACGGCGGCGATGAAAATCGCCGACGCGGCGCCGGCGGCGACGTGCGGCTACGCGTCGCCGCTGCCTGGATGGGAGACGCTGATCGCGCTGCTTCGCGCGGCTGCCGCGGACGCGGACGCGTTCGAGCGCGGCGCCGCGCCGGAGCCCATGGTATCGGCGCGCGAAGGAAAAGTTCAACTTCGCGACGCCGCCGCCGTCGCGAAGGCTGTCGACGCGAAGATCGCCGCCGCCGCGGAGGCGCGCGAGCGCGTCGCCGCCGCCGCCGCGACGTTCTCCGAACACGCGGAGGCTGCGACGGCGGCGGCGCTCGTGTGGGCGCAGCGCGTGAAAGCCGCGGGGGACGGACCGGTGAAGCCGCCGCGCGACGACGACGACGACGACGACGACGACGACGACGACGTCCCCGTCATGACCGGCGGCGAGGAGGCGTTAGCCGGCGCGCTGAACACCGCGCGGCTGCGTAAAGTGACCTCGCACGCCACCGCGGCGGCGGCCGCGCTCGCGGAGATGACGGACGCCGCCGCCGCCGCCGCGCCGGCGGACGCGCAGGCGGCGTCGCGCGTCGTCGCTGCCGCCGCCGCGCGCGCCGCGGAGCTCGGCCCCATGCTCGCGCTGCTCAGAGAAGCGGCGAGGAGGGGCGTGCGCGAGTACCTGTCGTTTCACCGCGCAAGCGCGAAGCTCGAGGCGGTGCTGTCGTCCCTGATCGTCGGCGTGTGCGTCGAGGGGTTCTGCGCGCCGCCGGAGGAGGAGGGCGGCGAGGGCGAGAGCGGCGAGGACGGGAAGATGATGGACGACGTTGCCGGCACCGGCATGGGCGCTGGCGAGGGGAAGAAGGACGTCAGCGATGAGATTCAGGACGAGGAGCAAATCTTGGGCGCGGAGGACGAGGAGAAGGGCGACGGCGACGACGAGAAGGGCCCGAAGGACGACAGCAAGGGGATCGAGATGCAGAATGATTTCGAGGCGGACGCGAAGGAGCTGTCCGAGGATGACGACGACGGCGGCGACGACGACGACGACGGCGACGAGAACGGCGATGACGAAGAAAACGTCGGGGACGACATCGATAAGGAGATGGGCGACGGCGACGATGACGACAACGCGGAGGTCATCGACGAGAAGATGTGGGACGAGGAGGACGACGACGAGAAGGACAACGAGAAGGACGGGAAGGAACAGGAGGGCAAGGAAAAGTACGAGAAGGGGTCCACGATGGAGAGGGATCCGAACCAAGAGACGGAGACGCGCGCCGCGGACGAGGACGAGGACGACGCGGCCGATGAGGACGATAAGGACGATAAGAAGGACAAGAAGGACGCCGCGAAGAGAGAGGAAGACGGCGGCGACGACGACGAGAACGACGGCGCCGAGGACGACGACGAGGACGACGGCGGGAAACGAGACGACGACCCCAAGGATGAAAACGACGGCGTCAACCAAGAGGAGATCGAGGAAGACCACGGGATCAAACCGAAGGGACCGGAGAACGACGACGACGACGGCGACGGCGACGGCGAAGGAGGGAGCGATTTAGAGCTCCCCGACGACATCAATCTCGACGAGAACGGCCTCGGCGACGAGCTCGACGACGAGAACGGCGACGACGGCGACGGCGACGGCGACGACGGGAACAAGATCGATGGCTTCGACGAGGACGAAGAAGGGAACGAAGCCGGCGATGAAGGTGCCCAGGGCGACGGCCTCGAAGACGCGATGATGGACGAAGACGAGAACGACCAACGCGGCGGCGACCTCGAAGACGTCATGGACGCGGACGGCGAGGACGAAGAGGAAGAGAAGGGCGGCGACGGCGACGACGATGACGATGAAAACGCCGGCGGCGCCGGCGACGACGTCGGGAACGACGACGAAGCCGACGCGGAGGCGGGACCGACCGGCGCCGGCGCCGGCGGCGGGAATGACGACGCCGACGACGACGACGACGCCGCGCCGAAACCGGGCGAGGGCGAGGACGGCGGCGACGCCGGCGCGGGCGCGGAGGGCGACGGCGAGAACGAAACCGCGCCGGCGGACGAAGCGAAAGAGAACGACGCCGCGCCGGCGGCGGCGGCGCGCGCCGTCGCGGACGCGGGCGGCGCGGACGACGGGCGCGAGCCCCCCGGGGCGAACGCGACCGATGCGCCCGGCGGC
>Ga0181554_1002673_pt1 | contig 15596 bp, 15 predicted proteins | sample 011ome_16_FD_145602 | JGI IMG/M metagenome (GOLD analysis project Ga0181554, IMG submission 145602) | Coastal salt marsh microbial communities from the Groves Creek Marsh, Skidaway Island, Georgia - 011503CT metaG (spades assembly) | ecosystem: Environmental > Aquatic > Marine > Intertidal zone... | reverse complement strand
CACCGTGGCGGCATTCCGCGAGCCATAGATATCCGAGAGGATGGCATGGCCGTCGGCGATGGCCTCCGCACTCGTCAGCCCGTCCGCCGTGGCCAGCGGCGAGGTCTCTGCATTGTCGGCGATGAGGTCAAGGAGGGACTGGAACAGCTCCTCATCCGCCCTGGCCTTCTCCTGCAGCCGGGCCGCTATGGCGGGGCAGAGCTTCGTCATGGCCTTGCGCGTCTGCGCGGCGTCGATGTCGAGGCTCGCCGCGATGGTGTCCATCAGCCGGCCGCCCTGTGCCTGTTCCAGAACCGTCATCACGCTCATCGTGCGGCTCCCGTTTCGCTGTGCCGCACGATCCTAAAGGCCGTGGCGACCGACGCAATGCCGAAGATCACGGAGCCCATGGCGGTTCCGGCGAGAATGCCCTCAGGCCCACCGAGATGGGCGCCCACGAGCGCGAAGGGAATGGTGCCGAGCGTGGCCTTGGCCCAGTTGAACCAGCTAGACAGCTTGGCCCGGCCCAGATTGTTGAAGGCGGCATTGGCCACGAACTGCGCCCCCGCGAAGGCCCAGCTGATGCCGATGAAGGTGCAGAAGAACACCACGATATCGACCGTGCGGCCCGCCGCGTTGAAGGCCTCCGCGATCTGGTGGCGGAAGATGAACAGCACCAGCGAGGTGGCGAGCGTGTAGATGCCAGAGAAGATCAGGCCATCGTTCAGCGTGCGGCGCACGCGGTCATACTGCCGTGCGCCATAGTTCTGGCCGATGATGGGGCCCACGGAACCTGCCAGCGCGAAGATGATGCCGAAGGCCACGGGGATGACGCGGCCCACGATGGCGAAGCCCGCAACCGCTTCATCGCCGAAGGGCGCGATCTCATGCGTCATGTAGGCATTGGCGAAGGGGGTGGCCAGCTGCGTGAGGATGGCCGGGAAGGCGATGGCCCACAGCGCCGGAAAATCGCGCTTCAGCCCATCAAGCCGCATGGGGTTGAGGAAGCGGTGGATGCGCACCACGCCGTGAAGCCCGATGGAGAAGGACACGACATAGCCCAGCACGGTGGCGGCCGCAGCACCCTGGATGCCCCAGCCGAGGCCGAAGATGAAGATGGGATCGGCCATCGCCGTGACGAGTGCGGCCGAGAGCGTGATGTACATTGCGCGCCGCGCATCCCCTAGGCCCCGCAGGATGAAGGAGCAGCAGATGGCCCCGGCGATGAGGATGTAGCCGGGCGTCATCGTCCAGATGAAGAGCTGCGCCAGCCGCCGCGCCTCGCCCTCCGCCCCCAGAAGCCAGAGAAGCCCGCCGGAGCCGACATTGATCGCGAGCGTCACCACCGCCGCCGCGATGAGCGAGAACATCAGCGCGCTCGTCGCATATTGCCGTGCGCGTTCCATGTCGCCCGCGCCGACATTGCGCGCCACCATGGCGGCCGCCGCGATGCCGGAGCCGATGGCGATCGAGAGATTGGCGAAGACCACGGTTCCGGCATAGCCGATGGCCGCCGTCACCGCCGTGTCGTTCAGCATCGAGAGGAAGAAGAGATCGATCAGGTCGACGAGGAACAGCGCCATGAGGCCCAGCGCGCCGGTGAGCGTCATCACGATCACGTGGCGCATGGTGGAGCCGGTGACGAAGGGGGCGGGGCGGGCCCCGTGGGCAGCGCTCATGCGCTGCTGTCCGCCACGGCACCGGCGATGTCGAAGCCCATGTCGCCGATCTCAGGGATGAGCTGCTCCCGGCTGCGGAAATGATGGCCCTTCAGCCCGGCGATGCGTGCGCCCGTGACGTTGGAGCGCTTGTCGTCGATGAACCAGCAGCGCTCGGGCGCGATCCCCATGCGCGCCATGAGCTTCGTATAGCTCGCGGGGTCCGGCTTCTTGGTGCCGAACTCGAAGGAGTAATAATGCTCCGGGAAGATCCGCGCGATCTCTGGGAAGAGCCGGCCGATCTCCGCCTTCGTCATCGGGCCGTTGTTGGTGTAGAGCGCCAGCCGCGCCTGCCGGCCGAGGCTCTCGGCCAGGTCCAGCATGTCGGGCCAGGGCTGCATGGCCTCGCGCCGCGCCTCCACCCATTCCGCCCGCGTCATTCGGTAGCCGATGCGGCTTCCGAACTCGGCAAGGTAATGGTCGGGGTCCGGGTAGCCGCCGGTGTCGGCCACGTCCTCGAAGCCCGAATCCCAGATGGCGGCGCGGATGTCGCGAGGCGTCTTACCGGTGATGCGCGCAAGCGCCCGGAGCCTGCGGCCCAGATCATAGCGGCAGAGCACGTCGTCCATGTCGAAGATGACGGCCTCGGGCTTCATGGAGGTCAGGCCGCCGTGCCGCCGACGGTGAGCCGGTCGATGCGGAGCGAGGGCTGGCCCACGCCCACGGGCACGCCCTGGCCCTGCTTGCCGCAGGTGCCCACGCCGGGGTCGAGCGCCATGTCGTTGCCGACCATGGAGATGCGCGTCAGCGCATCCGCGCCTGCGCCGATCAGCGTGGCGCCCTTCACCGGCATGGTGATCTTGCCGTCCTCGATGAGGTAGGCCTCGGTGCAGGAGAAGACGAACTTGCCGGACGTGATGTCCACCTGGCCGCCGCCGAAGGACTTGGCGAACAGGCCGCGCTTGATGGAGCGCTGGATTTCCTCGGGGTGCTTGTCGCCCGAGAGCATGTAGGTGTTGGTCATGCGCGGCATGGGTGCATGGGCATGCGACTGGCGGCGCCCGTTGCCGGTGGGGGCGACGCCCATGAGGCGGGCGTTCATCCGGTCCTGCATGAGGCCCACGAGGATACCGTCCTCGATGAGCGTGGTGGAATGGGAGGGCGTGCCCTCGTCGTCGATGGTGATGGAGCCGCGCCGGTCGGGGATTGTGCCGTCATCCACGATGGTGACGCCGGGGGCGGCCACGCGGCTTCCCATCATGCCGGTGAAGACGCTCGTCTTCTTGCGGTGGAAATCGCCCTCGAGGCCGTGGCCCACGGCTTCATGCAGCAGGATGCCGGGCCAGCCGGGGCCCAAGAGCACGTCCATCTCGCCCGCGGGTGCGGGGCGGGCCTTGAGCGAGACAAGGCTCTGGCGCAGGGCTTCCCGCGCGGCGGCCATCCAGACGTCCTCGGTGAAATAGGAGAGGGGCTCACCCCGTCCGCCCAGCCCGTGGCTGCCCTGGCCCTGCTCCTTGCCGTCGGAGGAAACGATCGAGATGTTGAAGCGCACCAGCGGGCGCACGTCGCGGTAGGCGGAGCCGTCGGCCCGCAGGATCTCGACCGACTGCCAGTCCGCCGCCATGGAGACGGACACCTGCTTCACCCGCGGGTCCAGCCCGCGGGCATAGGCATCGGCCTTCTGCAGAAGCGCGATCTTCTCGGAGAAGCCCATGGCCTCGGCCGGGTTGGCGTCGGCATAGAGCTTGCGGTTGGTGCGCTCCGGCGACACCGCATGGGACACCGTTTCGCCGCTCGTCACCGTGCGACAGACCTCCGCCGCGCGCTTCAGGGCGGAGAGGGAAAGGTCGGTCGCATGAGCATAGGCGGCCGTCTCGCCCCTGACGGCGCGGAGCCCGAAGCCCTGGCTCTCGTCGAAACTGGCGGACCGGAGCTTGCCGTCATCCCAGAGAAGGCTCTCGGTCTGGCGCTTTTCGAGGAAGAGTTCCCCGTCATCGGCTCCTTTGAGCGTGTCGGACACGAGATCCTGCGCGGCACCACGGCTGAAATCGGCGGTGTCGAAGGGCGAGGCGGGGGCGGTCTTTTGCACGGGGATCACCTTGGAAAGGGCAGCTGTCATCACCCAAAATAGGTGAGAGGACCCGTTTCTGCCAGCGGCAAGCGCTCTCACAAAGGAAAAGGGCCGCCCTTTCGGGCGGCCCTTTGCGTGAACCACGGTATGTCAGGCGGTTCAGTTCTTCTCGAGGGCGGCGAGCGAGGCCGAGAAGCCTTCGAGCGAGAGCTTCATCGGCAGGCCCATGCCGGGCGCCTCATAGATGATGAAATTGGCTTCCTTGCCCTTCTTGAGCTTGGCCAGCGTCTCGGGCGAGGCCTCGGCGAAGGCCATGCAGATCTGCGGCATGCAGCGGGTGAAGGGCACGCGGCCGACGGCGGCGCCGTCGATCTCGAGGGCCACGCCGGTGGGCAGGAACACGCCGATGGGCGCGATCACCCGCATGTTGATGGTGGTCTTGTCGCCCTGCACCGTCTTGACCATGACCAGCGTGAGGGTGGCCTTGGGGTTCTTCTCGCTCTGGGTGGCCTGCACCATGCCGCACTGGCGGGCGGGCTGCTGGCCCTCGGCGGCCGGGGCAGTTTCGCACTGCACCTTCCACTTGCCGTTCTCGGCGATGACATCGACCTTCGGGGCGGGCTGCTGGCCCTGGGCCTGGCCCTGCTGCGGCTTGGCTGCGCGCGGACCGAACTGCTTGGGCTGCTGGGTTTCCTGGGCGAATGAGAGGCCGCTCACCCCAAGGCTGAGCGCGAGACCGAGGGCGGAAAGGGCGAACAGGCGGCCCGGCTTGAAGTTGATTCGCACGTAGATTTACCTTCTGGTTCCCGATGTGTGGCGGGTTTAGCGCCGGGACTGGGGCAAGACAACCCGGTTTTCCAACAGCGCGCCCGGGGTTTCCCCGGCCCGTGGGGGCGCGGTTTGGTGGCCAATTGGGGCGGAATTCCGGTTGCCGCACCGCAGCATGGCGCAATGACGTTTTGCCGCGCCTGCCCACGTTGCGGCAGGCGAGCAGATGTGGTTCACAATCGGCCAATGGGAACGGGCTTCAGGGACAGCTGTGGCCTGCCGCCCTGCGCGATTTTGCAGGGTATTTCAGGAGAGGGTGACGATGAAGTTTCGGAACACGTTGACAGCACTGACGGGCCTGGCGGCCGGCGTTGCGGGCCTTCCTGCGGCGCACGCCTATGAAGGCCATGCCGAGCCCTGGCAGATGGGGCTGCAGCCGGCGGCTTCGCCCTCCATGGAAGGCATCCACTGGTTCCACAACGGGCTCCTGCTGCCGATCATCACGGTGATCACGCTGTTCGTCCTGGCGCTGCTCATCTATGTGATGGTCAAGTTCAACGCCCGGGCCAACCCGGTGCCCTCCCGCACCACGCATAATACGGCGATCGAGGTGGTCTGGACCGTCGTCCCGATCCTCATTCTCGTGGTGATCGCCATCCCGTCCTTCCGCCTGCTCTACCTGCAGCGCGACATTCCGGCCGCCGACATGACCATCAAGGTGATCGGTAATCCCGGCTGGAATTGGACCTATGAATATCCCGACCTCGGCCTGAACGAGGACGGCTCGGCCAAGGTGTCCTTCACCTCCTCGCTCGATGACAATGCGCGCGACATGGAGAAGGCCAAGGCCGCCAACGTGCCCTACCTCCTGAAGACGGACGTTCCCGTCTACGTGCCGGTGAACAAGACGGTGAAGCTGATCGTCACCTCGGACCCGGACGGCATCATCCACTCCTGGACGATCCCGGCCTTCGGCATGAAGATCGACGCCATCCCGGGCCGCCTCAACGAGGACTGGTTCCGCGCCTCGATGACCGGAACGTTCTTCGGCCAGTGCTCGGAGCTCTGCGGCAAGGACCACGCCTACATGCCGATCGAGGTGATCGTGGTGGAGCAGGCCGATTATGACGCCTGGACCAAGACGGTGCAGACGGCGGGCGTCGAGGAAGCGCACAAGTTCATGACCGCCCGTCTCGAGGCCAAGGGCCAGCTGGCGCAGAAGTAATTGGGGAAGAGGCAAGATTAGAATGGCACACGCAGCAACAGCTCACGACGACCACCTGCCTACGGGGTGGAAGCGTTACGTCTACTCCACCAACCACAAGGACATCGGCACGATGTACCTGTGGTTCGCGATCTTCGCCGGCGTCGTCGGCGGGCTCCTCTCCGTCATCATGCGCATGGAGCTGGCGCATCCGGGAATCCAGTATTTCTCGGGCCTCGCCTCCATGGTCTACGGCACGCCGGCCGATGCCGCGCTCGACGCCGGCAAGCACATGTACAACGTGTTCGTGACCGCGCACGGCCTGCTCATGATCTTCTTCATGGTCATGCCCGCGATGATCGGCGGCTTCGGCAACTGGTTCGTGCCGCTGATGATCGGCGCGCCGGACATGGCCTTCCCGCGCATGAACAACATCTCCTTCTGGCTGCTTCCCCCGGCGCTGGCGCTCCTCCTGATCTCGATGTTCGTCGAGGGTCCGGCGGGTGCCATGGGTGTCGGCGGCGGCTGGACGATCTATCCGCCGCTCTCGACGACCGGCCAGCCCGGCCCGGCGATGGATTTCGCGATCCTGTCGCTGCACATTGCGGGTGCGTCCTCGATCCTCGGCGCCATCAACTTCATCACCACGATCTTCAACATGCGCGCCCCCGGCATGACGCTGCACAAGATGCCGCTGTTCGTGTGGGCGGTGCTCGTCACGGTCTTCCTGCTGCTGCTGTCGCTCCCGGTTCTCGCGGGCGCCATCACCATGCTGCTGACCGACCGCAACTTCGGCACGTCCTTCTTCGTGCCCTCCGCCGGCGGTGACCCGATCCTGTTCCAGCACCTGTTCTGGTTCTTCGGCCACCCCGAGGTCTACATCCTCATCCTGCCGGGCTTCGGCATCATCTCGCACATCGTGTCGACCTTCTCGAAGAAGCCGGTCTTCGGCTATCTCGGCATGGCCTACGCCATGGTGGCGATCGGCGTCGTCGGCTTCATCGTGTGGGCCCACCACATGTATACCGTCGGCATGGATGCGGACACGCAGGCCTATTTCGTGGCCGCCACGATGATCATCGCGGTGCCGACCGGCGTGAAGATCTTCTCCTGGATCGCCACCATGTGGGGCGGTTCCATCGAGTTCAAGGCGCCGATGGTGTGGGCGCTTGGCTTCATCTTCCTGTTCACGGTGGGCGGCGTCACCGGCGTCGTTCTGGCCAACGCGGGCGTCGACCGCGCGCTGCACGACACCTATTACGTGGTGGCGCACTTCCACTACGTGCTGTCGCTCGGCGCCGTGTTCGCCATCTTCGCGGGCTGGTACTTCTGGTTCCCGAAGATCACCGGCTACATGTACTCCGATGGCATCGCCAAGCTGCACTTCTGGGTGACCTTCGTGGGCGTGAACATGGTGTTCTTCCCGCAGCATTTCCTGGGCCTCGCGGGCATGCCGCGCCGCTACATCGACTATCCCGAGGTCTATGCCGGCTGGAACCAGATCTCGTCCTACGGCTCCTACATCTCGGCCGTCGGCGTGCTGATCTTCCTGTACGGCGTGTTCCAGGCCTATTCCCGCAAGGTGCAGGCTGCTGACAATCCGTGGGGCGCTGGCGCCACGACGCTGGAGTGGACGCTCTCCTCTCCGCCGCCGTTCCACCAGTTCAGCACCCTTCCGGTGATCAAGTAACAAGACCAAGATGAGCGACATCAACGCCCAGATCAGCGAAACCCCGGCCGCCAGCCTCGGCGGCCAGGGCTCCGTCGCGGACTATTTCGCGCTGCTGAAGCCGCGCGTGATGTCGCTCGTCATCTTCACGGCCTTCGTCGGCATCATCGCCGCGCCGGGCTCCATCCATCCCTGGCTCGGCTTCGTGGCGCTGCTTGCCATCGCGGTGGGCGCGGGTGCGGCGGGTGCCCTCAACATGTGGTATGACGCCGACATCGACGCGGTGATGAAGCGCACCTCGAAGCGGCCCGTGCCGAAGGGCACGATCACCCCGCAGGAGGCGCTCGGCTTCGGCATGACGCTTGCCGCAGGTTCCGTGCTGGTGCTGGGCCTGCTCGTCAACTGGCTGGCGGGCGCGCTCCTCGCCTTCACCATCTTCTTCTACATCGCCATCTACACGATGTGGCTGAAGCGGCTCACGCCGCAGAACATCGTGATCGGCGGTGCCGCCGGTGCCTTCCCGCCCATGGTGGGGTGGGTGTCCGTCACGGGCTCGATCGACCTCGGCTCCATCGCGCTGTTCCTGATCATCTTCACCTGGACGCCGCCGCATTTCTGGGCGCTGGCGCTGTGGAAGAAGATCAATGCCGATTACACCAATGCCGGTGTGCCCATGCTGCCGGTGGTGGCGGGTGCCGACGAGACGCGCCGCCAGATCCTGATCTACACGCTGATCCTCATTCCGGTGACGCTGCTGCCCGCGCTGATCGGGACGGTGGGCCTGTTCTACACGCTTGCCAATGTCGGTCTCGGCGCGGTGTTCCTCTACTATGCCTGGCGCGTCTACCGCCTGCGCGAAGGGGCTGAGGCGGAGGCCGCCTGCAAGAAGCTCTTCGGCTTCTCGACCCTCTGGCTGTTCATCGTCTTCGCCCTGATCCTCGCCGAGCGCGCGCTTGGCCTTCCCCTGTTTGCACCCGTATTCGGATGAGTGACGCCATGACAAATACCCCCTTCGGCCCGGAGGACATGGCGCGCCGGAAGAAGCGCGCCATCGCGCTGGCGCTCGTACTGGGCGGTCTCGTCGTGCTGTTCTTCGTGACCACGCTCGTGCGGCTGGGCAGTGCCGTGGCCGAGAGGTCGTTCTGATGCGCGTGGCCGATCCCCGCAAGAACCTCCGCGTCGCGGTGATCGCCGCAAGCGTTGCTGTGGGCATGGTGGGACTGTCCTATGCGGCGGTGCCGCTCTACCGGCTGTTCTGCCAGGTCACGGGCTTCGGCGGAACCACGCAGCGCGCCGAGGCAGCACCCGTGCAGGCGAGCGAGCGCACGGTATCGGTGCGCTTCGACGCCAACACCTCGCACAATCTCGACTGGGGTTTCCATGCCGTCCAGACCTCCATGACGGTGAAGGTGGGCGAGCAGAACATGGCCTATTACAAGGCCACAAATACCTCCGACAAACCGCTGACCGGTTCGGCCGTGTTCAACGTGACGCCCGTTCAGGCCGGCGCCTATTTCAACAAGATCCAGTGCTTCTGCTTCACCGAGCAGACGCTGCAACCCGGTGAGTCGATCGAGATGCCGGTGTCGTTCTTCGTCGATCCCGACATGCTGGACGATCCCGATGCCGTCAACATCAAGGAAATCACCTTGTCCTATACGTTCTATCCGGTGGACAAGCCCAAGTCTGTCTCGGAGGCCCCGGCAGCGGCCCCCGGCAGCGTCACGAATTAAGGAGTAGGGGATATGGCTGACGCCCACGCAAAGAACCACGACTACCACCTCGTCGACCCGAGCCCATGGCCGTTCGTCGGATCGATGACCGCCTTCGTGATGGCGGTGGGCGCCGTCATGTGGATGCACGGCTCGAACCCGGCCGTCATGGTGATAGGCCTCGCGGGCGTGATCTACACCATGTTCATGTGGTGGCGCGACGTGATCCGCGAAGGCCAGAAGGGCGACCACACGCCGGTTGTCGGCCTGCACCTGCGCTACGGCATGCTGATGTTCATCGCCTCCGAGGTGATGTTCTTCGTGGCCTGGTTCTGGGCCTTCTTCGATGCCAGCCTGTTCACCGGCGAGGCCATCCAGGCGTCACGCGTCGCCGCCACCGGCGGCGTGTGGCCGCCGAAGGACGTGGCTGTGTTCGACCCGTGGCATCTGCCGCTCGTCAACACGCTGATCCTGCTGACCTCCGGCACCACCGTGACCTGGGCGCACCATGCGCTGCTCAACAACGACCGCAAGGGCCTGAAGTACGGCCTGTGGGCGACGGTGCTGCTGGGTGTGCTGTTCACCATCGTGCAGGCCTATGAATATGCCCATGCGGCCTTCGCCTTCAGCCGCGACCACGGCGGCAACATCTATGGCTCGACCTTCTTCATGGCCACGGGCTTCCACGGCTTCCACGTGCTCGTCGGCACGATCTTCCTGATCGTCTGCCTGGTGCGCGCCTACAAGGGCCACTTCACGCCGAAGGCCCATTTCGGCTTCGAGGCGGCCGCCTGGTACTGGCACTTCGTGGACGTGGTGTGGCTGTTCCTGTTCGCCGCGATCTACATCTGGGGCTCGCACGGCGCGGTCATTCCGGAGCATTGATCCGCCAGACCTGCTAAGATCCCGGGGCCGCAGCGGATGACGCTGCGGCCCCATCGCATTTCGAGGACCGCCGAGGACCGCCATGAACGACACCTATTACCCCGACCTCTCGCCCGTTTCGACCGGCATCGCCGGCAAATGCCCACGCTGCGGGCGCGGGCACCTGTTCGCGGGGTACCTGAACGTTGCGCCGAAATGTTCGAGCTGCGGTCTCTCCTATGAATTCGCCGATGGCGGCGATGGCGCGGCCTGGTTCGTGATGCTGTTCGTCTGCGTGGTTGGGGTGGGCTCCATCCTCGGCGTCGAGGTGGCCTACAGCCCGCCCTTCTGGGTGCATGCGCTGATCGCCATTCCGGTGCTGGTGATCCTGCCGCTGGTGCTGCTGCGCCCCGTGAAGGGCGTGCTGCTGAACCAGCAATGGAAGACCGGCGCCCGCGAGGGACGCCGCGAGTCATGACGGCCGCGCCCAAGCCACCCCGCATCTGGCCGGTGCTGCTGGCCAGCGCGATCGGCCTCGCCATCCTCATCTCTCTCGGGGTCTGGCAGGTGCAGCGCCTCGCCTGGAAGGAGGGGCTCCTCGCCCAGCTCGCGGCCAATGCGGTGGCCCCGCCCATCGGCCTTGCGGAGGCCGAGGCGCGCGGGGCACGCGGCGATGACCTCGAATTCGTGCGCGTGGCGTTTGATGCCACCTACAAGCACGATGCCACGATGAAGATGATCACCAGCTATGACCGTGGCCAGGGCTGGACGATCATCACCCCCGCCCTGACGCCCGATGGTTTCGCGGTGATCGTTGACCGCGGGCGCATTCCCGCCGAGCGGCTGGAGAGCTTCGACAAGCCCGAAGGCCAGGTGAAGGTCGAGGGCGTGATCCGCACCTATGGGCACGGCAAGGCCTATTTCGACCCGGAGAACGACCCCACATCCAATCTCTGGTACTGGTGGGACGTGCCGGCCATGCAGGCCGCGGGCGGGCTCGCCGCCGGTGCGAAGCCCTTTCCCTTCGTGGTGCAGCTTCTGCCTTCCGCCGCGGCGGCTGACTTCCCGCGCCCGCAGGAGCCGCAGGCCAACCTCGCCAACAACCATCTGGGCTATGCCATCACCTGGTTCGGGCTGGCGGCCACGCTGCTGGGGGTTGCAGGCTTCTACATTTACGATCTGCGGCGACGGAAACGGTGAGGGAAACCGTCGCTTGAAGCCCCGCTGAGGCGCGGCTAAACAGCGATCCCAAGTACTTGAGAGGGCACGGCCTTGCGCTATGTTTCAACCCGGGGCGAGGCTCCGGAACTCGGCTTCGAAGACGTTCTGCTCACCGGCCTCGCGCGCGATGGCGGCCTCTATGTTCCGGCCCAGTGGCCCGAACTCTCCACCCGCGAGATCATGGATCTACAGGGCAAGAGCTATGAGGACGTTGCCTACCGCGTCATGCACCCGTTCATCGGCGGGGCCATTCCGGAAGCTGACCTGAAGCGCATGATCGCCGCGGCCTATGGCAGCTTCGGCCATCCGGCCGTGGCGCCGCTGAAGCAGCTCGACGACAACCAGTGGCTTCTCGAACTGTTCCACGGGCCGACGCTTGCCTTCAAGGACGTGGCAATGCAGCTCCTCGCGCGGCTGATGGACTGGGCGCTGGCCAAGCGCCGCGCCACCGCCACCATCGTGGGCGCCACCAGCGGCGATACGGGCGGTGCCGCCATCGAGGCCTTCAAGAGCTCGAGGCATGCCTCCGTGTTCATGATGCACCCGCATGGGCGCGTCAGCGAAGTGCAGCGCCGCCAGATGACCACAGTGGACAGCCCCTCGGTGCACAACATCGCCATCGAAGGCAATTTCGACGATTGCCAGGCGATCGTGAAGGCGCTGTTCAATGACCTCGCCTTCCGTGACAGGGTGGGGCTGGCGGGCGTCAACTCCATCAACTGGGCGCGCATCATGGCGCAGACGGTCTATTACGTGACCGCCGCGCTCTCGCTCGGCGCGCCCGGCCGCGCGGTGAGCTTCTCGGTGCCCACCGGCAATTTCGGCGACATCTTCGCTGGTCTCGTGGCCAAGCGCATGGGCATCCCCATGGACCGGCTGCTGATCGCAACCAATGTGAACGACATCCTCGACCGCACGCTGAAGACCGGCCATTACGAGACGCGCGGCGTGAGGCCCTCGACCAGCCCGTCGATGGACATACAGGTGTCGAGCAATTTCGAGCGCCTGCTGTTCGAGGTGCATGGGCGTGACCCCTATGCCGTGCGCCGCATGATGGCGAGCCTCGCCCAGTCCGGCGCCTTCACCATCGGCAACCGCGAGCTCGACCAGATCCGCCATGAATTCGGTTCCGGCGCCACGGACGAGGTGGAGACGGCGGAAACGATCCGCCGCACGCTCGCCGAAACCGGCGAACTGCTCGATCCGCACACGGCGGTGGGCTATGCCGTGGCGCGCCAGGCGGAAGCCTCGCGAAGCCCCATGGTGACGCTTGCCACCGCGCACCCCGCCAAGTTCCCCGACGCGGTGGAGAAGGCGAGCGGCATTCGCCCCGGCCTGCCGCAGCGGCTGGCCTACTTGCTGGATGCGCCTGAACGGTTCACAGTGCTGCCCAATGACGTCGGCGCGGTGCGCGACTTCATCCTGTCGCGGCAGACGGCCTGAACGAGAAAGAGGGCATGAGCGTCGAGATCACCCGCCTATCCAACGGCATCCATGTCGTCACCCACCATATGCCGCATCTCGAGACGGTGGCGCTCGGCATCTGGGTGAAGGCAGGCGCACGCGACGAGCGCGCGGACGAGAACGGCATCGCGCATTTCCTTGAGCACATGGCCTTCAAGGGCACGCCGCGCCGCTCGGCCCGCGCCATCGCGGAGGAGATCGAGTCAGCGGGGGGCGAGATCAACGCCGCGACGGGCATGGAGACCACCACCTATTACGCCCGCGTGCTGAAGGACGATTGGACACTCGCCCTCGACATCCTCGCCGACATCTTCACCGCGCCCGAACTCGACGAGGAAGAGTTGGAGCGCGAGCGCGATGTGATCCTGCAGGAGATCGCCGCGGCCCATGACCAGCCGGACGATCTCGTCTTCGACCTCGCGCAGGCGGCAAGCTTCGGCGAGCATCCGCTGGGCCGGTCCATCCTTGGCACGCATGAGCTCGTGGGCGCGGTGACGCGCCAGCAGATCCTCGACTGGAAGAACCGCAATTACTGGGGCTCGCGCATCGTCGTCGCGGCAGCGGGCCATGTGGACCACAAGGCCTTCGCGGCCGAGGCCGAACGGCTCTTGGGCGCCATTGAAGAAGGCCATGGCCCGCAGCGCGAACTCCCGGCCTTCCAGCCCACCGCCTGCACGGCGGAAAAACCCCTCGACCAGGCGCATCTCGTGCTCACCTTCGAGGCGCCAAGCTACCGCGACCCCGAGATCTACGTGCTTCAGGTGCTCTCGAACATCCTTGGCGGCGGCATGTCCTCCCGGCTGTTCCAGGAGGTGCGCGAGAAGCGCGGCCTTTGCTACAGCGTGTTCTCCTTCGGCTCGGCCTATGAGGATGTGGGGCAGGTGGGCGTCTATGCCGCCACCTCGCCCGAACACACCAATGAGCTGATGGGCCTGACGACCGAGATCATGATGTCGGTGGCCGCTGAGGTGACGGAAGCGGAAGTGGCGCGCGCCAAGGCGCAGCTCAAGGCCAGCCTCGTCATGAACCTCGAGAGCGCCTCCTCGCGCGCCGACCAGATCGCGCGCCAGTTCCTGGCCTTCGGCGAAGTGCCGGACATGTCCACCCTGATGGCCAAGATCGAGGCGGTGACGCCCGAACAGGTGCGCGCGCTGGCCGAGCGGCTGTTCCGCAGCCGCAAGCCCGCCTTCAGCGCTGTCGGCCATATCGGGCAGGTGATGGAGTATGACGCGCTCGCGCGCCAGTTCGGGTAACGGCCATGGCCTTCCTGCGCTCACCCTTCGGTGCTGACCCGCCGCCCGTGCTGCGCGACGGGCACGCGCTGATCCGCGTGCCGGAGATGGGCGATTTCGAGCAGTGGTCGGCGCTGCGCCGCGAGAGCCGCGACTTCCTCACCCCGTGGGAGCCCACCTGGCCCGCCAATGACCTGACGCGCACCGCGTTTCGCAGCCGCATCCGGCTTTACTGGCGCGACATCGACGAGGACGCGGCCTACCCCTATTTCATATTCGATGCCACGGGCGAGGTGCTGGTGGGCGCGCTGACGCTCTCCAACGTGCGCCGCGGCGTGGCCCAGACGGCAACGCTCGGCTACTGGATCGGCCAGCCCCATGCCCGGCAGGGCTACATGACCTCCGCCGTGCGGCTGATCCTGGATTTCGCCTTCCTGCACCTTGGCCTGCACCGGGTGGAGGCCGCCTGCCTGCCGCATAACCGCGCCTCCGTGGGGCTTCTGCTGAAATGCGGCTTCGAGCGCGAGGGACTGGCGCGGGGCTACCTGAAGATCGCCGGGGAGTGGCGCGATCACCTGCTCTTCGCCCGCCTCAGCGGCTGAGTTCGGGCGAGCCCCCCATTGCAACCGCTTGCCATGAGGCCCGGAGCAAGCTTAGGTGACGCGATGGAGTGGGGGAGACACAGGGCAGCGGGCGGTACCAACGCCAGGTTGCTGGCGGCCGTGCTGCTGGCGCTTGCGGCGCTGCTGATTCCGCGCGCCGCGACGGCGCTCGACCCCATCGATCTCGCCACGCTGGCCGCCTCGCGGGACTTAGGCCCGGAGCTTGGCGCGCTCACCGCCGAGAAGCGCAGCGTCGAGGTGGAACTGCCGAATGCGCCGGGCGGTGGCGCGCCTCCGAAGATCACCCTGACCGCCCTGGGCCCCGGCCCCACTTTCAATTGGGTCGTGGCGGCGATCACCAACACGGCATCCACCCCGCGTGAGGCGGTGATTTCCATTCCGCAGCAGGGGTTCACGGGCTCGGGCTTCCTGCCGCTGCGCTTTGCAGGCCCGCGCATCTACAGCGTGCAGGCCGGGGGTGCCGCCAAGATCGAGGCGGTGCCGGTGCCAAGCGAATCGGCCTATCTCGTCACCCTGCCGCCGGGGGGGCGCGCCGCCGTGGCCTTCGAACTTCTGGAGGCAGGCCCGCTGCCGGTGACGATCTGGCAACGCGAGGCCTTCGACGGCCGCAAGGACTATCTCTCCTTCTTCCGGGGCGCGCTGCTCGGCGTGTCGGTGCTGCTGGCGCTGGCGCTGTTCGGCCTCTACGGCTTCCGCTCGCGCGGGGTGTTCCCCGTGGCGGGCGGTTTTGCATTGGCCTGCATCGGCTTCATGCTGCTCGAGGGCGGGCATCTTCCGGGCCTTCTGGCGCGGCTGTCTCTGCCGGGCATCGACCCGCAGGTGATCCGTGCCGTGGTCGAGGGGCTGATGGCGGCCTTCCTGCTGCTCCTCCTGGGCTTCCTGTCGGATGTGCAGCGCGTCTCGCGCACGGCGGGCAGCGTGCTGCTGGCGCTGGGCGGGCTCGCCTTCATGCTGCCGGTCTATGGCCTCGCCGATCCCATCGCCGCCACCATGGGCGCACGCGCCCTGTTCGCGGCCACGGCCTTGGGCGGCTTCGTGCTGGTCAACGTGCTCTGGCGCATGAACGAGGTGAAGCCCGAAACGGCGCTGCTCTCCTGGGGCGCCATCGTAATCTGGACCATCCTGGCGGTG
>Ga0181554_1002669_pt1 | contig 15610 bp, 18 predicted proteins | sample 011ome_16_FD_145602 | JGI IMG/M metagenome (GOLD analysis project Ga0181554, IMG submission 145602) | Coastal salt marsh microbial communities from the Groves Creek Marsh, Skidaway Island, Georgia - 011503CT metaG (spades assembly) | ecosystem: Environmental > Aquatic > Marine > Intertidal zone... | reverse complement strand
AGACTACGCCCACCGCCAGATGCAAGCCCAAGTGATTCGTCACTTGGGCTTTTTGCTTGGAGCGACGGCTGTGTCAGGTGCCTCGGTATGCTGTGGCGCCCCGGCGTCGGGCTCTCGGCGCCAACACCGGGTTGGCCGACGTGTCGGTCTGCACCAGCGTCGGGCTGGGGCGCGATCGATCCTTCTTGGGTACCCCGCCCGGGCAATCGATCTGCTTGGCCATGAGTGCCATCGCTTTCTACAGACTCCCTGCACAAATCAACGCACCTGGTGCATCTGCCATCCCGGACGACGTGCAGTGTTGCAGATACCCGCAATCGCGAGGCTGTTGTTGCGTGTTGCGTGTTGCGTGCCGCACCTTTTTGCCCATCTCGACCCGCAGCGCTCACCGGCCGCCTGATGCGTGTAGAGGCTCCGTGGTAGCGATTAGCGCGGGTCAACTCAGGAATCCTTGCGACTGACATGGATCTTGCCATCGGCACTCTCATCGATTTCAAGTCCGATGGACCGAGCCCCCGTGCGGGAAAACGTCGACCAGGCCGCATCGGCAATCTCGCCATGGTGGGCCACCACGAGGCCCAGCAACGTTGCCGTACTGCCTGAACCGCAGGGGTGCCAACCCACATCCACTCCGATGTGGTGGGTGCCCGCTCGGCATTCGAGGTAGATCGTGGGGCGCGCGAGTGCATCGTCACCGCCGCTGGCGGCCTCCACGATGTTCCGTACCACGTCCAGCGCTGCGCCCGGGTCTTCTTCACCGGCTATCGATTCACACACATCTGACTGCGGCAGTCTTTGCTTTCGGTTCATTGGGCTCTCCCGGTTGGCTCCCTGCCGCTGCTTTGGCTGCGACGCGGGTTTGATGCTTCACCGGGGGCCAGGCTGTGGATGTCGGCCAGCAGCCCGGGAACCAGTCGGTCCGTAGAACCGGGTTTCATCAAATCTCAAAGTGTGTTGCGAGTTGTGCTCCCACGTTGTAGGCCCGCTTTCCCTTGGACACAATAAACACCTGAACAAACAGGGGGAGGACACATGCCCGTTGAATTGTTGCGCTCGCTGGCGGGCAGCAAGTTGCCGGTCACGGTGGAGGACATCGGCGAAATCGACCAGATACGTGTTCTGGCGGCCGCCGGGCTGGTGAGGGCCGTATTGCCCGCGGTCGGTGCCCATGTGCAGCGAGCGGAAGTGTTGGGCCTTTCGCCCGCGGGCGAGGAAACGTTGCGCCAGACCTTGCCCGCCTTGCAGCTGGGATTTGAAGTGCAGCGCCAGATCAGCGCATCTCCCACCGGCACCCGGAAACACGGACAGCGCCTCGATTCGTGAAAAGCTGAACGCCCGCCACCGGCGCAGCGCTGATGCTCACAGCGCATTGGATTGACATCTGTGCGGTGGTTTCAGGGGCCCGTGGCTTGGTAGCGCGGACGCAATGACCAGCATTCAGTGACTGCATGCCGCGATCGCTGACCGAAGAGTCTGTCGATTTCCTACAAACGGCTGTGTGGCCTCCATCCCATCATGGGTGTTCCAAAACCAACCCGTACGGAGCCCCACATGCCCACCAGCCCACGCCAGAAAGACGCTTGCGACCTGCTCGATGCAGACCACAAGGCGGTCAAGAAAATGTTCAAGGATTTCGAGGAGCTGTGCGGCTCCCGTGCGCGCAATGCGGGGGCACTGCGCATGGACCTTGCCAAGGAGATCTGCACCGAGTTGACCGTGCATGCCCAGATCGAAGAGGAAATTTTCTACCCTGCGTTGCGCGAGGCCATCAAGGAAACCGATCTGCTGGCCGAAGCGGAGGTGGAGCACCAGACCGCCAAGGACCTCATCGCACAGATCGAGAGCGCCCTCACGGCAAACGAGCAGTTTGATGCCCGGGTCAAGGTACTCGGTGAATACATCGACCACCACGTGAAGGAAGAGCGCAACGAGATCTTTCCCAAGGCGCGCGCTGCGCGCAAGCTGGACCTGGTGGTCATGCGCGAACACCTGCAGCAGCGCAAGGAAGAACTCATGGAAGCGCGGCTGGCCGCCGCTTGACGCGGTACGAACACACCATACGCTGTCTACCGCCCAGGTGGGACATGAGCCTTTCGCGGTGGAGGCTGGCCCTCAGGGCCCTGACTACCTATGCAGGACTGCCGCTGCCCCTGCGGCTGTCTGAATCGCCTCGGTATGCCTAGACACTTTTGAGCTCTTGGGAATGTTGCTGTTCGAAAATGCTAACGACCACTGCGGCACGTGGCGGGCTGACCTCGGAGAATTGCTGCAACGGTGCACAGCACCACCGGGCCTTCGAGGACAGTCCGCCGCCATGCCTGCGTCGCAGGCTTGCACCTTCACGATGTTGAAACCCCTGCATTCGGCGTTTCACAGCACAGCGCTGGAGCAGCTGCTCCGGGCAATGGAAACAGGCAATCTGGCGGTGGTCCGGCTGTCGTCCGGCATGTGCGTGCAGATGACTGCCACGGATGCAGGAACGCACGCGCGCATTCAAGCGATGGGTACCGTCCAACGGTACACGGGCAGAAAGCCATGCACACAGGGAGGCCGTGCTGTACCCGTTGGCGCATGCGTGCTCATGCGCCATGCGCAAGACCGCAAAGCACCACATCGTGCCCGCCGCGGCGCGCAGCAGACCCCATTCACGGACCACGCCAGGGCACCCTCGGGAGGTATCGCCGTTGTCTGACAGACGCTCAGGGCGCGCTTTGCTGAAATTGGGCGAAAGCAGCCATTGAGGCTTGCTCGGGACCATTGCGGTCCTCCCTTCTTTCCACGAAAGCAGCACCATGAAACGCCAGCAACATCGCCACCCTGCCCGTTCGGCCCTGCCCTTCGCAGGCACTGTGGTGGTAGCCGTTTTGGCAGCCATGGCACTGCTGGCGACCGATCTGACCGTCCAGGCAGCGGACTCGCTGTCTTACCTGCCGGAGAGCTCCGATCAAATGCTCCCGGCGCGGTTGTTTGAATGAAGGCTTGTCAAAAAAGATAGCAGCGGAGTACCATTCGGCGCCGGTTGCATTTTGCAGGCGGCGCAATGAACGGAGAATGAGCATGACCCCATGTTTCAGCATCCCTCGCGGCCTCGCTGCTCGCGCCCGGCGCTGGCCCGCGCATGCAGCCCTGGCAATCGGTCTTGTGGCCTGTTCGGCGCCCCAGGACCACGCGCTCGAAGAGTTTTCGCAGTGGCACGACAATGCGCGATTGCAGGCACGTGCCGGCTTGCTGCGTTGGAGCGAGCTCTACCGCGAAAGCTTTGACCGGCTCACGGCCCTGCCCTCCTCGTTCCAGCAGGACTCGCGGCTCGAGAACACCGTACTGTTGCTGTCCACTGCACGCAAATTCGAGGCCAACGAGATCACGGCGCAGCAGTTTGCGGCGGAACAGGGCGCCATTGAAGCGCGCCTGCAGGCGCGGCTGAGATAGACCGCAGGGCTCTCAAGGGGCCGCCTTTCACAGCGATGCGCGGCGCACGGGCCCGTGCAGCGGGCCGGCCCCCAGCTGCGGCCAATGATTCGCTAACGCTTGCCCACACTGTCCTCGACCACCGCGATCCGTCGACGCAGCGCGGCGGCAACGTCCACTTCGCCCGCCGCCTGGGCGCGCTGCGCCTCCAGTGCCAGCCAGGCCATCAAGGGCCTGCGCCAGCCCTGCTCTGATGCAGTATCTACCGCGATCGACGCCACGGCCGGACTGGCAGCGCCAGTCCTGAACAGCACACCGGCAGCCACAAGGCGCGACAGGGGATCCTTGATGGCTGCGAGCGTGGCGGCATTGCCTGTGCTGGCAACCGCCCGCTGCGCCTCGGGAAGATGCGCAATGGCACTCGCCACCGGCCTGCCCGCCAGGTAGTCTGCATAGGTTCGCTCGGCCTCCGGCGCATCGGGCCGCAGTGCCTCGAACCCGTCGCAAGGTGCGGGATCGAGGCTTGCCACCTGCGCTGCACAGCGCGTCAGTTCGACGCGGGCCAGCAGGCCGACCCGGCCGGTGCGCCCCACTTCGGCCCGGGCATGCTTCCACTCCAGCAGCTCCACACGCGAATTCCCGGCAAGGTAGGCCTGCGTCGCTTTGTGCACGGCCCCATGGGCGTTCATCTGCCAGTCGGGCGCAGGCGGGGTGCTGGAGCAGCCCGTCAGCGACACGCCAACAATCATCGCCGCGCTGACAAGAGCCCCGGCAACGCGACCCCGGGCGACAGGTGCGCCGTAGCGCAAAGACTGCGCAGCGTGGTCGGCCGGGGCCGTACCAAGGCGGCGCTTCAGAACAGACAGGTCGGTCGTCATGGCAGCTTCAGTTGTGTGTCGCGCGCAAATGGCCATTTGCGGTTGATCTCGTTGACCAGTGCCTCCACCTTGCGCAAGTTGCTCTCCACCTCGGCACGCAGCGTGCCCAGGTCATTGGTGGCCTCGCGCGCGTTGGCACCCACGGCCTGGGCTTCGGCCAGCACGGCGTCCACCTTCCTGAGGCTGGCGCGGGTGTCAGCCAGCAGCCCGTTGAGCTGCAGCACCGTAGCGCGCACATCCGGGATGAGCGCGTCCTGCCCTTCGGGCCCGCCAAACACTTGCCTGTCCGCCCTGGCGGCCATGCCGTCAAGCCGCGCCAGCAAGGCATTCGTCCGGTCGAGTGTGGCAACGATCTTGCGGGCGTCCGCTTCGTTGCCCATCAGCACCCCCAGTGCGCCCCCCGGTGCGTTCAGGCGATCGGTCAACCCGCGGACGTTGGCCAGGCTGGCGCCCAGGGCGGCATCCTGCGCGGTCAGGGCATTGAGGTTGGCCAGCAGCTCGCGGGCCGATGCCATGAGCTGCGGGACCTCGGCGGTGGCATCGCCGCGCAGCACGGGCCGCACGGCGCCGTCCTGCAAGGGCGGATCGGTCAGGATGCCGCTATAGGCCCGGATGTTGGTGCCGCCAACGATGCCGCGCACCAGGGTGAACACGCTGGATTCGCGCAGCCAGTGCGCATCCTTGCGAGGCACGTCGAGGATGATGCGGGCGTTGCCTTCGTTAGCGAGCTCGATGCGGCGCACACGGCCGATGGGGAAGCCCGAGAACGTCATGTCCATGCCCACCACCACGCCTTCGGAGTCGTCGGCCGTGAGCACCAGGGTCTGCGTGGGCTCAAAGGCGCCGCGGGCGTAAAGCAGGTACAGGCCCGAGCCGGCAATCAGCAGCAGCGTGAACAGCATCAGCGCGGCCGCCTTCAGCTCCAGGTGGGCGACCGGGCGCAGGGTCGGTTCCGCATCCCGGGCGCGCTCGGGCTGCGGGCGGGTGGGGTCGGATGAATGGGGTTCGTTCATGCAGTCGGTGTCACGTTGGTGCCTGTCATTGCCGGTGTCAGCCTCAGTAATAGTTGCCCATCAGCGATCCCACCTCGATCAGCAGCAGCACGGCAAACATGCGCGCCAGGCCGCCCAGCTCGGACCCTTCGATGGTGCGGCCCTCATCGCCATGCAGGCCAGCGGCCATGGGGATCAGCGCCACGGCCAGGCTGAAAAACAGCGTTTTCAGCACAAAAAGCAGTGTGACGCTGGGCGTGAACACCTGCCCGAACATGCGCGTGTAGCCGGGCAGGCCCGCCAGGTTGAAGCCGAACACGCCCAGGTAGGCCATCACCAGCGCCACCACGCAGCTCAGCGCCGCGAGCGTCACGCACGCAAACACGCCAGCGATCACGCGCGGCAGCAGTTCGACCCGCACAGGGTCGGCACCCCGGCGGCGCAGCGCCTCGAAGCTGCCCGACTGCCGCAACCGGGCCACCTGCGTGCCATTGGGAATGGTGCAGCGCATCGCCACAAACAGCGCCGCCGTGAGCGGGATCAACTCCAGCACCAGCACCCGGATCACCATTTCCAGGGCGTAGCGCGACAGCCCGTAGCTCAGGGCCGTGACCACCACGATGCGCGTGAGCACCAGGCTGATCAGCGCCGCCAGCACGGTAAAACCCAGCAGCACCGGGGCCGTGTCCAGGTAAACATGCCGCGCCAGCGCGCCGCGCGTGCTGCGGCCGTAGCTGGACGGGGACAGCACCAGCACCAGCACCACGGCCCCCAGATACAGGATGCGCCACCAGGCCAGCGCCCAGCGGCACAGGGTGTGCCAGAGCTGCTCAGGCAGCGTCAGGCCGGACGGGCGTGAAATCATCGCCGGATGATAGCGGCGGGCCACCCTGCAGCCCTGGAAAGCCTCAGCGCGGCCGGTCAGGGCGAACTTCAGGCCGAAATCAGCCCAAGGTGCTAGTCCAGCAACAATATTTTGCTATATTTTTTATAGCAAAAGCCGCTACGGGAGGTGGCTGCTGAAACACCCGGTCACACAGCGCACGGCGCTGAAAGGGCCGTGAACACGTCCTTACACATGCCGCCGCACGCCGTGGCTGACAGCGGTGTCTGCAGGCGGCAGGCCGGTGGCATCGGCCCGGTCGTGCAGCGCCTTGATGATGTGGCAGTGCCCGTCCGAGCCGTCGCAGCGGCTGCGCAGCGCCAGCAGGTCCGACTCCAGCGCCTGCAACTCGGCCAGCCGGGTGCGCACGTGGGCCAGGTGCTCATCCAGCGTGTCGCGCGCAGCCTCGCAGTCGGCCTTGCGCGTAAGGTCCAGCGCCAGCAGGGTGCGCACCTCCGGCAGCGACATGTCCATCGCGCGGCACAGCCGGATGAAGCGCAGGCGGTGCACGTCATCCGGGCCATACAGGCGGTAGCTGTTGTCCATGCGCAGCCCGGGGGGCAGCAGCCCCTCCTTTTCGTAGTAGCGGATGTTGGCCGCCGAAACGCCCGACAGACGGGCCGCATCGCCAATGCGGTGGATGGCGGGGGTCGCATTCATGGCTTGACCTTCGAGTGGCTTCAAGGATTCCAATGATGCCATTGCAACCACTTCCGAAAGAAACCATGTCAGCACACTGCTGCGATCACGACACCCCCAGCGCCCGCGCCGCTGCCGACCCGCGCTACCGCCGCATCCTCTGGGCCGCCCTCATCGTCAACGCACTCATGTTTGCGCTGGAGCTGGGCGCTGGCGTGCGTTCGGGCTCGGCATCGCTGCTGGCCGACGCCATCGACTTTCTGGGGGACGCCGCCAACTACGGCCTGTCGCTGTGGGTGCTGGGCATGGCGCTGGCGTGGCGCGCCCGGGCGGCGCTGGTCAAGGGCGCCAGCATGCTGGCGTTCGGCGTGTTTGTGGCCGGGCGCGTGGTGTGGGGCCTGTGGCAGGGCCAGCCGCCCGAGCCCCTGACCATGGGCGCCGTGGGCCTGCTGGCCTTGGCTGCCAACCTGGGCGTGGCCGCCCTGCTGTACGCCTACCGCGAGGGCGACGCCAACATGCGCGGCGTGTGGCTGTGCACGCGCAACGATGCACTGGGCAACGTGGCCGTGATGGTGGCGGCGCTGGGCGTGTTCGGCACCGGCAGCGCGTGGCCCGACCTGGCCGTGGCCGCCGTGATGGCCACGCTGGCCATCACGGGCGGCTGGAGCATCGTGCAACAGGCGCGACAGGAACTGGCGGATGAAGCAAGGGTTTGCACGACCGAGCCACGCGGGCGCTAAGAACCCTCGGCAACAAAAGCGGCCATGCCTACCCCCCGCAGTGCGGGTCGCGCCCTAATTCCGCAGGGCCAGGGAAGGCCTCAGAATGGGGAGCATGAAAGTGCCTCTCCACAACCCCTCTTTTCCGCGGGAGTTCATTCCGCTCGAAGGCACATCGCAGGACTGCACCGACTGTGCCAATGCCGAGCGGCTGGGCTTCCAGTTCGACTATGCCTACCAGCCCATCGTCGATCTGGCGCGGCACGAGGTGTTTGCCCATGAGGCGCTGGTGCGCGGCCCCCAGGGCGAGGGGGCGGCCACGGTGCTGTCGCAGGTCAATGACCTCAACCGCTACCGCTTTGACCAGGCCTGCCGCGTCAAGGCGATCAAGGGGGCGAGCGAGCTGGGCATGCAGCAGCCGATCTCGATCAACTTTTTGCCCAACGCCATCTACAAGCCAGAGGCGTGCATCCGCACCACGCTGGAGGCCGCACGCGCACATGCTTTCCCACTCGAAAACATCATTTTCGAGGTGACCGAAGGCGAGCGCATCGAAGACGGCAATTGGTTCGCGTCGGTGCTGCGGCATTACCGCAGCTGCGGCTTCAAGACCGCCATTGACGACTTCGGGGCAGGCTACGCGGGGCTCAAGCTGCTGGCCGACTTCCAGCCCGACATCATCAAGATCGACATGGACCTGGTCCGCAATGTGGACACCAGCCGCGCCCGGCAGGCCATCGTGCGCAGCATGGTCGTGCTGTGCGAAGACCTGGGCATTCAGGTGATCGCCGAGGGGATCGAATCCCCGCAGGAGCGCGATTTTCTGTTTGACTGCGGCATCCACCTGATGCAGGGCTATCTTTTTGCGCGCCCGACCTTCAAGGCCCTCGCCGCGATGGACCCTGCCTCACTCTACGCAGGGGGGCGGTGACACGCGCCACACCGCCCGCAGTACAGCGCTCCTGCAGAAGAGCCGGTGGCAGCCTGTTTCAGCGGCTGTTGCGGCGGCCCGCAGGCTGCGGGCTGCGCGTGCGCGCGGCCGGCCGTACACGGCGCGCCTGCTGATGCGCTTGCTCCATCCACAGCAGGGATTCGGCCTGTAGCAAAAACCGCTGCAAATACTGCGGCGACGCGGCCTGCATGGCAGCCAGCGCCTGCACCACCAGCCGGTGGGCGTTCAGCGGCCCGGCATTTTGCGGCCCGCGCGCCTGCGCCACCGCCACCTTCCGCTCTGCCGAGATGCATGCCAGCGTGGTTCCAAACTGGGTCACGCTGCGCAGCGGTCGTGGCGGGGCTGCATCGGCATCGGGTTGCGCCAGGGCCGCCGCAGCGGCGTCACCCACCGGCCGGTGCACGCCCAGGGCCCGGTTCAGCTGCGCCAGCGCCGCCATGGCAGATGGCACCGTCCGGGCGCCAGCATGGCCCTGCGGGGCTGCCGCCGCAGGCAGGGGTACCGATTCACCCGCGCTGGCCACGTACGCGGCGATGGAGCCAGCCAGCCGCTGCTCCAGCACCTGCCGCACGGCCTCGGGCTGGCCCGGCAGCCGCGCAGCAAGCGCCTGCAGGTAACGAAACCGCACCGGCTGATGCAGGTCGAGCCCGCGGCTGCGCAGCTGCGCCAGCTGCTCCTGGGCGCGCAGCGCCGACGGGGAAGGCAACCGTTCAGGCGTCATCGGGCGGCGGGCGGTGTGGTTGGCGTGGCGCGCGCCACCGGGGCCATTTCAACGCGGCGGTTTTGCGCGCGGCCTTTTTCGTCGGCGTTGTCGGCCACCGGCTGCTCGGCGCCAAAAGCGGCGGCAAATACCTGCGAAGACGGCATGCCCTCGTCAATGAGTGCCCGGGTCACCGTCAACGCTCGCTGGGCCGACAGCTCCAGGTTGTCGGCAAAGCGCTGGTGGGTGCCGCGCAGCAGCGAGGTGTTGTCGGTAAAACCACTCACCATCAGCATCTCGTCGCGCTCGCGCAGGTACACATGCAGCGGTTGCACCAGCGTCCTGAGCAGCTGGCGGCCTTCGGGCCGCAGCTCGTCCGAACCGGTGGCAAACAGCACGCTGCCGCTGATGCCGATGCGCCCGTTGTTGACCGTGACGCGGCCACTGGCCAGCGGCCCGGCCAGCGCCTGCTCCAGGGCCATGCGGCGCTGTTCCTCCTGCTGGCGCTTTTGCACCTCCTGCTGCAGGCTGGCCACCAGGTCGATCTGCACCACCAGAACCCCCACCAGGATGAGCACAAAACAGCCCAGCAGGCCCGCCATCAGGTCGCCAAACACCGCCCACACCGGCGCGGTGAGGCCGGCCGCGCCCTCGTCCAGATCGTCGTCCAGCACAGCCATCACGCAGCCTCGGCCTCAGCCACCGGGGCCAGGCGCGGCTGCGCGGCGTGCAGCCGGCGCAGGTCTTCCACAATGCCCTGCTGCGCGCTGATGCTCAGGTCAATCACCTCGCGGGCCTGCGCCACGTAGTACGCAAGCTGCTCGTCGCTGCGCGCCATGGACTGGCCCAGCGCCACCTCGATCCGGCCCAGGCCGTGCAGCAGGCGGTCGTTGCTGTCCGAGAACAGCGCCACGCCGTGCGCAAACGCCTCGCCCAGGCTGGCCAGCTCGATCGCACTGGCCGCCGCGTGGGTGGATGCGCCGTCGGCCCGGTCCACCTGCGCCTGCACCGCTTCGGCAAACTGGGCCGTGGCCTGGCCCAGCACCTGCGCAGCCGAGCCCACCATGGCCTCGATGGCGGTGCCCTGCCGGTCTGCCGCCTGGCCTACAGCTTCGAGCAACTCGCCCAGCTGCCCGGTCATCGCCGTGCGCTCTGCCAAAGCCTGGGTGTCGCGCTCGGACAGGCGCAGCATTTCCTCGCGCAGCTGGGCAATCACGCCAGCGGCAGCCTGCGGTACTTCTGAGGCCGTCTGCAGCAGTCGCGTGAGCGGGGCCTCCAGCGCAGCGCCCAGGTTTTGCAGGTGCACCGCCACAGCGGCCTGCAGCGCATCGAGCCGCTCCACCGCCGCCTGGCCGCGCGCGGCCTCCTGGTCGCGCAGGGCCGCCAGCTCGTCCCGCCACACGGTGGCCAGCGTGTCCATGCGCTGGCCCTGCGCCTGCAGCCAGCCGGCCTCTGCCTCCATGCGGGTCTGCACCAGCGCCTCCGAGCGTTCCAGCAGCCGTGTGGCGCCGCCCAGCGTCATTTCCAGCTGCTGGTCCACGCGTTCGCTGATGCGGTCTGCCGCCTGCGCAAGGGCTTCGCCCACCGCCTGGTGCTGCTGCAGGGTGCCGGTAGCCGCGCGCTCCCACTGGGCCGCCAGCGCGGCGGCCATTTCGGCCATGGATGTGCTCCATTGCGCCTGCTGCGCACGGTCGGCTTCCAGCCGGGCATGGCGCTCGTGCTCCACACGGTCTTGCACGGCTTGCAGCATGGCCGATGTCCGCGCGTCAAAGCCCTGGGCCGTGGTCTGCAGGGCGCCGTCGAGCTGACCTGCGGCAGCCTGCAGCGCCTGGGCCACCTCGCGCTGTTGCAGTGCGGCCTGTTCGCCCGCGTGTTCCCACTGCGCGGCAATGCGGCTGGCCAGGGCCTGCAAGGTTTCGCTCCATTGGCTCTGCCGCTGTGCATCCGCTGCCGCCTGCGCTGCAGCCGCATCTGCCGCCAGCGCACGCACCGACTGCAGCAAGGCATGGGTGCGCTCGTCAAAGCCCTGGGCGGTGGCCCGACAGGCACCATCGAGCTGGCTGGCCGCAGCCTGCAGTGCCTCGGCCACCTCATGCTGCTGCCGGGCAGCCTGTACCCCGGCGCTCTCCCACTGCTCGGCCACCCGGCCTGCCACGGACTGCAGGGTTTCGCCCCAGCGCGCCTGCCGCTGCGCATCTGCCGCCGCCTGGGCAGCGGCTGAATCCGCCGTCAGCTCGCGCAAGGCCAGCAGCAAGGCATCGGTGCGCCCGGCCACCGACTGGGCCTGCGCGTGCAGGGCCTCGTCCAGCCTCGCGAGCAGGGCCGCCTGCGTCTGCTCGTGGGTGCGCAGCGCGCCTGTCCAGGTGGCCGAGACGTCGCGCGTGGCAGCTTCCCACTGGGCGCCCAGCGTGCGCAGGTGGGTCTGGGTGGCCGTGTCCAGCCTGGCTTGCGAGAGGGCGGCCTGCTCCGTCAGCGTGGCCATGGCCTGCTCGACCACGGGCCGAACGATGTCGCCAGCGGCGACGGCGCCTGCCTTGAGGTGCTCCTGCATCGAGGTACCCACCGCTGCAGCGAGTGCCGTGTAGGCGCTGGCCGCCTGCTGGTGGAAGGCGTCTGTGCGGGCGATCAGCTGTGCGTCCAGCTGCTCGTGGCGGCGCTCGACCCCGGCGGCCAGAGCCTCCAGGCGCTCGGCGATGCGCGGCAACGCACCGGCCTGGGCCTGCAGAGCGTCCAGCATGGCGTCACGCCGCTGCGCGCCCGAAAACGGGCGCAGGGCCTTGCCGATCTGCCCGTCCAGCAGCCGCACGGCAGCCAGCCGCTCGCGCCGCGCCAGGGCCGACATCAGGCCCAGCATGGCCGATGCGGCCACCCCTGCCACCGATGTACCAAATGCCAACCCCAGCCCCTTGATGGGCGCAGCCAAGGCCGTGCGGATCGATTCGAGCTGGGTGGAGGCCTCCAGCGCCGACACCGCCCCCTTGAAGGTGACGACCATGCCCAGAAAAGTGCCCAGCATGCCCAGCATGACCAGCAGCCCCACCAGATAGGGCGTGAGCGCCGGGCCGGGCAAGGCCACCCGGTCTCCCTCGATGCGCCGCAGCACCGGACCGCGCACCGATGCATGCAGGCCGGCCGACCAGGCGTCCAGCCCGTCTGCCGAACCTGGCACCTGCGACAGCGCCTTGACCAGCGACCCGCTCGCGGTGCGGAACTGGGCGAGCTCGTACGCGCCCAGCACGTAGACGGCGGCAATCACCCCCGTCATTGCCAGCGCCAGGGGGCTGGTGCCCACAAATCCCCAGGCCACCCATCCCAACACGGCAAGGCCCGCTCCAAACACACCCGCCATCCAGCTGTTCTTCATTCGCTTCGTTTCCTATCGTTGCTTTGTGCAGCCTCCAGCAAGCCCAGTACGGGCTCCAGGCGCACCTCGATTTCTGCCTGCAGCAAGGCCTGCAGGTCGCGTTCAAATGCATGCAGCCACCCACCAGCCTGTTTCCAGCGGACAGGGTCGTCCGCGCAGCCGGCGGCGGCCAGCGTGTGGTCGTGCCGCTCTCGCCGCCAGGCCATGCGCCGCTCCAGGTGGCCCGCCAGGGTGGCCCACAGCCGCTGCTCGCGGCCAGCCATCACCTGCTCCATCACCGCATCCAGCTCGGCCAGCGGACGCAGGGGCGGCAAGGCCACGGCCAGCTGGCTGCGCACCTGGGCGCGCAGAGCGGTCAACCGTGCCTCGATCTGTTTTTGGGCTGCCAGGTAGCGGGCGCTGTGGGGCGCGAAGTCTGCATCGGCTACCGGGTCCGGTGGATCCAGCGGCGTGTTGTCGGCCCGCGCCCGGGGCAGCCGGCCGGCGGCCACGCGGCCCTGCACCACGGCTGCAAGATCCGCGCGTGCCGCCACAACAAGGGCATTGAGCTGGTCGCACACATCCGCCCACTGGCCGTCGGCCGACGCAGGGGGCGCAGATTCCTCCATGGCCCGCAGCGCGCGGCTGAGGGTGACTGCGTCCACAGTGCTCAGCCACTGGCTGATTTCCTCGCCCACGTCGACCTCACGGCGCGCACGGCCCGGCGCGACCGGCATCCAGTGCTGGAGCAGGCGAACGAGCGCGGAGCTGTGAAGTCGGTGATGGCTGTGCAAAAAAATCCCGTGGTGGCCCGCTCCGCCCGTTGGCTCCATGGAAGACCTCCGGGCAACAGGGAGCGGGTCCCCGAAAAGGCAAAGCCCGCTATTTTCGCAGGAAGCCCGACAGCGCCCCTGGATGGGGCACCCGCACCCGGTAGCAGGCAGGGCCGCAGGCACTGCCGCAGCACCGTGCCCACACCTCAGAGCCCCTCTGCACGAATCAGCGCGCCGTGTGCATCTGCGGACTTGCCGCTTGACTCGTGCAGAGGCTCCTTACCCGGCCTGGAAATTGCAAGAAAACTGGCACGGCGCCCCGCAAGGCTTGATCCGCAACAAGGCCGGAGCAGCTGGCGCGTGCTGAAATCGCCCGCACCCTGCTGTCCCGCCCGGTCGAAGGGCATCCGAAACCACTGCCACCCCGATCCGCAACACCATGTCCAGCCGAGCCACCGTATCCGCCGCCACATCGCTGCCAGCCGCCGCGCCCCATACGCTGACGGAAGACGCGGTGGCCATCTTCACGGGCGTGCTGCTGATCTCGGTGGGCATCGTCTTCTTTACCAGCGCCGGATTGCTGACCGGTGGCACCGCCGGGCTGGCCTTCCTGCTGCACTACGCCACGGGCATCGGTTTCGGAAAGATCTTCTTTGTGCTGAACCTGCCGTTTTACTGGCTGGCGTGGCGCAAGATGGGGCGCGCCTTCACCCTCAAGACATTTGCCGCCGTGCTGCTGCTGTCGGTGCTGACCGAGATGCAGTCGCAATTCCTGCAGTTTGCCCAGTTGCAGCCGCTGTATGCGGCGGTGGCTGGCGGCCTGATCACAGGGACGGGGTTCCTGGTGCTGTTCCGGCACCGCTGCAGCCTGGGCGGTGTGGGGATTGCAGCCCTGTACCTGCAGGACCGCTACGGCTGGCGGGCCGGCAAGGTGCAGATGGCCGTGGACTGCTGCATCGTGCTGCTGGCCATCTTCACGGTGGAGCCCGTACGGGTGGCGTGGTCGATAGCGGGTGCGGTGGCGCTCAATCTGGTGCTGGCCATGAACCACCGCCCAGGCCGTTACATGGCCGTGTGACCGGCAGGGCTGCACCCGCTGGAGGGGAACCTTCGACCGGCGGCCCGTATCATTCATCCCATGCGGCGCGGTTTTTATGTCCTGATGATGCTGGTGCTGGTCCTGCGTGGCCTCACCGGTACCGCCATGGCTGCCGGCTTGATCGCGCCCCTGCAGCCCGCCAGCCCGGTTGCCGTGTCGACCACAGTGGATGCCCCTCACACCGTGCACCAGATGGCTGCGCATGCCGCCGGGCAAACGCATGCACAGGAACACCGGCACGAGGGTGGCGTGCACGCCGGGGCACAAGCGCACGGCAGCCACACCGCAAAGGCGCCCTGCCACGGCGCCGACCATGCCGGTTGCGCCAGTGCCGGTGCCATGCACCTGGCGGGCGGGCACCACCAAGGTGAGAGCACCTGTTCGGCGTGTGAAATCTGCCATTCGGCCATGCTCGCCCTGCCGCTGGTGCAGGCCGGCCCCTCCGCCCGCACGGGCACGCTGCTGCCCGACGCCAGCGCGCAATTCCACAGCGCGCCTGCCGCGCTGGCCTTCGAGCCACCCATCGCCTGATCTCTGACGCCCGAAGTGCGTCTGCCGTTGTCTGGAGCTTCCTTACAGGTCGCCCCGGGCGGCAACGCAATGCCTCGTTTCTTGTCCGGAGATCGCCATGCGCGCCCCACGTTTCCACGCCCGGGTTCACCCGCTGAACCTGCTGGCTGCACTGTTGCTGGCCTCGCCAGCCGCCGTGTTGGCCCAGAACAACCCGCCGCCGGCCACCAGCGCCCCGCCACCCGCGTCAGCCGACGCCTCTCTGCCCAGCGCACCCACCACGCCGCTGGCCTATCAGGGCATCGCCCCGCAGCCTGCGCTGGGTGACGCCGCCCCCACCGCGACATCCTGGCGCGACGCGCACGGTGCGGTGGCCGCCTTCCCGCGCGGCCATGTCGACATCGTGGCCTGGGAGGCCCGCAATGCGGCCCAGCCAGGCGCAACGGCGGCGCATCCGACGCAGGCCCCGGCCGCGTCGGGTGGCGGCCACGGCCACCATGACGCCAAAGCCGCAGATGCAAAAGCCCACCCTGAGCACCACCAGGGCCAAGCACCCAAGGCGGACGGCACCAAGCCCGCCATGCCCATGCACCACCACGGCCACACCGGCCACCAGCCCTCCGGGAGCAAGCCATGAGCCGCGCACCCACCCTCTCGCCGCAGGGACGGCACCGCAGCATGCGCCTGTCGCTGCTGGCAGCGGCCGCCGTGCTG
>Ga0181554_1002666_pt1 | contig 15617 bp, 12 predicted proteins | sample 011ome_16_FD_145602 | JGI IMG/M metagenome (GOLD analysis project Ga0181554, IMG submission 145602) | Coastal salt marsh microbial communities from the Groves Creek Marsh, Skidaway Island, Georgia - 011503CT metaG (spades assembly) | ecosystem: Environmental > Aquatic > Marine > Intertidal zone... | reverse complement strand
GCGCGTCGTGCGAAAGGAGGATCTGAGGCCGGCGATTCAGAGGATGCTCGATCACGACGGGCCGTATCTGTTGGACGTGATGTTCCCGCATCAGGAGCACGTGTTGCCGATGGTGCCGGGGGGGGGGACGTTCAAGGACACCATCACCACCGGGGACGGGCGGACGCCCGAGCTCAAGGACATGAAGACGTTGTGATGAGAAGCGCGATGAGAAGTGCGGTGCGGTGCGGTGCGGTGCGGTGCGGTGCGGTGCGGTGGAGGAGGAACGAACATAGTGCGCTAACTGATTGTGATGCTAATTGAGTTGATCATCGCGCGCGACGGTCGACGAGCGAAGAAGCGCGTCCCGCCGCTATCTCTCGCGCGCGAAAAAGATTTATTTCGCGATCCGCGAGAGAGCGCTCCGCTCCGATGGATCCGAGACGGCGTCGGTTTTCTCGCGACGCGCACGTACCCCTCCGCAGTTGACCCGCGCGCGGCGGCGCGACGTGTTCTCGCGCGACGCGACCCGCGACCGCGCCCGCGCGAGGGCGCACGGCGACGTCGCCGCGCATCGGAATCGTCGCGACGCGTCGCCGCGAGCGCGCGGTGGGGCCAGACGCGCGCGAGGTCGATCGATCGCGGGTGCCTAAAAAGGACGAGCGGTCGCGAGAGGCGTCGAGAGCTCGTCTGCTAGGATGTCGCGTCGCGCGCCGCCCCCCGCGGGTCCCGGCCTCGCCCCCGCGCCGCTTCGACGCTCCGTGGACGAGGCCGCGCTGAACGCGAAACTCAGGGAGCTCAGAGAGGCGATGAGCAAGGAGAAGGTGGCGCGCGAGGGCGCGCGCGCCCGCCAGGCTGCGGGGGGCGGCCACATCTGGGCGTCGTCGCGCGCGTCCGCGAACGCCGTCCGCGTGACGCGCAACGGCGGCCGACTCCGCGAGCTCAGCGCGGAGGAGCTCGAGCGCATACAGAGGATCAGGCAGCAGGAATCCCCGAGCGCGCGAGCGGAGGCGGCGATGCGACGCGCGGAGGCCGAGGGCGCCGCGGACGGAGGACGCCGGCGACGCCTCGCGCCCATCGAGCACGCGCCGACGACGTACCACCCGCCGACGCGGGCGCCGCCGCGTCCGACGCGGCCGCGGTCGCCGCGGTTCATCGAGCACGTGATATACTCCACCGCGCGGGGGCCGACGCCGACGCCGGCGCCGCCGCCGGGTGGGCCGCCGAGCCACGCGCGGCCGAGGAGCGCGCGGCCGGGCGGACACGGCGCGTACCGCCCGAGGACCGCGGAGCTGAACGAGCCGTTGGAAGAGTTCGGCGGGGAGCTTCACCACGCGCCGGAGCCGGAGCCGGAGCCGGAGCCGGAGCCGGCCGCGCGATTCGGGACACGCGGCGGGCGGGTGGAGATCGTGAACGAGACCCCGAGCCTGTGGGAGGGCGAGGTGGACGAGGAGGCGAACCGACGGGAGTTCGAGGAAGCGCTGAGGGAGTGGCGGTCGGGGGGCGCCGAGGCGTCGGCGACGGCGACGACGACGGCGACGACGCCGGCGACGGCGGCGGCGGCGGCGATGGAGACGCAGACGGAGACGGTCGCGGTCGCGACGCGGGAGCGACCGAGGACGGCGCGGCTGAGCGACGTCCCGAAGGGGTCGTCATACTTTGAGCGTCTGCTCGCGATGAACGCGGAGCGGGTGGCGGGAAGCGAAGCGATGCGACGAGGACGCGCCGGCGCCGCGAAGAAAAAGTCAAAGACGGCGAGCGTCGCGCGGGGGTGACGAGAACTGTAATACCCGCGGAGCGAGTCACGCGCGCCTGACGATGACACCTTATTAGTCTTAGCAGATGGAAGCGACTTGAAAGAAGGCAACTCGTGATCGAGTTAAAAAATCAATCGCATCGTACGCGGGGCGGCGCGTCGTTCGTCACGACGTTCGTCGCCCTTTTCGTTTCCTAATTTACGTCGAGAGCGCCAGCGCGTCCCCCCGCGCGACACTCCGCGCCAACGCCCTCGCGCACCCCTCGTCCGCCGCGCACTCCCCCGCGTCCACGTCCGCGACGTCCCTCGCCACCTCCTCGCCCACCCTGCCCGCGATCAACCGCTCGACGACCGCCGCGGTCGTCGCCGCGCGCCGCTCCGCGTCGTTCATCGCGGCGGCGCGCGTCGCCGCCGTCTCGCCGGCTGCCTCGCTTGCGCCGTTGGTCGCCGACATGATCGCGTTCCAGCCGAATCCCAGGACGTTCATGAACGGGATCGTCAGGTGCCGCGGGACGAGCCAGAAGTTGATCGCCTGCGCGGGCATCCAGTACGCCCACATCATGTAGCACAGCGTGCTCGACGTCGCGCCGCCCGGAGACGCGCCGTCGTCGTCGTCGTCGTCGCCGTCGCCACCGGAGCTCTCTCTGCTTCTCAAAAAGCTCGTCGCCGTCCCCGAGAAGACGTCTCGCGCCCGCGCCGGCACCTCCGTCGCCGCGCACTCGCCGTTCGCCCACGCCTTCAACCCGAAGAACGTGGGAAGGTACACGAACGGAGACACGAGGAACGAGTCCACGAACACCATGGCGCTGACGCTCGCGCCGGCGCCGTACCGCGCGGTCAAGAACCCCCCCATCGGCTTCATCACCCGGTTATACAACCCGTACTGAAACGCGCCGACGTAGGATAACCCCAACGCGAAGAAGCACGCCGCCCTCCGCCAGTCGATCTCCTCCCTCCCCTCCACGATCTTCTGCACGAGGAGATCCGACCCGACGCACTTCGTCACGGACGTGATGAGCGCGGACGTGAACGGGTGCCGGACGAATGTGTTGGCGTACGCGTACCCCGCGGCGCCGACGACGCGCGACTTGACGCACGCGTGAAACGCGGCGTGCCGCGCGACGTCGAGCCACGAGCACCCGGCGTGCCGCAGCGCGATGCTGCTCGAGATCAACATCGCGGCGGGCGGCGGGGATGTTTGGCCCGCGACGGCTTTCGCCGCCGCCGATGAAGCCGACGAAGCCGACGAAGCCGACGGCAGCCCCGAGCGAACCCTAAACGCCGCGATCATATGCGGCACCTCCACGCGAAACGCGGGATGCGTCAGCGCGTCCCTCCACGACCCGCCCGCGTGCCTGAGCGCCATCGTCGGCATCAGCCGCCGCAGCGACGCCGCCGCGACGGACGACGCGGCGTTCCAGGCGGGCGCGGCGACGACCGCCGCGCCCATCGCTTGGAGCGCCGCGACTCTCACCTCTTCGCGAACCGCCGGGTTCGACGCCACGGAGAGCCACGGGACGCCCGCGCCGCGCATCGCGCGCATCAGGTCCACCGCGGTTCGCGCCGCGGAGTCGCCGTTCGCGGCGCGCAGCTTCGACGCGAAGTGCTCGATCTCCCACGTCTGTCTCAGCTCGAGGAGGCTCTGCGCGTGTATTTCGCGCTTGCGGTGCGCCCTCGCCGCCGCGCGCTCGCCCGCGCCGACGCGCGCGGAGACGGAGGACGGGCGCGAGGACGTCGACGCCGCGCCGCCTCTACCGACGGAGCTCACCGCTCTCAGGAGCGAGCGTTTCGCGTACCGCCACATCGTCGCCGTCGCGCGCGCGTCGTTCGATCCCGCCCCGACGCCGCCCCTCGCGCCCGTCAGTCAACCCTAGATATTTCTCCCCGCCCGCCGCGCGACCACGCCTCCTCGAGCCGCGCGACGCCCGCGCCCGCCGCGCGCTCCCTCTCCTCTCGACGCGCGCTCGACCCGAGCCCGTCCCGCGCTTCGCCCGGACGGCGCTCGTCGACGCTCGACGCCCGCGTCGCAGCCGCGCGTCTCTCCTTCTGAAGCGTCGCATTCAGCCCCGGTTCCAAACGTCCAGTCTTCCCCCGAGGGTGTGCGGCGTGAGAGGCTTGGGTCGCGCGAGCAAGAGGCCCTCGCGCGTCGGTTACTAAAAACCCATACGCGAGTGGTTTTTTTCGTAGGCCCTACTACGTCGTCGCACGTCATCACGCAACGATTCTCGCGCGAGAAAATCTGCCACCTACGCGCTCGCTGCGGCGTTTTTTCCAGGTTTTTTCCTCGTCGCGAGATCGCCCGGGGCGTCCGCGTCGTGGCCGGCCTCGCACTCGCGCGCGCGCCCCCTTGTCTTCGCGATCGCGCGAGAATCGCCATGGACGCGTCCGCACACGAGGTACGTGGACGCGCCTTCACGTCCGCGCCGTCCCATTCGCGCTCGTTCGCCGCGTGTTTTCGCGATCATAATCGATCGTTCTCCCGCTGAGCCGATACTCGGCGAAGCCTCGAAAATCGCGTTCGCGCGCGCGTCCGCTCGCGCGCGTCCCCGCCGCGCCGTCCCCCCGCCGCGCCGCGCCGCTCCCCCGCGTCGAATCGCATCGTCGCATCCCTGACATCAGGGCGCGTCTCCGCGTCTCCGTGAACGTTCGCAGGCGACGACGCCCGCCGCGGAGGCGACCGACCCCGTCGCCAGCTCGGATCGCCGTCCCTTCGCCGACGCGCCCGCCGAAAACGCACCCGCCGCGCCCGTCGCGAGCCACCTCCCCGACGACCCGCGCGAATCGCTCGCGGACGCCGCGCCCGCGGTTCCGACCGCGAACGACGCCGCGGCGACGCCGATCGCGCGCGCGATCAACGCGGACGCGACGCGCGACGCGGACGAGGCCCCGCAGACGGAGCGCGAGCGCGAGCGCAAAGTGGACGAGGATGGGATCATCTGGGGATACTGGGACGAGGAGGAAGAGCGGGCGCTCGTGGAGGGGGTGCGGAAGCACGGGGCCGGGGCCTGGGAGATCATGCGCCGCGACGAGCAGTTCAAAATCCTCAGGCGCGTCCGTTGACGCGCGCGGCGAGCGCTCCCTCTCTCCTCTCTCTTCTCTCTCTCTCCCCAAACTCTCTCCTCCGCGCGTCTTTCGTCCCTCGATTCGATTAATCAATTCGCTTCGCTTCGCTTCGCGACTCGACTCGACTCGACTCGCGCTGACCGCGTCGCGCTCCCCCGACCTCGATCGACGCGATCGTCGCCGCGTCATCGCGACCGCAGGCAGCGCACGGGCGTTCAGTTGAAGGATAAGTGGCGGAACCTCACCAAGCCTCCCCTCGCCGTTCGAAAGGAACTTAACTCCTGGAGCGAGAGACTCGAGCCGCAAGACTACAAAGACCAGAAGCGTCGAAAGCTGCTGGAGGGTTTGTCCGCGGACGAGATCGAGAGGTGGGTGGTGGCTGGCGGCACGTGGGAGGACCTGGCGGCCGCGAAAGGCGCCGAGGCGGCCGCCGCGCTCGCCGCCGCGTCGGCGCCGACGTTGTTCTCTTCGGGCGTCTTCGGTGCGCCCGCGCCCGCGCCCGCGCCGGTCCCGGCGCCGATCCCGGCGGCGGCGCGCCAGCCCCAGTGGGGCGCGCCGCCGCGGCCGGGAGCGAGCTACGGCGTCCCCGAACCGCCCCTGTGCAGCGCCGTGGACGACGTCAACCCCGCGGACACGGACGCGTTCTTCGCGATGTCCCCCGCGGATCGCTGCAAACTTCTCCTCGCCCGCCTCAGGTGCGTTCTATACACTGCACTGGTCCCCATACGACCCCGTTCGCGTGGTGAACGCCGATCCTTAAGGACTTTGCCCGGCGCGTCTCTCCGCCCAGGGTCCCTTGCGTTCAATCCCCGCCGTCGACGCCTTGCAACTCCATCTGACGCGTTTCAACTCCACCCCGACATCGCTTCGTATGGAACGACCCTCAGCGTCGTCGAGGCGGAGCTCCGGACGACGCGCGTCGCGTGGCAGTCGGAACGCGCGCGCCGCGAAGACCTCGAACTCGCGCTCGAGACCGCGAGAGAAGAGGCGACGACGAGCATGCGCGCGCTCGCGGCGCTGAGCGGCGACGCCGCGACGTTCGCGAGGACGGTGTTGGGGAAAGATCACGGGCCCGGCGGAGGCGCCGCGGTGGGCGCCAAGTCGGCGTACGAGCACGCGCTCGCGGGGATGATGGACGTTGGCGACGCGAACGCGGCGGCCGTGCGCGACGCGCTGGGCTCGTACACGACCGCGCCGGCGATGAGCACCGCGGCGCTGCGACGACAGGCGAGAGAGAGCCCGGCGGGGAGGAAACCGAAACCGAGAAAAAAACCACCGCGGGAGATGGACGTCAACCAGAGATCGAAATCGGGCGGCGGCGGAGGCGCGCCGGGGGGTGTTACATCGAGAGGCGGACGCGGCCAGCGACCGCCCAAGTCGACGCCGCCGAACGACCCGAACGACCTCGTCGACATCTCAACTGACTCGGACGACTCCCCGGGCGCCGGCGGCGGCGCGCGAGGAGGCGGGGCCCAAGGAGAGTCGTCGACGGGCGGGAAGTTTGGAAGAGACACCTCGAACTTGGGCGCGTTCTATACACTGGTCCCCATACGGCCGCGTTCGCGTGGTGAACGCGATTCCTTAAGGACTTCGCCCGGCGCATCTCTCCGCCCACACCTCGGTTTCAATCCCCGCCTTCGACGCCTTTCAACTTCAACTGACGCCTTTCAACTCCACCCCGACATCGCTTCGTATGGAACGACCCTTAGCCCCCGACGCGTTGGAGGTCGTCATGGGCAACGGCGGCGAGCGCGGCGTCGTGACCGGCACCGTGCTCGGGAACGCGTACTTCGCGCTCGAGGACGAGACGCCTCTGTCGATCGGTCAAAAGACGCGGACGTACGGCGCACAGCTGGTCGGGATCAACCAACACCACATCGTCGGGCTCAGGCTCCGGGCGAAGCTCAGGGAAGGGACGAGGCTGTGGATGGACCCCGCGAGCGAGGCGGAGGCGACGGCGACGCGGACGCACGTGTTGGCGGCGTGCGAGAAGGTGTTGAACGCGCTTAAGCGGCACAAGTATTACTTCGTGTTCGAGCATCCGGTGGATCCGGTCGCGCTCGGGATCCCGGACTACCCGGACGTGATCAAGGACCCGATGGACTTGGGGACGGTGGGGGATAAGCTCGCGCGCGGGGGGTACCTGCACCCGAGAGAGTTTGAGTACGACTGCCGCCTGACGTTTCAAAACTGCAAGACGTACAACTCCCCGGGGACGGACGCGCACTCCATGGGCGACGCGATGTTGAAGGAGTTCGAGAAGAATTGGCTGAATATGGGGTTCTGTTGAGGGAAACGAAACGCAAGTGATTAAGACCGAACGAGAGACGTGTGCGCACAGAAGACTGACGACGAAACGAACGCGAATCCTCCTCCGGCGACGGCGATCCGTCTCCAAATTTTGACCATCAGATGCTACAACTCCTCGCGCGCTCTCTTCTTCTCCCCAACCGCGTTCTTCCCTTCATCCCCCCACGCCTCGGCGGCGACGACGGCGAGCAAGCTCCGCGCGTGCGACGGGTGCAGGTCTTGCCCCGCTTCCCAAATCATCACCCCGCCCGTCCCCGCGGCTTTCGCCTCGGAGGTTTTCAAACGAATCGTGTCCGCGCCGTTGAACGCGTAGCCCCCCGCCTCGTCCTTGGACGGCTCCGCGCTCACGCCGTGCGCGGCGTCCAGCTCAGCGTACGTCTTCCACTCCCCAGTCTCCACGTGGCGGCCGTAGAACGGCAGACCGATGGTGATTTTACGCGCGTCCAACCCCGCTTCCTCCGCGTTGCGAATCGCGGCGCGCGCGAGCGCCGTCGACAAATGCGACCCTCGCGGATGATCGTAGCTCATCGCGTGCAGCAGCTCGACGTGTTCCTCCGCGCCGCCGCGCTTCAGCTCCCTCTCTTGCCGTCCGTCCGGGTAGTACGCCATCGTGATCGTCAGTCGCTGAGGGCTACCGTCGAAGACCTTACGCGTCGTCCGCAACAGCGCAAACATCCCGTTCCACTCCGCCGGCGACGCGGGATACTCCCAGTTGTAGTCCACGCCGTGCAGGCCGTGCGTCGCGCAGAAGCTCGCGAGCGTCCTCGCGAGCCTGCGTCGCTTCGTCTTCTCGACCGCGACGATTGGGAATCCTCTGGTGCGGCCGTGCCCGCCGAGGGACAGGAGGAGTTTGACGCCGCGCTTCGCCGCGGCGGCGCGGAGCGTCGTCATCGCCTCGGGGGACGGGAAGCGATCCAACGACGTCAGCGACCCGTCGTCCGTGACCTCCAAGGAGAACAGGATCAAGTGCGTGACGTTGACGCAGACCGCGTCCCAGTCGGTGGACGCGAACCGCCACTCCGGGAGGTACGCGACGACCGCGAACGGCGACGACGCGGGCGCGCCCGGCGACGGCGACGCGAACGACGATGAGGGTGCCGTGTCGGGGGCGCCGCGGCCGGGGAGGAGGAGGAGGACGACGAGGAGAAGCGCGAGACGCGCGGTCGCTCCCGCGCCGCCGCCGCGCGAGGCCATGCCGCGATCGACACGCCCCCGGCGGGACGTCGCGACGCGTCCCCGCGCCGCGGTCGTGTGTGATGTGTGGCTAGATCTCACCTACGTTGTAGTCTACATTTTGTCCTACACTACAGATGTCCGACCCGCGCCCGGCCGCCGCCGCTCGACGACGCCGTGCCCGGGGCCGCGACTCAGCGCTAACCCTAACCCGTCCCCGACCCACTCGACGCCGCCCTCGAACCTCGCTCTCGAACACTCGGTCGCGAGAAGGTCGCCGTCCAAATCCGAGAACGCGTCGTCCCCGCCGCCCGCCGCCGTCGCCGCCAAGAGCGCCGCCGTCGCGGAGCACCCCAGCCCGGTGCTCACCATGATCCCCAGCCACGTCCTCAGCCCCAACTCGCTCGCGACGCGCGACGCGCATAACACCCCCCTCGCCCCGCCTGCTTTCTCCACCTTGAGATTCACGCCGTGACAGAGACGCATCGACGCCAAGCGAACGACGTCGCGGGCGTCGCGAGCGCTCTCGTCCGCGACGACGAGGACCCCCGCGTCTCGCCACGCCGCGACCGCGCGCGCCCACGCGTCCACGTCACCGCCGGGCGAATCGACGACGTCCACCGGGAACGGCTGCTCGAGCGCGGCGACGCGAGGGAGGAACGCGCGCAGGGCGTCGAGCGCGGCGAACGCGTCCGCGGGCGTCCACGCCGCGTTGGCGTCTAAGGGCCGTTCCATACAAGCGAACGTCGGGGTGGAGTTCAAAGGCGTCAGTTGAAGTTGAAAGGCGTCGAGGGTGGGGATTGAAAGCGAGGGGTGGGCGCAGAGAGACGACGGCAAAAGTCCTTAAGGATCGGCGTTCACCACGCCGACGCGGTCGTATGGGAACCAGTGTATAGAACGCACCTAGACACACCGTCCTCGACCCCGGCTCGACCCCGGCTCGACCCCGGCGGTCCTCCCCCGCCGACCCACCCGCCTCTCCGATCAACCCGGCGTCCGCGAGCGCGCGCAGCAGCGCGCGCGTCCTCGTCGCGTCGCGGCCGATCTTGAGCTTCAGATGGCGCGTGTACGTCGCGCCCCAGCGCGCGTTCGCCACCGCGGCGGCGACGTCGTCGTCGAGCGCGACGGTGTAGTAACTCGACGCGCGCGAGCGGACGCCGTCGCGAGGGACGCCAGCCTCCCGAGGGAACCCGAGGAACGCGCTGAGCGGCATCCGCAGACGCTTCGACCACGCGTCCAAGATCGCGGTCTCGATCCCCGACCGCGCGGCCGCGTGAACGAGCGGCGAAGCGGCGGCGGCGGCGGCGTCGAGCGTTTCCAACGCGGCGAGACACGCTTCTTCGACGACGTCGCCGCGCCCGTCTTGATGACCCGCGACGCGCCGGACCTCCGGCAGCGCCCACGGCGGGAGCCCGTCGAGCACGTCCGCACGCTCTCCGCGTGCGTCCCCGAGCGTCTCGCTCGCGCGCGCCGCCGCCGCCGCCGCCGCCGACGACGACGACAACCAGTCCACGACGAACGATTGGACGTCGTCGTAGTCCTCGTCGTACACCCCGGGTTTCTTCGGCGGGAGGCCGATCTCCGCGATGCCGACGACGGCGTCGTCATCGTCGTCGTCGTCGTCGTCGTCGTCGTCGTCGCGAGCGTCCCCATCCCCGTCGCCGTCCCCGTCGCCGTCCCCGTCCCCGTCCCCGTCCCCATCCCCGCGCGGGCGGACGGTAAAGCGCACGAGCGCGTTGCGTCGCTCCGCGGTGGACGAGTGCGACGTCGCGAACGGCGACCGCGTGCGCACGACCAGAGGCTCGATTTCGAGGACGAGGAGGACGTTCGCGCGGGCGAGGGGATTCGGGTCGACGCGGGCGCGGCGCCACCGCACCCGCGCGGGCGCGGGGGGCGACATGCAAAGTGCTCGGAGACGCACACTGGGTAACACTGCAGGGCGATTCCACGAAAGGTTCATCGGTAAGTTGAAAGAAGACGCGATCAAATGTTGAACCTACGGGGTGGGTGAAAATCTGTTACTGATCGCACATTACAATTACAGATCACATCCTGTCGCGAGTTCCGAGACGACCCCCGAACGAAGAACCTAGCACAAACCGACGCACCGCGGAACCACGCCGGAGTGACGTCAACCCGCCGCCATGGACTGCGGACTCGTCGATGCGCTGTGCGACTACTCGCGCCCCGTCTTCCTCTTCGGTACGCCCCGCGCGCGATACCCCCGACCCCGGATGGACTTTCGATGCATTAAATCCATTAATTGCACGATGACTAATAATCGCCCGTCCGAGCGCGCCGTCGACGACGAGCGTCGCGTCGACCTCCCTCCCTCCCTCCTTTCGCGCTCACGTCCTCACCCCGCGCGCTGACCGTCGAACCCCCTGCCCCAATGCGTTCGTCGCGATCGATCACGATCAGGCCTGACCCCCCCGTTGGACGGCGCCACGGACGAGGCCCTGCGCGAGACCGCGCGGAAGTTCGTCGAGCGCTCCGCGACGCTCGCGACCGACGGATTCATCGTGTACGACATCCAGCCCGAGGAGGGCCGCACGCCGGAGCCGAGGCCGTTCCCGTTCCGCAAGCTCGACGACCCCGCGCACTTCGCGTCCGTCCTGAAGGACGTCAGTGGGAAGGAGTCCGTGGTGTACAAGTGCGTCGCCGAGAGCGACAAGGGCGGGTTCGATAAATGGCTGAAAGCGTCCATCGACGAGCACGGCGTGCACGCGTACAACCTCGTCGGCGGCGCGTCGAGCGCGAACCAATACAGCGGCCCGACGATCCCGGAGGTGGCGAAGATGCTGAACGCGCGCAAAGAGTGCGCGCACGGCGGCGTCACGATCGCCGAGCGGCACATCAAGAAGGGAAACGAGCACGAGACGCTCGTGAGGAAAGCCGGGTTGGGGATGCGTTGGTTCATCTCCCAGGCGATCTACGACCCGGAGCCGATGATCAAGCTCCTGAAAGAGTACGGCGCGCTGTGCAGAGAGAAGAAAATCGAGCCGAAGCGCGTCGTCCTGACGTTCGCGCCGTGCGGCCGCGAGAAGACCATGCGGTTCATCAAGTGGCTCGGCGTGACCGTCCCGGAGGAGGTGGAGAAGGAGGCGCGTTCTATACACTGGTCCCCATACGACCGCGTTGGCGTGGTGAACGTCGATCCTTAAGGACTTCGCCCGGCGCATCTCTCCGTCCACACCACGGTTTCAATCCCCGCCTTCGACGCCTTTCAACTTCAACTGACGCCTTTCAACTCCACCCCGACGTCGCTTCGTATGGAACGACCCGGAGATTCTCGAGGCGGAGAATAAGGTCGGGAAGAGCGTGGACCTCCTGTGCGCGATGTGCAAGAGGATTCTGGAGGAGACGAAAGGGTGCGGCGTCCCGCTTGGCGTCTCCGTCGAGTCCGTGTCAATCTTTAAGAACGAGATCGACGCCGCGCACGAGCTGTTCCGCCGGACGCAATCGATGCTTTTGGATTTCCTCGGCGAACCGTGGCTGGTGCAATACAAGATCGTGGAGAAGGGCGCGAAGCGGACGTCGTTCGACTACGGCGCGAAGGGGAGCCCGAAACCGAAGACGGTGGCGGCGCTGCCGTCCACGAGCGAGAAAGGCGGCGGCGGCGGCGGCGGCGGCGGCGGCGGGGACGAAGAGAAGATGAAGAACGCCGTCGTCGCCGTCGTCAGCGGCGTCGTCGGGCTCTTGCTCGGGTCCGTCCTCAAGGGCGGCCGCGGGAAGAAGGCTGAGCCCGCGCCCGCGCCCGCGGCAAAAAGTCGGTGGTAGAGCGCGAGCGGACGACGAACGAGGGGAGCTGATATTTATTACGCGAGCGGGGCGAGCGATTGTAACGAAAGAGTCCATAACGACGGCGGATGCATTTTTTTTTTCATCAATTTTGGACGACCGCCTAAGGGCTACTGTACTACGTCAGTCTAGCCCTCCTCACCCTCGCGCCGGGACGAGGACCAATCCGCTCTGCGCGTCCATGTCGATCGTGATCCTCCCGTCCGCGTCCGTCACGAGCGCGTCTTCCCCTAAAGCAGCGCGCTCGCCGCTGTGAATCAGCGCGAACAGTTTGACGCACGGTCCGAACCCGGTGTCCACAGTCGTCGGTCCGGACGGGTTCCCTCTGCCGGCGTGAAACACGCAGAGCGCGTCGTCGCCGTCGGTCGCGTCGTCGAAGAACCGCTCCCAGACGATGAGCGCGGGGTTCGGATCCCCGGACGCCACCCCGCGCGCGTCTCGCCACCGCAGCCCGCCTCTTCGCAGCGCGTACGTGTCGTTTCGCATCCGCCCCGTCGCGCGAACGAACGAGAGCGTCTCCGCGTCCCACTCGTCTTTTTTATGCCACGGAAACGCCTCGCGATTGTGCGGGTCGCGGCCGCTGCCTTCCAAACCGAGCGCGCCGATCTGGCCAACCTCCGTGCCTTGGTACATCATCGGCGGCCCGGGCGCGCACGCCATCATGAGAATCAGCAGCCTGAGCGCCTTACCGTCCCCGCCGAGCATCCACATCGCGCGCGCGGTGTCGTGCGAGTCGAACAAGTTCATCAACATCGACGGGTGCGCGCTGCCGAATCCTAAGGGTCGTTCCATACGAGCGAACGTCGGGGTGAGGTTCAAAGGCGTCAGAAGCGGAGTTGAAAGGCGTCGAGGACGGGGATTGAAACCGAGGGGTGGACGGAGAGATGCGCCGGGCGAAGCCCTTAAGGATCGGCGTTCACCACGCCGACGGGGTCGTATGGGGACCAGTGTATAGAACGCGCCTAACCCGCCGTCTCTGCTGTCCGCGTGCGCGCTCTGGTACGCCCCGCACACGCGGCTGTACTCCGCCCGGAATCCGTCCGCGTCCAGAGGTATGACTTGGTAATCCCCGCCGATGGCGTCGTCCTGTCTGAGCTCCACGCCGCCGCCGACGAAACCCAACGCGCACGTCCCGAACGAGTAGTTCATGAGCGAGTCGAAGTGCCCGCCCTCGCCGACGGCTTGCGGGTTTATCCCGAACAGCTCGCCGACGGTCACGACGTGCGGGGCTTCCTCGCGGCATACCGCGCGATATTCTTTCCAAAACGCCGGCGGAATCTCGATCGGGTAATCCAGACGCCACCCGTCGATGTTAAACTCCTTGACCCAGTACCTCCCGATGTCCAACACGTGCTGTCTCACGCCCGCGTTGTCGAAGTTCAGCTTCGGGAGGTCGGGCAGGTCCCACCAGCACTCGTAGTTGACGTGGTAGCGCTCGACGTCGTACGCGCGCACCGGGAACGACTTGGGAAGGAACCAATCTCTGTACGGCGACTGCTCTTGCGCGTCGAGCAGCGAGGTGAACGCCCAGTGCCCGCGGCCGGTGTGGTTGAACACGCCGTCCAACACGAAACGCATCCCGCGCGCGTGGCACTCGTCCACGAGCTCTCTGAACGCGTCCTCGCCGCCGAGCATCGGGTCCACCTTCAAGAAGTCGCTCGGATGATACCGGTGGTTCGCCGTGGAGAGGAACACCGGGGTGAGGTAGAGACAGTTTACGCCCAGGGACTGGATGTGGTCCAGGTTCTGGGTGATGCCGCGGAGGTGACCGCCCTGGAACGACCGGATCTGCGGCGGCGCGCCCCACGCGTCGAGGTTCATCCAGGACTTGTCCTCGCCGCTCGGGTCGGGGGCGAAGCGATCGGGGAAGATCTGGTGGGTCGGGGCGGGGGGTGGACGGATGAGGACGGGGACGGGGACTTGGGGACGGGGACGGGTTTGGTTTGGATTTCCGAAAGGACGCGGACACTTTCTGAACGTCGAATGCGCGCGCCTGGTACACGACCGCGTCTTTCCACCAGTCCGACGCGCAGTTCGGATCCGTCGGCGACGGCGTCACGACCGTCTGGTTCGCCCGCGTGATCGGCTCCACGTCCGGGGCGTCGCCGTACGACGAGTACTTCCGCTCCTCCGTCTCGGACGAAGAAAAGCGCGAGACGTCTCGCGCGAGGTTCTTCGCGGGCGCGCGACGGCGCGCTCGCGTCGTCCGCGGTCCCGTCGTCGTCGTCCTCGCGCGCGTCGGACGCGACCGCGGAGCGACGTGGAGGCGTGCCGCGGACGCGGCGGCGGATACGATCATCTCGGGAGTCCGTGCAGAGCGTGCGCGGCGTCGTGTCCAGTGAGGGATAAAGCGCACGCGTCCGCGCTGGTCAGGCTGGAAAGCGCGCGCGGCAAGACCGACCGTGACCGAGTCTTCAGGTGTCTTCGTCTCGTGGCGGCGGCTCCAACCGTCGGCCGCCACTCCGTCCCCGAGCGTCCGCACGCGCGACGCATCATGCCGCAGTTTTTCGGCATCGAGATCCCCAAGGGCCAGGTGCGCGCGCGTCCGCGCCGAGACGCGCTCCGAACCCGTCGCGTCGCGTCCCGCGCGCGACGTTCGCTCGCCGCCGCCGTTGCCGCACGTGTCGCCCGATCCATCCGATCGCGCGCCGATTCGACGCGTTGATGAATAACGCGCTCACCGCCTCTTCCCCCGCCTCCCCCTCCTCGGACAGTCCAAGAAGTTCGCCGCGGACGAGGGCGACGCCATCGTCGTGTGCCAGGCCGCGCTCGGCCTGAAACCGAAGCAGGACGAGCGCGTCACCGTGTTCGTGAAGACGGCGGACTCCCCCGAGCTCGCCATCGGCACGCTGCGCATGGGATCGTGCGATCAGTTCTCGCTCGGGACGGGGCTCACGTTCAGCAGCGGCGAGACCGTGACCGTGAGGCACACCGGGTCCACGAGCGTGTTCTTGACCGGAAGGATTGAGGACGACTTCGACGACGACTTCCCGATGAGCGACAGCGACGGCGAGGGCGACGACGGGAAGCCGTCCGAGCCGCCCGCGAAGGCGGCGAAGGCGAAGGCGAAGGCGGCGCCGGCGCCGGCGCCGGCGGCGGCCGAGTCGGAGTCGGAGTCGGAGTCGGAGTCGGAGTCCGAGGACGGGGACGCGCCGTCGGACGACAGCGACGAGAGCGAGTCCGACGACGCGGAGGACCCGAAAGAGAAGACGAAGAAGCTCGCCGCGGCGGCGGCCGCGGCGAAGCCCGCGGACGACGCGTCCGATTCCGAGGAGGATGACGAATCGGAAGAAGAAGAAGGCGAAGACTCGGAGGACGACGCGAGCGACGACTCGTCCTCCGACGAGGAGGACGACGCGAGCGACGACTCGTCCTCCGACGAGGAGGACGAGGGTAAGCCGTCCGCGGCGAAGAAGCCCCCCGCCAGCGCGCCGAAGAAGCCGCCCACGCCCGCCGCCGAGTCCGAGTCCGAGTCCGAGTCCGAGTCCGAAGAGGACGACGACGACGACGACGACGACGACGACGACGACGACGA